>Ga0157290_10000049_pt1 | contig 42425 bp, 29 predicted proteins | sample NitcycUS149409B1_FD_108389 | JGI IMG/M metagenome (GOLD analysis project Ga0157290, IMG submission 108389) | Soil microbial communities from Arlington Agricultural Research Station in Wisconsin, USA - Nitrogen cycling UWRJ-S149-409B-1 | ecosystem: Environmental > Terrestrial > Soil >...
AGGAGAACGCTGGAGGTCGAAACGTAGCTCTCGGTGGTCCTTCCAAAGAAGCGGTTGAACCAACTGAAGAACCGACCGAGCAGACCGGGCTTTCTCTCCTTGTCCCGAGGTTTCAGGAGTAAGGAAGCCAGAGCGGGACTGAGGGTAAGAGCGTTGAAGGCCGAGATCAGCACGGAGATCGCGATGGTGATCGCGAACTGTTGATAGAGGCGGCCGGTGATTCCGGGAATCGCCGCGGTAGGGATGAACACTGCGGCAAGAATCAGAGCGATACCAATAACGGGGCCAGAGACCTCTTCCATGGCCTTATAGGTCGCGTCCTGAGGCGTCATACCCTCGTCGATATGGTGCTCGACGGCTTCCACCACGATGATGGCATCGTCGACCACGAGACCGATTGCCAGCACAAGACCAAAGAGCGAGAGCGTATTGATCGAAAAACCGAGCGCCGGAAAGATGATGAACGTTCCGATGAGTGAAACCGGAACGGCAAGGAGAGGGATGAGTGTTGCGCGCCATCCCTGAAGGAAGATGAAGACCACGACGACCACGAGAGCAAGGGCCTCGCAGAGCGTAATGATGATTTCGTGAATGCCAGCAGTGACAGCCTTAGTAGTGTCGAGCGGCACGTCATACTTGAGACCTGCGGGGAAGCTGGTAGAAAGTTCGGCAAGACGCTTATTGACGAGCTTGGAGACTTCAACTGCATTCGATCCAGGAAGCTGGTAGACGCCAAGAACGCCGGCAGGAGCTTTGTTGTAACGACCGTTCAGCGTATAAAACTGCTGACCCAGTTCGATACGCGCGACATCCGAGAGGTGCACGATCGAACCATCCGGGTTCGCCCGAAGGACGATCTTTTCGAACTCTTCCGGCGTAACGAGACGACCTTCAGTACGAACTGTATAGGTGAACTGCTGCCCTACGGGCGCAGGATCGCCACCGATCTGACCGGCGGGATTCACATTGTTCTGCGTCTGCAGTGCCGCGATAACTTCGGGAGCAGTGATACCGAGCTTCGCAAGTTTGTCGGGTTGCACCCAGATGCGGAGTGCATACTGTCCGCTGAAGACCTGAACGCGGGCGACGCCTGGAACACGTGTGATCTCATCCTGCAGCCTGATGATGGCGTAGTTGGTAAGGAACTTGGCGTCATACTTATTGTCTGGCGAAGAGAGCGAGACGAGCAAGAGAGGAGAGGTCAGCGACTTCTGCACCGTGATGCCGGCGACGGTGGCCTGCACCGGAAGCTGAGACTGTGCCTGCGAGACGCGCAGCTGGGTGAGAATTTGATCAGTATCGGGATTTGTCTTGACGTCAAAGTCGACAAAGATCTGCGACTGTCCGTTGTTGGCATTCACCGAGTACATGTAGAGCATGTTGTCTACACCGGTGATCTGCTGCTCCAGTGGCGTAGACACTGCCTGCAGGAGCGTCTTCGCATCGGCACCGGCATAGTTCGCCTGCACCTGAATCTCTGGCGGAGCGATGTCCGGAAACTGCGCTGTCGGCAACGTCAGCATGGATACGGTGCCGAGAATGACCGTCAGGATCGCAATAACGATGGCCACAATGGGCCGTCGGATAAAGAATTTCGACATCGATTACCTCCCCGCCGGACTGGACGTCTGCGGTGTAATGGCGGCGGCGTGGGGAGCCACGGGCACGCCTTCCTGGAGCTTTTGAGCATTGTCTATGATGACGCGCGATCCTGAGGGAAGGCCACCAGTCACAATCCAGCTCTCGCCGGACTCCGATCCCAGCGTGACGTTGAGAACGTGAACCTTGTTGTCGTCACCCGCGACGAAGACTTGCTTGACACCCTGCAGATCCTGTACACCGACCTGCGGAACCAGGAGAACGTTGTGACGAACTTCCGTATCCGCAGAGACCCGGCCAAACTGGCCAGGACGCAGCACGTTGCCGGGATTCGGGAACGTCGCAGCGATGCGAATGGCTCCGGTCTGTTGATTCATCTGGCGATCGATGAAGGCGATATGCCCTTTCTGGGGGAAGGTTTCACCGTTTGCGAGCTTGAGCGAGAGCGGTATGGAAGACGCATCTTTCAGAAGATCTCCTTTGCCCTTGCGTGCGCGATTGATCAGCGCGAGGTACTCGCTATCGCTCAGGGAGAAGTACACCTTGATCGGATCCATCTGCGAGACAGAGGTCAGTACCGATTGTGGACTGACGAGATTACCTACCTGTGTAGTGGCCTGCCCGGCGATACCGGAGATGAGAGACCGAACCTGCGTGAATCCAAGATTCAGACGTGCAGTCTCAACATTCGCCTGGGCCGATGCAATCGCTGCTTCCGCTGCCTTAACGCTCGCTTCCGCCTGCATAGCCGTCTGTTTGTCGTTATCCAACTGGCTCTGTGCAATCGCACGCTGTTCGGCCAGAGGCGTGTCGCGATTCACGTTAATCTTCGCCAGACCCAGTTGTGCCTGCGCCTGACCCAACTGGCCCTTTGCCTGACCAACCTGCCCGAGCGCCTGATCCAACGCCGCCTGGAAGGGGCGAGGATCGATCTGGAAGAGCACAGCGCCCTTGCTGACCGAGGAACCTTCGCGATAGTTCTGACGAACGAGGTAGCCGCTGACCTGGGGCTGGATCTGCGCATTCACAAAACCGTCTAGGGTTCCGACCCATTCACTCGTAATCGCGACATCTTCGGCCTTTACGGTCACGACAGAGACGGGAACCGGTGCAGGAGGAGGCGCTGCAGGAGCTTTGTGGTCACACCCGGCTAGACCAAGAACGCCAAACACGAGGCAACCCATCGCACTCTGGAGGACCGTGCCTGCCCCGATCTTTGACTGACTGTTCTTGAATGGATTCGACGTCATGCAACATCCTCCGGCTACCTGAAAAAGTGATTCATACATGTATGTATCTTCCATGAGATTCTAAGAGAGTGAAGCAGGATTCAGAAATTCCGCAGGTTGATTTTCCAGACCATGGTGCCAAGCGCCAGGAGCGTTCGCTGTTGACAAGACAGACACTCATCACCGCAGCGCGTGTGATTTTTGCGCGTGATGGTTTTGAAATGGCCCGTCTGGAAGATATCGCAGCGGAGGCCGGTAAGACGCGCGGCGCATTCTATGCACACTTCGAAAACAAAGAGGACGTCTTCTTCGCGATCTTTGAAGAGGATAGAGATAGCGATCAGTTCCACCTTGCCGAGCTTCTGAGCAGAGCCTCGAACTTCGACGAACGGCTTGAAGCTTTCATCAACAGGCTGATGAGCGTGACAAAGGACAAACGGCGCATGCTCCTGGACATCGAGTTCAAACTCTACGCGGTTCGGCACCCACTCAAGCAAAAGCGCCTGGCCGACTTGCATGCGGCGATGTGCTATCGCTGCGCTGGTGCAGAAGTCGACTCCCTTTTTTCCGAGGTTACAGGTGCAATCGGTGGAAACAAAAGAAGAGAGGCCAATCAATTTGGGGCATTGCTAAATGGTCTCGCTTTGAATGCGATCTTCGATCCTCTGGGAATGAATGATGAACAACTTCGTCAGCATATTCGAGCCGCTCTGCTCGCCATGATCGATCTGGAGACTACCGAGCGAAAGAGTTCGCTCCCTTTCTCCACCGACGTACAGCCAAGTTAAGCTCCGGGCACCCGCATTACATCATGTCGATCTCTGCGGCTGCTGTTGGTATAGCAAACGCGATCAGCGCCGAAAAGCCTGGACGGACCCTGCCAGGGAGTCGCTGGACAAGCGGCATGAGACGCAGACGATCCGATGATTCCAGACCACGTGTGAGCCTGACCAATCCAACGTAAATGGGAATCGCAGTGACTACAGCCAAAATCAAACCTGGCAGGCCCGGGATAATGCGCCCCAACCCATAGGCGATGATTGCCATAGTGGCTCCGGCCAGCCCCAGACGGATAGCAGACTGCAAAGGAAGGCTGAAGCGATAGGCGCGTTGTGCCTGCTTCCACATCGCGACAATGCCAAATGCCTGCGAAAGACCATTGCCCCAGGCCGCTCCTACTGCTCCGAAGTGTGGAATCAAAGCGGCGTCGAGCGCGATGTTTACGACGCCCGTGACGACGAGCCAAAAGAACAGTTGTTTCTGCCGATCTGCCGCTCGAAGCAGAATATCGGGCATCTCCTGAAATGCTCTTGGGATAGAAAGAATCGACGCAATGATGAGAACCGGAATTGCGCCGACATACTTCGTACCGTATACAAATCGAATCGCCTCGCTGGTGATGGCGGCACAGCCGAGGTGCACAGGAAACACCACAAGCAAAAGATAGCGGCAGGAGTTCTTCATGATGCTGTCGATACGGTCAGGGTCGCGTGCGGCCTCCACCATCAGGGAGATCCCCGTGGCACCGCCAAAGGTCCGAGGAACAACGAGTAAATTTGTAGCCAGGCCGAAGCTGATCGAATAGAAAGCTATCTGCTCGAGACCCGAAAAAGCCTTCAGGAAGACCATCTCAGAACGGTCCCAGACGACGGACATCAGAAGCTGAATTCCGATAGCCTGTATACAAAACCGCCTAATGCGGTCGATGACGTCACTGTCCAACTTCTCCAGTGGGAAAGTGCGAAGCTTCGCGTGGAGAGGAATAGTGCGAAGCACTACTTCTACGCTCCTTGAAATAAGTGAAGCGGACGCTACTCCAAGAAGGTCCCAGTGAAAGTGAATAGTCAACCCAATGACGATGGCGTAAGCGATCAGATATCCAAACGCACTCTGCGTGTTTTTGGAGACATCTTCAAAGGCATTGTTTGCCTGCGCTGGAACCCAGGACATAACGCCCGGGACGATGGAAAGAATCAACACATACGAGATCAATTTGTAGGAAGGATCACCAAAGAGAGCCACCGACGCAAGACCGAGCACGGTAATCAGCACAGCTCCGAGCAGTTGATATCGGTAGGCCAGGTTGTAGACTGCACGGGCCGCGCCAAGTTGATCGAGCGCAAGAAACTCAGCCATGTATTTCCGAGTTGCGCCAGCCAACCCGGAGCCGCTCGTCCGGGTCACTATCATGACGAAGAAGTTAATGTAGCTGAAGTAGCCAAGCTTTTGTGGTCCCAAATAACGCGCCACAGCTACAGAGGCTGAGAGAAACACGACTGTCTCGATGAGGGTTTCAAGACCGAACCAGATGGAATTATGGAGGATCTTTCCAGCTGTAGTTGTCTCTTTTACACTCATGCAACCAGCATAACTGTTGGCGCTGACCGTTGCTTGGGCCATTTCGATGTCCCGATAACTTTGGGAGCGCCCATGGTTCCTTCAGACAGTATTAAAGGCGTTCACCAGTGGGCGTGAAGGATCGCGACCGATCGAAGTGTCGTGCCCCTGGGCCATGAATCCCTTCATCCATCTCAATCTCCAACGTTATAGAACCACGGTCTGACGAGCATACGATGAGTCACGCGGCAGGAATCTTCATCCGCCTGGCTTCTGCCAAGGCTCTTAAGCGGTCGATCGGTGGTACCCGGCGTGACGCTGCAGAACTAGAGCCGCGGCGCCCCGCAGACGAGCCGTCTCTCCATCTCCTATAGGCAATAACAGCGGGGCGCTCCCTGCCAGCATCCCCTCCTCTACTTCTTCTCGGATGGCAGATTCAACTCGAGGCCAGCATGCTGTGATGTCTCCTGCGAACACAATTGCATCTGGGCTCAATGCCGCGGTGATCATTCGCAACCCAAGACCGATATACTTTGCCTGCCGCGCAATGGCTTGCAGTGCCGCGGGCTCCCCTTCGTCTGCACGGTTCATGAGGTCCATGATGTCCGGCGCAGGACTCTTCGGAAGCACTTCCGCATGGTAGCGGAGGGCTGCGCGAGAAGAGGCAAAGGTCTCCCAGCATCCTCGCTTGCCACAGCTACATAGAGCGCCAGTGGGATCAATCTGAATATGGCCAAACTCTCCCGCCAGACCTCTGCGTCCCGTGATGAGTTGGCCATTGGTGAGGACCCCGGTTCCGACACCCTCGCTGATCGTCACTACGACGATATTCCTAACGTTCTGCATACCTCCAAACCACAATTCGCTTAAAACACAAGCGTTCGCTGCATTATCCATCTCCACTTGAAGGCGCAGTTCTCGCTCAAGAGCGGCTTTGATGTCGTAATTAATCCACTTCGGATTCAGATTTGGCGCGAGAATCAACTGATGCGTCTCTGGATCAACACGCCCGGGAAGACTGACACCAGCTCCTTCAAAGGTTCCCTGTTTATGCTGGCTGCGAAGACGAAGCATGCCCTCCGCGATCCGGGCGACACCTACCTTCGGATCGCTGGCCAACCGCACTACCTCCCTCAAAAGAAAGTGCCCGTTGAGGTCAATGACCGCTAGCGTCGCCTGACTGGGTCTCACATCGGCCACAAGGATTGCCAGATCACGATTCAGCGATAGCATCGTAGGCGGGCGGCCGCGCGGCGTGCGGACCATCGCGCCTTCCACGACCCACTTCTCCTCGATCAACTGCTCCACGATCAATGAGACAGTAGAACGTTGCATTCCGGACAGCTCCGCCAGTTCAACGCGCGCAATCGGCTGACGCAGCCGCAACAGTTCAAGGATGATGTCGCGATTGATATCGCGTGCCAGGATGCTGGAGGCACGATCCTCCTGCAGAAGATCGAAGCGACGCTTCGGCGGTCGGACCGTCTTCTTCATTGGTTCACGCCGCTTGCCAGAAAGCCCCCGTCCACTACAAGAATCTGTCCCGTGGTAAAGGTAGTTGCATCACTGGCAAGATAGAGTGCTGCGGAGACCAACTCATCCGCGACGCCGAACCGGGCCATCGGTGTTCTCAGCTTAAGTTCCTGCCCACGAGGGCTATCAATGATTTTGCTGTTAAGGGCGGTAGGGAAAACGCCGGGTGCGATTGCGTTGACCAGCACACCGTGCGGTGCCCACTCTACCGCAAGGGATCGTGTCAGAGCTCCTACTGCGGCTTTGCTGCAGCAGTACGCAGTCACCTCGGTAAACGCTACAAAGGTTGAAAGCGAAGCAAGGTTGATGATCCGCCCTTTGCGCCGGTCGATCATGTGCTTGCCAAAGACCTGGCAAGCCCGTAAGGTTCCGGTCAGATTTACATCCAGAATATGATTCCAGGTCTCTTCGGAGACATCGAGCGTTGCCTCTCGCTTGGTGATCCCGGCAGCATTCACCAGGATATCGACACCTCCAAATCGGTGGACGGCCGCGTCCAACAGGCTCACCAGCGAAGCGCGATCTGTGACATCGCTTGTCTGCGATATGGTGGAGCATCCAAGCGCTTCGATCTCTGATGCCGTCTCTGCAACGCCTTCCGCAGAACGTGACGATGCAATCACATGCGCACCCTCCCTGGCAAAGCCCAGAGCGATGGCGTGTCCAATCCCCGAAGTACCCCCAACCACAACAGCGCAGAGCCCGTTTAAATCCAATTTGTTACCTCAGTTTCAATATCAATCTGCAGTGGTAGAAAAATATGTGGGTCGGCAAAACAAAATATCCGTTAAAGCGCGAAAAAGTAAAATTCCTAGCTCCGTTCCTGAATACATCACGGATACCTTAACGTTAATCTCCCATCTATTTCCGGTCTGAACAAACGTTCTGTGGAGCCACAACGTTGAACTTGCCACATCTTCATGCCGCAGTTTATATTCTCGTTCACTAAGATTAGACGCTTGGGTGCGCTCTGCAAAGAGGCGGGCCAGATTAAGTTTGATCTTCCAACCAAAAGTCCAAAGACCGTGGCTCGGAAGGATTGCGATGGCGATAAACGATCAGAGTAGACGTCTCTTCTTACAGGGGATGGGTGTGGCTGGCCTCGCGGGCGCCTTTCCTCTCATGGCGACGGAAGTTGCTCTTGGCTGCGAAGGATACAACGGACGCATACTCCATGAAGTCATTTCGCCTGATCCTGTAGAAGCGCCGAAACACACCATCCGTTTCGCCGTGTGCGGCATGAGCCACGATCACATCTATCTGATGGTAGAAGCCATAAGACGCGGCGGTGGAGAGCTCGTACTTGCTTACGCGACTGAGCCTGACAAGGTCGCGGGGTTCAAGAAGCGCTACCCGGACGTGAAGTGGGCGTCCACGGTCGATGAAATACTAAATGATAAGTCGATTCAACTGGTGCTGAGTTCTCAGGTTGCCAGTGAGCGCGCTCCCCTTGGAGTGCGTGTTATGCAAAGCGGGAAAGATTTTCTCTCGGATAAGCCCGGAATCACAACTCTGGAACAACTCGCAGCGGTCCGCAAAACCATTTCGGAGACGGGTCGGATCTATGCGGTGGAGTACTCCGAACGGTTCGATGTAAAAGCGGCGGTGAAGGCTGGAGAGTTAGTAAAGCAGGGAGTGATCGGGCGCGTCATTCAAACCATCAACATTGCACCGCATCAGATCTCGCAGCGCGCTGGAGATGCTGGCGGATCCGGTGGACGTCCCGACTGGTTCTGGAACGATGCGCAGTTCGGCGGGATCCTCTGCGACATCGGTTCCCACCAGATCGACCAGTTCCTCTATTACACCGGGTCAACGAAGGCAGAAGTCGTAGCTTCGCAGATAGCAAATCTGCAGCATCCTGAGCACCCACATTTTCAGGACTTCGGGGACATGATGCTCCATGGAAATAACGGCTGTGGATACGTGCGTCTGGACTGGTTTACACCTTATGGTCTGGGTACATGGGGAGATGGTCGACTCTTCATCCTGGGAACCGAGGGGTACATCGAAGCACGCAAGTACACAAATGTAGCAGTGAATACGCAGGGGAATAACCTGTTTGTCGTAGACGGCAAGAGTTCACGTTATATCGATTGCACTAATCTCACTCTTCCGTTCGGCCCGCAGTTTGTCGCGGATGTGGTCAACCGTACGCACACTGCGCAAGACCAGGACCAGTGTCTGCTGGCCGCAGAATTGAGCATCAAGGCACAGAACAACGCCAAACGTGTTCATCTCGATTGGGAGAAGAAGTCCTAGTTCTCTGAAACGTTTAGCAAAGGAAACGCCTATGCCCAGTAGTCGTCGTACCTTCCTGAAGACTTCCGCGGCACTGGCTGCGTCCGGCTTTCCCACGATCGTCCCTTCCAGCGTCTTCGGTCAGAATGCGCCGTCGAACCGCATTCAGATTGGAGCGATCGGTGTGGGCCGCATCTCTCGCGGTCACGATATGCCGGGTGTAATGCAGTTTACCGGCGTGCCCGGAAGGGACAATCGCATCATTGCGGTCTGTGATCTCGATAACAAGCGGATTGAACTCGGCAAGAAGTTTGTGGACGAAGCCTACACCAAGAAACTGGGCCGAGAGCATCGCGGAACCCTCGGCTACGCCAACTACAAAGAACTGTTGGCCAACAAAGAAATTGATGCCGTTCTTATTTCGACCCCTGACCACCAGCATGCTCGGCTGGCCATTGAATCCGTGCGTGCCGGAAAGGATGTCTATCTGCAGAAGCCCGCTTCGCTCACGATTAGTGAGGGGCGCGCGATGGTCAAGGGAGTGGAAGCTACGAACCGAATTCTGCAGATCGGTTCACAGCAGAGGAGTTGGAAGCAGTTTCATCGAGCGTGTGAGTTAGTTAGAAACGGCCGCATCGGAACACTCAACCGCGTGGAGGTCGGCCTCCCCGGAGATCCTGCGGGAGGAAACCCAACTCCGATGCCTGTCCCTCCGGGGTTCGATTACGACGCCTGGCTTGGTTCGACGCCATCGGTTCCCTACACCGTCGATCGCGTCATGCCGCTGGGTGACTTCGATCGCCCTGGCTGGCTACGCTGCGAACAGTTTGGTGCGGGCATGATTACCGGATGGGGCGCACATCATGTCGACACCGCGCATTGGGGCATGGATACAGAGCACACGGGGCCTGTTGAAGTATGGGGGAGCGCGGAGTTCCCTCACTACACCGACGAGAAGCCGGGCCTATGGGATGTCCATGGCAGCTTCAAAACCTATGCGCGCTATGCCAACGGCGTGGAGATGACGATCTCGGGTGACTTTGAAAATGGCATCAAGTTCTATGGCGACAAGGGATGGATCTTCGTCTGCCGCGACGGTATGAGCACTCCAACCGCCTCAGCGCACGACAAGCCCGTGAAGATAGATCCCCTTCGCGCAAGTGACCCCAAGATTCTTACCAGCGTGATCGGACCCAATGAAGTTCACCTCTATACAAGCGACGAGCAGCATGGCAACTGGCTAGACTGCATCCATAGTCGCAAGGCACCTACCGCGCCTGCCGAGATCGGTCACAGAGCCTGCTCAACCTGCCTGATCCATCACATCGCCATGAAGACGAAACGCCGTCTCCACTGGGATCCCAAAGCAGAACACTTTCTCAACGACGAGGAAGCCAATCGTATGTTGAGCCGACCGCAGCGTCATCCTTACGAACTCAGCTGAAAAACAAAAAGGGGAGATACGGAGGGCATCCGTATCTCCCCTTCCGCACGATGGTCAGAACTGAAAGCGCCCGCTGAAACGGATTGTGCGGTTGCTATTCTGCAGGACACTTGTGATGCGACCGAAGGCAGCATCGTTCACGTTGGAAACCGGTTGCCCCCACTGGGGCGTGTTCGTCACATCAAACGATTCAGCCTTCAGAATGATATTGAACTCGCGATAAACAGGAATGTTGCGCGTGAGAGAAAAATCCATGTTGAAATATCCCGGCCCGCGATAGGTATTGCGACCGACATTTCCGTTCTGCAAGGTCGGAAGGAATCGTTGTGCGACCGCATCTCCTATCTTCAAGATGTTGTTTTTGTTCTCAAAATAGTAGGGTGTCTGATTGCTGGCGCTTGTATAGTGCGTTCCGGTCAGGGCCAATTTGCTCAACTGATAGGGCACAGCCGTATCACCGTTTCCGTTTTGAGAGCTGTCCGTCAACTGGAAAGGTCGGCCGCTGTAATACGTCGTGACACTCGTCAGATCGAATCCACCTACGATACGACCGACGATGCCGGAGTGAAGGAACCGTCGTCCCGGACCTACGGGTATCTGCCACACGGTCCAAAGAGCATTAATATGCTTTCGATCAAACTGCGAATTACCGAAGTTCCGCTTAATATAGTTCGGAGAGTTGAAGGTCATCGCACCAAACGTACTGTCCGAATCGTAGTTATTCAGATAGTGCGACCAGGTGTAGGCATATCCAAACTGGATCTGTTTCAACTGGCGGTTGGTAATTTGGGTTTGCAGAGCCGAATACTCTTCATCTCCGTAGGGCTGAGCCTGAAGAATCTGTCCGCTGAACTTGCGGGGTGTCCCAGGCGTCACGTTTCCCGGCGCATTGGGGTCCGTAAAGAGAACGCGGCTGTCGGTTCCAAGAGAACTTACACTTCCAGAGTTGATATCGAGGCCCACAACATGGCGCACGTGATGCGTTCCGACGTAGCCGACGTTCAGCACGATACCTCTTGCAAGGTCGCGATCGATAAAGAGATTCCAGCTTTCGATATACCCGCGACGCCACTTCTGTGGAGCAGTTTGAGTTGTGTAGTTGTACGGCAGGGGGACAACTCCCGAAGAGATATCGGGCACCTGCACCGTCGGAATACCTACGGTGAGTGCGCCGCCGGGCAAGGTATTCGCGTTCGGTGCAGACGCGCTTGCGGTATTCAATGCACCTGCAGGAAGATACGTTGTTGCACCGACATTGTTCAGGGTGATCAGAGCCGGATAGGAATCGCGAAAGAAGCGGAAGTTTTCCGGGTCAACGGTCATGCCGAAGCCGGAGCGTATCACGGTCTTGTCGTTGATGCGGTAGTTAACTCCAAGACGCGGTACGATCTGGCCGTGCCCTACATCCTCACCTGTATCTGTTGGGGTATTGCCACGTCCTCCGATCAGCACATTCCGGCTCGTGGGATCAAAGCGAAAGACACCCGTGTGGTCACGGTTGGCGAAAGGATAGAACTCATATCGAACGCCATAGTTGATGGTGAGATTTTGTGTGGCCTTCCATGTGTCTTGCGCGAAAAATCCAAAGCTGGAGAAACGAGGGCCGTTCGGTTGAAAGACCTGTACGGTCTTGCCGACACTCTGCGGCATACCAAGCAGAAGATCCGCAATGGTCCGGAAGTAGTTTGGATTGCCTGAAGAAGAGCCATTGTTGATACCTGTAGCTCCACCTGAAAATGCAAACTGGCCGCGCGGACTTGCTCCATTGGTCTGTAGATGATTGATTGCGGAATGCGTATATTCACCACCAAATCGAAAGGTATGGCTGCCTCGAACCCAGGTAGCATTCAGATTTCCGACATACTGCATATCGCGAAACTGAAAAGGATTGGATTGAATCGCGTTGCCGAGATTCGATGCGCCATTTGAGAGGTTGAAGACCGGGATTCCGGATTCAAATGCAGTTGTTCCGTTGGTGCCAGGTATCTGGAGTGTGTCCAGGCCGTAGTTGGTTCCATAATCTGGAGCACGCGCGGCAAGATTGATGCGCACAAAACCCGCATTCGCATCCACCAGGAAGTTAGGGCTGAAAGTATGCGTTGCACCGAGACCGATGTTCTGTACTGTCCCCGGTGCGGTACCTGGCTGGCCACCATCCCAGGTGTTACTGATCGCCGCGCCCAGAGCAGGAGGATCGATGATGAGCGACCGTTGCAGCGAATAACGACCGAAGAAAGTCGTTTTATCTGTGGGGTTATAGTTGATCTTCGTATCGTACGTTCCACGGTCGTAAGCGAGCACGGCACCGTTGACGTAGTTGTTGGCGATCGAGTTAGCCACCGTTTCGTTGGGTACAAGTGCGAGCAGCTTCACTGCGGCCGGGCTGAGCCGATTCGCCGGAATGATGTTGTTGGGGAAGGGTGTGCGATTGTTTCCGTTTGCGTCTCCCGTGGTTGGATCGTAGATAGCCGTCTGCGCCGCACTAAAGGCCGTGCCTCCGAAATTGGCGCCACTAGCAATGGATGAGAAGTCGCCTCCACGAAAACGAGCCAGCGGGACGTTATAGGTATTTGGACCACTCTTGAACTGCCGAAGAGAAGTACGGTTATAGCCAAAGAAAAAGAAGAGCTTGTCTTTCTTAATCGGCCCACCGATATTGGCGCCATACTCGTTGTAGATATTCTTCGGAGGATTCGGCTGCGCCGCAGTGGGGCGGACGAAATACTGGCGCGCATTGAACTGCGAGATGGAGTTGTATTCCCACGCTCCTCCATGGAAACGATTTGTTCCGGACTTCACAATCAGGTTGGCCGCGACGCCTCCAGCGGATCCCTGCTCCGCATTGAAGCTGTTGGTCACGATATTCGCCGATTCAATCGAGTCCGTGGGCGGGATGTAGGCGACGATCGATTGCAGCCACGGATAGCCAACTGCCGCGCCATCGATCTTTGTGGAGTTAATCGTGTTGGACACGCCATTGGCCGTTACCGCCTGGGTACGGCCGGGGTTGCCTGCCTGGGAGTTGTTCTCCGTTGGAGGCGGTACGCCAGGAATCAACTTATAAAGGTTCTGGAAGTTTCGGCCTGCACTTCCAGTCGTGGGCAACTGGGCGACCTGCGTCTGGGTGATCTCATAGTTCACGTCGGCGCGATCCGTCTGCAAGGCCGGCGGCGCGGTGCTGACGTCCACGCTCTCTGACACTGCCCCGACCGTCAACGTGGCATCTACACGCTTCGTCTGATTGGCTCCAACCGCAACACCGCGGGTTGTACGCTCGCCAAAGGCAGCAGCAGAGATGGAAATGTCGTAGTTTCCGGGCGGGAGGTCGGTGAACTGGTAGTTCCCCGATTCATCGGATGTTGCACTCCGCGTGATTCCATTGTCCACGTTGCGAATACGGATCGTTGCGCTCGCAACGGCCGCATTGGATGCATCACTTACATTTCCGATTAAATTGCCATAGAGTGTTTGGGACCATGCGGATCCAGCCAGTAGAACGGCGAGTCCACATACAAGCAAGGTACGAAAAGCAAAACCTGCCCACAGACTCCGGTTAGGGGTGTAAAGCATCTTGACGCCTCCAGAAGCAGGCATTGCCTGCGAAATTTCGCTCTTGTATTTATTTGCTTAGTTTTGATTCGACCTTCAAACTTAATGTCTTCGTCGTGCGGTTTGGCATCTCTTATGGGGGCGTATTTATTGCGTCCGCAAGATAACCCAACTGATTGAGATATGGCAACAGATTTCGCGCATTTCTGTGCGAGGTCGCACAGAAATGCGCGGCCTACGGCAGGCTCAAAGGTCACAGCAGCAATCGATCGAATCACCGGTTCCACGGTGTCGATCAGTCTGCTCTATGGCGTTTACTTCCGCTAGCGCGTTTTGTAGATAACCCACTCCGCAGGCCCGATCAATCCCGATGGAAGCAGTTGTCCGGGTATCGTCTTGATGTTCGTCTGCGTGATCTTTATCTGCTGTTTTGGATCCAGATCACCTAGAAGGCGATTATGCCAAAGGTTGGTCACTTCAATCGTCAACTTATTGGACCCTTTGAGCATAGGTGCATCAACGCAAGTCATATAGGGATTCGCCCAGATCGTGCCTAGGGGTCTACCATTCAGGGTCACCTGCGCGATCTCACGAACGTCTTTGAATCGTAAGCAGGCGCGTTCTCCTGCCTCCAATGAAGGCGCATCGAACTGTGCAGAGTAGGTAGCCGTTCCCGAAAAGAACCGAACGTCCTCATCATTCCACGTGGTCCAACTGGTTAGCTCCTTTGTATGACGGGGAGCAGAGGAAACGCCGCGGTCTCGCTGGAAAGAGACATCCCAACCATCGGTGACCTTGAGTGGCTCGACTCGCTCCCCGTTTCCCTTACCCGCAACCGAAGGCCGCTGCACAAAGAGCACGAACGTAGAGCCATAAGCAGGCAAAGTCAAAGGGACATCCGTTGTTCCATCAGGATTGGGCCGCGATAGAGCGCCGCGTTTCATCTCACCTGTCACTGCGTCCCATAGCTCAACACCGCCGCTGGAGCGGAAGGTTGCAGTGAACGTAGCCACGCCTCCACTCGCATTTCGAAGAAAGTAGACCTGTGACGTGCCAATGCGCCGGTGCACGTAGTCAAGTCCGTTATGGCTGGAAGCTGCCAGACGAACCTCGGGATCGGAGGCCGTGATTTTGAGATCAGGAAGCACGTGAGCGGAGACCAGTGCCTCCCGTCCGCTCGAACTACAGACTACCGTGCCCTTTCCGAAAGAATGTACCGAACCACTACGGCATCCCTGCCAGATCTCCTTGACCAGAGCATCGAATCCGCGCCGCTGCTGCGCATCGACCAGCCCGGTGGGCGAAGTGGGCGGGAGTGAGGCCACTGTGCCTCCTGCTAGAAGATAACGCCTCACTAATTGAAGAACCGGGAGCGACACGCGATTTGTCTTAGGCAAAATCAGAACGCTCCAGCGCACGCCGCCCGGGCCTACAAGTTCCTTGCCTTGAATCTTAATCGTGCGAAGCAGAGCATCTTCGTTGGAGACGTCATAGTCGTATTCGGGAAGCACGCCTGCGGGATCGTCGGCCTTCAGCCGCACGAAGTTCGGAACATGATCCCCGTAGAAATAAAGCGCATCGTTGATCGGCGTTCCAGCCTGCATAACGAACTGGATGCGATTCAGATAGGTGAAGAACGCGCCGGAGGCATTCCACCACGTCACTTTGGGATTGATGTGCGTACCGGCGAAGTATTCCTGGCCAGGCAGACCCGTATCTTTCGGGCTCGAGGTGAACTCGTGCCATACCAGGCGATTCATGCCTTCAGTGATCGCCATATCGAAGGAAGGCTTCAAGTCGGTTGCCAACGACTCCGACCATTGCGGCCCGATCGAGGTTTCTCCTTCCTGCGCAACAAAACGCCGGCCGTAGATGTTTGCGGCACTGGCCGCCTCCTTGGTGAAGAAGCGGTCATGGTCAAGATTGCGGTGAGGATTCACAGACCAGAACTCTGTCTGCGGAACTGCGGCATGGCGAAAAGTCTCCAGCGCATCGATGGGTGCTCCGTGAGGCCCGCCGCTCTCCGCTTGCACTCCTAGCCCATGCTCTCTCGCTTTCTCCGCGAAGACATCGAAGTGCTCCGACACGATGAGGTCGGCTACGGTGCGGCGCAGATCCGTTAGAAAGCGTGTGCTTCCGTCTCTTCCGTCCACGATGCGTCCAGCAACGATGGGAAGGTAAAGAATGGGATCATAGCCTCGCAGTTTTGTGAATTGACTTTGAAAATCGTACGTCCAGTTCGTTCCGCCGAGTTCCCAACTATCGGTTGCGAGATATTTCAAGCTCTTGTAGGGTTTTGCCACACGAAGAAGCGGTTCGACGACGGAGTTCCAGTAGGTCTCGAACGCCTTACGGCTCATGTGATCGATGGCGAGACCCTGCCATGCGCCGCTCGACGTGGAGACGCGTGCGTCAGAGTCTGTGTAGCCAACGCGCAAAAACTCCCATTCCCCAGCGGGCAGCTCTGTCGTGAGAGTACCGTCCTTGCCCATAGCGACGGACAGGTTCCTCACATCGCTCAACCGCGTGTCTGCATAGGTGGAATCCGAAGCAAACTGCGATCCGGTACCATCGTTTAACATTGCAGAAGAATCCGGCATGCTGAAGCCGGTCTCCGCAGCCGCGCTTCGGAAGCGTAGCTGCGATGGCGCGACATCCTCCTGATCGCTTTTCGATGTATAGCGGTCGCCTTGCTCATCGTTTATTTGTTCGGGAAGCCTGGCTCCGTGCGATAAAGGGTACGCAAGCACTGCTATGTCTCGATAGAAACCGTTCTGCGTCGGAGGCTGTTTGAGCAGAAGTTTCAGGTGGCCGCCGCTGTGAACTTCGCGAGTATACGTAAGAACTTTGGAGGCTTGCCCGGGCTTTACGAACGGTCCGCCCAGGTTCCAGCCGCTATTAATGTTAAGCGTAATTTCCAGTCCTAGGCGGTCCGCCTCGCGGAGTGCGTGCCTGTAGAGATCCACCCATGCAGGAGATCCAAACGTTGGTCCGGGGGTGACAGATTGATTGCCTCCCTGTGCTGAACCATCAGCATCGACAAGAAGAGCTCCGCCGAATCCTTTAGCCTTCATTTCCTCAAGGTCGTGCGTGATGGTCGGCTTATCGGTGTTGCCATTCAGCCACCACCAGTAGCAACGCAGGCGAGCCTGTGGCGGAGGTTGCCTGAATCCCGCGCGCAGTTCCGCGAGGGAGATGGCGGTCGAAGCAGGCCGTGACGAATGTGCTGGAGCTTGCTGACAAAAAAGAGGCAGCGAGACGATCCATCCAAAGATCGCAAAACTGATTTCCTGAAGGCGCATGGTTCCTGGTCTCGCCTGCGATGCAGGCATAGTTCGACAGAGGTCTAAAGAAAGAATATGCCGCAGTTGGTCTGAGTTTACTTCCGACCAACTGCGGCATCGTGAGAGTTAGAAGTTGATACGACCAGTCAGTTGACCGATGCGCGGGTCGTTTGCCTGCGTGTAGTATGTCGCGCCGCCAATGCTGGTATACGGTGACGCTCCGAACTGCGCGTTGCCGATCGTGGTGTTTGGTCCGTTGAAGTTCGGAGTATTCAGCACATTGAAGAACTCTCCACGAATCTCAAAGCTGACGCCCTCACGGACTTCAAACCTCTTGAACATCGAGAGATCCAGCAAGGGATAGATTCGTTGACGGACGCCGATGTAGGTACTGTTGCTCTGCAGATCGTAGGCATACCGCTGGCGATACGCAGGGTTAGGTGAGAGTGAATCGCATGCAGGTGCGGATGCAGTGGAAGCCACATTAGCCCCGGCCTGGTTTTGATAGCACGTGTTGATGTAACGGCTATAGGTCTTGTTACCCTGAGTTGGGTCGCCGATGAGATTCACCGTCAACGGCGCTGTAATGAGATTTCCGTTCTGCGCACGAAGAACTGAGTTAAGCTGCCATCCGCCAATCAACAGACGTTCATACGCTGGGCGATTCATAAACCTTGGCAACTGAACGGTGCCAAAGATATTCGCGATGAGCGTGGCGTTGGGGTCCTGCACCGAGTAGAGATTTGGATTCGTGACCGCATTGCCGTTGTTGAAAAATCCATTCCGCAGCATGATCTTCTGCCAGGTGAAGTTGCCCTGGATCGAAAAGTGGTTTCTCATCGGACGCTGCACCTGAATTTGCAAAGAGTTATAAGGCGCGCTGCCAATCGAGGAGTACTGCTCCGTGACCGCACCAAACTCAGGAAACGGCAACAACAATTGGTATCGTGGAACGGTTGCATTGTTGAGAGAAGTAGTGCCCGTACCCGTGAACCTCCCGGCCATCGGATTCGCGACGGCGGCGTTCAGGAACGATACGCCAGCGGCCCCCTGATTTAGGTACTGTGCAGGCAAAACGTTAATGTTGTGATTGACCTCCAGCCGCGTAGGTCTGGCTCCGATGTATGCGACCTGCAGGACGAACCTACCCGGAAACTGCTGTTGCACACTTGCCGAGTACTGCGCGCTCTTTGGCGTGACATGATTCGGATCGACGAAACTTATATTCTGTCCAAGACCTGTTCCAAGGCCCAGCGAACTGCCCGAAGGCAACGTGACACCCGATGGATATGGATTGCTCAAGGAAAACAGAGGTGCGCTCGTAGTGTAGTTGTTGTAGCTCGTCGTCTGGCTGAAGCCCGTGCCGATGGGTGACTCCAGCGTATTGAAGTAGATGATACCGAAACCCGCGCGGGCTACTGTTGTCGGTGTGGCCTGGTAGGCAGCTCCAATACGCGGCTGGAAGTTGTTAAGATCGCGCGGATAGGGGAAGCGATTCGAGTCACTTGTGAAGCGCAGGCCTCCATTTAGAGCGAGGTTCGGAACCGACGCCTGCAGCGGGCTCGCACAGGTGGTGCAGAAATCGGTAACCTGCTTGTTGTATCGCTCCGTAATGGGCGATTCGTAGTCCCAGCGAGCGCCAAGATTCAACGTGAGCTTAGGGGTGACCCGCCAGTCGTCCTGAACGAATGGCGCCATATAAAGCTGCTGCAGAGCGTACGCCGCCTGAACGTTGTAGGTCGCCGCGGAATGATATCCGAGCAGGAGAGACGCCATGGCGTCGCCCGAGCTTGCATCTGCACCGACCGCAGTATTGACAGAGTTTCTCTGCGTAAAGCGACGATCGAAGTTCAACGCACCAAAGCCGCTCTGCGGGTTCTGCACGTTGTAACGGATCATGTTGCCTTCAAATCCGAACCGAACCGAGTGCTTTCCCCAGATCTTTGTCAGGATTTCGGAGAGCGAACCAGTGACATTCGAGCTGATCTGCCCACCCGCACCCGCCGCCAGGCCCGCGTAGGAATCCGTCGGAGTGATGCCGGGAAACGAGAGGTTCGGATAATTGCTGGTCGACATGCCGATGCTGCTGAGGTCGAAGTTGGAGTTACCCGGATATTGCAGGCCGAACGGGTGGTAGATCAAGCCAAAGCGCGAATCGAGCACCATACTGGACGTAAAGGTATGGACATCATCGATGCTGCCGCCACGGTTATTTCGATAGACGCTGTACCCATAGCCTGTCGGGCCTACGCCCTTCGGAAATCCCTGCAGCGGATAGCTCTGCGTCAGACCCGACCGAAAGAACGTTGCGTTCAAACGGTTCTTCGCGGTGACCTGGTGGTCCAACCGAAAGATAAAAGAAGGATACGTGCTCGGATAGGAGGTCTTTGTGGAGATGTAGTTGGTGCTGGTGACCGAGGCTCCTGGCATATTCGGCAGCGGCAGATACGTCATCAGGGCCGCGCCTGTGGGGTTGATCGCAGACGCGATGTTGTTGTTGGCATAGAACGCCGTGCGATTGTTGTTGCCGTCAAGCGCGGAGGTCGGACGGTAGAGCTGGACACCCGAGGTGCAGAAACCGGTCGCGTCGAAGGCGTTGCAGAGCGCAGAAAAGTCGCCAGCACGCTCCGCTGCTGTAGGTACGCGAGCAGAATAATTGATGGCCGTGTGTGAGGCATACCGCTCGAACGCTGCCATAAAAAAGGTCTTGTCGTGGCCGTTATAAATCTTCGGAATCCATACGGGACCGTCAATGACAAACCCGGTCTGGCTTAGCTGGGCATTATTGCGCGGCGTGCGGATCGCGGGGTTGGTCGAATTCTGATTGAGCACCTTCTCCGAGGTGTTGGCATTCAGATACGTGTTCTGAAAGACGTAGTAGGCCGCACCGTGCAGCTTGTTGGTCCCACCACGGACCACTGTGTTGGTTACGGTGCCGTTTCCATGGCCTACCTGCGCATCGAAGATCGAGGTCTGTACCTTTACTTCTTCTACTGCCTCAGGCGAGGGAACGAAGCCCGTGTACCCCGCGCCAGAGAGTCGCTCGGCCGGATCGTCGGGAATACCGTTGAGAAGGAGACGGTTGTGACCCGCGTTTCCATTGGTCGTGACCTGCACGGCCACACCGCTGAACGGATTGGTGAATTGGCTCGCCTTTCCCTGAAAGTAGCCACCCGATCCTGTGTTGACCACACCCGCTGCAAGGGTCGCCATCACGAACGGGTTCCGCCCGACATTGGGCAGGTCCGTCACTTCCTTCGTGCTCAGGGTCGTCGCGATGTTTGCAGAGCCGGTATCGAGCAGAGGATTGCTGGCGGAGACATCAATACTCTCGGTGGATCCTCCCGCGCGTAGCTTAAGGTCAATCTTCTGCGACTCCCCGGCGGTCAGCACGACCTCGCGGTGGGTGTCCGTTCCAAAGCCCGTCGCCGTAGAGACGACCGTATAGTTCCCCGGGTTGAGGGCTGGAAAGGAGTAGACGCCGGACGCGTTCGTCATTGTGGTCGATTTGAAGCGCGTCGCCACTTCCGTAACTGTCACCGATGCATTCGGAATGACAGCGCCGCTTTCATCCGCGACTTCTCCCTGAATCGCTCCAAGATACCGCTGCGCGGAACCGACCATGGAAAATAAGGCGAGAACGACTGCTGTCAGGATTGCGGGAAGAAACATCTTCCCCGCGAGATACTTCTTCATACTGCCTCCAGAGCGGTGCAAAGGGTTGCATTGAGAACGCCCAATCCTCCGGATCTAGAAACACCGTTGCCAAGTTAATTCACGGGCAAACGCAGGTAAATTTAACTAGTTAAGACGAATAAGTCACTTATTTTCAACAGTGTAAAAGATGTAAGCCGGCCCGCCTAAACCGAGGCGCCAGCAGACTCCGCAACGAATGCCAGTGTTCCTCGCCGGATGCTAGACTTGCTTTTCGCTTAATAGGCCACGCATCACATGTCCGTTCTTCATGAAAACCCGACCCTTCCGTCCGAGACCTCTGCTTTGGCCACAGTTCAGGAGCGGCTGGCGGTGATCGAACGGGTCGCGAACAGCACCCAGTTCAGCAAATCCACCAGACTCCGCGACTTTCTTCGCTTCGTCGGGAAACGGTCCGTCAAAACCGGTGCGAACGAGATTCATGAGCATGAGATTGGAGTTCAAGTCTTCGGCCGATCGGAGAGCTATGATCGCGGGCAGGACAATATCGTCAGGGTCAATGCGACGGAACTACGCAAGAGAATCGACTCGTATTTCTCGACCGAAGGTGCCCACGAAACCCTGATCTTCACGATTCCCCGAGGAAGCTATCTTCCGGTTTACGAACGCCGCCTCCTTGGTCCAGAAAAACCCGCGGTCGTTGCACTCCCCTCACCTCCTCCGCTGGATCCCCTGACGATGCCCTCCCGTTCCAAGATGCGTGACTTCTTCTGGATCGCTCTGAGCGCAGTGCTGGCAGTAGTCTGCATCGTCCAGTTTATCCAGATGAGCTTCTTGAATGCGCCATCGCGGGCCTGGACGGATAAACCGAGTGTGCTTGCCTTCTGGACAGAATTTACAAAAGCGAATACCTCCACCGACATCGTTCTACCCGATGAAGCCGTCAGCATGAGCGAGGAGATTGTCGGCCACCCGATCACGCTGAGCGACTATCTCGATAAGGCGTATATCCAGGCATTCGAGTCGTCTTCGAAGATGAGCGCCGAGCGCAAGGCCGACCTGCACACTATTTTCAATCACAACCTGGTCACCTTCGGCGGCTTTCACGCGGCGCAGGAGATCGTCGCGATGGGACCAATCGCGCGGTCGATGCGCATGGTCCATTCCCGCTTTTACGAGGCGGAGTCACTCAAGCGAAACAATCTCATCCTGATCGGTGGCAAAAAGGCGAACCCCTGGGTGCATCTCTTTGACGATCAGGTCAACTTCAGCCTGGATTACGACGACGAACATTCGCAGGCGTTCGTCTCGAATCACAAGCCGAAGCCAGGCGAAGAGTCTGTATACAAAGTAGTTATGGATCGGAACGCGCTTTACGGCTACAGCGTAATCTCCTACCTGCCCAATCCCAGCCACACAGGGAGCGTCCTTATCGTTGCAGGGACAGATTCCGACGCTACAGCGGCGGCGGCGGAGTTTATGACCTCAGAGGAGGGCTTGCACAAGCTGCGCATGACCTTTGGCGGCGGCAACTTCCACTACTTTGAAGTCTTGCTCAAAACGTCCCGGCTAAGTGGTACGTCCTTCAACTCCGAGCTTGTTGCCTACCGAACCCGGTCCTAAGATCGCTATAGCCAGACAGCGAGGAAGCAGGGATTTAGTAGCTGCGCTATCCGTGCGAGAGCTCTACAGAATTTCTGACCTGAACGGAAGATTTAGCATCCTGGAATCTCCCAGCCGCATCCAACCTACTAATAGGTAGTTGACCGTGGAAAACGACACTGCAGAACGGATTCTCGACTCAGCACACAAACTCATTGCGGAGCGCGGTTATGCCGCCTTTAGCTATGCCGACATCGCCGATGTCGTGAAAATCAGAAAAGCGAGCATTCATTATCACTTCGCTTCGAAGGAAGCCCTGGTGACGGCGGTATTGAAACGCCATCGGACGCGAGTGAATGCTGGCATTGAAACGCTCACTACTCAGATACCGGACCCCTTCGCACGTCTCGCAGCATATATGAACTACTGGGAAGGCTGCATCCGGAAGAAGACCGAACCTATCTGTATCGCGGCTTTGCTTGGCGCTGAACTGCCGACCCTGCCGGATGAAGTCAAAGTAGAAGTCAAACGACACTTTCAGGACCTGCGCGGATGGTTTCGCGAGACGCTGGAGGCTGGCGTTGAGGCTGGTGTTATTCACCTCAATTTGCCAGCTACAGTTGAGGCCGAAAGCCTCCTAGCTCTCGTACATGGAGCCATGATCTCTGCCCGCGCCTACGACTCCACCAAAGTTTTCGCCTTAATTACTGAGGGCGCACTGAAACGATTTTCAACAGCAACGTAGCGGCGTTCCTCAAATTTTCTTCATCCACAAACTTACCAACTAGTCGGTATATAGATCTGAAAGGAAATCTCATGACGAATACATATACGAACCTTGACCCGGTGAAAGCAACACACTCGCTCCGCAACCTCTACTTCACTCGCACCGTTATCCAATTCATCTGGGCAGCCCTCGTCATAGCTCTTGCAGCCGGTTCTCCTCTTCTGGCAGTAACCCTTGCGGTCGCCTATCCTCTTTGGGATGTAGCCTGCACGCTCTTCGACCTGAATTCCAGCGACGGCTCTGATTCGACTGCCTCCTCTAAAACGCTTCAATACGTCAACGTTGCGCTTGGAGTAACGACCGCCATTGCCATCGGTCTCGGTTCGCGGCTTGAGATGCGTTACGCCGTAGCCGCCTTTGGCGCCTGGGCCTTTACCGCAGGTCTCTTACAGTTCGCAGTCGGACTCTACCGCCGGTCTCTGGTCAAGGGACAGTGGGCCATGATCCTCAGCGGCGTTCAATCCATGGTGGCCGGCGGCGCCTTTCTCGTCGGCGGGCTTGGAGGGAAGGTTCACGTCAAAGATCTCGGTGGCTATGCCGTCTTTGGCGGAGTCTATTTCCTTATCTCCGCACTCCTACTCGGTCGCAAGAGCGGCTCCGCGCGGTCTGTTACAGCGAACGCGCGATAAGTGGAAACAGCGCTGTTCCTTGGTGGCTAAACCAGAGGCGGCTAGGCCAAGCCGCCTCTAACAACCAATCTAAATAAATTGGAAATGCTTAGTTCCAATCCTCTGTGCCGCCATATAATTCTCGGCAAAAGAAGATGAGAACTTATCCGTACTCTTTTCATATCGCGTTGGATGGCAATGGCATCAATGGCTTGGAAGGTATGGCGGGCATATGTCTTTTTCACTTCGACCCGGCAGACAACAGTTATGCCTATAAGGTGAAGTACTACGATGGTGCTTCCGCTGGCCACGCGTGTATGGTCAGCCCGGATGGCAAGCACGGCTACCTTGGCAACGCTGGCCAACATCTTCTGTTTTATGATGCCGCGACGATCGAAGAGCAACAACGTATTTCGACGCTTCGCTATGAAGTCAACGACACGACTATTCGAGGCAGCACCCACGTCGTATGGCTGAACGAGAAAGAGGTGATGACCGCGGTCGGAGACTATTTTTATCGTTTTTCCGTAGACGACCTTGAAAAGGGTGAGCGTCTGATGCCGCACCAGGTAAAGCTGCCCCATGGAATGAAGGTCAGCGCGTCCGGTCGCTATCTGGCCTATGGATCGATGGATAATCCGACATTTCGTGAAAACGGCGAGTCGAAAGAGATTGGAATTCTCGATCTGCAAACAGGCGATGTCACGCATCTGCCTATGCCGACAACCTGCTGGCATCTCGTAGCGCATCCCAAGAAGGATCTCTTCTACGCCGTATCCTTTCGCGTGCTCCCGAGGGAAAACGTCGATTATCACGAGTGGGCTATGGCCTTCCTGAAGGAATATGCCTACGAGATTGACCCCGCCGAAAAAAGGATTGCGCGCCATTGGGCATCCAGCCGCGAGACGCCGGCTCACATTAATTCCGACATCACCATCTCCGATACGGAATTGATGTTCTGCAATGGAGGAAGCCAAACGATTATCTGCGTGGATCTGGAGACCTTCTCAAAGTTTCGCGTCATCGATGAACGCCCCAGCTTGATCACGCAGCTTAAGCATCCACGCGAGGTAGGAACCCAGATCTACGACGTGCTCGCACGCGGTGGAATCTTCAACAGTTCCAAACATCTTTTGGGAGCAATGCGCGTCAGTCGATTCAGTTTCCTGGATTCGATTTACGCCTGCCAGTTATCGAAAGACCAATCCCTACTCTTCACGGCGAATCGCGGCCTCAATCACATCACCGTTTACAACTATCCCGATGCGTCCATTCGTCTCCGTGTGCAGATGCCGGATTTGCATGAGTTCATGCCTTCGATGACGACGATTGCCGACCCCAGACTCGGCTTTCATCACAGCTATCTCATCAGTCCCCAGGTGTAAGTGGCGAGCCGGAAGTTACAAGCGTCTCCGCCGCCATCGCCAGTTTGCGAAAGTTCCCCGGGATCAACGAAGTGACGAAGCTCTCCGCCGCGGCTGCAACCGTTGATTCGAGAATCGCGGGAACCCCCGGAAGCCCCTTCGCATTGAAACTGAACTCGCCCGCGAAGGTAATTCGTGTGCCACGGCCTCCAATAGCAGGTTCAAAAGTCGTCAGTCCCGTGCAGCGTGTGCGGTCGCGCGCGAAATGTAACTCAATCTGCCAGGAACATACGTGAGTTTTTTCGATCCAGCGTGCGCGATCCGTCCACATCAGCGTGTCCGCCTTGATGACGGAATTAAGCACTGCCGGAAACTTTGCTCTGGCCTGCCATAGATTGACGAGAAACACATCGCCTTCAGGGAGGCCCGATCGCTCCTCCACTACAACGTTTTCGATCTCGTCGAGATAAGGCACAAGTTCGCCAAGCCGGTCGCGAATGACGAGCCAGACTTCCTCCACAGGAATCTTTACGAGCTGAATGGATTTGAAAGACTTCATCTTTTTTCCTTAAGCAAGGTTGCCCGGGCGTCGTAGACCTCACGTCCCAGTGAGAGGGTCTGCCTGAGCGGAACCGAAACGTGACGGCTGGAGACAAGGGAGGCGATAGCGGTGGCGAGCGCAGCGCGCGCCGATCCCGGCGCATAGCCTAACTCGCTCTGAGCCTTCGCATGGCTGTACCAATAAAACTGGCCCACCATCTTGGCCTGCTCGCGCGTCGTAGTTGGACGTGTGCCGGTGAACTGCGCCCACATTTCATGCGCGGTAGCGGCTAAGAAGCTGACCGTATGGTTGGCATAGAGTTGTGGGCCGGAGACACCACAGAGTTCTCCAATCGTGCGATGGATGAGCGACCACTCCAGATTCTCCGATCCGAGAAGATACCGTTCGCCGCGACGACCCTTTTCGGCAGCGAGAATGTGGCCTTTCGCGACGTCCTCAACTGAAACGATGTTGCAACCTCCCGGGAAGGTGGTACGAAACGGGTCAGAGAGATACGCGATGATGATGCCGTTGCTCGGACTGAGCTTTGTATCATGGGGCCCGACAGTCATGCAGGGATTCACAACAACGAGATCAAGATCGAGTTCATTCGCCAGCTTCAGCGCGGTACGCTCCTGGTGCAGCTTGCTTAGACAATAAGCAGGAGACCCACTCTCGTCCGGAGAGTCCGTTTCGGATCGAACGAGGGTATGCGTCGAGCATCCGAACACGACGGAAGAAGAGGTAAGAATGACGCGTCTCGCATTCGCCGTCTTTGAAGCAACAAGAATGTTTGTGACACCCTCCACGGCAGTCTTCTCAAGCTCAGTGTCGGTAATACCCCAGTAGGAAAATACAGAGGCGACATGAAAGATAAATTCACAACCGGCTATTGCGGCAAAAAGAGTCTCAGGCTGTAAGACGTCGCCGTAAACGATCTCGACTCGCAAATCCTGGATTGCGCTAAGATCACTGCTTTTCCGGACAAGAGCCCTAACCTCGTAGCCCTGCTTTAGAAGAACCCGACAAAGGTTTGCGCCGATAAGTCCGTTTGCACCGGTAACGAGAACCATCATGCGTCAGTGTCCTGGAGTTTTCGTTGGATTCTGTGCAAAGTCCCGACGCACGGCCTTCACCAGATCCTTGACAAAATCCACAGCGCCCGAGGTTGCACTTTGAAGCTGGGCCTTCTCTGCCCAAGCCGGCGTGGCGTTTGCCGTTGGGTCAGCAGCGTGCGGTGGAGGCGCGAAGTGAGAGAAGCCCGCTGCATCGACAAAGACTGGCACGGGCTGCGCTGTCCGAAGAGAAAGCTTCGAGGTCAGACGATCGATTTCGATTCTGGCCTTGTCAGTCAACTCACTGAGCGAACCCGCCAGCTTCGCTGAAGCGGGCGTCGGTCGCACGCCGCCGTCGGCGCTGCTCCATGGCTGTCCAACGCGATACGGACGCTGCTCAAACTCCGCCGTGAAGTTCGCGAGCGTTTTGGTAAAGAAGGTCTTGTATGCGTCGGCAACTAGATAGTTCTTTAGCGTTGGGTTTAAATCAAGCTTCATCATCTGCCAGACAACAGGAAGTGAAAACTCCTGGCGTCCCACAACACTGATCGCCGTCTCACCGCTCGGTGTCCGTGTAAAGGTCACAGTGCCGTCGTCGAAGCGCGCAGAACTGTTCTCGCTTTTAACCGTGCGCCACCATATTTTCTGCTCGCCGTCGGAATACAAGATAAATTCCAGCTTCGAAACATCGATGGGCTGCCCGCCCTGGAACGCCGTGTAGTTTGGCTGAGGAAGATAGATATTTCGTTCGGCCTGATGCGTGACACGCCCCGCTTCGTCCCGGACCACCGGAACGCATGAGCCTCCGATGTAGTCGTTCATCATGCGGATAGAACGGGAGATATCGACCTCGGCAACAAAATCATCGAACGGAATAGGTACCTCACGGGAGAAATGAAAGAGGACCGAGTTATCGAGATATTGCATCCTCATTCCGTTCTGATCCGGAGGAAATTGCAGCACAAGCTCCTCTAGAGGCTCCATGTAGCTTCGCGACGCCTCGAAGTCTGAAAGCGCGAGGTCTTGGAGGGAGATGTTAAGCGGGCGTTCCATCCACCGCAGCTTGTCTTTCGCAAACATCACCTTGGAAGAGTCGCTGACCTCGCTCAAACCCCCGAGGGTGTAGTTCAAGGTAAGAAACGAAGCAAAAGAAACAGGGTCAGAATCAAGACTTCCAAACTGCGCGGCAAGCGCGCTATTCAGCTTATCCGTAAGGGCATCCTTGAACGGAAAGAGCTGCCGATCAACGCTCTGTAGCCATGCGACGGCAGAGCGCTGTGCCTCAAGAGAAATATTGCGCTTAGCAATCGCATCGGCCACCATGGGGTGGACATTCTTCACTGCTGGAAATGGCGCCAGACTACCGGCAACGAGATAGGGCTGGGGCAGTCCCAGCTCACGCAACAGTTTTCCAACAATGGGGGAACGATAGGGATCGACACTGAACGTGTTGGCAAGCGACCAATCGGCCAGCGTCACACTGGTGCTGGAAATAATCGTCGAAAGCGCAAGCGGCAGAGCATAACGCGAACCCGCGCTCCCATGGTTGGTTACAAAGGAATCGACGATGGCAAAGTGAACTGGCGTATGTTGCAGCAACTCGCTGCAGAGGTCCTCGGGCCGAAGGCGGTGGTAGTACTCCAACTCTGTATCTTCAAGAGGCAGCACACCCAGAAGATTCTGCGCTGTCCCCGCGTAGACAAACTCCTCATCTGTTTTACCTTTGGCAAAGCTGATACGGAAATCCGCACTCTTCCATGCCGCGTTGAGAGACGAACCACGCAGGATGCTAAACGACGGGAACTCCCCATCGCAGAGGTCCTCGCTCAGGTCAGCGAAGTTATAAGCATTCTGTCGTGCCGTCTCGAAGCGATAGCCCGCGAGATCGGCGAGAATCAACGGATCCCGGTTCTCCAGCCAGAAACCAGAACTGTCCCTCGCCGTTCCAATCGTCACGTTTGTATACCCGGCATCATGGAGCCAATCAACCAGTCGCTCCACCAGTTCTGGGTCAGTGAGGGTCGTCGCAGGTTTGAAGTAGAAGGCAAGGTCCGGCTTGATGAAGATTCGGAATTGATCGGCGGATGCCCCGGTCTCCTTGAGGCGTAGCTCAAGAGCCCCTCTCAGACCGGCTTGCTCGATCGACGATTCAAGGCATCTGAACTTATCCTGCGGATCGGTGACCAGCGAGACCGTCACAGCCTTTGTAGGGTCGCTCATCGGTCACGCCCCGGTTTGAACGAGTTTCTGTACGTTGTTACGCGGATGAGTAAAAGGACAAGGATTGAAGAGACCATTGCGAGAACGACGGAGGCGACGATAGCTTGCCGCTGTGTCACGAACCTGGAAACAATAGAACAACCGATAACACCGTACCCTCCCAGAGTGATAAATGCGACAAACAAGACCGACGCAAGTCGAGAATTAGCCCGGTCGTAGCATCGAGCGACGTCTTCGAGACCGCTGCACTCCACTTGCAGCTTGAGTTGTCCCTCGCTTAGCTGTGTGAAGGTAGTGCGGAGCGCTGTCGAGAGATCGTGAAACCGCCATAGGGCGTCGGCACCTGTCCCGAAGAGATAGTCCCCTTCCAGATCTTGCGGGGGTGCCATCGATCGATTGTGGCGAAGCAGCGGAAGCGCGATCCTGACCAGGTCAAACTCCGGATCCAGTTTTTTCGCAACGCTATCCGCTGTGGCGAGAACCTTGAACGCGAGATAGAAGCCTCGCGGCAACACCAGTCGGTGCTTCGCTGTGATCTGTAAAATGTCCGCGAGCAAGCGGGTAACAGACACCGATGACGAGTACGTGTGGCGATGCTTCGCTATAAATTGCTGCAGGTCTTCACGTAAAGCCCTTGCGTCAGCTATCTCTGGAGAATCGGCGAGACGGAGAAGTGCAGCCGTCGTAGCGTCCGCATCCTTCTGCAACAGACCGAGGAGCAGCGTGTTCATACACTCACGCTCACTGACACAGAGATCCCCTACCAGGCCGAAGTCATAGAAACCGATGGAACCGTCTGAGTTCACAATCACATTGTCTGCATGCGGATCTCCATGAAAAAAACCAAAGCAGAAGATCTGCCGCAGCACAGTTTTAGCAAAGCTCTGAGCAGCAGCTTTGCCAGACAGCGTGTAACCCGAGATATCGGCGAGCTTCGTCCCGGTCTCATAGGTCGTTGTAAGAATATGCCTGCCGGAGTGCGACGGAATCAACCGCGGCACACAAATCTTCGGTTCAGACTCGAACTGCCAGGCAAAGCGCTCCAGATTATTTGCCTCCATCTCGTAGTCCAACTCTGATTGCACATCGTCAAGGAAATCAGAGACCAGGCGTCCCGCAGAATCTCCCCTACTCGAGCCGTCGCCAAAGCGTGAAATAAGTTGCCGGATGATAATGCTGTCGTTGTCGAGCATCTCTTTCAGCCCCGGTCTCTGCACCTTGACCGCGACCTCTGTGCCGTCTAAAAGCCGCGCGCGATGCACCTGACCGATTGAGCCGGATGCAATCGGGATCGTATCAATCCGATCAAAAAGGCTGCAGATCTCCGCTCCGAGCTGAGCTTCGATCACATCTCTTACCTCTTTGAAGGGACGAGATGTCGTCTCATCCTGTAGCTTCGCCAGTTCATCGCGAAAGCTCTGACTGAGAAGCTCCTCCCTCGTTGAGAGAAGCTGCCCAAATTTAATAAAGGCCGGGCCTAGTTCACAGAGCGCATCGCGGACTGCCTTAGGTGAGACGCGCGGAGAGATCCGTCCATGAGCTAGGTTTTCCATGACCCCGGAAACGCCATAGCGCACCAAAACAGCGAGCACCTCGCGATAGCGTGCGCGGCTGCGCCCATCCAAAATACCGGGAATCTGTTCTGCAACAGCCAAAGTAAAGCCTCGGAAAATAACTGAGGAGCTGAGCGGGCCAAGCATATCACTTACCACGAAAATAAATATAAAATTTCTTCGCTGCGGAACTTCGACGAGCATATACTCCGTGCAGAATCAGGATCGGTCAAGAGGCGGATTCTATGGCAAAGGGTGGCGGCGGCACAACAATTCCGACTGACTACACGTATTCCATCGGCGGCACAGGTACAACGCTGCATGTCGATTACGACCTTGATAACATCCATGTAAAAGAACTGCCCGCATTTCAGGTGGGTGTGACGGCTTTCCCCGCAGTCACCGCGAACTCGAACATCGCCGTCAAAGAACTTCCTCCCGTGGTTTCTACGGTGACAACCACTTCGAGCATTGCAATTACTGAAATACCACCCATTACATCGAACCTGAACATCGCAGTTACACAGATACCGGAACAGCGCGTCCATTATCCAGCACACTATCAACTAGGATTCAACCTGCTGGGAATGGAGATCTGGAGCCTTTCCCTCTGCGGAGAGGCACAGGTTATCAACGAGAAATACGTGCCGCGCAGAACCGAAGTGTGCCGCTAGAACAGGAGTTCTATGGCAGAGCCGCTGATTCAATTCGCCGATTCGGGTGAGTCCGGGGTCGTCTTCTCCGGTCCGCCTAAGATGTTGCGCGGAAACATCCGGCTGATAAACACCAGCGATCAGAAGCTGAAGATGGCTTCCCTGCCGGTTAAAACCGACACACTATTGGGACCTGCCTCTCTCCCGTTACAAAATCTGGCCGTTGGTGTAAAGCTTTTGCCTGGTGAACAGGCGGCGGTCAGCAGCACGTTGCAGCTGGATGCACAGACCCCTCCGGGCACATATAACTTCAGCGTAGATATCTCAGGTAAATCGGTATCGGCCACCGCACATGTCACGGAGGTCATCGACCTCCGGATGGAACCTACAGAGGTGACGCTGCTCGCCGGAGCAGAGACGAGCTTCGAGAGAACCTTTGTAATAGAGAATGCTGGAAACGTTCCACTTCCGATGGGAGAGCGATGCGAGGCGCCTCTCCTCGATTCGATCGATCTGAAAACATCGATGCTGCAAGGCCTGCACGATGCGGTTGATATGGAGCTAAAGGAGAAGGTGCAGGCATGGCTAAAGAACTGGGGAGAAAGAATGCCCGGGATGTTAGTCATCCTCCGTGATCCCATTGTTCTGAGTCCAGGTAACAAAATTACGGCCTCCGCGACCTTCCAGTTACCCGAAAATCTAGAGCCGTTTCGGTGTTACCGCGCGGATCTACAGATCTACAATGCTTTCCTCTCGGTCACCATCTATACGACCCGCAAAGCAGGGTCGGTCAATAAGAAAAGAGTGAGGTAATCGATATGTCCTGCAAGGAATCGAACGTCTCCAATCCGGTGACACAGGCCGGACAGCAAGGCTTCCAGTGGTTTAGTGACTACACCCAGATGAATCTCCAGATGGCGCAGTCAGCGGCGCAGATGTTTACCCCTGTCATGTCCGCGTGGATGAGTTGGTATCAGTCTCTGCTTCCTCAGCAACTGAGTGATCTCTCAAAGTCCACCAGCGACGCACTCTTCTCCATGACAAGATCGGCCGTCTGCGACATTCCCTCCACGGAATGTCCTCCAAGATGTGCTTGCGACATCGAGTGGAAGGCCAATCCGGGCGAGACGAGGAAGTCCGTGGTCAAGATCAAGAACACCTCGAAGGACACCATTCAATACACCTTCGTTGGAAAGCCTTTCAAAAGCTGCGGGAAAACACTCGATCTTATCCCCGAGGTTAGCCCACAGTTCGTTACCGCTGCTCCTGGAGAAGTGGTGAGCGTCACAATAGGGGTCAACATCGGAGAACAGTTCCAAAGTGGCGCGGCTTATGAGGCTGAGATTCTTGTGCTCGGCAAATATGAGCGCTGTGTCAAGATTCTGCTTAACGTCGCGTGCGACTGCGACGACGCGTGCGCCTTCGACCAGGGAGACATTCCCTATCGGGTTCGGCCCGACTCCTGGTACAAGCACTTCCAATGCAGCGAGCCCTGCTTTGAGGCGATTCCTCAGCGACCACCGTCCACAACAAATTCTACGACTGGGGCAAATGAGGTTACAGGAGGGCAGTCTTGACGACGCCCTCGGAAGCGCTGGCGGACGCTCTGAAGAATCTCGAAGGCCAGGTAATGGAGTCGTACGTTGATGGCTGGAAGAACTACTGGAAGCTGGTGACAGATGTAGCGCGTAATCCAGCTTCCCTTCCAGCGGCACAAAAACAATACCTGACCCACATAGCCCAGACCGCTCCCGATCGTCTTTCGAAGACATTTCAGGCAGGGGTACAGGTGTGTGGCGCACTTATCCAATCCAGTGGACAACTGGCAAATCAGATTTATGCACAGACCGCGCAGGACCTTCAAAAGGCTTCTACCGCCACCACAAAAGCAATGCTAGCCTCCCACGGTGGACAGACTCCTCCCGCCACACTTTCGGAGTTCACCTTTGAAGGTTTTGTGGATGAGACCCTCAGCCGGAAGTTTCTTGTATCAAACAATTCCGTTCAACCAGTTGCCGTCGCTCTCCACGTGACGAACTTCACTCCTGATCCTGGCGACGCATTGCTCAAAATTGAGCTCAATCCGGAGACTTTTTATCTGACAGCCAACGAGGAAAAGGTGGTGGAGTGCCGTTTGGCAATTCCTGCTTCACTTGCGCCGATGACGGAGTTTCATGCGACGCTTTCCGCGCCTGACGTGCCCTCATTGAACATCAGGCTGAATGTCAAGAGCCTCGGTCCGCGCGATGTGTTCCTCGAAGATATTCCGACAGCGTAAGTCGGACGCTAACTCAGAAAAAGCAAAGAGCGACCGTTGTACCTACAAAATATCCCACTCCAATGCCGGCAACCAGATCCGAAGGATAGTGTTGACCGCTCGCGACCCGCGCCCAACAAAGAAGCAGCAATCCTATGGCGAGTACGGGGATAGCGGCGTGATGCTGCCAGCAAAGTAGAAAGCTGACCACAGACAACGTCATACAATGTCCGCTGGGAAAGGAATATTCATCCAGACAGCGGCTCCGGCTAGGTATGCTTTCGGAAAAGTTGCAAGGACGGATACGTGCGAAGCGAGGCTTGGTCGAGCCGTAGAAGATATGAGAAATGGTCACGCCAGCAACCAATGCAGCAAGTAACTTCCACTCTCTCAGAAAAATGACGTAAAGCCCAACAGGCAGGTAAATCCAACCATTGCAAAGCAGGTTGATTGCGTTGACCGTCAGGAGAAGTGGCTTTGGTTCCGAATGCTGTACTAACTTCGCGACAACGCGAACCTCCCTCTGGTTCATCCGCAGGAACAGGTCATCCAGTTTGGTCCGATAGGTCGACGATAACGTAACTTCTACATTTACCTGAGACATGGCCTTCACCTGTCACCGTAAGTAGCGAAGTAAAGTCACCGAGAGAGAGTACATCAACCTCCCCGTGGCTACAAGCGTTTCCTGAGCCCCATAGGCCCGAACCATCGTAAATAATCAATTTTCTCGACGAGGGATAACAGCAGGCGGTTTGAGAATGTGTAGTCCCGAGATACGGGACGGCGGGGGCAGTTACAAACTCGCCGCTCATAGAGTCGCTTGCCAGTTTGCGCTCGCCGCATTCGTATTGGATTCTGGCAGGTGTACGTCGTACCTGCGGTGCCGGGACCGGTGTCAGTTTGGCTGGAGATGCGCTCAGGAGGGAGGCAGCAGATGGTGGCCGAGGTCGGACTCGAACCGACATGAGGTTGCCCTCGGCAGATTTTGAGTCTGCTGTGGCTGCCAATTTCACCACTCGGCCATTAGGAAGATTGTATCGCACCGATAGGAAGCCGGTTCCGTATGCGCAGTCTTCCATGGCGGTCTTTGTCCCGCTTTTGGGTGGCTTTGTTACGATCACATGGCCCCCCTGAACCGCCATCATTTGCGAAGCACACTCGCGTCACAAGCGATTACAAACGCGCGTTGTATGGTCGTCGAAGACTCGTATCAAGGAGGGTAGTCCCGTCGTGTGCTCTCTCGCGAGAGCCGCAGAACGCCGCGTCATCGTCATTGCGGAGAGCGTCACGAAGCGCCTCCAGCTTAGAGCAGCGGAGCCATCCTGAATCGTCGCCACACATAGGTCATTCGGCCTAGACGCGATACGGTCATCGGACTCATTGACACATTAACACCTTTGTAATCAAATCGAAACACTCTTATAACAGGTACCTCACCGGAATCAAAGAAATCGAGATCATCCACACGGATGATACTTGCGATTCGAGGGGGCAATATTCGGTCGAAGTCATTCGGTCCATTCGCAGTATCTCGCTCTGGGACGCCATCCAGGTGGATGTCGTCCCAGACAAGACAAGCCAATGGAAGATCGATTATCGATTCCCCTTTTCCACGAATGGGTGCAGCACTCACGAAACGAGAAACAGCTTTCTTCAGGAGACCACCGATGCACACACGAGTCCGATTCTCGAAACTCTTAGCCATGATGCTTCTGTTCGTCTGTAGCATAGCCGCATCCGCACAGACAATTACAGGCGGCATCAACGGCATTGTTACTGACTCCTCTGGAGCAGTGCTTCCAAACGCCAAGGTCGTTGCCACCAGCGTAGAAACCAACGTCGAAACCACTGCAACCACGAACAACGACGGTGTCTACAATATCCGCTTCCTCCAGATCGGCCACTACAAGGTCAGCATCGAAGCCCCAGGCTTTGCCACCACCAACTTCGGGCCGTTCACCATTGAAACCGGCCAGAATGCAAAGGTGGATGCCAAGCTCGCTCTCGCCGGTACCGAATCCAAGGTTACGGTCGAGTCGGAACTTGTTCCTCTCCTTAACAGTGAAAACCCAACTCTGGCAACCACCCTCGACACTCGCGCCATCGAGAATATTCCTCTCGTCGGTCGTAATCTGACCGCGATCACGATGTTCCTTCCTGGAGCGGTGAGCACACAGCCGAACAGCTTCGTCAGCAACGCAGCCGTCTCCGGTCCTCTCAGCGGCAATAACGCGAGCGGCCAAAGCAGCGGAGCCTCTGTGTCTGTTAACGGCAACCGCCAGCAGGCCAACCAGTACATCCTCGACGGTATGAACATCAACCAGACGCTCGATGACACGCAGGGATACGTCCCCAACGTCGATGCCATCGGCCAGGTACAGGTCATCTCCAGCAACGCCAGCGCAGAGTATGGCAACGTCAACGGCGGCGACGTCCTCTATCAGACCAAGAGCGGAACCAACCACTGGCACGGAAGCATGTTCTACTTCCTCAACAACTACAATCTCGACGCGAATAGCTGGAAGAATAACTTCACCAAGGTTCCGAAAAACTCCTACACACGTAATCTTTTCGGTGGAACCTTCGGCGGACCCGTCATGAAGGACAAGCTCTTCTTCTTCGTCGACTATCAGGGTGGCCGCTTCCACTCCGGTGGTACTTCCACAGCGAGCGTATATACCCAGAAGATGCGGAACGGAGACTTCTCCGAGCTTCTCGATCCAGCCATCATGGGCCAACCAGTTAACAATGTGCCCAAGACCATCCAGCTTTATAACTCGACTGTCGCTGGGCTTCCCGCCTATGCCAACAACCAGGTTCAGGTCACCAACCCCGCGGCACAGTATCTCTTTGCGCACCCGGAGCTCTACCCGCTTCCCAACTTTGCTCCGAATCCTGGTACACCAACTCAGAACAACTACCACGGTTTCCAGAAGCAGCGGAACTATGGCAACCAGTTCGATGTGAAGGTCGACTACAGGCTCAGCGAAAGGGACAATATGTTCGTTCGCTACTCCCAGATGGACAGTGGACAAACAACTCAGAGTGCGTTGATCACCAGCTTTAACAGCGCTCCAACCTTCCCCTTCAAAAGCGTAGCTATTAATGAAGTCCACCAGTTCAGTTCTTCGATCATCAATGAGTTCCGCGCCGGTTACACCCGCGTTCAGAACAACGGTGCCGTCCTGCTCGACCCCAGTGGCACTTTTGGTCTGAATGGCAACAGCCTTCTCGGAATTCCTGGTGGCCAGGCATTTGCTGGTTTCTCGGGTCTCACGATGGCCAACTCCGCTAGTCCCCAGGGCTTCAGCGCCTCCAACGGATCGAGCGACTTCACCACCATCGGAAACTCCAATGGTGGTACAAATTACACCCTGAACACCTTCCTCTACGGCGACAACCTCACCTGGTCGAAGAACCGGCACACCTTCAAGTTCGGTGCCCAGTTTCTACGCCAACAGCAGAACAACTTCTACCCCGGCAACGACGGATCGCTCGGAGGCTTCTACTATCTCGGCGCCGGAACCGCAAGAGGAACCACCGGCGGATACACCGGTGCTGACTTCGTGCTGAACCGCGCTGGCTTTGTCAGCAAAGGCGGCGTCTCCGGACCGGTCGGTATGCGCTCCTGGCGTAGTGCTTACTTCGCGCAGGACGATTGGAAGGTCTCTCCCAACCTAACCCTCAACATCGGCGTCCGGTATGAGTTTGTCCAGCCGATTTATGAAGTCAATAACAAAATGTCGACGATCGATCCGGCCAATCCCTCGGTCATTCTTCTGGCTGGTTCAGCCCAGGCAGCAGCCGCTGGATACAACCGGGCACTCGTCGATCCGTACTACGGTAGCGTGATGCCCCGTATCGGTTTCGCCTATCAACCGACGACTCGACTGGTTGTGCGCGGTGGATACGGAATTCAGAACTTCATGGAAGGAACCGGTGCCAATCTTCGTATGACCACCAACCTCCCCTTCCAGGGCTCCTATCAGGCCAGTGGTCTCCAATCCAACGCGACTACTGGAACCCCCGGTCAGTTCTTCGGCGTCCAAAGCGGATTCGGAAGCGCAAGCGGCACTGGTGCAGCGAGCGGCGTCGTCTATAACGTCTGGAACAAGAAGATCAAGCCCGCCTTTATCGGCGAGTACAGCTTGACCCTCGAGTACCAGGTCAGCAATACGGCCTCCTTCCAGATCGGCTACGTCGGCGAGTCGGGTCAGCATCTCATCACCGCAAACAGACGGAATCAGCTTGCAGCTCCATGCGTCATCAACGGAGAGATTAAGGCGTTCCCAAGCGCAGGTGCTGCACAGCCTGCAGGATGCCCCAAGTCTCCCTACCAGGACACACCGGGCGTAGGCTACACCGGCACGATTCGCTTTACCGACTCCAACGCGATGATGAACTACAACGCCCTACAGGCTAGCTTCCGTCAGCGCCTATCTCGCGGTCTGCAGTACATCGCAAACTACACCTATAGCCGCGCGATGACCAACAGCATCGGCTTTTACGGCGCGCCCGGCATCAACAACCCCAGCGCTTATGCCCAGAACGTCTATAACCTGTCAGCCGATTACGGTCCAACTGGGCAGGACGTTCGCAACGCGATCAACTTCAACCTCGTCTACGATCTTCCTCTCGGTCGCGGACGCAAGTTTGGTGGCAACATGCCGCTCGTTCTTGATGAAGTTGTCGGTGGATGGAAGGTCAGTCTGACTGGCATCGCTTACTCTGGCTTCCCTGTCACCCTCACCGCAAACAACAACTCGCAAGTGAATAGTGGAGCGCAGCGTCCGAACAAGCTGCGGCCTCTGAAGATCGTCAATCGTTCCATGAACAACTGGTTCGGAACCGATCCGTCTGCAACTCCCTGCACCACGCCAGGCGTCGACAACGGTGTCTGCGCATACGGTCAACCGGCGTTCGGTACATTCGGTACCGCCCGGACCGGCTCTGAGCGTGCTCCCAACTTCCAGACCTATGGAGCCTCGGTCACCAAGGACTTCACCATCTGGCATGAGCAGCAGATCAACTTCAGAGCTGATGCTGACAATGTGTTCAATAACGCGTACCTCGGCAATCCGCAGAACAACATTACCAACACCCTGTTCGGAAATATCACAAACCAGGGTACGCCGGTACGGTCGAACCCAAGGACGATGCAGTTGTCCGTCAAGTACCACTTCTAATCCAACGCAGTACATTTCTGGCCCGGTCTCTTCTGAGACCGGGCCTTTTCTTTTGCTGGTGTGTTCCAAAAGCAGAGAGTACGTTGGCGCAGACGCCCTTCTCTAAAGCCAGCCCTTCGCTCGAAAATAGAGATACGGTCCAATGGCGGTCGCAGACATCAGCACAAGGGCAAAGTAGTAGCCATGCTGCCATTGCAGCTCCGGCATGTGGGCAAAATTCATGCCGTAGATCGAACCGATGAGCGTCGGAGGAAGGAAGACCACCGACGCCACGGTCAACGTCTTCATCACCGCATTTTGTTGAATACTGATCAGTCCGAGGTTAGAGTCCAATAAAAACTGAATCTGAGCCGTAAGAAACGTTGCATGATCGAGAAGCGAATGCACATCGCGCTGCAAAGTCTTGAGACGGCTGCGAAGATCGGCATCCAAACCCTCAAGCTGCAGGAAAGGCACCGCCCTTCCGATGGAGTGCAGGCTTTCGCGCACCCTGGTAGACAAGTCGCCGCTTGCGCCAATCAATTTCAGCACCCCGCCCAGGTCGGCTGTCGCAATGGCCTGCATCGAATTTGAATTCTGGGAAAAAATCTTCTGGGAGATCGGATCCAGCGAATCACCCACCTCCTCCAGCAGATCCGCGTCGCGATCCACAATGGTTTCAGCGAAGCAGAGGAAGAGCGAGAGCGCCGTGGGAACGTGTGACTCGGGCTTCGTAACGCGCTCCACAAAATTGCGAAAGGATGTTGGTTCCGCATAACGCACGGTCACCATCTTCTGCCCGATGAGGATCGTCGTGATGGAAGTCAGCATAGGAGAGTAGCCCTTTACCCGCGTCACTACACGCAGCGTGACGAACGTAGCGCCGTCCTCACGGTAAAGCTGGCTGCTGCTCTCCACCTCGCGCATCTCATCCCGCGTTGGAATATTCACCCGCAAGAGCTTTTCTACGAGGTCTTCTTGCTCCGGCGTTGGCTCAAAAAGATCGATCCATAGCGCGCGGTCAATGGCGGACTCATCCGCAGAAGTGGAGGCGGTGAGGGGTCCCCCGTGCGAAAGTTCACTAGCAAGATAAGCAGTCAGCATCGTTGCCTAAGGATACCGCGCTAAGTCTCCGTCTCGGCCTTACCCGCTCCAAAGCGAAACGGGTTAAAACTCGTATGCGTATCAAATGCGTCCGCCCCCTCTGCCCTTTTGAGCCAATGGATTACGAGATAGGTCAGTGGAGTCGCCAGTACTTCATAACCGACCTTCAGCAGGTATCCCGTTCCGATCATCGCTCCAATCGTGCTCCAGGGAAGAGTACCGCCAAAGGTTAAGGTAATAACGATGGCGGTATCGACGGCCTGCCCCACCACCGTGGACCCAACGGTCCGCGTCCACAGCCACCGTCCGCGAGTCACGACTTTCAACCTCGCCATCGTGTAAGAGTTCGCAAACTCTCCCGCCCAGAATGCCGTCAGGCTCGCCGCGAGAATGCGCGGGATGAAACCGAAAACCGTCGCAAAGGCCTGCTGATTGTGCCATCCCGGATCGGCCGGAAGAGCAATGGTCACCGTCGCCGCGGCATACAGCAGTGCCGTTCCAAAGAAGCCCAACCAGATGGCACGTCGCGAGGCGGCGTATCCGTAGATCTCGGTGAAGATGTCACCGAAGATATACGTGACCGGGAAGAGCAGAATCGCCCCGCTGACGGCGAAAGGTCCGATGCGGCATACCTTCTGCGCCAACAGGTTGGAAACCAGCAAAATCACAACAAAAGCTGTCGTCAAAGCATCAAGATAACGGTATCTCTGCATGGGAAAAGACTAGCGCAGGCGCCTCCACTTTGACACAAGCCTCAGGTATTGATAGCGTTGGAGATGGCTTGAGAGCACAAGCACCAAGTTGCTTTCGCCCACCAAAAGCGTCCCCGTCGTCCAGAGGCCCAGGACACCGCCCTTTCACGGCGGTAACACGGGTTCGAATCCCGTCGGGGACGCCAAACATTTTCAAACACTTGCGAAATTCGGCAATCAAAAAACGTAGGTTCAAAAAGGTTCAATAAGGATTTCCGGATTCGGAAGTCCTTTTTAAGCCCTTATCTCCACGTTCAGGAACGTCCATAATCTGGCGTACTACCCGATCATGGCGGACCGTTTGATCGCCGTCACAGCCTGCGTGTACACATCCATCGTCACCTTGAAGTTGGCGTGGCGGAGCGTTTCCTGGATAGTCTTTACGTCCTCTCCATTGGCCTTCATCAGAGTGCCAAGGCTGTGCCGTAGCGTGTGCCAGCCAACCGGATCGGTGATCTTCAACTTGTCCCTCAAGACAGGCTTGAGGTAGACCCGGTAAATAGAACTCGGCCAGTACGGCTGCTTTCCTTTCGTCGCAGGACTGGCAAATACCCAATCCTCCGGCTGGTTATAGGCGCACCGTGCGAACAGAATTTCCGCCACTTCGGAACCGATGGGAACCGGCTTTCTCGAAGCCTCCGTCTTGCAGCGTTCGATCCGAAGGGCTCGTACTGGTTCCAGCGTGGCGAGGAGGCACACGTAACGGAGTGCCTGTCTGAAACGGACTGCCTGTTCTTCATCGTTCAGCCTGGAAAGTTCGATTACGTCATCGACGAGACGGCTGAGAAAAAGTAGCCAACGCTATCCGCAAGAAAGCTAACAGACCGATGGGTGAGCAGTTTTGCCCATCGGCCTCAATCTGGTCCGTTCGCAAGGGAGAACTCCTATGACCACTGTTGTCATTCCAGTCTATGACGAGGTCACACAGCTTGATTTCACCGCACCGCATCAGTTCCTGTCGATGGTGCCCGACATCACCGTGATCGTCGCATCTGTAGGCGGCGTGCCCGTGGCATCACAAGGGCTTTCCTTCGCGAAGCTCGCTGATCTGGAATCTGTCGAGCGCTGCGATGTGCTCTGTGTTCCGGGAGGCCTGGGCTGTATTCAGGCAATGGAAGACCCTCGCTTCCTCTCCAGCATCCGCCGCCTGGCTCAAACTGCTGAGTACGTGACTTCCGTTTGCTCAGGGTCGCTCATTCTGGGGGCGGCTGGTCTGCTGAAAGGTCGATACGCGGCCTGTCACTGGGCATGGCGAGACATGCTCTCAGGGTTCGGAGCCGTGCCCGATTCGGCTCGCGTAGTGCGTGACGGCAATGTGCTGACCGGAGGAGGAGTGACGGCTGGCGCGGATTTTGCGCTGAGTCTCATCGCTGAGCTTCGTGGACCGGATGTCGCTCAGTGTGTCCAGTTAGGACTTGAATATGCTCCTGCTCCGCCGTTCGACGCTGGCCGTCCGGAGACAGCGCCAGACCACATCCGCGCTGCGGTGATCGCACAGATAGTTGTTCCGAGAGTTCTGATCTCGATCTCGGTGGCTCAGGCCAGACGTGTCCTCCAGTTTGGCCCGACGGCCTATTAGCGCTGCCAAATAATCGCTAATAGGCCCGGTCCAGATAATTCAAAAAACAGATCAAACAACGACACGCAAATGTAAAAACTTCAGTCATCGTGTTGCATACACGGCCATCTTGATCCAAGCCCGCATTTGCTTTCCAACTCACATCGATCTGCTGCGAGAGATCGTCCACGAGTAATAAAAGCAACCAGCGACCTAGAACACCGCTAGGGCCGACCAGTGATCTTGGACAGGCGTCCGATCACCGGGCTGAGGCCGCCGGAGCGAAGGTCTGAAAGTAGGCTGCCAGGGCAGCGAGCGTGGCTTCGTCGTACTCCG
>Ga0157290_10000050_pt1 | contig 42092 bp, 19 predicted proteins | sample NitcycUS149409B1_FD_108389 | JGI IMG/M metagenome (GOLD analysis project Ga0157290, IMG submission 108389) | Soil microbial communities from Arlington Agricultural Research Station in Wisconsin, USA - Nitrogen cycling UWRJ-S149-409B-1 | ecosystem: Environmental > Terrestrial > Soil >...
CCGGTCTCGCCCTCGAAACTCAAGGCATCTCGCAGATCGAACGCGATCACCGTGTTCCGTGTGAACTTCAACATGAAGTAGCGCAGCGCACCGACAGCGATCTGCGTTGCTGCGACCTCGCGCTCCGCAGGGTCACGGTCAGGATGCCGCTTATCCACTTCGGTCTTCGCAGCTGCGATGAGCTGGTCGAGAAGGTCGTCCGCCTTTACGCCAAATCCCTTTCGCCCGCTGACTTCAAGGTATGCTTTGCCGCGGTCTTCCTCGCTCACTTCATAACCGAGATCGATCGCACAGCGCGGCGTCAACGCGACCATGGCGTAGTTCAGATGCGTATAGCGATTGGCGGCGTCTTCGTAACCCATACCACGCAACGCTTCCATCACATTGGCCTGCGGATCGTTCTGACGTGAGTCGATCACGTTGTAAATCCAGTCTGCTTTACCAAAGGTTGGGTGCGGATCTTCTCCGTGCACCGTCGAGATCCAGCAGGTATGCGTGGGGTACTCATGAAACTTCGCGTAGCCAAAATCCTTCCCCGGAAGCAGACCGAACTTCCAGAGGTGATACGCGATGTCCTTCCCCACGTACGTCACCGTTCCGTTCGAGCGGACGATCACCTTGGCATCGTCATCCGTGCCTTCCGTCTGCTCTGTTCCTGGACGCCGCATGACCCAGCACCCCTTATTCTTCCCTTCCGTCTCTTCGTAGAGAACGCCCTTCTCAATCATCAATGTGCGCGCCGCGTCCCAGAAATGCAGGTGCAGAATTTCGCTCTCGCGCGGAAGAAAATCGTATTCGATATCCAACCTCTGCATCGTCTCAAGATGCCGCTCGATCACAGCCGTCGCGACGATGTCCGCAATGATCGCGGTGTCGTTCCCACCCTCTTCGATGAGGTGCAGCGTCCCCTGGCGAAGCTCCTTGCGCGCCACAAGTTCCGCGGGGTCTTCCGTGTACCAGCGCGAAACGTGCGCGTACAAATCCCAGAGATAGTAGTCGATGCGCTCGCCTTTCGCCTTGAGATCTACGAGCAAAGCACGAACATCCGCCAGAGACTTCCCTTCGAGATGCGTCAACCCCACCACCACATCAGCCACTTGAACGCCGGTGTTGTCGACGTAGTTCTGAACGCCTACGCCATATCCACTCTTGAAGTCGTCCTTCCGCAGGAGGCGTTGGAAGGTGTCCCCGAGAATCGCATTGCGCAGATGACCCACGTGCGCCGCCTTATTCGGATTGATGCTGGTGTGCTCCACCAAACGAAATCCTGACCCGCCGACATCGGCGTGTTGGCCCGCAGCCATAGCACGCACGAGCGCTGCACGGTCGAACTTGAGGTTCAGATAACCCGCGCCTGCAATCTCTACCGAAGCGATGCCTTCGACACCGCGCATCTCGTCGGCAAGCTCCTGCGCAATCACGCGGGGCGCCTTTTTCAAACGCTTTGCCAGCTCAAACGCGACCGGCAGAGCGACTTCACCCAGCTCCGTTTTTGGCGGCTGCTCAGCCGCAATCTGCGCGAGCGTTACGCCGTATTTCGTCTCCAATACGGAGACGAGATGGGTCAGAATCTTTTGTTGCTGTGTGCGATACATGGTCTCTCTCGATCAATCGAACTTAGATATTGCGCTCTGAAGCGACTTCCGCCATATCAGCGCGGGCGATCGCGCGGAGACGTCCCGCGCGATGCATGAAGAATGCAATGCCTCCTGCTGCAGTGATCGTCAACAACACGATCACATGCACCAGGAGCCCGTACACGGCGGACAGATCAGGCTTGGCACCCTGGCTGACCATGCCCAACTTGCAGAAGTACTCGAACGTTCCAATCGCGCCCGGTGAACTCGGAATAAGGTAGGACAAATTGCTCAGTGAAAGCGCCAGCCACGGGCCGCGCGCACCAACGACCAGACCCATCACGCGCGACGCCGAAACAAAAATGAGGCCTTCGCAAAACCATGCGGCAAACGAAGTCGCCAGCAGCATCAACTTCGCGCTCAGGCTAAGCTTCTTCACGGAGTCGAACGCAAGCAGGATCCAGCTTTCCGCTTTGTCCAGGAGCTTTCCAGCAGGCAGGGCGCCCACCAGGCCGCGAACAAGCGTCTCCATCTGCCGCGCAAAAAGTAGAAAAGCAGCTACCCCGAGCGTCACAACAGCCAGGACGGGGAGAGCAAACGACAGAATGCGCACATCGTGCCCGAACATCGGGAACGTCAGTATGTGCGTGGAAGTCGCGACCGCCGCAGTAAGAAAAGACAGCAGCATAAACATGTCCAACAGCCGCTCGAGAATGACCGTGCCCAGGATGGAGGACGAGGAGGAACCCAGCTCTTCTGCATAACCAAACACACGCAGGAAATCGCCGATTCGAAACGGAAGCACATTATTCGCTGCAAAGCTTGTGAGGAGCACACGCGCACAGACACCAAATCCCGGTGCGCCACTGGCACGCAACATCAGCCACCAGCGGTAAACCCGCAGGGTATATCCCGTCACGAGTGCGGCGGCCAGGACTGCGAACCACCAACGATTTACGAATCGGATCGACTGAATCGTTTGAAAGTGAATTCCGGTAAGAGTACGCCAAAGGAAGAACGCGCTGATGACAAATCCCGGCAGCGTCTTCCATAGATTGCGTTTTTTCTTCTGCTCGCTCATGCGACCACCTGGCACCGCGAAAATTGGGAGAAACGCAAAGCTGGAATGCAGTCTGAAGATAGGGTTGAAGTCATCATAGCCAGCCGTCATTATACGTTTCGACCTCGCCGCCAACGGCATGGCGGGCCGTTTCGTTGTACTGTGAGAAAGTGGTCAGATCTGCTTCGCCCCGGCAAATAGAAATTCGCCTTCCGCTGGTTGGACTCCTCGCGCTCAGTCTTCTCTCCTTCTGCATCCTTGGATATCACCCCGACGCTGAGGATGGAGGCATTTATGCGGCCGCGGTCCAGCAGCGCGTGTCCCCCTGGCTCTTTCCCCACGATCACGCCTTTGTAGCCGCGCACGTGGGAAATGGTGTCTTTGCCTGGGTTGTGAGTGGCCTCGTGACGGTTACGCACCTTTCGGTGCCTCTCTGCCTTACGTTAATGCAATTTGCGACCATCGCCGCTACGCTGTGGGCTTCGTCCGAAGTGGCAAAGATCTGCTTTCGCTCGAAACCGGCACATCTCGGAGCGGTGCTCGTCGTGGCACTATCCCTTTCACTTCCCGTTGCCGGCACGGCGCTCTACCTATGCGATCCCTATTGCACCGCGCGCTCCATTGCGCTTCCGCTGCTTCTCTTCGCCCTGGCACATCTGCTCCACCACCGTACTTTCGTAAGCGTGCTCCTGCTCGCCCTTGCCTTTGTTCTGCACCCTGTGATGGCGCTTTGGGGAGGGCTCCTTCTCGTCTCGGTCTGGACGCTTCAGCGCAAGCGACCCACGTTGGTCTTTACCTCTTTCTCCGGTGCGGCTCTCCTGATCTGTCTCGCGGTTTATCTCGTCTCCCCTGTAGACGAAGGGCCTCTTCGTTTGTTGGCCGCTACGCGCTCCTACTGGTTCCTCGCACAGTGGCAATGGTATGAGGTGCTCGGCGCGCTTGCTCCTCCCGTGCTCCTGCTTTGGGCGCTCTCGCGCCAACGCCGGACGCACAGTGCAGGCGTGGAGGAACGCTTGCTTGTGCGCTCTCATGCGGCCACGACAGTGCTGTGTCTTCTGATCGCGCTGCTCTTTGCGCGATCCTCTGCGGAGCACCTTTTCATCGCTCGGATCCAGCCTCTTCGTGCACTGCATCTGCTTTACGCGGCCTTTCTCATCGTGGCTGGCGGGTGGATCGGCGACTATCTCCACAAAAAGATGATTTCTCAAAAAGGAGAACGAGTTGCCTTGGCCGTGCTCGCGGCCTGTATCGCAACGCCTTTGGTCGTAGCGCAGTTGGAGATTTATCCCGCCTCCCAACACCTGGAGTTTCCCTGGCGGCAGCGCACGAACGGGTGGTCACAGGCTTTCGTATGGTGCCGTGAACATACATCGAAGAACGACCTGTTCGCGCTGGACGCTCACTACATCACGATTGAAGGGGAGGATGCACAGAATTTCCGCTCGATCGCTCTCCGAAGTTCGCTTCCGGATTACTCCAAAGACGGAGGGGTCGCTTCCGTCTCTCCGTCCCTCGCCGCAGATTGGCTCGTCGGTGTGGCTGCGCAATCCGATCTCAACCAGAAAAGCGATGCCGAGCGTCTAGCTCAACTTGTTCCTCTCCACGTGGATTGGATCATTCTCCCGAAGGCATCAGCGACGTCATTTCCCTGTGACTACCGGAACGACGTGGCGAAGGTCTGCCATTTACCTGGCGGAGCGCGCTAACTACCCGATTTCGCAGAAGCGGATCCCGCACCGACTTTGAGAATAATCGTGTCCTGATCGGCCCCTTCAAACTTTGAATAGAAGGCGCGGAGCTCGGCATAATCCTTCGGCTCAAAGAAGAAATCGCCGAGAGTCAAGTTACGGTAAACCGTCACCGAGTTTCCGGCAGGTTTATTGTCCATCGTATAAACGGCACGCTGCTGAAACTTCAAACTGTTTTTTGCTGGCGCAGACTCCAGGGTGAAGCTCGCCGGATAGATGATTCGCATGGCGTCCCGGTAAGTCGCCGCCTCCTGAAAGTAGACTCCGGTCTCGCGCTTCTCCTGGGTAAAGGTCGGCTTGTTGTTCACCAGAAAAATATCTCCTGGTAAGAGAAGCCGACTCGCCGTCGCGGTCCCCGCTCTTCCACTCACGGTGAAAGATACCTTCAGAGGCTTCTCGTAGACAGTCAGATTCTCCACAGAATCGACGGTGACCTCCATACCCGCAGGAAGCTCTTCTTCCACGTGCTTCTTCAGGTCGTCCTTCAAACTCGCTTCATCACTGCGAAGCGCTACGTGACGCCACAGGATCGCCGGGTCTCCTTCAAACGACTCCGTGACCTTACCCTTCAGGACTCTCTCTTCATCGAGTTTGAGATCCGCGATGCGTGCGGTGGAGGCAAAGGTATATGGCTCCGAAGCAGTATTCGCAAGCACGGCGCCACCCTCCGCTTGTCGAATCCCCGCCGCCGCAGTGTGCCTCCACTCGAGATGACCATAGGGACAATAACGCGTGCCGGGATCGAGAAAGATTTCCTTACCGTCAACATTCACAACGGCAATCGCGTCATCCAACTGGTACATCGAGAGAAGGTTGGGATTGAACATACGGCGCTCTCGGTTGGTGACCACCATGAGGTACGCCTTCATGCCCGCAGAACGCGCCATCGCCACGAAAAGAGCCGTCAACTGATCGCTGGATCCACGCTTGCGCGTGAGCACATCGTCCGTGTTCTTGATGTCACGCAGACCCTCCATGCGCTCCTCAGCGGAGGAATGCCGCCGCGTGTAGTCGGTATTTTCCAACTCCATGACCGCGGCATAGAGTTTGCGGAGCTTCTGGTCGCTCGTATCTCCGGGCGCTACAGTGGCGTGCACCATGGTGGAGACTGCGGAGCCAGGGCCGATGAACTTGTCCTGATCCTTCGACCAATACTTCCCTTCCGCTTTCCAGTACTCCTCCGAGCTGCGATACGCCGTGTAATAAAAGTTCACGCGGTAGGAGGTATTCGCGATCGGTGGCATAAATGGCTCTTCAGGCATGGGCTTGATATTTTCGAGGGACAGTTCGAGGATGTGCTGGCTACCTCCAGGCAAGAGTGTGTCCTTTACCCTGGCGTTGTCGGGCAGGATGGGCGACCACGCAATACTGGTCGTTAGAGACTCATGCCCGTTATTTCTACTGATCAGCATCTTATCTGTGGGTTTCCAGACGTAGTGCGCCTTGCGGGAAAACAACTCTTCCTGCGGATACCAGTCCGGAGAGCGATACCAGTTATCAGCCCACCGCAGCTTGTAGCGATACTCCAAAATGCTGCCCACCTGAACCGCAGGCATGCTGAAGACCTTCGACATAACCTTCATATCTTTCGTCTTCTGCACCATCTTCTCGAAAGGCTTCCCTGTAAACGGAACGATCGTTCCGTCTGGCTGAATCGTTCTGCCAGCAATGTCAGACACGCTCGTATCCACACCCTCGCTGCCTTTAAGGAAGGAGAGTTGAACATCGCCATACTTTTTCCCCTCCTCCGTCAATATCTTCAGGCGCACGTAGTAGCTGTACATGTGCAGCGCATCGTCTGTCAGAATCTCGCGCTGGAGATACACCGCCGCCGCTCCCGGAACCTCAGGTTGCGCCGTCATCTTCAGTTCTTCCGGCGTAGGCACGGTCCATTGGTCAGCCTTCGCCATCATGGGAACGAAACATACCGCCGCAATCCAAACCACGTATCGACCTGCACGCATCATCACGCCTTCTCCTGGGCCTAAGGAATTCGCTTCAAAATCGCATTGCTTTGTTCGTCTGCTTCGATCACACCCGCCAGCCTGCGTACTTCGTCGTAGCGCTCGGAGGGCAGCGACACCTCGCGCACTTCATACGTGCGGCTGTAATGCAGTTTGCCATCCTTCACGCTGCTGGAGCTCTCATACTTCGCAAACCCGAAATCTACCTTGACCGGCTCCGGCATCTCTTCCACCGCATAACCAGCGGGGAGGGAGATGTCGTACTCGTCATGCACACGCCGTGTCTCGTTCAGGTCAATCGGTGCAAAGCGGGCCTTGCGATCAACACGCATACCATCCGTGAAGAGCACCCGTGGACGCACCATCAACAGCGGTCCAGTGACTCTCGCAAAGTGGTTCACATCCAGTCCATAGGAGACCGACAAAGTCTTCTGCAAATCCTGCACATTGGCTACCTTTACGTCCGCGACTTCGAAGCTCGTGAAATCTCTGGCGAGCAGGCCGTGGAGAAACTGGCTCTGTTGGTTGGAGTTCCACTCGCTATAAACATGCCGCCGATAACCCGCGATGTCTCCTGTGCGTTCTTCGCTCACATGGCCTTTGAGATCGCCATCCGCACTTAGGGTGAAGCTCGCCTTGCGGTTGACCTGGTTCGCCCCGGGCTTGAGAACAGGCAGCAGAATTGCCTGGCTCTCCGTGCCTTCCATAAGCAGACCATAGCTGCCCTGAAGCCCGCTTTCCAGCTGGCCGAAAGGCGTCTTCTCTGATGTTGGATCGAAGATGAGATATCGCTTGCCGTTCTTCAGCGTGACCGTGCTTTGGAAGAGAGGAGACTCGTACCCCTTTGGAATATCGATGGCAGCGATCATATGATTCGCCGCAATCGAGGGAGCTTCCGGCGCAATCACACCACGTCGGCTGTCGACCATCAACCACGTGGCTCGCATGCCCACTGCGTTCATCATGGCGCTCATCAGCGTCGCCTTGTCCTTGCAGTCGCCGTACTGGTGGGCGAAAGTATCTCCGGCTGCATGAGGCTGCTGCCCACCGATCCCGATCTCCACCGCAACATAGCGAATCTTCTGCTGGACGTATTCGCCCAAGGCCTGCGCGCGCTCGGCAAAATCCGTCTTCCCTTGCACAAGCATCTGCGCCTGCTTTGTAATCGCGTCATTCGGGAGATTTCTACCGGATGCCAGATCCGCATACCACGCGCCAATCCCGCTCCACTCCCCCAGCGTCGGTGTCGGCATCCCGGGGCCGGTATAGTGCACGCTCAATCGCGAAACCAGGGCCCAGGCACTGCCGGACAACGGCACGTCTTCCAGGTCGATTCCGGGTTCGTCCTCCATCTCCCACAGCGTCGTCCCGTGTTCCATGTCCACACTCTTGGTGCGGTCCGGGCCCTTCCACACGGCCTTGTAGGTGAAACCCGGTGGCATCGTGATCGTCAGCCGTTCGCGCCGTATCGGAATCTCGCGTTGAACTGGAAAAACAATCTCCGTGACATACGGTCTTGTCTCAATCTCAGATTCGATGGCCACAACCGATCCGACATCGACCGATGGCGGAGAGGCAAAGCGAAGACGCGAATCGGTGTATACCTCGAACCCTTCACCCGACGACCTATCGATCATCTCGTTGTCTTTCACGGCGTACTCGTGTCCGTCCGCACCGATCGACCAGATTTTCATCGAGGTGATCTTCGAGACGGTGGAGTTGTAATAGACCGCCGGAGAGCCATATCCGCGCCTGCCCTGTGCACGCAAAATACGAATGGCCTCGCGCTCATGCGTAACCTCACGCCCCTGCGCATTCACAGAAACATTCACCTCATGCAAAAGGACGACCGCATCGGTCTTGGGTGGAAACGCTCGCATGGGTTGGGCGGAAGCCTCCCTTACCCAGTCCGGAGCGACCATCTTGTCTTTTGCAAAAGCCTTGCTCTCAGAGAGACCAATGCACAGCGCCATGCATACCAGCCCTTGAACCAAAGCAACACGGGACGCCGAAGTGCTCCGATGGCTCTGCGGGCGGGAATACCACTTGAAAAACAACTGTCCTCACAGGGAAATACCCGGACGCAAAAGCAGTCTCTGGCCAGGTCGGATGATGTGTATAGAAAGTTGATATACCGAAATCAATACCGGAGGCAATCTTTCTCTTCTGGAAAATCATCCCGATACATTACCTCGGTCCAGAACAGGAAGACTGGCCTCTACGGTACCCGCAGAGGTCTCAATCCATCTACCGGGAACAGACCCGTCGGGTAATCCTCCGTCGCGTACTGCGGACGGAACATGTAATGCACCGAGAACCCTACCGTGCCTGTGTTGTAGTTATTCGTGTTGTTCGCCTTCGCAAAAGCACCAAGGAACCAGTGCTCGTTGAAGCGATAGGAAGCCTGCCCGCTGACATCAAAGTTAGCGCCCGTTGCCGAATTCACGGGATAGTATCCGCAAGTTCGCGCGGCAATCGACGGCAGCGTGCATCCGCTTAAAGCGCCTGTCTGGAGCGATGTGTCCAGCGGGTAGTAAGCGGCGCTGTCTTCCTGGAAAGTCTGAACTCCAACCGCACCGGCGATCACGTAGTGCCAGTTCGTCCCATGGAATCCATTGAAGGTGATGGGGACGGCTCCAAGGAAGTAGGCATTGGGACTGAAGTATCCGCCCAGGCCGTACGTCTGCCCACGCTCGTTGTGGTCATAGTGCATCCCAAAGAGAGTTCCGCCGACGTTCAGCGTTCCGTACCCGGGGAATTGAGCCACGCGGAAGTACGCGCCTCCCGTACCCTCAAACTTCTTGTTGTCCAGAACATGGAACCCGGTCACGGCGGCACCGGCCAGGCTCAGATAGAAGCCAGCCTTCTCATCGCCAAAATCAAATCGAGCTCCGCCACCCGTAGAGATCACGCCGCCCCAGACATTTCCCGCGAAGACGGGCGTCACCGAACCCGGATCGAACATACCTGCATACGAGAGTTGCGTGTCCTTGACCGAATCGCGCTCGCCGAAAATCGTGAAGTGTCCACCACCTGGACGCCACCGGGCACGCGCCGTCACGTTCCCCACCAGGAACTGGTAAGGCGTGTATCCCACCGCCAGACCGAGATTCTGTGTTGCCATCTGAATCTCGCCGCCGACGCCCGAAGCAAACTGCTGTGCAGGTTGATTGACCGCATTCGCGGGAAGCGTTCCAAGGATCGGGATCGTTCCGGCGGCATTGGCGTAACTCGCCACATCGAGCGTGCCCGAGTTCAGGAAGATCGTCTTCGGAATAACACTAAAGCGAACTGTCTTCCCCGCAACAAACGTCGCTTCGATCGGTGCTTCATAGTCGAACAGCTGGGTCAGGCCAGCGGGCCCACTGCGGAAACGAATGCTGGGCGAACCGCCAATCCAACCACTGTACGAAGCCTCCAGCGTATTCAGGTCCAGTTCAGCTTGCTGGCGCTCAGTAAGAGGAGGTCCGACCTCTGGAGTTCCATTGGGGCTGTAGGCTCCGCGTAGAGGCGGCAGATTCCTCTGCACAAGCTGTGCGTCCGTCGGCGCTGTGCCAAGAGGATACGGTGCTCCCAGCTCTGGATATCCCTGTCCGCTGAGGGCTGTCGGCACGGCCGGATAGTAGAGCGGAGCATAAGCCGGTCCCGGCGACGTGCTCGCTGCGACGGGCGCCCTCCGCACAATGCGTCGAGGCGCCTGTCGCGTTGCCGTCTGTCCTCGGCGTGGCTGCGGATACTGCTGTCCATAAGTGCCTGGCACGGTAGCCGCGGTCTGGCCTTGCGACGGTAGGCTTTGCCCGGAGACACCCTTATCGGTCGGCCCCATCGCAGGCAGACCCGCCGGTCTGCGCGTCTGGTTGGGGGCATACTGCGACTGCTGTACTGGGGCAACGTCGACATCGTCGGGCGGGTTGCTCTGTCCCATCATGTTGACCGGAGAGCTCGACAGTGTGCGTCCTCCGGGATCCGACTGACGGCGACGCTCCTCTGCCGCCTCTGCCGCAGCGATCTCAGGATGCGAAGATCGCCCCTTGCGACCTCCCCTGGCGTTGGGAACGTTTCGCGTCGACGGCAACACATCCGTCGTCTCGGCGTTGTACATCTCCGCAGGTGCAGACTGGGTTCCGGCGAGCTGCACCGGTGCGGCCACAGCGTTGAACATCGGTACAGGGTTGGAGTTGTCGGGCGCGTTATAGGGAATGTACGGCCCGTACACATCTCCGGCGTTCGAGGCGATCACCGCCCCGGGAATCTGTCCGCTAAAGGAGGAGTCCTGTGCCTGCTGCGTCAGACGTCGAATCTGCTCTCTCTGGTACATCAGCGACTGCGGGTCGCCCACCGAAGGCTGATCAAGGCTGGCCCTTGGAACGTAATCCCCTAGCCGTGTATTGCGTGGATTCCCCGGCTGCGTCTGCTGCTGTAGTTGCTGTTGCTGCAACCGCTGCTGGTACTGCGGATTCACCATGTACTGCGGCACAAGCGCTCCGCCCGCAGGCGTTCCGTCAGGCGTCAACACGACTGGTGCCTGTCCGTAGGCATTGCCATAGCTGGGAAGATAGGGCTTCTCCGGAACCGTCTCCACCACGGCGACTCCGCCAGGCCCGGTTGCGACATCCGATCCGGGCGCGAGGAGCGTTGCCAAGTCCTGCTGCTGCGCGACCGTAGGAGGCCGCAGCGCGGCCACAGGACGGCTCAGCTCATCGGCCAGCTCCGCTCCTGGATCCGCAGCAGGCATCGCCGCCAGAGAGGCGCGATAGTAATCCGCCGCACGTCCGCTATCGCCGCGCGCCTGTTCGAACTTTGCCGCCAGCGTCAGCATCTGCGAGTCTTTTGGATACTGCTCCAGACCGAAGCGCAGCCACGTCTCCGCGTCCTTCAGATCGCCCGAAGCAATCGCCGCACCCACGGCAGACTTATAGTCCGAAGCTGTGGCGGACGTCATATCCTGCGCCTTGAAGATCGCGGTAGCCTGCTTTGGCAGACCAGCACGCAGATACCCGGTCGCCAGCGCCTTGATCACCCCCGGGTTATCAGGAAACGCGCGCGCTGCCGCATTCAGAATGGCGAGAGGACGTTTGACATAGCCCTGCGCCGAAGCCTGGTTCGCCCGTCGCACCGCCCAGAGAGCCCAGATCGTCTGCACCGATCTACGTTGCTCATCCGTCAGATCACCCCGACTGCCCAGCACCATCAACTGTCTGTAGAGGCCCGTGTCGTTGTTGCCATTGAAGAGCAAATACGCGTTCTGAATGTCGATGTCTGCAGGAGCTTGAGAGTGCGCAGCTGCATACTTCTGCTGCACGCGGTTCAGGAACACCATCGCCTGCGCGGGCTGATTCAGACCGTTGTAAACCGAGCCCACCGTCTGCAGATAGTCGACATCGCCCTCAAGATGCTTGCGCGTTTCGGCCGGGATCTGCTGAATCTGTGCCAGTGCTTCGCGGTCATGCCCGCTGCTGTGCAACGCGCCGAGAAGTCCCTTCCACGCATCGATGCGGTTGGGATCTTCCAACAGAATCTGGCGGTAGATCGGATAGGCCTTCTGTGCATCGTTGCGCTGCAGGTACAAACCGGCAAGCTGAGTCATCACGGCGGCGGAGGGCTTCTGCCCTGCCGTGGTCTGCTGGGAGACTGCCTTCTCCAGAAGTGCCTGCGCCACGTCGTACTTGTTCTGAGCCTGATAAACAGAGGCGGCTGTGGTCATAAAGCCGGGATCGCGAAGCGCCTGATCATACACGCTGGGCGGCATGGTCTCCAGAGTCTGTTGCGCCAGCGCATCGTTATGCGCCGCATGCTCTACCCGCACCAGACCCTGCCATGCAGGTACGTTAGACGGGTCCGCCGCCAGCACCTGCCGGTAAAGCCCTGCGGCCTGATCCATCCGGTTGGCCTGTTGAAGAAGGCTCGCATACTGTAACTGCGTCTCGACCTTCAGACCCTCCCCACCGGACGGAAAAGGGATCTCCAGGGCAGCGTGCAAAACCCTCTGCGCATCGGCATCGCGTCCCACCGCTGAGTAAGCCGAGGCCAGTGTGCGCAGGAACTCCGGATCCTGCATTAACTGCGTCCGCACTGTCGTCGGAATCCGTTTTTCGGTCGTCAATGCGAGCGCCGCATTTCCCATAGCATACTGCGCCATAAACAGACCACGCCAAGCCGGAGGAGACGCAGGCTTCAGGCGGACGTACTGCTCGAAGACCGGGACGGCTGCCTCGGGTTGCTGCGCCTTCAGAAGCGTTCCCGCCAAACCCTCCATTGCCTCCGCGCTCGCCGGACGCATTTGCAGAGCTGAGCGATAGTTCTTCTCTGCCGTGGGAAGATCGTTTTCGTTCAGAGCGACCGAGCCCTCACCCATCGTGTACCAAAAGCGCGAGGTCGCAAGCGCCGTATCGACACCGCGGTCCTTCGATCCATCCTGCTTGGCCTGCTCCAGAAAGCTGACCGCGCCGCCGAAGTTCGACTGGTTCATGCGCACATAGCCCATACCGGCCAGCGCCTGCGCGTCATCGGGATTCTTGACCAGCAGAGCCTTGAAGCGCGCCTCTGCCTCTGCCAGATTCTTCGCGTTCAACGCGCCATAGGCAGCGGCTTCTTCCGCACCGTGCTGACGCTCTGCCTGCGTCATCGCCGCCTCTTCAGGCGTCACGACACGCCCAACTCCAGCCCTGCGCGCGCGGGCTTCACTGGCTTCCGTATTCTTTAGCGCTTCGGCAAGCGCTGGATCTCTGTGCGTCTGTAGGTAGGCGCGAATATCCGACGCTGCGGCTGGATTCTGGGCATCCCAGACCAGTGACTGCTTCAAGGCCTCTGCGGCCTGCGGATCCTTCGGATGCTTCTGCAACAGACGTCTTCCCTCCGCGCGCGTGCGTGGGTTGTACGTCAAAATTCTTCCCAGAGCCACCTGGTAGCGCGTGTCCTGCGGGTACTTCTCAACCAGTCCACGCAAACCGGCCACGGCATGGGGACGCCCCTCATCCGTAGCAGACTCTGTCTCGTAGTACGCCAGAGACCACTCTCCCGGCGGCGGTCCATTGGGAAACACCTGGCGGTAGATCGTCATCGCCTGGGCGTAGTTCCCTGCACCGGCCAGCTTGCCCGCCTGGTTCAATTTGTCCAGCTGCGCGCTCTGTTGCATCACACCTTCCGCGCGCGCAATGCCCGGATCGTTTGGATTGATCGCACGCAGCCGCTGCAGGTAGGTATTTGCGAGCGTATTGTTGCCGCTCAGCTTTGCCGCACGGGCCAGGCCTCCGAGAGCCTCGGTGTTATTCGGGTCTACAAGAAGAACCTGCTGCCAGGTTTGCGAAGCCATGTCCATCCGGCTGCGCGCTTCCATCGCATGCGCCTTTTCGAGGAGTTGCTGCGTGGCCGCCTGACTCGTCTGTGCCCATACTCTTTCCGGCGGGCATAACAGGACGACGGCAAGTGCACCGCACACCCATCCGCCAGCGCTCCAGCGAGCCGTCGAGCTAGACTTCGGCAATCGCATGGTCTTCCCTCTCCGCAACGCGGATACACGTGGATTCTTCGGGCAGTTTCTTCAGAATCTTACCGCCTTTCTTCCCTGCTGTCCCGCTTTTTTCCGGTGTTAACAGGGTTACCAATAGCGTGCGCATCCGCCTTGCTACTTCCATGGCAACCTCAAACGACCGTCTTTTTCGAAGCGAAATCGCTTCTCCGTCCAACCCGTCGCGAAGAGCGCAAGATTCTGGTCGTAGTACATCGGAGGGTGTCCGTAGAGGCTGGTTGCAGGATCCACACTCGCACCCAGACGGTCCATCTGCATCTTGGCTTCAACCGGACGTCCCGTACTCAGAAGATATGGAATCACAGCCGCCGAGAAGCCCACGCTCCCTGCCGGATCCAAGATCTTGCCTGCCTGGTCAACCGCCACGGGAGGCGTGACGTGCGTCTTCAGGTAAGCGCCCATGCCGCCCACCTCAGGCATCGCAGCCTGGACACCGCGCGTCTCACGGTCGGCCATGCCCAGCCACAGGTAAACGCGGATCGCGTCATAGCTTCCGACGGCCACCTCATTGATCTTCCCCGCTGCAAGTTCTTCGAGCGTAGGAGAAGGCCGCACCGTCACACCAGCCAGAACCCAGTTCATGGCAAAGCCCCCGCCCGAACCCTTGGCCAGCAGTTGCGGAAGACTGTCCGCGATCGCTCCCCATGGACCAGAAGGAGCGGCCAGCGCCAGTCGCGCCAGTGCCTGAGGTGGAAGATAGCTGGGATTCAAGATGTAGTTCGCCGGGTCGGGGTGAAATCCGAAGGGCCCGGGAAGCAACATCGTTCCGACGCCAGGGACCGTAGCGACCTCGCTCTGCGCAATGCGCCCCGCCATCACCTGACCCAGCTTTTCGTAGCGCTCGACCTTCCAGATCCGCCCGGCCTCGAGCAGGTCATAGGCGATCCAGACGTCCGCGTCCGATGCCGAGTTGGCGTCAAGAATCTTCCACGATCCATCGCTTGCCTTGCCCCATTTCCAGGCTGGCAGACGTGCCGTCAGGTCTCCACCGGCGAGATTGTCCTCCGTCCAGTGCAGCAGTTTGTCGAAGCGGCTGCGATCGTTCACCACCAGCGCGAAGAACATCGCGTAAGCCTGCCCCTCACTGGTCGTCTTGTCACCGTCTCCCCGGTCCACGATACGTCCGCTTCCATCCATGAAGACATTCGTATACTTCTGCCACAAAGGCCACGGCTGCTCCGCCTTGCACCCCTGTAGACCAACTATCGCGCCCAGAGCCATGACCGCTACCTTGCGACTGATCCTGCCGTTCAGCATTCTCACTGTCGTTCCTTTCCTATCTACGTCGATCTCAGTTGCCTTGCAGACGAACCGCTGCCATGCGACGTAGAGCCACGCGAAGCAGTGCTGCCAATAAAAAACACGTGCCCATCACCATGACCACCACAAGCGCGGGAAACTCGGAGAACAGCATCTTCATTCGGAACCAGAGGGACAAGTATCCAACCCGATAGACATCGTCACCCAGGCGATAGGATGCAAACTGCGTGCCATGGAGAACACTGACAGACTGCGCAATATCCGATGTTGTCGCCACGCGCAGAAACGTGTTCAGAAACGTCGAAACAACCGTCTGATCCCGTAGCGCAATCACGACCACCGATCGGTTCGACCCCTTGGGCCACTCCATTCCCTCGATCAAAGCATCCGGAAGTCCACCCGCTGTATCCAGTTGACCGGTCTTCACATGATCGGAACTGCGGACCCTCCACCATGCGCGCTGCAACGGATTGAAGAAGCCCTGCGTGTCTTCTACATGCAGGCCGTTGGACTGAATCTGCACCGGGAGTGATTTGTTCAGCGTCGTCAGTGCCGGTTGATCCTCCGCCGTTCCCAGCACGAGGTAGTCCTTCGCCTTGTCGGTCTTCATACCTTCCGCATTCGTCACCGTGACATCCGTAACCGGATATCCCGTCTGCGCTCCGAAGTGACCCATCATCGTCAGGAAGAGTTCGATCTCATCCGCTCCCGGCGCTTCGGGCATGATCACGGCTGTCTCAGACAAATCCTTCAAACGCGTAAACGGATAACCCGCATTCGAAAACAACTCGAGATTCGGTAGAACCGCCGCGCGCGGAATATCGCGAATATCCAGGTAAGAACTCTTGAGAATCGCGCCCTGCAGGTTCACCGAGGACGCGTCCTGGCGCTCGTCTTTCTTCGCGATCTGGAAGAAAAACTTCATCCTCATGGACTGGTTGTAGGGACGCAAATTGACGACGGGAATTGGAATATCGGTGCTGAGCTTCGCACTCGCCCTATCGGAGTGCGGCATCGGTGTCGAAGAGACGTACGCTCCATTCATGAACACCTGCAACGAACTTTCTTTTGCCAGCGGTATCCCGTTGTAGCGATACTCCATGTGAAACGTAACGGTGCCAAGGCGCTCCGTGTAGAGATCTGGAGGGAGGCGCATGGATACGCTCACTGGTGCGGAGCCGTCGCCCTGCAGGTCACCGTTCTGCGCGATCTGCCCCAGTGTGGTCAGCCTGTCGGTCGGCATCCATCGCGGCGCATCGTCCGGTTCACTTTTCTTGAGCGGGCTGAGGGTCACGTGAGCCTGGCTTCCCTGCCACAGATTTCTTTGCAGGGACAGAGCACGCGCTGCCGTGATGAGATCGTCGTCGCGGTCCCCTGTGATCACAAGCACCTTGGAGTATGGGTCCGACGGGGTCGCACACATCGCCACGGTCGGACCAACCGAGCGCAACTTCGGGGACTCGGGAAGCGCGCTTGCGCTCCCTCCGATGACAATTACATTGCCCGCAGGAATCTGACCGAAGGTCACAGGGAATCGTACCGCTCGCTCGCTCGCCAGAATGCCGAACCACGAAGCTACTATGCCCGCCGCCTGTATTGCCTTGGGAGAGGGTTGGTTCAAAAACACAATAGGAACGACCGGGTGCAGATTGACCGCAGCGTCATAGAACGGAAGCGGGAGCAACTTCAGGTCGTCGTGCAACGGAATCAGGCTGCCCGTCAACTCAATCGAACTCTTCGCATCCACCTGGCTCCACAGCGTGGAGTTGGAGGGATCTTCGCCCTGCAGCGTGTAGTGACCGACAAACTCGAAGGTAATCTGGTTGTTATGCACCAGCATCTCCGCAGGAATCGGCAGCGACGCCTCCTGGAGCGTGCTGGTTTTGTTCAAGCGCCTGACGCTGTTCGGTGAGTCCTCGGAGCGCTTCTCCCCCGCTGTCATGTGACCCGCTACCCCATCCAGATCGGGCTGCGCGGTTACAGGCAGGGTCGCGAAGAGTGTGCCGTTCATGCTCACCTTCAGGTGGCTGATCGACGGAAGCAGACCCGGCGAAAAGTGGTATCGCAGCTTCAACCTTGCGGACTTCACCACCTGCGTCTGAGGAACAGAGAAATAGGTCGAGTGGAATGCATCCACACCGCGAAGGACAATCGTGTCAGGCACGCCCACGTCGGCCAGCGTGAATACGTTGTCAAATTCACCGGCGGACACCGGCCTCGTCGGTTGCCGTGCAGACGCATAACCGGTTTGCGCCACGCTTTTTGTTGGGCACCCCGCCATGGCAGATAGGAAAGCCACCGTCAGGAGAAGCGAACTGACGACACTCGTATGCAACGCAGGCTTCGGTTTTCTCTGAAGCATGCTCTGCCCAATCTGTTTGAAGGCCCGATAGGACAAGGAGAAGATTCGCCCAAGACTGCGTAGCGGACGGTCGGGTTCGCGCGCCTCGCCCCATCCAAGCCACGTGTCGGCCCGAGAGTACAGAACCTGCGCTAAAGCCTCCTCTTCACTGATGGAGAGCGGATCGAACTGAGCCCTCAACTGCGTCCCGCTCGCATGCACGATCGTCGCCGGAAGCGACGCTTCCCCATTCAGAACGGGAAAGACCAGACGCACGGATTCTCCCACCGGAACCTTCATCGCGACATCCGTCTCCATCATGACGCCGCCGCTCGAAACATCCGCTGTGATGCCAGAGATCGAAGTTCCACCCGAGAGCATTACGTGCGCGGAGACCTGCATCGTGACGCGTACCCTCGTGCGCCTCTGCTGACTCTCCCACGCCACGCTGGTCGCCACGCTCAGAACCATCATGTTGAACAAAGCCCAGATCAAGTTCATCACGATCGTTCCGGGATGCGATCCGTCATACATACTTGCCGGCACATTCAAGGGAAAGACCGATTCGCTTCCGGGAAACTGCAGAAACCGTGGGATGGCGCACAGTAACCCAATGACATTCATGATCAGCATCCAGGTAAACGGCGCGGCGATCTGTTTATCGAAGAAACGGTCGTTTACCACTCCACCCTTCGCCGTCACATTGAAGGATCCCAGCTTTGGGTTGATGAGAGCGAGTATCGTCGGAAAAAAAATATACGGTGCAAGCACCGTTTCGTAGATCTCATTCCAGAAGCTGTGCCGATGCTGTCCCTGGATACGCGAGTTCGCAATGCTCGCTAACACCAGATGCGGAAAGGCGTATGCAAGAATCGCAGCCCAGTACCCGGACACATTCGCGCGCCCCAGGATCAGATAGATCAACGGGGCTGTAAGGAAGATGAGTCGCGGCAGGGCATACAGAAAGTGCGTCATCGCATTGAAGTAGCAGAGCCGCTGCGCAAGCTTCAGACCTCTGCAAAAGAGCGGGTTGTCGGTGCGCATGATCTGAATCATTCCGCGCGCCCATCGAATCCGCTGCTTCACATGACCGCTCAAACGTTCCGTCGCCAGACCGGCAGCTTGAGGAATGTTGATGTACGCCGTGTTCCATCCATTCATCTGCAGGCGCAGAGAGGTATGTGCGTCTTCGGTCACCGTCTCGACCGCGATGCCACCAATCTCATCCAGCGCTGCTTTGCGCAGGACGGCGCACGAACCACAGAAGAGCGCCGCATTCCAGAAGTCGTTGCCATCCTGCACAATGCCGTGGAAGAGTTCACCCTCATTTGGAATCGTGCGGAACTGCCCTAGATTTCTCTCGAACGGATCGGGGGAATAAAAATGATGAGGCGTTTGCAGCATCCCCAGTTTCTGGTCGCGCAGAAACCAACCGACCGTTACCTGCAGGAAGCTTCGTGTCGGCACGTGATCGCAGTCGAAGATCGCAACCAGCGGTGCCCTCAGACGCTTGAGAGCACGATTGATGTTGCCAGCCTTCGCGTGAAGATTGTCATCGCGTGTCATGTAACCCACGCCCGCCTCCTCCGCAAAGGCGCGGAACTCCGCACGCTTTCCGTCGTCCAGAAGGTAGATGTTCAGTTTGTCCGCGGGCCAGTCGATATTCATCGAAGCCAGAACCGTGTACCGCACGATATGCAAAGGCTCGTTGTACGTCGGTATCAGCAGGTCGATCTCTGGCCAGTCATCAGGGTTGTCCGGAAGAGGTACGGGGGTGCGGCGCAGCGGCCACATTGTCTGCAGGTATCCGAGAAACAAAGTGGCGAACGCATACGATTCAGCAAAGCACAGGACCAGGATGAAGAACGCGTCCAGAGCTCCCCATATGGACGAAGGATCAACGAGAAACTTACCGACGGTAGAAAAACGCCAGAATCCATAGCGAAACGTGGAATACATCGACACCATCATCAGCGTCAAAGTGATTAGATAAGAGCTCGAACTCCGGTTCATCCAGATGGCAAGAAGCACCATCAATAAACCCAGCACAGCCTGTTGCGGCCATGCGAGTTCCATAACGCCTGTAATGAGCAGGCATGCTACGCCCAGAAAGATGATCGTCCAGCGAACCAGTTTGAGGCCGATGCCGTTCCCTGCTTCAAACTGCTTCCACAGGGACGAGCATGTCATCCCTCACTCCAACGCATCCCTCGGAAACCGGCGGTCGCTGGCGCTGTCTGATTCCGAACCCAACTTGCCAACTGTGTGTAATCTTCGGTGACGGTCGCAGACGGAGCATAGTCGATCACGGTCATGCCCTCTGCAAGAGCTTCGCTCACGGCTTGAGAGCGACGGATCGAAATCGGAAGTAACCGCGCACCCAGCTTCTGTTTCAAAGCTTCGCGTATATCCAGGTGAAGCGGAAGTGTGGCATCAAACTGGGTCAGCACGTAGAAGACCGAGATCGGGCGTCCATCTGCATTGACGAGGGACTGCAGCGTCTTTTCCATACTCTGGATTCCCAGAACAGAGTTCATATCGGGCGCTACCGGTACCAGAATGGTAGGACTGACGGCAGCCAGACTCCGCGCCATCCACATCGAAGCTCCGCTGAGATCGAGAAGCACGCGCTGTACGCCGCGACTTGCACGTCTCAGATCCTGCAGCAGTCTCTCCTGTCCAGCCACATCCGCACTGACCTGATCTGTCTCCAGACTCACCATATATACGGGAGCGTCCGTACTTCCCGCAGGTGGGGAGAACGTGCGCATGACGCCCGGTCGAAGCTCTCGTGCACCGAAGTAATACGGCAGCAATCCCACCGATGCCATATCTGCCAATAGAACCTTCTCGCCCATCGCGGAGAGCATCCGTCCCAGCGTCGCCACCAGGCTCGTCTTCCCTACGCCTCCGGCCAGACTCATCACGGCCAGGATCGGCATCTGCAGTTCTGCCTGCGGAAGCACCGGCTTCACTGGCTCCGGTTCCGGCTCGCCGAGGGGCTGTCCCATCAAGCCCTTGAGCGCATACCAGCGGGCTGCCACACGCTCACGTGAATGCTGAAGAGTGTCGTTCATCGCCTCGGCCTGGCGCGGTCCTGCTGTGCGCGCATCCGATTCTCCCACGAGCCAAGCTGGACGGTTTGTATCTACACCCTGAAGCGCCCTCGCCTGCAATCCAGAGGGCGGACGGGTCGAGAGGCCGGGCGTACGCGCAGTAGATTGCCGAACGCCATATCCCGAGTCGGTACGGACGCGATCGTTCCCCTGGCCTTCAAAGCCTGTGGTCCCGCTAAGAGTAGAAGTCTCGCGGCCAAACGTGTCGAAGGCACGGCGCTCTTCCTGCTCCTTCAAAATGCGTTCCGCATCGGCCAGGCTGGCCGTCTGACCACGGCGACCCTCAAGCGCGGAACGTGCCCGCATCTCCTGCTCTACGCGCTCGAGTTTCTTCAATTCATCGACTTCCGCCAGATCGCGCCCCAGTCTAGCTTCGCGCTGACGGAGGGCCTCCTGCGCAAGAATCCGGCGACGCCGCTCTTCCGCTCCCCTATAACGCTCCTGCGAGCGTCGTCTTTCCACTTTGGGGGCCACGGGCGAGGGCGGAGCATCCGTGAATCGCTCCGAAATGCCTGCACTGCGGTATGGGGAACCCTCTTGCCTGCGCCGATCGCTTAATCCCGAGCTTTCGATCTCTTGCCCCGCTCTCTGCGGATCCACATAAAGCTCGTCTGCGACCTGCGGATACTCTCTCGCGATAGGACGAAGGATGCTGTCTTCATATACAGGCGGGGGAATGAGTCGGCGAGCAGCGTCTGCGCCTTCCTTCTGACGTTCTTCCGTTTCCTTCCGGCGCTCCACCTGGCTCCATGCGCGGTCCTGCCGATCACGATACTGCCAATCCAGCGTGTGTCGCCCTTCCCTCTCTTCTTCAAATCCGAGAGAAACGCCTCCGTCGATTCGGCGCTCCTGATCGTCGAGGCCGTCCTGCTGGATCAAACGGGACTGCTCCCGCGACGGTTCGACTGCGGCGTATCGAGGAGCGGCGCTATAAGATTTCTGCTCCGGCGATACGCGGCCCTGGGCCGTCCGCACGCCCGGCGTGGAAGCAAACGTTCCGGGATCCGGATGCCCTGCGTGGAAATAAGGATCCTGAAGCTCGCCGGGAGCGCCAAGAGATTCCGAGTCCACAGAGTCGCGTGTGCGCGTGTCGGCTTCGTCGTACCGCACCGTCTGCTCCGTAGCGAGCTTCCGTGCCTCTTCTACTTCGCGCGCCGCCTCTTGTGCCGCCATCTCCGCGCGTGTCCCGGCCTCTTCAGCTTCCGCCGCAGACACAGTTTCGCCAGAAGCCTTGTCGACTTTATGGTTCACAATTTCTTCTTCCAACTGAGCCGCCTCTTCCCGCTCCTGCGTCGCCTTTAACTCCGCAACGCGCTGCGCTTCCAGGGCTCGTTGCCGCATCTTCGCACGGTACTCGCGACGTGAAGCGGAAAAATCCCGATACTTCGCTCCGTGCAGGTTCGCCCATGAATACAGAATAGCCACGTCTTCGGGCGTATCCCGTATCTCCTGCTCGTCTTCCATCGGATTCTCGTTCACTGCCATAAGAAAACCTTCGCCGCATATTGCTTGGGATAGCCCTGATTCCGCGCCGGGTATGGAGCCGACTCTGCGAAGCGTAAATCAACCCTCAAGGGCGTTTCCATGAGCCTATGGCCACCACCCATGCAAGTCAACGAATCCGCTGTGCCACTTAAGTGGCACTGAGAGCAGGGCTTAGGCCTCTATTGAACAGGGCGGATAACGATTTTGACAATCTCAAAAAAGTTCTATGGCAGGATCCAGCGGCGATGAATCAACAGATGGAGCTTTTCACTTCATTCGAGATCAAGTCCCCTCGAGCCTCTCAGCCCGCACACGAAACCTAACCCAAAAGACGCACCCACCTTCACGCGCAACAGTCAGCGTCTGCATCCCCTCCACCGCGTATCCTGTGCTAACTTAGCTATGGGGTTGGAAACGGTTTGAGAGCGTAGCTCAGTTGGTAGAGCATCGCCCTTTTAAGGCGTTGGTCCTGGGTTCGAGCCCCAGCGCTCTCACCATACTTTCAACAAATTCACAAGCTTTCCGGGGCTGGACCAAATTCGTGTGCCGGATTTCGCTTTAAAGTTTAGGTCATCAAAAGTAACGATCATGCCGAGTTCGCGGAGTCACCTTGTAATGGCTTGATATGAGACTTTAGGGATGGCTATGCCACCGGCGGCCTCTCAACTTTCATACCGCGATTCGATGACGCCAGCTGAACCGCAGAGCGCCGCGTCGGATAAAAGCTTCTCGATTGCTAAGGTCACTCGCTCTAGATCAATAGACAACCTCTTCGCTCGAAAACCAACTCTTCAATTTGGCTGTGTAGCAACTCGCGCGCTGACTCAGATGCGAGCTGGGCTACTTCGCTAGCACTCTGCCAATGCCATACGGGAGTTCGGTAGAGCACTCGGCAATAGGTCAATAAGTTCTGTCAGCTGCCGTCTCTGAACAATTTTAAGGCCGAGAATTTGACGGTCCAAGATAAGTACGGCCCGAGGTAGATCAGGGAAAAAGAGTCCTGATTTCAAAGATGAAGATAGCGCGTCGGGAATAAAAAGGCAGCACGATGTAATTCGGGCGGATACAGTAACAGGCGTTTTATGGCGCGACGGTTAGTAGGGCATATTACTTACTAATGCCGCGGACCTTAGATTTATTCTCGGTAGATACACGGGATCTTAGGCATTTGCCGGTAGTACATGGTCTCTTTACTCCTTTTGCCCTTTTACTGAAGTCCTTTTGAGGAGGCAGCCCTTGCAGTCCATTTCCAAATATCTTTGTCGCATCGCTTCAGCGGCGGCTTTACTGGCAGGTTCGATCGCTGGCACCGCGCAAACCATCACCGGGAGCATCTCCGGTACTGTCACTGACTCCACTGGAGCAGCTGTCAGAGGCGCGAGCGTGACTGCGACAAGCATTCAGACCAACGTTCAATCCAAGACCCAGACAAACGACTCTGGTCTCTACAATCTTCGCTTCCTCCAGGTGGGTCAGTACAAGGTGACGGTGGAGGCTTCCGGCTTCGGTCCTCAAACACTTGGTCCCTTCGCCCTCGAATCCGGACAGGACGCCAAGTTCGACGCCAAACTTGGCGTAGAAGGTTCCACGCAGACTGTCGACATCAACGCCGCTCTCATCCCTCTGCTCAACACCGAGAACCCCACGCTCGGCACGACGCTGGACACAAACGCGATCAATTCCATCCCCCTTCTCGGACGTAACTTCACATCACTCACAGTCTTCACCCCTGGTGCCGTAACAAGCGAACCCAGCTCGCTTACTGGCGCCAATGCCATCGAGCGCAATACCAATGGTGCCGGTCAGGCCTCCGTCAACGGCAACCGTCAGCAGTCGAACAACTTCCTTCTCGATGGCGTGGACATCAACGAGACCATCAATAACTCGGTCGGTTATAGCCCCAGCCCCGACGCCCTCGACCAGGTCCGCATCATCACGGCAAACGCCAACGCGGAGTTCGGCAATGTGAACGGTGGCGACGTGATCGCCCTGCTCAAGAGCGGTACCAACTCGTTTCATGGCTCCATCTACGACTACTTCACCAACCAGAACCTGACGGCCAACACCTGGGCCAACAAACACTCTGCCAACCCGATCGACCGCAACAAGTACACGCAGCAGGTCTTCGGTGCAACCTTAGGCGGACCCATCTTCAAGGACCGCCTCTTCTTCTTCATGGACTACACAGGTGCCCGCTTTCATCAGGGCGGAGCATCCTTCGCTTCGGTTGCCACCGCTAAAATGCGCGCGGGCGACTTCAGCGAACTACTCGACCGGAACCTCACTGCGGGCAGCCCGATTCAGCTCTACAACACGCAGGCCGGATTTGCTCCCTACGTGAATAACCAGCTTGGTGCACCCACCAACCCTGTTGCGCGCTACCTCTACGCTCACCCTGAGCTCTACCCTCTACCGAACGCTACTCCCCTCACCGGCACGGTCATTACCAACAACTACGTAGGTGCCTCCTCTACAAGACGCTTCAATGATCAGGGCGACATCAAGATCAACGGCAAGATCAAGAGCGATACCTTCTTCGGCCGCTACAGCCAGAGCAACGCAGGGGACGTTTCGACTGTTCCGCTTGCGCTGCAGTTCCCCGGTTCGTCGGTCTACCCCACGAAAGGAGTTGCGCTGGACTGGGTCCACCCCTTCTCGTCCACGCTCATCAATGAGCTGCAGGCTGGTTTCACACGTACCCACTGGGAGCAGGGAAACCCGGTGGATACGACGGGCGTCTTCGGCCTTAACGGCAACTCGATTGTAGGAATTAATGCGACTCAGCCTTACCAGGGTTTTGTCGCGCAAAACTTTTCCGGTTCAAACGGAAAGCTCACCAATCTCGGAAACTCTGCGACTGGCACGAGCCTCATCTCAAACAACTTCACCTACTTCGACAACCTGACCTACCAGAAGGGCCGCCACCTCCTGAAGGCCGGAGTGCAGTTCCTTCGTTATCAGCAGAACACTTTCTACCCGGGCAATGATGGCGGCATGGGTAACTTCAACTACAACGGCAACTTCACGCAGTCAGCCAGCGGCACAGGCGGATACAACGTAGCCGATTTCAATCAGGACCATGTCTTCTCCATCGGTCGTGGAGCCGTCGCTGGCCGTAGTGGGCAGCGCCAATGGCGTGATGCTCTGTTCTTCCAGGACGATTGGAAAGCGACGTCGAACCTCACTTTGAACCTCGGTCTGCGCTGGGAGTTCGACCAGCCCATCTACGAAGTCAACAACAAGCAGGCAAACATCGACTTCGCGACCAAGACGGTTCAACTCGCTGGTGTGAACGGTGCATCGCGCGCTCTTTACAATCCGGTGTGGACGAACTTCATGCCGCGTGTCGGCTTCGCTTACAATCCCATGCCACGGGTTGTTGTACGCGGTGGTTACGGCATTACAACGTATCTTGAAGGCACGGGCGCGAACCTCCGCTTGAACTACAACCCGCCGTTCCTTACCGCCATTACCGCTACTGGCTCTGCACCTACCGCGACCGACCCGGGCCGTTTTTACACCGCGGAAAATGGTTTTGCCCTTCCCGGTTCTCCCATTACTACGTATCGCGCGTGGCAGCAGAATTTGAGGCCCGCATTCCTACAGGAGTTCAGTCTCACGACGGAATATCAACTCAACAACGCGACATCCCTCGTGGTCGGTTATGTGGGCGAATCCGGTCAACACCTGATCACGGCAGGTGCTGCCAATCAGCTCGCATCCCCCTGCGTCCTCAACGGCGTACGCCAGACTAACTACCAGGCGGCGGGCTGCACCAACGCTCCCTTCTCGAACCTGGTCGGGCAGAGTGGCGCTGTAATCCTCACAGCCTCCAACGCCATGATGAACTACAACGCTCTGCAGATCAGCCTGCGGGAACGTGAGTATCACGGCATCTCCGGCACCTTCAACTACACCTACGGTCGCGCCATGACCAACAGCACCGGTTTCTATGGCGTCCCCAGCGTCAGCGGCGCCAGTGCGTATGCTCAGAACTTCTACGACAACCACGCGGAGTACGGTCCTGCCGGACAGGATATCCGTCATAACTTCAACGCGAACATGACCTACAAGCTGCCCTTCGGTCGTGGACGCCAGTTCGGCGGCAACATGAACCGTGCTGTAGACGAAGTGATCGGTGGCTGGCAGGTCGCTGCCACGGCGCTCGTCTACTCCGGCTTCCCCGTAACCATGAACAGCACCACCAGCTTCGCAGGAACCAATAACAATGCCAACCGCCCCAACCAGTACCGCAAGCTGCGGATCGTGAATCAATCCACGGACCATTGGTTCGGTACGGATCCCTCCACAGCGCTCTGCGGCTCTGGTGTGGATAACGGCACCTGCGCCTACGGGGCACCGGCGCAGTTCACTTACGGAAGCGCTGCAGTCGGAACAGAGCGTTCCCCTCGCTACAACCAGATGGACGCCTCCGTGTTCAAGGACTTCCACACGTTCCGCGAGCAGTCGCTCAACGTTCGTGTAGATGCCGCCAACGTCCTGAACATGACCAGCCTCGGCAACCCGGATAACACGCCCGGATCATCTACCTTTGGACAGATCACCACGACGCGCTCGGTGCCACGTCAACTCCAGGTTTCGGCCAAGTACATCTTCTAAACCTGTACAAACCTAAGAAGTCCGGCATCCTAAGATGCCGGACTTTTTTTGCTCTCAACCTGCTCCAGGCTCTCTCTTCCCTCAGGCACCCATTACATCAACTCACCTTGCTCAGGAACACACCGCTAACTCCATCACTTACTCGACCCTGCTGTCCCCTTCACTGGTCATAAGCTAACCTGCCGCCTTTCATACCACATGCTCAATAGTTGAAGTCACGTATCAACATCCCGCCTCGGGACCTGGGAGACCAAAGACAATCCCACTGCTATTTAGCTCGCGTCGGATTCTTCAAGCGGCGCCTCATATCTGCGGGAGCCTCCCTCTTATTTTTGAATTGCTCGATCCGCCTTGCTGAAGGGAGCCGAAACTTGCGACGGCGTAGGCAGGTCTGACAGATTCCAACCTCCGCCCAACGCCTGGATCAGTTGCACAGAAGCCGTCATCTGCTCCGTGCGAAGAGCGACCAGCGTGTTCTGTTCGGTCAGCAAGGTGAGCTGTGTCTGCACCACGTTGAGATAGGGATCAACCCCTGTCTCGTAACGTGCGGTTTCAAGTTCAACCGATCTCTGCGCGGAATCCGCGGCAACCTGCTGTTGTTTATACTGCTGCGAAAGAATGCGTAAGGACGCCAGATTGTCTTCGACCTGTTGGAAGGCGGTCAGCACCGTTTGCCGATAGGTGGCGACGTCCGCGTTATAAGTGGCGATAAATTGATTGACCGTCGCGCGACGCAAACCTGCGTCAAAGACCGTCTCCGATGCGGAAGCTCCCACCGACCAGAAGCGGCTGGGCCAGTCAAAGAGTTGCGAGATCACGGAGCTCTCTGTTCCAGCACTGGCAGTCAGAGGGAGCGTGGGGAAATAAGCGGCCGTGGCCACGCCGATGAGCGCGTTCGCAGAGGCCATCTGCCTCTCTGCGGCAGCTACATCGGGCCGGCGTTCCAGAAGCTGCGAAGGCATACCCATTGGGATAGCGGGCGGAGAGGAGTCCAGAGGTTTGGCCGCGATGGAGAAGTTAGAAGGATTGACTCCAATCAACACAGCGATGGCATGCTCAAACTGGGAGCGAAGAACGCGAAGGTTGGTCGCGGATGCCTCTGCATCCTGCAACGTATTCTCGGCCTGGACGACAGCGGCCTGATCGCCGATCCCCGTATCGTAGAGCCCGCGCGTCAGCTCGACCGATCTGCGGTCTGCCTCCACGGTCTTGCGGAGCACATCGATCAGCGCATCCTGGCCGCGTAGCTCGAAGAGAAAGATGGCGAGGCTCGACTGTTCGCTCAGGCGCTCGTTCTCAAGATCGGCCGCACTGACCTGAGCCGAATACTGGTTGGCGCGAATCTGGTTGCGCACCTTGCCAAACAAATCCGGCTCCCAGGAGGCTTGCAACGGAATAGACCACAGCGTGCTTTGCTTTCCCGCAGAGGCAATCGTCCCCGAGTTGGATGTTGTTCCGGTTCCAGACGTTGAGGAAGTTGAGCTGGAGCCCGCTACCGTATTGCGCGTGAGATTCGCAGACGCGCGCGAGCGTTGAAAGCCGGGCGCGACGCCGAGCGTTGGGTAAAGCTGAGACCGTGCCTGCGCGACCAGCGTGCGCGCCTCCATATAGTTCTGGAAGAAGACCTTGATGTTCTGGTTATCGATGTTCAGTTTGTCTTCGAGGTCGTTGAGCTCAGCGTCGTTGTAGATCAACCACCATTTACCGCGCAGCATTGCGTCTTGCGGATGCGCGGGCTTCCAATCGCCAGAATCATCCGGCGCAGGCATAGCGCTTTCTTTGTATTGCTCCGGCGGCGGAGCAGGCAGAGCCGCGGGCCTGGTATAGCTCGGACCGACACGGCAACCCGCGAGGAAAGATAGACCGAGAGCAGCAAGAGGAAGCGAGTAACTTTGTATTGTCTTTTTCATCCGTGGGCCTCCGACGGCGCCGTCGTCTGCAGTTCGTTCCTGGAGTGGTCCTTGCCGGTAAAACGAATCCGCATACGATCAAGCGTGAGGTATACGACTGGCGTGGTGTACAGCGTGAGCATCTGGCTCATAATCAAACCGCCGACGATGGTGATGCCAAGTGGCCGCCTCAGCTCTGAACCTGTGCCGGTACCGAATGCCAGGGGCAGAGCTCCGAAGAGTGCTGCCATCGTCGTCATGAGAATAGGTCGGAAGCGCAGAATACAGGCCTCAAAGATAGCCTCTTCGGTATCCATTCCCCGCTCGCGCTCCAGCTGCAGAGCAAAGTCGATCATCATGATGGCATTCTTCTTCACGATGCCGATCAAAAGCACAATCCCGATGATCGAAATGACGTTCAGATCTTCATGGAAGAGCATCAGCGCCAGCATCGCACCCACGCTCGCCGAAGGCAGAGTAGAGAGAATCGTAAGCGGATGAATCAAGCTTTCATAAAGCACACCGAGCACGATATAGACCGCAAGCAGAGCAGTCAGAACAAGGTAAGGCTCCGATCCGAGCGATTGCTGATACGCCTGCAGTGTCCCTGAGAAGAAGCCCTGAATCGTCGTGGGAAAATTGAGCTTCTGCTTGACGCCTTCAATCTCCTCCGTCGCATCGCTAAGCGAAAGCCCTGAGGCAAGATTGAACGAAACAGTGACGGATGGGAACAGACCTGTATGGTTCAGAGCGAGCGGGGTCGTGCCAGACTTCGTCGTGGTGAAAGACGAAAGTGGCGTGTTGCCCGCGGCGGTTGCCGAAGAGGAGTTCGCATCGTGGAAGTTGACAGTGTTCAGTCCATCCGGACGCTGCCAGTATTCCGGCGCAACTTCGAGCACCACATAGTACTGGTTGAGCTGTGTGTAAATTAGCGAGACGAGCGACTGCCCGAATGAGGCATAGAGTGCGTTGTCAATCGAAGTTGCCGTCTGGCCGAGCCGTGCCGCCGACACGCGATCATAGCTCACCTTCTCTTCAAGGCCACCCATCTGCTGATCGGAACTAACATCCTGAAAACCAGGCAGGTGCTGCATCGCCATAAGGATCTTCGGTCCATAGGTCTGCAGGTCATCGACGTTATCGGCCTCCAGCGTGTACTGATACATCGCATTACTCGACCGGCCGCCAATACGAATGTCCTGCTGTGCCTGGAGAAAGGAAGAAGCTACCGGTAGAGCGTTGAGCTTCGGCCTCAGGCGATTGATCACATCGGCGGCACCCGTTTTGCGTTCTTCCAAAGGCTTGAGGGCAATAAAGATATTTCCAGTGTTCGTCGCTCCCTGTCCGCCGGTGAAGCCGATCACGTGCTGCACCGCAGGATCCTTCCGGATGACGGCCTGCAGCTTCTGAATGGAGTCGTTCATTACGCTATACGAGGCGTCCTGCGGACCACGCGCAGCGCCAGCGAGGGAGCCCGTATCCTGCTGCGGAAAGAAGCCCTTCGGGATTCGAACAATAATCACAACGTTAAGCGCAATCGTGAGCCCAAGAAGCACAAGCATCAGCACCGAGTTCGCCAGCGCCCAATGCAAGCTGGCACGATAGACCTTCAACACCCAATCGAAGAACTTTTCGGTGGTGTTGTAAAACCATCCATGCTTCACCTCATGCTCGCTCTTGAGCAGATACGCGCACATCATCGGCGTGGTCGTAAGCGAGATCACCATCGACACCATGATCGCGGTGGAGAGCGTCACAGCGAACTCGCGAAACAGACGACCGACAATACCACCCATCATGAGCAGCGGTATGAAGACCGCAATCAGCGAAATGCTGATGGAAAGAACCGTAAATCCGATCTCCTTCGCACCCAGCATCGCCGCGTCGAAGGCCGACTTCCCTTCTTCCAGATGCCGTGTGATGTTTTCCATTACTACAATGGCGTCATCCACCACGAACCCCGTGGAGATCGTCAGTGCCATCAGGGAAAGATTGTCGAGCGAATAACCCAATAGGTACATCACCGCAAATGTACCGATGAGTGAAACGGGAACCGCCACAGCGGGGATCAACGTAGCGCGGCCGTTGCGGAGGAAGAAGAAAACAACGGCGATCACCAGAAGGATGGAAAGCACCAGAGTCTGTTCCACATCGTGGACGCTGGCACGGATCGTCGTCGTGCGGTCCAGAACGACCGTCATATCGATGCCTCGAGGGATCGATGCTTTCAAAGAAGGGATCTGCTCATAAATGCGATCGACCGTGTCGATGATGTTGGCGCCAGGCTGACGAAAGATGATTAACATCACGGCGCGTTTGCCGTCGAGATACCCAGCTGCACGAACGTTCTGGGTCGAATCCACCACGTCGGCCACGTCAGACAATCGAATCGCAGCGCCATTCTTATAGGCAACAACAATTGGCTGATACTGCTCCGCACGAGAGATCTGCCCGTTCACCAGAATGTCTGCGGTGCGATCACCATTCGTAATCTGTCCACGTGCGAGATTCGTATTCTGCAAGCTTAAGACCGATTGCAGATTCGCCATCGTCAGCCCATAGCTGGCCAGCTTGTTCGGATCAACCTCTACACGAACCGACGGCAACGCGCCGCCACCGGGATTGACCTGACCGACACCCTGGATCTGTGAGAGCTTCTGCTGCACGACTGTGGATGCCTCGTCATAAAGCTTCGCAGCACCGTACTTGTCTGACGTAAGACCGATGATCATAATCGGCGCGTCAGCGGGGTTCACCTTCCGGTACGTAGGATTTGCAGGCAAGTTGGTGGGCAGGTAGCTGCGTGCCGCATTAATAGCTGCTTCTACGTCACGCGCCGCGCCGTCGATGTCGCGGCCCAGGTCGAACTGAATTGTGATCGCAGTCGTTCCCAAAGCGCTCGAGGAGGTCATCTCCGTTACGCCTGCGATATGGCCAAACTGCCGCTCCAACGGCGTCGCCACAGACGACGCCATAATCTCCGCGCTGGCTCCCGGAAGACTGGCAGCAACAGCGATCGTCGGGAAATCGACCTGCGGCAGCGGCGAAACCGGAAGCAAGTTAAAACAGACGGCACCGACCATGGCGATCGCGACAGTGAGTAAGACGGTGGCAACCGGGCGGTGGATGAAGGGTGAGGACAGATTCACGCGTGTCCGCCCTCAGTTTGCAGATTCGTTGCGTGACCAGCCGCATGCTCGCCTGCCTGATGCTGCGGCTTGTGTTTAGAAAACCGCTTCGCGAGATTATCGAAGAAGATATAAATCACCGGCGTCGTATACAGCGTGAGCACCTGGCTGACCATCAGTCCACCGACCATCGCGATGCCGAGCGGACGGCGAAGCTCTGAACCAATGCCGTGTCCGAAGGCGAGCGGAAGACCGCCAAGAAGCGCCGCCATCGTCGTCATCATGATCGGACGGAAGCGCAGCGTCGCCGCTTCATAGATTGCTTCGGTGGAGCTCTTGCCATGGTCGCGCTCTGCCTCAAGAGCAAAGTCGACCATCATAATGCCATTCTTCTTCACAATACCGATCAGCAGAACGATACCTATGATCGCGACTACGCTAAGATCCTGATGGAAAAGAATCAGCGATAGGAATGCCCCGACACCAGCCGAAGGCAGCGTAGACAAGATCGTGATGGGATGAATAAAACTCTCGTACAGCACACCCAGCACGATGTAGACGGTCACAAGCGCAGCAAGAATCAGAAGCGGTTCGTTGGAAAGCGAATTGCGAAACGATGCCGCAGTTCCCTGAAAATCGGCCTGCACACTCGGAGGCATCTTCAGATCTTTCTGGACCTTCATCACATCGGTGATCGCGGTTCCCAGCGAGGCGTTCGGTGCAAGATTGAACGAGACGGTTACCGAGGGGAACTGTCCTTGATGCGTGATGGAAAGCGGCTCGGTGGTCGTCTCGAAATGCGAGAACGCGCTTAGAGGAACGGAGTTCGCATACATTGATCCACTGGTCGCCGTAGAAGCCCTGTGCGTCAGTGCAGAGACCGGCGCGGTCAGTGTTGGCGTTGATGCCGTAAATGCAGCGGTAGTGGTAAGCGCATTCGATCCTGCGGAGGTTGAGCCCTGGCCCGACGACGTTGCCGCTGCTCCCGTGGCGGCGCTTGAAGCATTCGCCTGGATAAACAGGTGGTTCAGCTTGTTCGGATCCTGCTGAAACTGTGGCTGTGCTTCCAGAATCACGTGGTACTGATTCAACTGCGTGTACATCGTGTTGATCTGGCGTTGTCCGAAAGCATCATAGAGCGTCTGATCCACGGTCGTCGGTGCAATGCCTAACCGCGAAGCCGTAGGTCGATCGATCACCAATGAAACCGCAAGGCCGCCCATCTGCTGATCCGTCGCGACATCCTCCAGCTCCGGCATCTGCTTAAGCTTCGCTACGAACTTACCTGTCCACTCGTTCAACTCCGTTTGATCCGCATCCTCCAGGGTGTACTGGTACTGCGTGCGGCTCACGCGGTCATCGACGGTAATGTTCTGCACTGGTTGCATGAAGAGCGTAATGCCCGTGACGTCCTGCAGCTTTTTCTGCAATCGCCGAATCACATCCGAAGCCGAAGCGTCACGATCCTCAAGAGGCTTCAGGTTAATGGAGAAGCGCCCGCTGTTTCCGGTCGTATTCGTTCCGTCCGCACCAATGAAGGACGAAAGACTCTCCACCGCCGGATCCGCGAGGATGATCTTACTGAGCTCCTGCGTCTTCGCAGTCATATCTTTGACGCCAATCGTCTGCGGCGCCTGCGAGATGCCCTGAATGATCCCCGTGTCCTGCACAGGAAAGAAACCCTTCGGCACGATCACATACAGAAATACCGTCAGCAGCAAGGTGGCGACCGCCACGAGCAGAGTGGCAGTCTGATGCTTCAGAACCCACTTCAGCGTTCGACCGTAGAAAGCGATCATGCGCTCGAACATGCGCTCCGAAGCCTTATAGAAGCGGCCTTCCTGCGCCTTGGGATCGTGCTTGAGAATGCGCGAAGCCATCATCGGCGTGAGCGTCAAAGACACCACCGCCGAAAGGATGATGGTGACCGCAAGCGTCACTGCAAACTCGCGAAAGAGTCGACCAACGACATCCCCCATAAACAGAAGCGGGATGAGCACCGCAATCAGCGATACCGTAAGAGAAAGAATCGTGAAGCCAATCTGCTCCGCGCCCTTGAGCGCAGCCTCCATCGGAGGCACGCCCTCTTCCAGATAACGTGAGATGTTCTCCACCATCACGATGGCATCGTCCACGACAAAGCCCGTGGAGATCGTCAGCGCCATCAACGAAAGATTGTCCAACGAGTATCCCAGCGCATACATCGCACCCATCGTTCCCACGAGCGACAGGGGCACCGCCACCGACGGGATGATCGTGGCATACAGGTTCCGCAGAAACAGGAAGATCACCAGGATGACAAGACCGATCGTCAGCACCAACTCGAACTCCACGTCACTGACTGAAGCCTGGATCGGCGTCGTCAAGTCGGTGAGCGTTGTGACCTCAATACCCGCAGGGAGGTTCGCCTTAAGCTGCGGAAGAAGTGACTTGATGCTCTTCACGACGGCGATCGTGTTTCCACCTGGCTGGCGCTGCACGTTCAAAATGATGGCCGGAGTATTGTTCATCCATGCGGCCTGCGTTGTGTTCTCTACGCTGTCAATAATGTTCGCCACATCGGGCAGCATCACTGCGGCACCGTTGCGGTAGGCTACGACGACTTTTCTATAGTCCGCACTCGAAACCAACTGATCGTTCGCATCGATCTGGTAGTCCTGCCGCCCGCCATCGAAGTTACCCTTCGCCGCGTTGATGCTGGCGCTGGTCACGGCGGTGCGAAGGTCTTCCATGCCAAGCCCAAAGGACGATAGCGCCGTGGGGTTCGCCTGAATGCGCACGGCTGGCTTCTGGCCACCGCTGATGCTTACAAGACCAACGCCGTTCAACTGCGAGATCTTCGGTGCCAATCGCGTATCGACGAGATCTTCCACCTGCGGGAGCGGAATACTCTTCGAGGTCACGGCCAGCGTCATCACCGGCGCATCTGCCGGATTTGTCTTGCTGTAAATCGGCGGTGCGGGCAGGTTAGCTGGCAGAAAATTCTGCGCGGCATTGATGGCAGCCTGCACCTCTTCCTCCGCCACGTCGATGTTCAGCGACAGGTTGAACTGCAGAACGATCACGGAGTTTCCGCCCGCGCTCGTCGATGTCATCTGACTCAAACCCTGCAGCTCACCGAACTGACGCTCCAGGGGCGCAGTCACAGTGGTTGCCGTCACATCAGGGCTCGCGCCCGGATAGAACGTCAACACCTGGATCGTCGGGTAGTCCACCTCAGGCAGCGCGGAGACGGGCAACTGCGTGTAAGCCACAATTCCAACCAGCAGAATCGCCGCCATCAGAAGTGCCGTCGCAACAGGACGGAGGATGAACGGGCGCGATGGACTCAAGGTGCGATACTCCCGCTACTCTGTGTCGGAGCAGCTTCCTGCGGGGAGAGCTTCACTCGCGACCCGGTTTGCAACTTATCGAAGCTGGAGTTCGCCACAACTTGTCCTGGGCTGATGCCCGTCACCTGTGAAACATCTCCGTCTGTTGCGCCTACCTTTACGGCCTGGAGCTGCGCCTTGTTATTCGCCAGCACATAAACGTACGTGCTCTTGTCGTTATGCTGCACCGTTGAGGTGGGCAGCAATGTCACATTCTGCAAGGAGCGGACGAGCAGCCGCGCGTTCACGAACTCGTTCGGATACAGCGTGCCGTCGCGATTGTCGAACTGCGCACGAGCCTTCACGGTGCCTGTCGTCGTGTCTACCTCATTGTCCAGAGACAACAGCGTGCCACTGGCAATCTTGCTTTGCGCCGAGCGGTCAAACGCATCCACCGTCAACTTCGCTCCAGCCCGCATACGCGGAAGCACCTGGCCAAGGGCATCTTCTGCAAGCGTAAAGATCACTGTGATGGGTTCCACCTGCGCAATGACCACCAGCGGCGTCGCTCCACTCGCGGTCACGAGATTACCCGGGTCCACCAGACGAAGGCCCACACGTCCGCTGATCGGCGCGACGATGTGGCAAAAGTCCACCTGCACCTGGTCAAACTGCACAGCGCCTTCATCCTGCTTCACCGTTCCCTGGTCCTGCAGCACCACCTTCTCCTGGTCCTCATACGTCTGCCGCGGAATCGCGTTCTTCGCCCAGGCTTGCTTAAACCGCTCCAGATCCATCTGAGCTTCTGCGAGGAGTCCCTGGTCACGAAGCAGCGTTCCCTCCGCGGTCAGAAGATTGGCACGATACTGCCTTGAATCGAGATCGACGAGCGGATCTCCCTTCTTCACAAACTGGCCTTCACGGTAATAGACCGCAGTCACCACCCCCGTCGCCTGCGCCGTGATCGACGAGGTATATACGGGTGTGACCGTCCCGATCGCCTCCTGATAAATGCCGATACTGCCTTGCCGGGCTGTAGCCGGTACCACGGGAACAACACCACCCGCTCCGCGCGCTGGCCTGGCGGGTGCATCATGCCTATGCATCACCCACCAGAAGGCAAGGAAGAATGCGAGAAGAATGACGCCCCAGACAATGAAGCGTGAAGCATGTTTCCGTTTGTGCTCCGACGAGTCAGGCGTAGCAGCGGACGGGAGTAAATGGGCAGGATCCGTAATCGGATGGTCGGGCCTGTCGAGAGACAATCGTGGTACTCTCCTCGATCTTCGATTCAGAAGATGAAAATTCTTCAACAATCAAAGTGACGAATCGGGAGACAAGAAAGATTCAGCCTTGGGGGAGACTCAATATTGCGTTAAAGTTAAAGCAGTTATCAAAAAGTAGCAGAATAAATTCTGCTTATGAGAACCTTCTTGGCGTGTCCGAGCCTTGTTATTCAGGCGCCGCGGTGTCCGCCTGATGGTGAACAACCCATGCGATTCAATGTCGACATATCTCAAATCGCACATTCACTTAGGTATCGCTTGTACATCGGTTTTTCAGAACGCTTAAATCTGGAAAAACGATATGACTACAAGCTTTCTATACCGTCTAAACAGGGCACGAAGTTTAGAGTTTCTCTGGAACAAGCACTGCGAAATACCGAATTGCTAACAATATGTAGATAGAAATTGGAAGAATTATTGTTCAGTGAATTTTGCGCTTCATTAATTCTTATAAAAAAATGCTCCTACCCTCTTGCCTCTCCAGTTTCAGGCAAAGCTCGCGCACTTAGCTCAAAAACAGAATGACTGCAATCTACAGCGCATCTGTAACGACGAACAGATTCGCTCTTCTTAGGAAGCGGGCGCGTTTTAGCTACCGCCCTTGAGACGCCTTCAGCTTCTGTACAAGGCCAGTCGTCGAAAACCCTTCCACGGTAGGAACGATCTGCACGCTGCCACCCGCAGCGATCACTTCCTCATGCCCCACAACGGTTTCGACGGAATAATCGCCCCCCTTGACCAGAACGTCAGGGCACAACGCGCGGATCAACTCCAACGGCGTGTCCTCGTCAAAGAGCACGACCACATCCACGGCTCCCATCGCGGCCATCACCTTTGCACGTTCTCGTTCCGCCACCACGGGGCGATTCGGTCCCTTGAGCCTCTTCACAGACGCGTCCGTATTCATGCCCACCACGAGTTTCGATCCAAAGGCGCGACAGTCCTCCAGCAACGTCACGTGTCCGACATGCAGCAGATCGAAGCAGCCGTTCGTAAAGACGATGCTCTCACCGACCGCTCGCCACTCACGCACACGCTCGACGGCGCGCTCAACGGTTAAGACTTTGTCAGTGGAACCCGTCCGCTGACTCACTGTAAGCTCAGCCACCATCTCCTCGGCCCGCACCGGCACGGTTCCGACCTTGGCCACCACGAGGCTTGCCGCCAGGTTCGCCAGCTCCACAGCCGTCTCACGTGCCAAGCCACCCGCTATACCGGCAGCCAGGGTCGCAATTACGGTGTCTCCCGCGCCCGACACGTCCGCAACCTCACGCGCACGCGCTGGGGAGTGGTACGCCCGACCGCTGCCGTCGGGATCCACAATGCGGATACCATGCTCGCTCATCGTCACCGTGAGAAAGTCCACGCCCGTTTCGGTCACCAGCATCCGAGCCGCATCCAGAAGATTTTCTCTGTCCTGTGCGCTCACACCCGTAGCAGCCGCCAGCTCTCCGAGGTTTGGACAGATCGTCGTCGCGCCGGCATAACGCGAAAACTCTCGCGATTTGGGATCGACAAACACCTTCACACCCTTGGACCTTGCCGCGGAGATAATGTCGCGGCACACGCCTTCGGTCAAAGCACCCTTGGCATAATCGGAGAGGATGACGGCATCCACCCCGTCCAGCGCCACGAGCACCCGCTGCACAAGCTCGTTGATCTCGCCAACCGCCGCCGCCTCACGGCTCTCCACATCAAGGCGCAGCATCTGCTGCGTCCGGCTGACAATGCGTGTCTTGGAGATGGTAGGCCGGCCGCCCTCCACTACGCTCGAACAGTCCACGCCACGGCTCTCGCGCAGCAAACGCATGAGCTCTGCTCCATCGTCATCGGGTCCTATCAGGCCCGCCAAAACGGCATGGACGCCCAACCCCGCCAGGTTCATAGCCACGTTCGCCGCCCCTCCCGGGCGCGCGTATCTCTGCGCATGCCGAAGGATGGGAACCGGCGCCTCGGGCGAAACCCGCTCGACGTCGCCCACCACATACCGGTCCAGCATCAGGTCCCCGACCACCAGCACGCGCAGCCGCGCAAATCCCCCCTCCAGAAGTCCCAGGACAGCATGCAGCTCCGGCATTCTCGCGTTCATCGGATCTCCCCCAACATCATCGCACTCACGCACCAGAAATGTGGTTCAATGACGGCATCCGGTCGGGGTGGTAGATCCACCATCGTTTCGCTGTTACAGTCATCCTCATTGCATGATACAAAGCTCAAATCCCGGGACCGCTTCCGCGAACCCTCCAATGCACTCCCCTGCGACCGCTGGGACAACCGTCTTCGATCCCGCTTCCCTCGCCGAGACCCTCCACGCGGCCACCAGCGATTGGCATCGACATAACCTGCAGCCGGAAGAATCCCTCACACCGCTCTCCATCGCTCTACGTCTGCATAAGGCCAACTTCGATCTGTGGCACAAGGAGGATCTCGCGCGCGATCCGCACGCCACCGACGCTACCATCACTTCCACCAAACGCTCGATCGACCTCCTGAATCAGCACCGCAATGATCTTGTTGAAGCGCTCGACCGTACCCTGTTGGAGGCTGTCCAACAAAATGCCGACGCTCCGCTTCACTCCGAGACCCCCGGCATGATGCTTGACCGTCTCTCGATTCTTTCGCTCAAACGCTTCCACACAGCCGAGCAAACCAGTCGACCAGATGTTTCCGAGGAACACCGGCAAAACAACCGGGTCCGCCTCTCGCAGCTCGACGAACAATCCGCGGACCTTGCTTCCGCTCTCCATATATTGTGGAAAGAAATCCTCGAGGGCACGCGCCGCTTCAAGCTCTATCGCCAGTTCAAGATGTACAACGATCCAACACTCAACCCCGTGCTCTATAATTCTTCCAATCCTGAACAGGCTTGACCACACTCACCCCTCCGCGTATAAAACGCATCGGACACAATTCCCTCACCGTTTTGTATCAGAGCACAGGAAATCCCATGGTCACCGCGAAAACCCCGACTCCTTCTACCGCCAAACACCCCTCCAGCCCCTCTGCGAACAGCGCTCCCCCGCAGCCGGATCCAGCACGCGCCAAAGCGCTCGAGCAGTACGAGGTCGCAGTTCGTCTCCTCCACGAAGGCAAGTACGACAAGGCTCACGTTGCCTTCAACAAGGTGCTTGCCATCTCGCCACCGGATTTTGCCGACCGTATCCGCATGTACCTGGATACCTGCGTCAAGCAATCCACCAAGAACAAACACTCCTTCACAACGCCCGAGGAGCAGTACGACTACGCCATCTCCTTGCTCAACGACGGACATTATGAAGATGCCCGTGAACAGTTGACCCAGATCGTCAAAGCGCATAACGAAGCCGATTATGCCTTCTACGGTCTCGCCGTCCTCGCTTCCATGACAGGGGACGCGCATAAATGTCTCGACCATCTCACGGAGTCCATCCGCCTCAATACCCTCAACCGTATCCAGGCGCGCTCCGACTCCGACTTCCAGGACATGGCCGACGACCCCCGCTTCACCGAACTCCTCTATCCCGAAGCCTAAACCGCTTCTTCCACCCAGCGAACAGTTCCCCTGTTTCGCTGGGTGGGTATCATAAGGATCACCCTCCGGCTTCATCGCGCGAATCTGCGCGCAACCGACCCACTACAATCCACAGAGCATGCCGCCACCTCAAAAACGCGTTGTAGCCATCGGCGGAGGCACGGGTCTCAGCACGCTTCTGCGCGGTCTGAAGCGATTTGTGTCTCATCCGACGGTGTCCGTAGACACTCACTGCGGGGAAGACCCCTGCCGCATCGCCCACCTGGCCGCCATCGTGACCGTAACCGATGACGGAGGCTCCTCCGGCCGTCTCCGCGACGATCTCAACATCCTCCCTCCGGGAGACATCCGCAACTGCATGGCGGCGCTCTCCGAGGACGAACATCTGCTCACGCGGCTCTTTCAGTTCCGCTTTCCCGACGCCGCGCCTGGAGAAAACGCCAGCGACCTCGCCGGGCACTCCTTCGGCAACCTCTTTCTGGCCGCCATGAGCCAGGTCACGGGAGACTTCGCCCAGGCCGTGCAGGCCTCCTCCCAGATTCTGGCGATCCGCGGCAACATCTACCCGGCCACGAACGCCAACGTTACCCTCTCCGCTCAGATGGACGACGGCACCCTTGTCCACGGCGAAACCAACATCACCAAGTCGCAGCGAAGTATCGTAGAACTACTCCTTCACCCGCCCGACGCCCCGCCGCTTCCGGAGACGCTGGAAGCCCTCGCCAAAGCGGACCTGATCACCCTCGGTCCGGGATCGCTCTACACCTCGCTGGTCACGAATCTGCTCGTGCGTGGCATTCCGCAGGCCATCGCCAGCTCAAACGCGACGCGTGCCTACGTCTGCAACCTGATGACCCAGGCGAACGAGAGTCTTGGGCTCACCGCCTCCCAGCACCTCGAAAAGCTCTTCGCGCACGCCGGCAACGAGCGCATCTTCGACTACGCCCTCGTGAACACCGCACCGATCTCACCCGAACTCCTCGCACGCTATGCCTCCGAGGGCCAGACCCCAATCGACCCCGACCTCGACGCCATCCGCGCCCTCGGCGTAATCCCCATTCCCGGGGACTACATCCACAAGGGCTCTGGCGCAGACTACGTCCTCCGTCACGACTATGACCGCGTCGCCGCGACCCTGCTGGACCTTCCAGCGCGACAGGGCCTGTCCTCATGACGCCCACCCTGACCGGCACACACATCCGCCTGGAGCAGCTTACGCCCGCGCATCTCCCCGCCCTTGAAAAAGTAGCCTTCGACCCCAGCATCTGGCGCTACATGAAGTACAAGGTGACGAATCCCGCCGAACTGAAGGCCTGGGCCCACCTTTTCTTCGACAAACCCAACACCTTCTTCTGGGCGAACGTCCTTCAATCCACAGGAGAGCCCATCGGCGCAACCCAGTTCATCGACCTCGATCTCGAACACCGCAGCGTCGAAATCGGCAACACGTGGATGGCCGCGCCCTTCCGCGGAACCAAAGTCAACCCCGAAGCGAAGCTCCTCCAACTGACTTACGCCTTTGAAACCCTCAACTTGCAACGTGTCGCCCTGAAGACGCACCATCTCAACCTGCATTCTCAGGCTGCAATCCGCAAGCTCGGAGCGCAGTACGAAGGCACCTTTCGCAACCACTGGATCATGCCCGACGGCAGCACACGCCACACCGTCTGGTTTTCCATCACCCCGGATGAATGGCCCACGGTCAAAGCCAATCTCCAATCTCGCCTCAAAACCAGCTGACTCGCTGACCCGCTGACTTGCTTGCCCTTCCCGCCTTACAATAAACAGATGCCTATCTCCGTACCTGTCGCCGAAAATGCGACCCTGGCTGAAGTAGCCACACCTGCAAGAAACATTCGTACCACCACCCTTCCCAACGGTCTCCTCGTCCTCACGGAGTCCATGCCCCACATGCGCTCCGTCTCCATGGGCTGCTGGGTCCGCACCGGCTCGCGCGACGAACCCAAAGAGCTCAACGGCATCTCGCACTTCGTCGAACACATGGTCTTCAAAGGCACCACCACGCGATCGCAGCAGCAGCTCTCGCGCGAAGTCGACGCCATCGGCGGTAACCTCGACGCCTTCACCGGCAAGGAGACCGTCTGCTTCAACATCAAGGTGCTCGACACCAACCTCGACACCGCGCTTGAACTCCTCAGCGACCTCGTCCTGAACCCGACCTTCAACGCCGAAGACCTCGCCCGCGAGCAGTCCGTCATCCTCGAAGAGATCAAGATGGACGAGGACAATCCCGACTACCTGGTGCAC
>Ga0157290_10000051_pt1 | contig 41545 bp, 38 predicted proteins | sample NitcycUS149409B1_FD_108389 | JGI IMG/M metagenome (GOLD analysis project Ga0157290, IMG submission 108389) | Soil microbial communities from Arlington Agricultural Research Station in Wisconsin, USA - Nitrogen cycling UWRJ-S149-409B-1 | ecosystem: Environmental > Terrestrial > Soil >...
ATCCCACCAAATCCTAACTCCTAATGCTTCTACACGTACCCGAGTCCAATCGTTGATTGAGAATACCCGTCGTCCGTGACGACTTCTGCTCAGGGTAGCTAAACCCAATACGTACCCTGGCTAAAGACCACGGACTGAAAAGAAAGAGGAACTGAATTGCTCCCTAAAGAACATTTAGTACATTGCGATCCCAAAGTCTTCACGCAGGCTTTCAACCACGTACCGCACGAAGTCTCTCACTCGCTGGCAGCAAATCCTCTTTTCCAACTTCCCGCAATCGCTAAGCTTGCGCAAAAAGTAGCCGCACGAGAAAATCCTCACTATCCAACAGGTGACATTTACGTCGAGCAAGGTGACCCGGATACCCCCACAAGGATGAATCTAAGTAATTGGGCCAACGATAACATCACCACGGTCGTAGAGGATATTGAAAAGGGAAAAACGTGGATTATCCTCAAGCATATTGAGCGCGAACCCCAGTATCAACAGATCTTCGAACATTGCATCTGTGACCTTCTAGATCTTGCCGGGACAGAAATTGTCAAAAACATTAAATGGTTCGAATCTATTCTCTTCATTACATCGCCCAATCGAGTTACCAAATATCACATTGACCGCGAATGCTCGTGGCTCCTTCAAATTCAAGGCAACAAAGACATTCATCTCTTTGATCGAGCCGACAAAGAAGTATTGCCTGATGAAGAACTCGAGCGTTATTGGATAGCGAACAATCGTTTTTCCGCAGTTTATCGTCCTCAGTATGAATCGCGTGCCATTGTTCATCACTTGCAGCCAGGCACCGGTGTACACATTCCAGTCAATACACCACACTGGCTACAAAATGGGAATGACGTCTCTGTGAGCGTCGGCATCAACTTTCAATTTCATGAACACGCTTGGGACAATCTTTTCAAGGCGAACTACTACCTTCGTCGTGCAGGACTTATCCCCACGCCTCCGGGCAATAATATCTTCACTGATCGTCTTAAGCGCCGAGCTTACACAGCAGTTCAAGAAATACAACGCACGATCAAGGGTCTTCCGAGTATTCCAGAGAATGAGGCCCGCAAAGAGTATCACCGCATCGTGCAACTTCTTGCCTCACGCCAAATGGATGGAAGATTTCTGGAGTCTTGAACTGTAGCATAAGGGGTTATTGGGGTTCTTCGTATAATTTGGGGTGATTATTTGCAGCTTGTTTGGGCACGGGTACCTGATTTGAATGCAGGAGGCGGGAGCTATAAGCTCCCTCATGCCATTCAGTTCCTTGTGCTTCTATGGGTCTGGCTGTGCCATACCCACCCTCCTATTTCTTCGTTTGAAGATCTGGAGCCTTCTCCAATACTTTCCTTACCTTCTTAGCGAGGCCATTTGCTGCGTCCAGGTTTTCTCCGTCCGTGCGCTTTGAGCCGCCTGCCTTCCCTTGAAAGATGACTCGACCGGACCGATCCTCCAGCGTGACCTTACTTTGAATCGCCGTGGCTCCGGTGAAGGGCCCAAATGCGCGTCCGCGAGCACTTCCTTGTTTCCAGCCCTCCAGGTCGAGATGAAGAAGCAACGTATCGGGCGTGCTCCGGATGTCCCCCGAACGCCACACGTGTTCGAAGTGTCCGCTCTGCATCAGTTGCGCAATGACGTCTTCGAACACAACTGCAGGAACTGCCGAAGGAATACCGTCGACACTTTCCGACGGCAGAGCGACTTCTATATCGGGCTTGGCCATCCTTGGTGCAGGTGCCGCCTGCTCTCCGGATTCGCGTTGTGGCTCTGATGAAACCAGATTACCCGTCTTTGGATAATCCGTCGGAGAGAGTTTCTCAGCAAGCGCGGAAACCACGCGTTCTTCTGTTTCTTTCGGCAGAACCAAGACGCCTCCATGAACAGCGTTGGACGAGTCCCTATAGAGCAGGGTCAAAGACTCGGCTGCTGGCCGGGACATCTTCACCGCGAACCCCACACCGTAGGGAAGAGCTTGGGCCACCTTTCCCTTGGTTCCACTGATGAGGGGTTTATCGCAAGGCGCAAGAGAAAAGGCGAGGACGGAGCCGAGCGGGATGACCGTGGAGTGGCCATGAACCTGAAGGGTGATAGCCATCTCGTCGATCGTCAGATCCCCGGTACCGCCAGGCTTGTTGTCGACGCCGACGATGTGGAAGACATCCCCGATATGGACCGGCGTTCGTTGGATCGGTCTTGAGGAGATAGGGATAGATACGACGGGTTGCGGAGCCTGTGCCCTGGAACCGACAGCAGTGAGCAATAGCCATGACAACAGGACAACGCGGGCACCTTGCGGTAAGGAAACGTGACGATTTTGTGTTTTCATATAAAAACAGACTCTCCTGTTTTTATAATGTAAGCTGGGGATGAGGTTTTTTGTTCGATAAAATTTTCCCCATGCTCCCATCCCGCACCCCTCGCAAGCCACAAGCCCGTACGGAAGCTACGAAAACGAAGATTTTGGACGCAGCGCAACTGCTGTTTTCTGAATTGGGCTTCGAGAACACGCAGTTGGACGAAGTCGCGGCTCGCGCCGGTTCGTCACGCGGCGGAATCTACGCCCATTACAAGAGTAAGGAAGATCTGTTCCTGGCCTTGATGGAGCATCGCGTCTCCGCAGCGTTCAAGGAAGCATGCAAAAAGCTCGAAGAAGAGCCCGATCTCAAGAAGCGTCTGAAAATGTTTAAAGAGTGGTTTCTTGAGCGCGTGTGCGCTCCAGACGCGGGAACGCTCCTTATGGAGTACAAGCTCTATGCAGTCCGGCGTCCCGAAGTGCGCGACAGACTGGTGGGTCTGTACAACGCTCTGTTCACAAGAACCGATCAAGATTTACGTGAAGTATTGTTTGGAAAGAAACTGACGAAGGCAGAGCGCATCGCCATAGAACAGAGAGTTGCCGTGCTGGGGGGTGCCCTGAGTGCTCTGATCCTGGAGAGTCACTTCCGTCCCGCGCTCTTTACCCCAAGCCATTTGCGCCGGCTCGCAGAAGAAATGTTCGATGCATTGATGCACACCTGATAAGAGCGTGCATTTGGCCAGTGTCAGAATGATTGTTGGAATCAGGAGGCGCATCCCTTCCTTGAAGGGAACCCCAGAAGCATGGATTTGATCCTTTACCTTCGAGTATCCCTTGTTCTTGCTTGGTGCGCCGATTTACCTGAGCAGAATCGTTGGTACCTGTTAGCGGAGAGCAATGAAAGTCAGCACTATCGCAATCAGATCCTCGAGCAATGCCGCAGGGAGGTCACGGCCAAACAATTTGGCGACCAACCCTCTTCCTTTAGAACCGGCGAAGGTCCCGACAACGCTACCGACGATACCTCCAATCAGACCGGTAGCGAAGTGTTCTTGAGAAAGACCAATTGCCGAGCCGCTGAGTGCTCCCATTACGACTCGTGCACCGAATTGCGGGGGGACAAGGCGGCTGGGAGTCTTCGGAAGTTTGTCTGTAACAAGCTCACCAAGTGCCATGAAGCTTATGACAAACGGCGTGACTCGCTTCCCCAAAAACGAGAGCCATGTCTCCTCAAGTAGAAGATGTTGGCTGCTGGCGGCCCAGCTGACGGCGGCCAGTCCAATAATGGCGCGAAGGCCACAAGCAATACCAATGATAAAAGCGGAAATTATGACAGTGTTCATACGAATTCCTTCATTGAGCGATTCTTTATCGCGGGCTGAGGTGCTTCATGACTGCAGCTGAAAGATCTCACTTCAAAAGCAAGCCTCTCGAGCACACTGAATCTCGCTCGAGAGGCTTAGTCTGAGGAGTGCTACTTTGAGCCAGCTTTCGAAGCTGCATCCAAAATGACATTCGCGACTTTCGACGGTTGAGCCAGCATAATGACGTGGCTTGAGGTAACTGTCGTCGTTGTAGCACCGATCTTCTTTGCTTCGGCGGCCTCAAGCTGGGGGGAAATCGTGCGGTCGTTTGCGGCGATGATGTACCACGAGGCTTTCGACTTCCATGCTGGAGTCGTGATCTCCCCCTTCATCGCTCCGACACTGGTAGGCACCTGCGTTGCAGTTAGGGTCAAGATTTCATTTACAGAGAGATCCTGCGCCAAATCTTCGGCAATTCCCTTGGGTGTCACCTTGAGGAAACCACTCTTGTCAGGCCGCAGTTCAGTGCCGACGGGAGTGGGCACGCTCGTAATCAGTCCGAAGGCAGATTCTCCTTTGTCGGGCGCTACTGCTGCCACATAGACGATTCCAGCGACTTTGGGATCGTTGCCAGCTTCAGTAACGACGGCACCACCGTACGAATGTCCTACCAGTAACACCGGACCATCTTCGAGAGCAATGGCACGCTGCGTCGCGGAAACGTCATCCGCAAACGATGTGAGCGGGATCTGAACGGAAATGACATGCAGTCCCTTAGCCTCCAATAAAGGAATTACCTTGGACCAACTGGAGCCGTCCGCCCATGCGCCGTGGATGAGGAGTACGTTTTTCACTCCTCCTGTGGGCACAGTTTGCGCGGTGATATTGGCGTTGGAAAGAATTGCGAGAAGAGCGGCGCAAGGCACCATCATCTTCCGAATAGACTTCAATATCTGCATTGTCCTACTCCTTAACGAGGAACGATCCACACGGATTCGAAGCTTGGCGAAATCCGTCCAACCGGGCCAATGCCGAAGGCCACACTTGTGCTGCCGTCGGCATTCGGCTGTCCTGCTTTTTCTTGAGACTAGTTTTCGATGATGGATTCATCTAGGCGAAAACCGCCAAAAGCGGGACATTCCTGCTGTAGGAAGCGTCCCAAAGACTGATCGTATGAGAACGCTGGCCATGCTCTTAGCTTGCGAGATGAACGAGATCTTTCAACTTACGAGATGTCTATTCCGATGCTCCGATTATGGGCGTTCGCTGCCGCCATGTTCCTGGAGTCACTCCATGAATGCGTTTGAACGAACGGTTGAATCCGGATTGATCTGCGAATCCGCACTGCAAGGCAATCTCGGCAAGCGGCAGGCGAGAACCCTTCATCAGATCTCTAGCTTTCTCAATACGACGTTCTAGCAACCACTGATAAGGCGGTCTGCGAAACGTCTGCTTAAACGCCCGCGCAAAATGGCTTACTGACAATTCGCACGTTTCCGCTACCTGTCGCACGTCAATATCTCCGTCGAGATGAGCATCCAAAAACTCCGTTGCTCTCCGCATCTGCCGAGCGGTGAGTCCGCCTGTAGCATGCTTTGTCGGTTTTGTAACGCCTCCATAGGAGCAAACAAAATGACAATTTAGTGCGTGCAAAATGTGATCTATAAAGAGCTTCGTCGCTGTGTTCGGTTGCTCTAATGTTGAGACAAGGGTTTGACCCAGGTTGTATACGACGGGATCTGGACGTCCTAGCGGCCAAACTAAACGATCCACTCTTGGCGCCCGAAGGGAATAGGCGATCTCATCCAGAGCGGCCTGTTTTACATACAGCACCAATGTGTCGAAGGGGTCAGGAAGGAAGATTCTAGGGCGTTCTTGGAAACTGAGTACACTGACTCCGCCAACTGGATACAGTCCCTGTGATACTTTCTTGTTTCCCAGGTATTGCTCGAGGAAAGGTATTTGTACGAGTTGGAGCGCGACCATGTAGTCCCGCGCAGCGCCGTCTCCCCTAGATACTTCAGGGAGACCCTCTCGGCTTCGAACTCTGCCGAACGAAGACGGGGCAAGCTGCGAGACGCTGATCTGCGCCGCAGGCCGATCCTTTAGATGCATGTTTTTCGCAAATTGATCCCAGAAAGGTGAGTTTTGGATACGTTTTTGCATGGTTCTAATCTTTGTTCCTTTGAGTGCTCAACACGAAGTACGGAATGACTCCGGTCCCTGCGCGATAGCCTGTGTCAGTAGTACAAGCAATGTTGATTTCTTACTGGATGAGAGGAGATACCATCCTCACTGAGATATCTGCTTCTGCGGCCTGCTGCGGCCATGAAGACCTATCATAAGTTTGTAGCATTTCAAATTATGTGGCAAACATCCGCCAGCGATATCGAAACGTTGCGACGAGAGGGTAACGTTCTGAGATACAAGCCGGTGACTCGTGCTCAACCAGGTGATTCGTAAAATTGTCGTAATATGACTTTCCTTTGCTCATAGATGGATGAAGGTCGTGACCGTATGATCCTGTAATTATCGGACAGTTGCCAGCCCGGTTTGAATGCCTGCTTAGAAGGGGTCACTGTTACTGACCACATAGGAGCGTGAGCTACATCGTTCGAGTCATGGCTATCCCGGTTCTTATCACTAGACTTATGATGGGCCATCGAGTCGGGCTGGAGTTGTGCAATGTCATTCCCCTCAGTCATAACCAGAAATAATGTTACGGATTCCGGTGCAGGAGCTCCCATCCTTTTTGCCCATGGGTACGGATGTGATCAGCACGTTTGGAAACACATCGCACCTGCCTTCCCTAAGAACAGGGTTATCCTTTTCGACCATGTCGGTGCTGGTAATTCAGACCTGACAGCATTTATCCCATTCAAGTATCGAACTCTGAGAGGTTATGCCTCCGACATTTTGGAGCTATGTGACGAGCTTGATCTAAAAAATGTAACTCTCGTTGGACATTCCGTGAGCGCTGTCATCGGGGCCCTGGCGGTGATTCAACGGCCAGAGCTCTTTGCGGGTCTGATTATGGTTGCGCCTTCACCTTGCTACATCGACCACGACGACTACGTTGGCGGTTTCAGTCGTCAGGATATTGATGGTTTGCTCGAACTTTTGGACAGCAATCATCTCGGATGGTCTGCCACTATGGCGCCGGTGATCATGGGGAATGGAGATCGTCCAGAGTTATCGGCCGACTTGGCAACAAGTTTTTGCCGGACTGATCCTGAAATCGCTCGCCATTTCGCTCGTGCGACGTTTCTTTCGAACAATCTTCCGGATATAGCTGAAGTGCCAGTGCGATCACTCATCCTCCAATGTAAGGATGATGCAATCGCGCCCTCCAGCGTCGGTGAGTATATGCATAGCATCATGCAGGAGAGTGAACTCGTGATGATGAACGCCACTGGACATTGCCCTCACCTCAGTGCGCCGGAAGAGACAGTGGACCAGATCAAGCGCTTTCTGAACCCCTTAGCCCCGCGCCAACCATGAGTACCGACCTCACGAAGGAAGAAGCGGTCGCGCTCTACGAGCATGCGCCTTGCGGCTACATCTCCACCGCAATGGACGGCACCATTCTTCGCGTGAATCGAACCTTTGCGGACTGGGTGGGCCGTGAGAAGACCGATCTTTTAGAGATAACAAATCTCAGAGATATGCTCACTGCGTCGGGGAAGATCTTTTATGACACCCACTACTCGGCGGTTTTGCAGCTACAAGGATCCGTGGGAGATATGGCGCTTGAGCTGCTTCGGCCTGATCGCACCTCACTCCCCGTGCTAGTCTCCTCAATCGTAAGGAAAGACGGTCAAGGAATATCACGATATATCAGCTCGACGTTATTCGATATCACAGATCGCCGCCGATACGAACGTGAACTGCTTGAAGCGAAACGGAGAGCGGATGGGTTGGCCGATGTGGTTCGATACTCCCACACCGCGATTCTGACCGCATCATTTGATCTCAGCATTGAGACCTGGAATGCTGCTGCAAGTAAGCTCTTCGCGCAAGTTGGCTGCTCTCTTGCGACTGGAGCAGCGCTAAGCAGCCTGCTTCCTGAGGTCTATATCACCGCCTTCAACAAATCACTGGAGAGCAATTCTCCGGCATCGTTCGAGCATCTGCTTAGAGGCCAGGTTCTTTGCACGGTTGATGCGTTCCCGATATCCGAAGGCCTGGCGATCTTTCTGGCAGACATAACTCAGGATCGTGCAGTGCAGAAGAAGCTCCAGGAAGCGCATGACCGCTTCACGCTTGCAACCAAGGCGACAACGGATGGAATATGGGATTGGAATTGTTTAACCGGAGAACTCTATGCGTCGGCCAGGATACAGGCCATCCTTGGATTCGACGAGACGCCTGTCACCATCGGTATCCAGGAGTGGTTCGATAAGGTGCACCCGAAGGACGTTGAAAGGGTTCGAGAGAGCATCGAGAGTCTCCATGACGCCCCGATACATCGTTTCGAAAATGAGTATCGGCTCCGGCACGAAGACGGCAGCTGGCGATGGATTCATAATCGCGGTATGCCGCTTTACGCGACCTCTGGTGAACTGATTCGCGTCATTGGCTCGCTCACCGACGTCACTTCCATGAAGACAGAAGATTCCTTGACCCATCTGCACAGTAGACTTTCCTTACTTGAGCGTTTGGAATGGAGGCTTGCCGCAGAGGAGGAGCGCCCATGTGGTTGTGCCCTCCTCTTCATAGACCTCGATGGATTCAAGCGCATCAACGATGGTTTCGGGCACACAAGTGGAGATTTCCTACTGATTGAATTTGCGCGCCGAATGGATGAGTTCCTGAAGTTGGAATCCGGAAGCATCGCGGCGCGATTGGGCGGCGATGAATTCGTCGTGTTAGTCGATCAAGTCGAAAACGTGGAAGATGCCTCTTCTCGTGCACGGGACATATTAGATCTACTGCAGAAGCCGGTACTTTGCGGAGATCACTACGTGACACTCTCTGCAAGCATAGGCATAGCGCTAAGCCGCCCGCTAGGGGGAACCCCTGAGGAACTTCTCCGGGACGCTGATGTCGCGATGTATCGCGCGAAGGCAAGTGGCAAGGCTCAGATCGCCGTCTTCTCCGAAGCAATGAGACGTGAGGTGCGAGACCGGATTGAACTTGAAACGGAATTGAGAAAGGCGCTGCTGAACAATGAACTGGCCCTCTATTACCAGCCCAAGGTAGTTCTAAAAACGGGACGAGTTATTGGATTTGAGGCGCTCATCAGATGGAAACACCAGGTTCGCGGGATGGTGTCGCCTGATTTGCTTATCGGCATTGCCGAGGAAAGCAATCTTATTTGTGAAATCGGTCGGTGGACCCTCCATGAAGCGATAGGAAAACTGGCGGATTGGCGTCGTGAGGGAATCGTGCCACCGCAGACCACGATTGCCATTAATCTCTCACCCAAGCAGTTCGGTGACACTCGACTGGGTGAGATCCTGGGTCAGGAACTGGAAGCGAACCTTCTGCCAGCCTCATGTGTAGAACTTGAGGTGACCGAAGGCGTACTCATCGGAGACGCGACGGAGGCACTTCGCGTACTTCAGACGCTAAAGACTCTTGGTGTTGGTCTCGAACTCGACGACTTCGGAAAAGGATATTCCTCCCTTAGCTACCTCCACCGGTATCCCTTTAACTCGCTCAAAGTCGACAGGGCTTTCGTGAGCGACCTTGGGTCTGACGGAGATGGCTCGACCATTACGCGATCGATCATAGCGCTGGGCCATGCGCTTGGAATGGAAGTGATTGCGGAAGGAATCGAGACGGAAGATCAGGCCCAAAGACTTTGCGCAATGGGATGCCTTTTCGGCCAGGGCTATTTCTTCTCCAGGCCGTTACCTCCTGAAGAAATCGAAGCATTTATGCAGAGGACGTCCCAACTAAGTCCTTCATGAGCGATCTGATCGTAACCCGGCTTTGCTAGATGCTCTACTGGTTCACTGAGTTTCTGGCTTTTCGTGCGGTCATCTCTTTGAAGCCCTCACACGCGCGACTACGGCCGCTGGCTGATGGGGAAGAGGGACGCAGCAATCGCCGATCGATCTGCCCCACCATTCGAATCCGAAGAGATGGAAGCAGTTTCTCGCTTACACTTCCTCCAGGGTGAGGTCCTCCGCGGGAGAGGCGGCCAACGCGGCCCAATCCAGCTCCTCTTCAAGGGCCTGGAACACATCCTCCTGAACCGATCCATTGTCTCGAAGACCAATCAGGTGTTCACGCTGTGCGTTCACCACAGCGCGGCGAACTTTGTCGATGCCGGAGCTCTGGACGGAGAAATCAAGTCTGCCAACCTGGCGAAGCGCGCTCTCCAACTCTTTCCGAATACTCGTGGCAGCCACGTCCGTTCTAGTACTAAGGCACTGGATACCTACTTCGAGAAGCTGCTGACGAATCTCCCCGGTCTCCTCTTTGAGTGAATCGTCCGGTTGGATCTGCAGCAGCTTCACCAGCGGACCGATCGTGAACCCTTGGACGACTAAGGTTCCAAGAACGACAGAAAAAGCAGCGAAGACGATAAGGCTACGGCCAGGAAAGCTGGGAGGCAGGGAAGATGCGGTGGCAATCGTCAGGATGCCGCGAATGCCACACCAGGATGTTAGAAACCTTAGGCCGGCCGATGGCAATGGTGTTGCATCGTCTGACACGAAACGCTCAGCGGTGACCCGATAGAGGAATACCCACGCAATCCGCGTAGCTACCGTTGTGAGTGTCACGATTAGACCAAAGAGGATGGCCTTCCTCAGACTTACTTCAGAGAGATGCTTGGCGGCATCGAGCACCTGCATGCCCAGCAAGAGAAACGCAATTGCTCCTAAAGTAAAAGTAAGAGAGCCCCAGAGTGCGGTTGAGTGCACCCGGTCCCGGGGAGGCTGTTGCTTCGGAGTACTCTCTGCGATCGTCATCGCAAGAACAACAACGGCAAGTATGGGCGAAACGTGGAGCCGCTCTCCCAAAATCCATGCCCCGAAGGTAACTGCAATTTCAGCGATGGATGCGGACAGACTGCCGGCCGTCCACTTAGCCACTCCAAGGAAGAGTTTGCCGAGTACGAAGCCTAAGAGCGCGCCACCAGGTATTGCCAATAACAGAGGGCCGACTGTATTCCATGTGGACGAGGTCCCATGCAAAGCTATCGCCTGCGCTGTGCCGAACAGCAAAAGTGCGGTAGCGTCATTCAAGAGGCTTTCCCCCTCCAGAATGAGCAACGTTCTCCTCGGAAGTGGGAAACGGTTCAAAACAGCGCTCACTGCAGAAGCGTCAGGGGGAGACACGATCGCGCCCAGCGTCAGAGCGGCTGCCCACCCCAGATCTGTCATGATGTGCCCAACAAAAGCCACTGTGACCGTCGTGACAATAACAGCAGCGACAGCGAGGAAACCTAGAGGTGCCCAGTGCCTCCTAAGATCTCGCGGAGCGGTATCGTAGGCCGCATCGAAAAGTGCTGGCGTAACGAAGATGGCGAGCGCAAGATCGGGCTCCAGGAGGATATTCGGAAGGAACGGTATAGCCGCCACCGCGATTCCAGCGAGCGCTAGCAATGACGGGTACGGTAGGCCGAACCGCCGGGAGACCTGCAGCAGAATGACAGCTATCACCATCAGTACGAGGATGCTCACGAGAAGTTCCATCGGATACCTTCCTTCCTCTGACGAATACAATGGAGCCGATGGATGTACGTTCCAGAAATTAGCCGAGAGCAGCAGCAGATCTTTGTGAAACGTGTTGTCTTAGCTTTGGGGTATGCGCCCTTCCCGAGCCCAAAGATTGACCTCATCGCCAGCGACCAAGTGCATCGTGGACTCCGTCCATCGACCAAAGGCCTCTGCTGCCTGGAGAAGATGTAGATGCAACGCATCTTGACCAGTTGAATTTCCCAGGGCCGGGAAATACATCACAGCTGTGGGAACTTCGCTTGCCGGCTTTGTCAGCTGCCCGCGCAATGGCACCGGGGCGGGTTCGCCGGTGAGCTCTCGTACGGCTTCGTCGCAGAGCTCCATCAAGCGTGCATTCAAGGCTACAGCATCCTTATCGGCCGGCGATGTATTCGACACGGACCCCCGTTCTGCCTTTGCCTCATCCGCCATATGCAGTTCCAGGTATGCTGCAACCTTCTCTCCAAGCCCTGAAGGAGTAAGACGATCAACGTTAAAGACGCTGCTGCGTGCTGATGACCATACGACAATCTGGAGTGTGCAGGGAGGAAGCCCATCATCCCGCCGCGCGACGGCTCTTATGATTTCCAAACCACTTACAAGGCCAACATGGCGCTGCAGAGCATCGTCCGTATTTTCGTTGAGGTAGCTTCCAAGCACCACAATCCGGTCGCTCTTACCTGGTGTGGTGATCCAGCTGTTTCCTTCAGTGTCCCGGTGATGTTCAACAGAGAGTTGCTGTAGCTGGTCCTGAAGCCATGCCGCTGTCGAGCGCACAGCAGATCCCTTGTTTTCTTCCGACCAGTCGCCCAGTTGGGTAAAGTGAGCTACCACCGCTTTAGAGTCAATCATGGTTCTAGCTGACGCGCTCAAACCCTACCTGTCAAGGCACATTGAACCAGCGAAGGCGAGCACCCGCATTCTCTGGCCGCACGCCCGACGTTCCTGCCGAGATACGCTATATCGGTACATGCCGGGCAAAGCGCAAGAGTCGGAAGCTTGCAAGAGCTTAAGCGAACCGGGACCTCCCATTCTCAACTTCCGCCCAACCGTGCAATGGATGGCCGATCGGTCAGCAACTGCAGACATGAGATAAGGGAGTTGAACAAAGAGTTACCGGTAAGCGCTTACATTAGCGATGCCCCTAGCAGAGAGCTCATTTCGCCGCGGTTGTAGCACTGCGCCATTGCTGTTTCGGGAGCGATGCGGCGTGCACGCACGAGGTCCACGAGCGACTGTTCCATAGTGAGCATTCCTTCTTCTCGGCCTGAGGTGATGTGCGAACGGATCTGGTGGTCTGCCCCCGTGCGTATCAGATTGCGGATGGCGTTCGTAGCGATCATGATTTCGGTGGCGGGGAAGCGGCCGCCACCGATGCCGGGTACCAGCTGTTGCGCGACGACGGCAAGAAGTGCCAGTGAGAGTTGTTGGCGGACCTGCGACTGGTCGTTGAGCGGAAAGCTGTCGAGGATACGCGAGATGGTCTGTGCGGCATCGTTCGTATGGATGGAAGACAAGACGAGGTGACCGGTCTCCGCGGCGGTGAGTGCGGAGGCAATCGTGTCTCGATCACGCATCTCGCCGACAACGATGACGTCGGGATTCTGACGTAACACGGCACGGACAGCCTCGGCGAAGCTCGGCGTGTCCTGGCCGACTTGGATCTGCTCGACGATGCTGTTGCGGTTCGTGTGCTGGTATTCAATGGGGTCTTCGATGGTGATAATGTGGTCGCGTCGGCGCACATTCATGCGTTCTACCAGTGCGGCCATAGTGGAAGACTTACCACACCCTGTCGGACCTGTGAGCAGCACAAGGCCCTGGCGACGTTCGGCCAGCATGGCGAGCGACGTAGGCAGGTGGAGCGACTCCAGCGTGGGGATTTCTGCAGGCAGCAGGCGAATGCTGGCGGCAAGCGAGCCGCGTTGATAATGAAGGTTTGCTCGGAGCCTGCCAGTGGGCGGCCGCAACAACGAAAGGTCAATGGCGCGCTGTCGTTCCAGGCGTTCGGCCTGGGCAGGGGTGAGCAGTGGCAACAACATGTCGCGCAGCTGTCCGTCAGTGAGGGCGTTGGCGGACTTTGACGGATAGAGCGTACCCCCGATGCGCAGTATGGGGGTTGAGCCAGCGATCAGCAGAAGGTCGGATGCCCCCTGCTTCGAGGCTTCCGCCACAATGGCTTGAAAAGAAGTGGACCTTACACTTGCTGCTTCAGAGGGGACGGACCGGTTAAGCTCCTCGACTAGCCGCGAGAGGTCGTTTTCATAGGTCGACATATTTGTTTAGACGAAGGTTGCGCAGATGTGTCGCAGGCATCCGTTCACGGTTTCGGAGTACAAAACGAAAGTGCCTGGAGACACGGATGAGCCTCCAGGCATACTTCGTTTTGATAGTTAGATCTGAGCTGCGCCCCCGTCTGCAAAGAGCTCAATGCCGGTTATGAAGCTTGATTCACTCGAAGCGAGAAATAAGGCGGCGGCGGCCAGTTCTTCCGAAGAGGCCATACGCCCCAGTGGGATAGAAGCCACCATGGCCCCGAGCACTTCTTTTGGGAAACCGGCCATCGGCGGAGTATCAACGGGTCCGGGACTCAGCAGATTCGTCCTGATCTTCCGTTCCTTTAGCTCGATGGTCAATGTTCGCGCCAGTGACCGAAGGGCCGCCTTGGCCGCTCCATAGGTGCCCAGATAGGGCACGACTTTCACTGCCGCGATAGAGCCCGTCATGATGATGGACGCACCATCCCTGAGAAGGGGCAGCCCCTTCTGGATCGTGAAGAAGGTCGCGCGGATATTGAGATTGAAGGTCGCATCGAACGATTCTGGCGTGACAGCCTCAAACGGTTCAAATCCTCCGCCTCCGGCGTTTGCAAAGATCACGTCAAGGTGGCCCTTTTCTTCCTTGATCGTCTCGTAGAGCGCGTCCAGGTCTGCGAGCTTGGTAACGTCTCCCTGCACCGTGGTGACATTTCTGCCAATCAGGGTTTTGGCGCTGTCCAACTCCGCTTGACGTCGTCCGGTGATGAATACATAAGCACCTTCGTTTACAAAGCGCATAGCAGTGGCCAATCCGATGCCGCTGCTTCCACCCGTGATAAGGGCAACTTTTCCTGTAAGAACTTCTGGCATCTGCTCTCCTTCACTGCGATTGTCCATGCCACCAGAACGGGGGGCATATATGGAATATACATAACAGAAGTAATTACGGAATGGATATTCCATAAATAGCTCAGCGAAGTGAATGCAAGGACCCTTGCTTCAGTCGGCAGGTCGGAAGGAAGTTAGAAGTTAGAAAGGAGGAGGTACGAAAATCTAAAAACCCAGATAACGCAACGTCAGCCTTGCCGTTCGTCTCATCTCGGCCTTGGACGCCCCGCCTTCGGCCTGGATGACAAGCCCTCCGATGACAACGGAGATGAAGCGGGCCAGATCGGAGGGATCTGTATCCCTGGAGATGTCGCCGCTTTTTCGTGCCCTCTCTAGACGAGCTTTCAGAGCCGCCTGTCCTCGCTTTCTTACCTCCAGAAGCATCAAGCGGATGGGTTCTGTCTCCGAGCTATACGGCATTGCACCCAAGGTAAAGCATGTTCTGGGGTGACCTGGCGTCGTCAGATAATCTACTGTGTTTTCAAGTAAATCGTGGATCAGGGCGCGGAACGTTGGCTGTGCGAGGGATGCCTGGTAAAAATCCGCCGCATCTTTCGCGTACTTGTCTGCCGCACGCTGGAAGAGTGCTTTTTTGTCGCCGAAGGCTGCGTATATGCTCGACGGGCTGAGACTCATAGCACTCGCCAGGTCAGCCATCGATGTCCCTTCGTAACCCTTATCCCAGAAGATCCTCATAGCCGCGTCAAGGACGGTTTCCTCGTCGAATTCGCGTGGGCGCCCCATTCTTGTCTTGGCCAAGGCAAGCCTCCTTCTCGTTTCAGGGTTCTTCTGTTTGAGGGTCCTTCTAAAGCTTAGCTTACGAAGACGGAGATATCGACATTGAGGATAGAGAGCAAGTGACGTCTCCTGAAACAAGCACTAACTCAGGTGATAAATTTGGTGTAGTAACATCTTTGCCGCGTCAGATAGAGGACCACGACGAATGAACACTCCCCCGCAAACCGCAGTGACTCCTATGTGCCGTGTCCTGCACCCCAGCGAGTCTTTCATCGGCAAGCAGGGGCTCGAGTACGCCGTAGCTATCTCTGCTGAGACCGTCGGCGCGCAGTCAATCCACATGCAGCTGGTCACCATTCCCCCCGGGGGGCGTGCTCGCGCACACAAGCACAGCACACATGAGACGGCCATCTACGCACTCAACGGTTCCTCTGGCGTTTGGCACGGAGAACGCCTCGAGCACCACTCCATCGTCGAACCCGGAAGCTTCTTTTACATTCCCGCCGATGTTCCGCATCTGCCCTACAACCCCAGCGCCACCGAACCGGTTGTCGCCGTGATCGCACGGACCGATCCCCGTGAACAGGAGAGCGTAGTGCTGCTCCCCGAACTCGACGGAATTCATCCCGCTTGACCTCAAGCACCTTGCCGCGATCGGTGAGAGGGGATTTTTTTGAAAATGGACCTTCACCAGTTAGTGAGAATCTCGGACGAGCATCAGTGTGCTGCCAGCTTATAGACGTGTTCGAAGAGCCTGTAAATGTCTCGAAGCGGCCTGCCTTTTCTACAGGCATGGAAGCTGGGGAACAGGAAACGGGAAATGAAGTCCTCCTCTGATCTCTATCCTTATGCCTTCGTCCTTGTGACAGCTATGATCGCAATCTTTGCGGGGTGGATTTCGGGTGCGGATGCGACCTGCCTACTCCTTGCAGTCATGGTCTGCTCTTTGTATGGCGGACGATCTCCGAGCCTCGCGGGAGTCGGGATCTCAATCGTTGCGTTCGACTTCTTTTTTCTTACGCCGAGATACCACTTCTCCATTGCGCCAATCGCTTATCCACGATTTGTAGCGTTCACAGCCGCTGCATTTGTCATCCGCTATCTCATTGGAGCCTTGAACGATATCACCGATGGAAAGCGAGTGCATGATGCACTGCGCCGGAGCGAAAGCTATCTCCTGGAAGGACAGAGGCTCACCCATACGGGAAGTTTCGGTTGGAGTGTACCGGGGAAGAGTCCTACCTATCTCTCCGAGGAGTGTCTGCGCATCTTTGGCTTTGATCCTGAAAATGGTATGCCGAGCTGGGAAGACAGACTCGAGCGGGTTCATCCGGAGGATCAGCCAAGATGGCACGAAGAGATAGAGCGAGCCATGCGAGAGAGATCGGCATACGAGGTGGACTACCGAATCATTCTCCCGTGCGGAACACTTAAGCGCATCCATGTCGTCGGGCATCCTGTCTTGAACGACTCCGGGGATCTGGTCGAGTTCATCGGAACGGCCATGGATATCACTGAGCGCTGGAAGATTGAGGAAGCACTGCGAGAGAAGGAGAACCATCTTCGGCTGATCATCGAAGCGATCCCAGCCTTGATCTGGTGTGCGTTGCCGGGAGAGGGAAAGGTCGTGTACGCAAATCAGCGCTTTTGTAACTATGCAGGTCTAACTCTCGACCAACTTCCAGAGTGCAAATGGGCAACCCTTATTCATCCGGACGACGTGGAACCGACTGGAAAGTCATGGCGACACGCCCTTGAAACTGGCGAACCGCACGAAATCACGCATCGCCTTCGTCGGGGAGACGGAGAATATCGATGGTTTCAGACGCTGGCCGAGCCGTTGCGAGACAGAGACAATCGAATTACACAATGGTACGGCCTGAATATTGAAATAGATGAGAGTAAAAAGACGGCGGAGGCGTTACGCCTCACCCAGGCAAAGCTGACACGTGCAACACAGATCGCGACAGTGGCCGAGTTATCGGCTTCGATCGCTCATGAAATCAACCAGCCTCTTGCAGCCGTCGTGGCGAATGCCGACGCATGTGAGATGTGGTTATCGGCTAACCCACCGAATCTCGAACGTGCAAGATTGGCGATACAAAGAATTATCCGGGATGGAAATGCGTCCGCTGCGGTCATTCACCAAATCCGGATGCTTTTCGAGCAGGAAGCTGCAAATAAAGTAGCGCTCGACATGAACGAAGTCATCCGCGAGGTGCTCCACTTAGTATCGAATGAACTTCAGCGAAGAGACATCAGTGTTCTGACGGAGCTGAGCAGGGATCTGCCCATTACGCTTGCCGATCGCGTGCAGATGCAACAGTTGATGATCAACCTTGTAAATAATGGGATCGAGGCTATGGACGGGACAAGCCACTGTGTAAAGCGGCTCCTCCTGCGGTCCGGAAGCGAGAGCTCGAACTCAATCCTGATCGAAGTCTGCGATCAGGGAAGCGGGCTCACGGATCCGGAGAGAGTCTTCGAACCATTTTTTACAACGAAGGAAAAGGGCATGGGTATCGGCCTGTCTATATGCCGTTCGATCATCGAAGCGCACGGCGGCAGTATCTGGGTGACACAAAATAAGGATTTGGGAGCGACATTCAGCTTTAGGCTTCCTGTTCCTGGGGGCCTTTAAATGGATTCAAAAGATCACATGGTGTTTGTTGTGGATGACGATCCTCGCGTTGGCGAGGCGTTATCGGAACTGCTCTCTTCGTTGGAGTTGCGTGTGACGGTGTTCAATTCGGCCAACGAATATATCGCGTCGCCTAAACCTGATGTGCCGACCTGTCTGGTTCTGGACGTACAACTTCCTGATGTCAACGGTCTGGATCTTCAGGGACAATTAGCGCATCGAGGCCATCCACCGATCGTCTTCATCACTGGACACGGCGATATTCCAACTTCGGTGCGGGCGATGAAGGCTGGGGCTGTAGACTTCCTGCCAAAACCGTTCGGACGAGAGCAGTTGTTGCGCGCGATCGAGGAGGCGTTGGTCCGCGATACCAGGTCCCGCCTGTATCGATCTCATATCGACGAATTGAAAGAGCGTTTTTCGCGTCTTACTCCCCGCGAGCGCGATGTCTTGCCTTTGGTAGTCTCTGGTCTTCTCAATAAACAGGCCGCGTCTCTGCTTGGAATAAGCGAAACCACCCTCCAGATCCATCGTGGGCAGATCATGCGGAAGATGGCCGCCGGGTCCTTGGCGGAGTTGGTGAGGATGGCCGCGAAGCTGGAGGTTGTCCTTCCTTCCTCTGAACCCTCACCCCTGTAAAGTTGCTATAGACAATGGCTTCAAGCTTCCTACTATTGAATCAATCTGTGAAGCCATTCCTATGACCGGTGCTCCCAAACGAACCATAGCCGTCGTGGATGACGACGATCGGATTCTCGAATCGTTAGAAAGCCTGTTGGAATCGGCCGGTCATTCCGTTCGCCTGTTTTCATCAGGCGAGGCGTTTCTCGAGTCTGGAGTACTAGCGGGCCTGGGCTGCCTCATCTCGGATATCAGCATGCCGGGAATCGATGGTTTCGGCCTGTTGAGACTTACTCGTCTGGAACGCCCGGATCTGCCTGTCATCCTCATTACGGGACGTGAAGATCTCAGGAGTTTCCATCCTCAGGCAGAGGCACCCCGAAGCTTTTTCTTCAAAAAGCCATTCGATGGAAGAAATCTATTGTCTGCCATCTCTGCCGCTCTGTCGGAGATCCACTGATAAATCCGGATGATCTCGAAGATCCGCGTAGATGTGGTGCGAAAAGCGTTTGGCCGTTTCGGAGAATCTCTACCGGACCGCAGCCGTTCATAGCCTGCACACGAGTATGCGGCTTCTAGTAGAAATACGTGATAGCCGGGAGGCGCATTCTCCCTACTATAGATATCCTGGGTTGGATTCTGGCCGTGTGGACGCCGCTCGATGGAGGATGTTCTGAGTTATGACGAAACGTGCGGTCATTGTCCCAATCGTTGTCCTTGGCATAGCGGTGGGACTTTTTCTCGTCATTCGAGATCACTGGACGAGTAACGTGTCCGCAGCGGGAGTCCAGAAGACAGACGATGCCTATGTGCGCGCGGATCAGACGCCTCTCAGCACACGCATCAGCGGTACGGTACGACGCGTCACCGTGGGTGATTATCAGGCTGTCAAGGCTGGGCAGTTGCTGGTGGAGCTCGATGACGCGGACTATCAGGCCATTCTCAAGGAGGCGGAAGCGGCGCTCGAAGGCGCGAAAGCCGAATACGCTGGGAATCAAGATGCGAAGCGGGCAGCCGATGCGAGTATCGTCGCTGCCGAGTCCGGTATCGAACAGGCACAGGCTGCGGTAGCAGCGGCGCGTGCGGGAATCAGCGCCACGCAGGCCAATGTCAGCCAGGCAGAGGCCGAATTCGCGCGTCAGCAGGCACTCCTGACCAATAGAGCCGCCACAAAACAGCAGTTCGAGATCGCGGAGGCGGCGAAGCTCAGTGTCGTAGCTGGCCTCCAGGCGCATCAGGCTGATCTGGCGAAGGCGCAAGCGGCCGTAGCCAGCGCGCAGGCCGCACTGGCCGGAGCGAAGCAACAACGATCGGCGTTAAACTCCAAGGACGCAGGCCTGCTTGCGCAGATTGATGCGAAAAAAGCCGCGATTGTCGTAGCCAATGTAAACCTGGGCTACACCAAAATCTTCGCTCCCGCCGACGGTTCGGTTGGGGAGTTTCGTGTCCATCCCGGGCAGCTTCTTGGGGCGGGCGTTCAGGTGGTCAACCTGGTGCAGAGCGGAACCTGGATTCAGGCAAATTACAGGGAGACTCAACTCGGTCGCGTGCGTCCGGGCGACAGCGCCGATGTGCGGATCGATGCACTTCCATCCTCATCTTTTCACGGTCATGTTCTGGAGATAGCACCGGCAAGCGGCTCGCAGTTCGCTCTGCTGCCCCCGGACAATGCAACGGGCAACTACACCAAAGTTGTGCAGCGGGTTCCGGTCAAAATCGTTCTGGACCAGGTCTCTGAAGTCGCGGCATTACGCCCAGGATTTTCCGCGGAGGTTGCGATTCGTCCATCGGGCAACCCCTCTGTGAGGTAATCCCAGCCATGCCAGGGGAGCCACAAGAGAATGCGCAGAAGCGGACGTATCATCCTGCATTTGGAATCGCCGGCGTGTTGCTTGGCGCCGCGCTCGCGACCTTCCTGGGGCGGTTGCTCAGCGTTGGCATAGCCGATCTGCGCGGTGCAATGCACCTCGATTTCGATGAGGCCTCCTGGATAGGGACGTCTTACAACATGGGATTGATGTTCGTTGGACCATTCTCTGTCTATCTGGGCGGCCTGCTGGGTCCTCGCCGCGTGCTATTGGCTTGTGCGGCATGCTTTTCGGTGCTTTGTCTCGTTATGCCCTTCGCCTCGCATTTTCCTTTGCTTATTACTCTGTTGGTGGCGGGCGGTCTGACGGCGGGTACGTTCTATCCCCTAAGCCTGTCCTTTATCCTTCGCAACATACCCCAACGCTACGCGCTCTATGGGATCTCCGCGTATGCGGTAGATATCGTTGTCACAACGCACATCGCCCATTCGTATGAAGGCTGGCTCGTCCGTGCACTTTCATGGCGTTGGATCTTCTGGACAGATGCTCTGCTGGCTCCGCTGATGACGCTCTTCGTTTACTTCGGCATCCAGCCTCAACCCCTGCCCCAACCGAAACCCGGCCAGCCGAAGCCCTCCTGGCGCGGGTTTCTTTACGCCAGCGCCGGAGCGGCGATGCTCTATGGCGCTCTTGATCAGGGACAGCGACTGGATTGGTGGCGTTCCGGCACCTTTGTCGCACTGGTAGTCAGTGGTACATTTCTCGTTCTCTGTTCGGCGGTTCGACATTTCATGTTGCCCAACCCGCTGATCAACTTTCCCTTTCTCCGACGCCGCACCCCCATGCTGCTGGCATTGGTTCTTCTCTTCTTCCGATTCCTTCTGCTTTCGGCCGTAGTCGTTGTCCCAAGCTACCTAACAAGCGTTCAGGGCTACAGCAACGTAGAAGTTGGTCCAGTCCTGTTGTGGCTTGCCATCCCGCAGGTTCTCGCCGGTCTGCTGGCTGTTTATCTGCTGGGCCGAATCGACAACCGCATCATCCTCGGTGCAGGATTCGGTTTGATGGGACTGGGATGTCTGATGAATGCCAACCTCTCGTCGGATTGGTCGGGATCCAACTTCATGACCAGCCAACTCGTTCTGGCCCTGGGAGAAGGCCTCGCGTTCAACGGATTAGTTGGCTCGATTGTCCTCGACATACTGAACTCGGGAGCAATGAGCCGTGGCATCGACCTGCTGACGTTCTCTGGCTTCTTCCAGACGATTCGCCTCCTCGGGGGAGAAATCGGCGCCACCTTCATGGGGCACTTTCTTCAAACCCGCGAGAAGTACCACTCGAATCTATTGGGCCTCAACGTTCAAACGGGCTCGCTCGCTGCGAACGAGCGCATCGCCGCTCTCACGGCTGGCATGCAGGCCCAGGCGACGACCCCGGATGTTGCCATGGGGCGCGCATCAACTCTGCTTGCCCTGACCGTACGAAAGCAGGCGTTCACCTTAGCGGTCACGGACTGTTTCCTTCTGCTCGGCTGCGCGTCCGTCGCCTGCCTGATTGTGATCGCCTCCATGGAACCGGCAAAGACTCAATACAGACAAATGATCGCTGCCTTAAAGGATCAGAGGGCATAGTGCTATGAGGAAATCATACGAACAGGCGAAAGTGGGGCACGGACTCTCCGTCGATCCGCGACGCGGATACCTGATCCTCACTCTATTGGCCGCCTCTTTCTTCACCGTTCGATACGGGGCCGCGCAGACGGACGGCGCAGTCTCCACGGAGAACGGTCGACCCACCAGATCGCTTACCTTGGCGAGGGCGGTTGAGTTGGCCATGCAGAACAATCGTCGTCTCAAACTCGCCCATCTCTCTGTGGCTGACAGCGAAGCTAAGCGGGCGATCGCTCGGTCAAACTATTATCCACACATCAAAAACGATTCCACGGTGCTGCACGTCACTGAGCTTCAGGGCATAGATATCCCCGCTGGCGCGTTCGCAAACTCCGCCGCAACCGGACTGATCCCCGGCAAGGCTCTGCGGATCGGTCAGGGATCAGCGAATTCATACACAAGTGGTACAGGGCTGGTCCAGCCCCTCACCCAGATGTTCAAGATACGTGCCAGCGACAGGGCTGCGACAGCAGATCTCCGAAGCGCGCAGATCGATGAAACCGATGCGGAAAATTCCATCTCCCTTCTGGTCCACCGGATGTACTTTAATATCCTCACGGCGCAGGCACATCTGGAGGCGTACAAACGGTCCGCATCTGCGGCGTCCGTAAGCGAATCCGAGAACACGCGGGCAGTGGCGGAAGGCAGATCTTTGGATGTCGCCGCCTTGCAGGCCCACGCGGCATCTCTGGATCAACAACAATCTGTGCTCACGCAACAACTCGCAATCGACGATGCAACGCTCCAGTTCGACGATGTACTCGGACTCCCGCTCGGTACTCGCCTGATCCTCGACGTCGATTCCATAGGGGCAGGACCGACGCTGCCATCTCGCTCCGAGGCAATTGCTGCCGTAACAGCAGCCAACCCAAAAGTACTGGCGGCCAGACAGACGGTAGAGAAGGCAAAGGCTGGAGTCTCTGCCGCGCGCGATGCATATATCCCGGACATCAGCGGACTTGCACGATATAGCTACCAAAACGGAATCCCATTTCTCGTACACAACTTTGGTACCTTCGGTGGTGTGTTCAGCTATGACCTCTTCGACGGCGGCGCTCGAGAGGCGAAACTAAAGCAAGCCAGGATCGAGCTTCAGATGGCGGAGACTCAACTGCAACAGACCGAAGCAAACGTCGCGATCGAGATCTCTGCCGCCTATGACAAGACTGAACAGTTACAGCAGCTCATAGCGGTGGTCAAAGAAGCACTCAAGGCACGCATCGAGGCAGCTCGGATAAGCGCTCAGCGTCTGGAGCAAAACGCAGATCTCGCATCGAGCACCGCCAAAGCGGACGCCGCTGTTTACGACACAAAGGCATCCCTCTTGGATACCCAACTTGGACTTTTCCTCGCGCAGAACAACATCCAGCAGATGCTTGGACAGCGTCCATGAGGGAGCACCGATATTTGCGAAGATGAGACTTCGCCGCTGCGTTAACGTGGAGCTCGGCGTAGGCTTACGCCGGCGTCCAACTGTTGGAAAGAAAATAGAGAAGGCCTGAAAACTATGAGAAGCGAATGGGAAAAGATGTTAGCCGGCGATCTATATAACGCCTCTGACCCTGATCTGTTCCGGGCACGAGATCTCGCGCGTGAACTTTGCCAAACCTTGAATGTGACACGTGAAGTAGATCGCGAGATGCGGCGAGACCTCGTGAAGCAGATCTTCGGTAAGGGCGGAGAAACCGTATCGGTGCAACCCCCCTTTTTCTGCGACTACGGAACCAACATTGAGTTGGGCGAGCGGGTGTTCTTCAACTTCAACTGCATCGTCCTCGATGTCTGCAAGGTGTCGATCGGCGAATACTCGCAGTTCGGATCGGGTGTACAGATTCTTACGCCCTTGCACCCACTCAATGCCGAGTTGCGACGGGAGGAAGAGTACGGCGCACCGGTCACGATCGGCTCTGATGTCTGGGTTGGATCTGGCGCGTTGATTCTTCCCGGCGTCACCATCGGTTCAAGAACAGTGATCGGAGCAGGTAGCGTCGTCACGCGAGATATCCCGAACGATGTTCTCGCCGTAGGCAATCCCTGCAGAGTGATCCGCTCCATCGGATAAGCCGTGGCCAGCGAAGGATACGACGCGTTGCCAATGTATATCCCGATAGGTCGATGCAGTCTGGAAGTTCTGCTACGAAGGAGTCAGGCGAGTTTGCGCGCGATCGACTTGGCCTGGGAAAACAGGTGGAGATAGTCCGGCCCGCCGGCCTTGGAATCTGTGCCGGACATCTTGAAGCCGCCGAAGGGATGCGCACCCACCATGGCGCCGGTGCACTTGCGATTGAAGTATAGGTTGCCAACGTGGAACTCGCGTGCGGCGCGTGAGAGCTTCTCTTCCGAACTGCTATAGATCGCGCCGGTCAAACCGTACTCCGTGTCATTCGCGATGCGAAGCGCGTCGTCGAAATCCTTTGCGGCAATCACCGTGAGTACCGGGCCAAAGATCTCCTCCTGGCAGAGCCGGTCGCTCGAGGTAAGACCTGTGATGACGGTGGGTTCGATGAAGTAGCCGTCTTTGGGCCGTGTTTTGGCATGACCTCCGGCGACAACGGTGCCGCGCGTAGCGCCATCCTGGATGTATCCGAGGACTCGGTCATAAGCCGCATCGTTGGCTACGGGACCCGCAGCAAAGTTCTCAGCAGGATCGCCCTGCGCAAGCGCTGCCACGCGCGTCTTCAACCTCTCTACAAACTCGTCATGCACCTTTTCATCCACGATCACCCGAGAGCATGCGGAGCACTTCTGTCCGTTGAAGCCAAAGGCAGAGGCCACGACGCCATCTGCCGCGCTCTCCAGGTCTGCATCTGCATCCACGATAATGCCGTCCTTGCCGCCCAGCTCAAGAATCGTCCGCTTGATACCACGCTGACCTGGCTGTGTCTGCGCCGCCTTCGCATGAATGTGCAGACCAACCTTCTTGGATCCGGTGAACGCGATGAACTGCACTTCAGGGTGCCCCACGAGAGCATCCCCAAACTCAGGTCCGCCCTGGCAGAGAGTGACCACGCCTTCCGGGAGACCGCATTCGATCAGGAGCTCGACAAAGCGCAGGGCGACGGTTGGCGTAAGAGGCGATGGCTTCAGGACGACGGTGTTGCCCATCACGATGGCGGCACAGGTCATGCCAGCCATGATGGCGAGAGGGAAGTTCCATGGAGGAAGAACTGCGCCGACGCCAAGGGGCAGGTAGACAAGCTGGTTCTCTTCGCCGGGATATTGAATGGAGGGCTTAGCATGAGCAATCTCAATCGCCTGCAGCGCGTAGTACACAAGAAAGTCGATGGCTTCGGCTGTATCCGCGTCCGCTTCGCCCCAGTTCTTTCCGGCTTCCAGAACCAACCAGGCATTGAACTCCATCTTGCGTTCACGCAGAAGGCTGGCAGCGCGCAGAAGGAGGTCCGCTCGCTTCTCCGCGCTTTCAGTACTCCAGGAAGCAAAGGCTTTGGACGCGCTCGCTACCGCGGACGGAACGTGCGAAGCGTCGGCGGAGGCATACACGCCAATTGTCTGGCCAGGCCGTGCCGGATTGACGGAGACAATCTCCGCTTCGGTGGTCTTCGTTTCTCCATCGAGAACGAGCGGATATTTTTCTGCCGTCAGCCGCGATTCCACCTGCCGAATCGCATCTCGCATCTGTTGCGCTGTCTTTGCTTCGGAAAAGTCACAAAAGGGTTCATTTCTGAAAGCGGGCAGGACGGAGTTCGCACGGGTAGCCATATCCAGAATTGTACACAGAACGGGATACTTCTTCAGCCCTCGAAAGGACGGCTCAAATCATAGGCTCTGGTTTGACTAGCGGGCAAGCGGCTGTGAATAATCAGCCATGCGTCGGCGACGCCGCTGCAGAAAAAGCTGAAGGGAAGACCTGATGAAAGCCTCCGCCCCACTCGTCAAGAAAACCGAACGCGAGCCGAAGCGAGACAGCGTGACCTCAGCTTTCTTGAAGCTTCGGGAGCTGATCGTGCAGGGGCAGATTTCGCCGGGATCGTGGGTTGTCGAAGCCGAGCTGGCCGAACGCCTCGGTCTCAGCAGGACGCCGATTCGCGGCGCTCTCCAGTTGCTGCAGAGGGAAGGCTTTATTACCGAACAGAGAGGCGGCAAGAAGTCCCGCCTGCGCATTTCGCCGCTGACGAAAGAGGACGCCCACGAGCTTTACATGATTGTGGGCAACATCGAAGGCATGGCGGGCGCATTGACGGCCTCGCTCGGTCAGGACAGGCGGGATGAGCTCTGCAAGACGCTTCAGGAACTCAATCATCGCCTGGGCGGTATCGCGGTGACGAAGAAAGTGGAACTCCGTCTGGTCTTTGAGATCGACACGCGTTTTCATCACGAGATCGTCGCTGCAAGTGCGGGTCCACGTCTGCTGGTGCTGCACAAGATGATGAAGCCGCAGATCGAACGCTACTGGCGGCTATACGCGCACACCATCATTCAGGATCTTCATCACTCGGTGTCAGAGCACGAAGAGATCATCTCCGCGATCGCCTCGGGGAGTGTGAAGGCTACCGAACGTGCCCTGGCCAATAACTGGAAACACGGAGCGGAGCGAATTCACCAGTTGATCGATCTCTTTGGAGAGCGCGGTTCCTGGTAGAGCAGGACGCGTGGTTAGCGAAAAAAGTTTTTGGCGATGAAGAGCGCATTGGCCGGACGTTCCGCAAGGCGGCGCATAAAGTAGGGATACCACTCTTCTCCAAACGGAACATAGACACGGACACGATATCCCTGTTTCACCAGAGAGTCCTGAAGATCTCGCCGAATGCCATAAAGCATCTGGAATTCGAAGCTGGAACGATCGATGCCATGCTCCGCGACGAAGGTCTTTGCCTGCTGAATGATGTTCTCGTCGTGAGTGGCGAGACCATGGAAGAGGCCAGAGGTGAGTAACTTCTTCATCAGCTTCACGTAATTCGCATCAACATCGCTCTTTGCGGCGAAGGCAATCGTCTCTGGCTCCTTGTAAGCGCCTTTGCAAAGGCGCACGCGAATGCCCTTCGCGATCAGATGATCGACATCGGTCTCTGTGCGGAAGAGGTAAGCCTGTACGACGACGCCGACGCTATCCCCAATTGCAGGCGCGCCATGCAGACGCGTCACGATGTCGATCGTGTCCTGCGTGTAGGGGCTTCCCTCCATATCCACACGGACAAAATTGTCGAGAGCATAGGCGTGTTCAGAAAGGCTCTGGACCATTGATTCTGCGACGCCAACGCCGAGGTCCATCCCCATCTGGGTCAGCTTGAGCGAGACGTTTGCATCCAGGCCCATCTCGGCAATGCGGTCCAGCATCACGTGATAAACGGCGGCAGAAGCATCTGCGTGCTCTTCACTTCGTACGTTTTCGCCAAGAGCATCCAACGTGACCGAGCGTCCCTGACGATTCTCTTCCTGGCAGACGGCAAGAGCCTCGGACAGGGTGACTCCGGCGACGAATCGTCCTGAGACCTTGCGCGCCAGCGGGGAGTTCTCCGCAAAACGGCGGAGGGACTGTGATTGAGAGAGCGAGATGAAAACGTCGCGAAACAAGTTCATTGCCAGATTGTATGCGTAAAGATATACAAACTAGTACTCAAGCGTGAAGGACGCACGCCCGCCTTGGGAGAAGTCGGGAAACGCAACTACCGCACGTCGAGCGTGTTCAGTGTTTTCCGCAGATTGAATTTATCGTGATGTTCCCGGATTTGATGGGCAAGGAATGATGTCTTGCGCCTTCTGAGGATGCAGGGCTTCCTCTCAGTAGCGGCCTTCGAACACGATCTACGCGCTTCGATCCGGAGGTAGGAATCGGTTCGCCCGCAACTCCTGATTTTTCACCAGAAGTTCAGCGACGAGCTTCCTCAGAGCGCAGACCTCGGTCTCGAGCACCATGATGTGACTGAATGCGGCAACGTTATAGCCGCTCGCCAGCATGGCATCCAGGGTCATCTGTTCGGAGCCGGGATGGGCGGAGTAGAAGGGTGTTTGCATGACGTGCTCATATGGATGCATAGCGGATACCTGAATATTCAAGTCTCTTCACTGAAAACAGTAGTCCCTTAAGAGTGGCTCCGCTACCCCACTTTGGTATCGAGCCAGAACTTCTAGTCGGCATCAACGTGGTTGGCCATTCAGTGAGTGGAAATGGTGGGGATCGAGATAGCAGACACATAGTGCTTCGTTTACATTGTTCCTGGAAAGACAAATACCGTTGAGCCTTTATTCCATCTCCAATCGAAAAGCGTTAGAAAAAAATCCAAAGTTTTGAAATTGCGTCTGCGCCCAACCAACGAGAGCCGCGGAGGTCTGTCTCGGCGAATTGCTGGATCTTCGTTCGATATACTCGGTTTTATGGCGCTGTTGTCCCCAAATCTCCAACGTAGAGCACGTATTCTGCTCACCTTCCTGGGAGGCCAGGGTGCCGCGCAAGGGCTCAACCTGCTCTGCGGTCTGCTGATTCTGCGTTGGCTTCCGATTACGGAGTACTCGCAGTACGGTCTTGTCTACGGCTTTCAGATGCTGGTCAACGCGGGCCTCGACCTGGGTTTTGCCGGCACCATCGTCGCTCTCGTAGGGCACCGCATCAACGACAAGAGCGTCATCGGCAACTACGTCCTCGCCGGACGTCGTATGCGGACCAAGATGATGATCTTTGTCTTGCCCGCCGTCTCCATCTTTTATTACTTCATGACGAAGCACCTGCACTGGCAGGCGTCTACGCAGGTGTTGCTTCTGCTTTCCATCTGCGTCTCGGTCAATGTCTCCGGATTCCAGTCGTACTATACCTCGCCCCTGATCATTCACCGCCGTCTGACGACGTACTACCGCATCCTCGTCCTGACGGCTCTCTTTCGTCTCGTTGCCTGCTACCTGCTCTTCAAAGTGGGATGGATCAATTCGGTGACGGCGGCCTGGGTGAATGTGGTCGGCATTGCGCTCACGGGATTCTCACTTCGCGCAGCCTGCCGCGATCTCGTCGAAGAGCCTAAGAAAGTCAATCCGTCCTTCACCCGCCAGATGGTGCGCTATGCCATGCCCAATATCCCGGGCCTACTCTTCTTCGCGCTGCAGGGACAGATCTCCATCTTTCTGATCGCGACCTTCGGAAGCAGTACGGGGATTGCGCAGGTCTCGGCGCTGGGACGCATCGGGCAGATCTTTACCCTTCTCAACTCGATCAATGGCGTCATCGTTGAACCTTGGTTCGCGAAAGACGATGGAAGAAATGTTGTCAGACGATATTTCTATCTCGTGGGGATAGTCGTTCTTGGTTCGGCGGCGTTCGTAGGGTTTACCGCGCTCTTCCCGAATCTTCTGCTCCATTTCCTCGGCAAGAAATACGCCGACCTTCGCTTGGAAGTGGTGTGGGTCGTCCTGCAGGGCTGCATCGGATTCCTGCTGGGTATGACCTGGACGGTGATCTCTGCACGAAGACTCATCTTTTGGCAGACGACGTTCGTCAACATCATCGCAATTACGATCTCTCAGATCGGGTTCATCGTGTTTGTAGGAGTCACCAGCCCGCTGCGCGCCATTCAAATGGGTTGCTTATCTGTGGCAGCCTCGCTCGCGTCCCAGGTCTATAACCTCTTCTACGGTCTCAAGAGAGGCCCACGTATCGACATTGAAGAGCATGAACACGTGCGTGAGGATAGCCTTCCTCTCACTGCAGTTGAGGCGGAAGTAAGTGACTAAGTCAGCCCCACTCTCACGCAAAGCGGATTTTGCGATGCGATACACTTGCCCTGATCGCCCCCACCAGGCTGTACATTCGATCGATACCCGGAGAAGCGGATGACTGTGAAGCAGAAGCGGCAGCATCCCCGTGAGACGATCCTTCAGAGAGCTTCAGCATGAGCACTGGCACCTCGGATCTTCTACGGCGCGTATGGCTCGACGGTCGCATCTGGCTTGCGAACAACGTAATCGCCTATGTCCCCAGTCATACCCTCCGCCTCTTTTTCTATCGCAAGGTGATGCTGGCGAAGATTGGTCCCGGTTCGCTCATCTTCATGCGCGCGTGGTTCGATTGTCCGGGGGGACTTATCATAGGCAACAATAGCGTCATCAATCAGCAGTGCCGCCTCGACAGCCGCGGTTCACTTACAATTGGAAACAATGTTTCGATCTCTGCAGAGGTCTGCATTCTCTCTGCACAGCACGATATTCAAGATAGCCACTTCGCGGGCATCACCTCCGCAGTCAAGATCGAAGATTATGTCTTCGTCGGCACACGTGCCATGATTCTTCCCGGAGTTACACTCGGCGAAGGTTCGGTCGTGGCTGCAGGGGCCGTGGTTACGAAAAATGTCCAACCCTACACCGTCGTGGCCGGCATCCCTGCTGTACCCATTGGCACGCGGAATCAGGACCTCCACTATCAAGCGCACTATCCCCGACTATTTCAATAGGTCCCACCCTCCCATGTGCCTTTGGTGACGTAGTGCATCGCCACCCCCTCAACTAGAATCATCCCCAGGGAGAACCAAGCGATGACAGCCGGGAAGAAGCACACAGAACGCGTGGCGTTTGTACAACCGTTTGGCTTGGCTGAGTTTGGTGGCGGTCCAAAGGTACTGAAGACTCTCCTGAAGAATGCTCCTCTCGATGCGATCAGCATCAATACGACCCTGAACCCTCCCCAACCCACGACGTTCGTTCGGGAGTTCCATCTTCCCAGACGCCCTACTCTTGGCCGGCTTGAGAAAACTCGCTTCAACTCACTTATCCAATCATCGAACCGGTTCTTCAGCCGAAGTTTTCAGCAGAAGCTGACAGTTCTTTTGCGCCAGGAGGAAGTCACGTGCGTCCACGCGATCGCGCACACGTGGGATTGCCTGGATGCCTTTGAGGTGGCCCAGGAACTTGGTCTACCCTTCGCTCTTACCGTGCATGATGATCTTCTCTACGCCATGAAAGGACAGTTAGGCCTGCGGAAGGCCGAGGAGTTACTCGCGCGCGTGTGGAAGGGATCTGACGTCCGTTTTGTCATCTCGGAGGAGATCGGAGAGGAGTACGGGCGGAGATATGGAGCGAGAAAGTACATCCCCGTGACGGACGGTTTGGAAAAAGTCGCAGACCTTCCGAGATCACGTGTGGAAGGCAAAGTCCGTATTTATTTCATGGGACTGTTTCATCAAAGTTACACCCCGAACTTTCATCAACTTCTCTCAGCTCTTGAACAAATGGGTTCCGAGCATCCAGAGTGGAAGGTAGAGTTGATTACACGGTGCGGCTCTGTAGGGATGTTCGCTTCTTCAAAAAATGTAACTGTAAGTGAGCTACCCTTCGCGGCCGCCGATCCTACTGCGGAAGATATGCGCAATGCAGATATAGCGTATCTTCCCTTGCCCTTTGGACAGGAGCAGGAAGCTTTTACGCGCTATAGCCTTTCGACCAAAATGATCGGGTACTTAGGCTCGGGTCTACCTATCCTCTATCATGGTCCATCGTATGCGGCTGCCTCCAGGTTTCTCGAACGACACCACGCAGCGCAGATCGTGTCGTCCATGGAACCACAGACGATCGTGGATGGAATTATCCTTCTTCTGAAGAACTACTCTTCGCTTGCAACAGAGGGTCTCCGGGTAGCCCGGAGCGAATTTCTCATAGCGAATACGACAGGCAGATTCTGGAATGGAATCCAAACCGCCCTAGAGAACCGATCGGTTTCCGCCTGATCTTCCGCGCAGATCCGCGAGACGATGCAGCTAAATGGCGGCACCCTGGGCGGGTGCTGCCGTCCTCAGTTTGTGGCGAAGCTTTTGCGCCGGGTCTTCGATCAGGCGCCAGGAAACCTCGGCAAGCAGCATCGAAACCGCGACCACTGCGATCATCAGGGACACGTTCACCACGACGCCCGACGGCAGACGCGAAAGATATCCGTGCATGCGGCTGTCGTGCACCACTACGCTGATGGGCTCGTGAATCAGGTAGAGACCATAGCTCCGTCGTCCGAGATAGGTGATGACAGAACCCTTCAGCAAATCACTTACCGTACCCGGAAGTAAACCTTCCACCGAAGCGTAGATAGTTACTGCGACCAGAACGATGGTGGGTGGAATAGCGAGCACCTGGCTCCATGGATTGAAAGCGAAGAGGTTGAACTTCAGACCAAGGAACGACAGAACCAGCATCGCGATCGAAGCAAGCGCGATCTTCTTCCACCATCGCGCCAGAAAAGCATGCGCGCCCGGCAACTGCATCCCCACGGCCAATGCGGCGCCGATGGCGAGACCATCCATGCGTGTCGGAGTGATCTTGTAAAGGATGTAAGGGTTCAGGTGCGTCATCGCCAGAACTGCGCGGAGCAGTGCGCTTCCGATGGCGAGGCCAAGCGCAAGCTTGAACAGCGCGGAATAGCTCATGCGTTTCGCTGCCTGCGGCCACAGAAAGTAAAACTGCTCTTCCACTGCCAGCGACCACAGATGCGTAAGCATCGGCATCTCGCTGAAGTTCACGATCGTCCAGTTCGCCATGAAGAAGGTCGCGGCCAGAACATAGCTTGTAGAGATTTGCATCTCGGGAACAAAATGATGCGCTAAAAGCAGCGTGAGAACGAAGACGACGGCGAAGGCAGGAAGAATACGGAAGGCACGACGAAGATAGAAGTTCCGCCAGAAGTTCGGCCTGGGGCGGTCTTTCAGAATGATGCCCGTAATTAGAAAGCCCGACAGTACGAAAAAGACATCGACGCCCAGCCAGCCTACATACAGCAGCCGGAAGACGATCAGCACCACGATATTTCTGGTGAGCCCAATGTTGAGGATCGAAGCCATGTGATGGAGGATCACGGCGGCCACAGCGGCTCCGCGGATTCCATCCAGTTGCGAGATTCGTTTCAAGCTGCCCTCCCGCGCTTCGCTGGATTGAATCAGTTACATCCTAATGACCGCAGGCCGCGAACTCCGGCACCCAGCGGCGTTGATTCCCCCATCATAACCCGCACAGGACGCAGCAAAGGCGCGGACAAGGTCTCCCCATCCGCGCCTTTTGTTTGATTGACGAGATCGCTGATTTAGCGTTCGAGTTTATGAATGTAGTCGGCGTCGATCTTAAGCGACTCCATCGGAGGCACATCGAAGCCTTCCTGTTCCACGAAGATATGCTTCACGTGTCCCGCCGTCGCAGCCTCGCTGAAGATAGGACCGTAGTCGATGAAGCCGCGTCCAAGCTCCGTGTTCTTGAAATCGTGCGGATTGGTGGAGGCCGTCGCTGGCTTTACGAAGTCCTTCACATGCAGCAGGATGATGCGGGTTGGATGCTTGCGCAGGATTTCCACCGGGTCGGCTCCCGCGACCTTTGCCCAACCGCAGTCAAGCTCGAAGTTCACATACTTCGGATCGGTACGCTGCAGCATCTCGTAGAAGGGAACGCCGCCTTCAATCTTGTCGAACTCATGCACGTGATTGTGGTATCCGAACTTGATCCCGGCAGCACCGAACTTTTCGCCGAACTTGTTGAACTCGTCCGAAGCCCAGCGCCAGTCGTCGATCGTCATCTCGGGTGTCTTCTCGCCAGGAGGTGTGGGATTCTTCGGTCCGGTGGAAGAGCAGATCACGTATTGTGTGCCCAGCTCTTTGTGGAAGGCAAGGATCGAGTCGAAGTTCTTATGAAGTTCGGCGTTGTTATGGTGGCTGCTCACAAGCTGCAGACCGGCATCCGACATCGCCTGTTTCACCTCGGAGGGGCTGTGGTTATAAAAGCCCGCAGCCTCCACATCCTTGTAGCCGAGACTTCCAATCTGCTTCAGCGTGCCTGCGTAATCTTTCGGTAGCATCTCGCGCACGGAGTAAAGCTGTAGACCAACAGGCAGCTTCAGCGTAGCGGCGGTGGCCAACCGGGACATGCCTGCAACGCACAACGCAGCGGTGGATGCTTTGACGAAATCTCTTCTTGTAGTCATCAAACAACTCTCCTTGAATCGAACCACGGATCAATAACGTTAGACAGCGCGAAGCCGCATCTGCTCGGCAAGATACTCTGACGAACGCATCGCCAGCGCAAGGATGGTCATAGTGGGGTTCTGCCAGCCCGCGCTGACAAAGGAAGCTCCGTCCACCACGAAGAGGTTCTTGATGTCGTGACTCTGGTTCCACTTGTTCAGAACGCTGGTCTTAGGGTCGTTCCCCATGCGGCAGGTTCCCAGCTCGTGAATGCTGTATCCCGGCGGGTTTGGCTCGGAGTTCTTTGCCAGAACTTCAAACCCTGCCTCATGCGCCAACTGCTCCGCCGTGTCGGCAGCGTCGCGCGCCATGTTGAACTCGTTATCGCCATAGCGAGCCTGTATGTGGAGCGCGGGAATACCCCACGCATCCACCACATCCGTGCTCGGGCGCACATGGTTCTCGTACCGCGCCAGTACCTCGCACATCGCGCTCAGGGTCACGCCGCTGCCGTGGTACTCGGCCAGCTTGTCTTCCAGCTCCTGTCCGTAAGTTGCAAAGCATCGTGCATCCATTGCGCCGGTGCTGCTATAGCAGTTGTAAGCGTAGCCACGGAGGAAGTTACCGGCCTTGCTGTCGATGTTGCGGAAGCGCGGCATGATTGCACCCCCGCCGGTGATCTTGGAACCGCGTCCATTCCGCGCTTCGGGTACAGAGCACGTCACTCCAACGCCGTAGGTCTGGTCGCAGAGGTAGTGGCCCATTACGCCGCTGGAGTTGGCAATCTTCGAGTTCATCAGAAGGCGCGTGCTCTCCAGCGTGCCCGCCGCCAGAACCACAACGCGCGCCTTCACCGACATCTCACGCCGCGAGATGCGGTCCACGAAGTGAGCTCCATTCACCAGGCCAGTATTTTTATCGACCGACAGCTCACGCACGATGACATTCGGAATCACCTTGAGCTTGCCGGTAGCAAACGCCGCAGGCAGCAGAAGATTGACGGAGCTCGCCAGGCCGTCATGGCCCTCCGCGCGCCGCTGCTTCACGCACGGAAATTTATTCTTCTCCGCGACACTGCGGAGGCGTGTCATCGCCGGGCTCCACGGCGTCTTGTCGTTGAAGAAGTCGCCATCCGGCATCTGCGGAATGCCATCCTTGTTCCCCGTCACATGAAAGATCTGCTCCACCTTGGAGTAGTAAGGATCCAGATCCGCGTGATTGATCGGCCAATCATCGCCGAAACCATCGTGCGATTTGCCCTTAAGTTCGTAGTCGCTCAGACGAAACGACTGCCGCGACCAGAAGAGCGAACGCCCACCGAAGAGGCGCACACGCACCCAGTTATAGGGGTGCTCCGGGTCGTAGGTGTAAGGGACTTCCTTCTCATCCACCCATACATTTGCGTTGAACTCGTTTGACTGAAAAACATGGGGAAGCCTGCTGGGCGGGCGAAAACCACGATAGGGAAGTGCGTGGGCCGGTTTCTCTTCCGCGTTCTTCGTGACATCGGCAATGGGACCAGCGTTAAGCATCAGGCAGTTAATACCGCGCTCCGTGAGCATCTTTGCAGCCATGCCACCGGAGTGACCGGAGCCAATAATCAGAACATCGACAACTTCTTTCGACATAGATCTTCCCGTCTCCCGGTGTTTTAGCGCTTCGAAGAATGTTTTGTTGGCGTGACCACGTGTTGGGCGGGGCGAAAATAATCGCGCGAGATATCCGGCTGCACTGGAGACCAGTAGAGGTCCATCCATGGCTTCTCTTCCTTACCCGCGATCGTGTCAGCCCAAGCCTGTGAGTTTGTGGTGGCGAAACGAATGTCATGGAGAGCAACCGTCAGGAATCGCTCATGCACAGGGTGCGGATAGTGGTCCGTCATCCACGTGCGAAGCCAGGGCTTAATCAGGCCGGCTGCTTCTGTCTCGTTGGTCTGCGCAAAGGGCTTGCCAAGCTTCTGCCTCGACTCGGAGTCGATCCAATCCAGACCGCCTTGGTAGAGCATCTTGGTATCCGGCAGCGACTCACCGACATAAAAGTCCATGAACTCTGGCGCACCCGCCGCAACAGCGCCGGGCTTTCCCTTCAGAGGAGGCACCAGAATGTCGCTCAGATGGCGAAGCGTATCCATCTGCGTCTGCGTGAAGAACCGGACCTCTTCCAGGCCAATCTCTTCCGGAGAGATCGTCGAAGCCGGATCGACCTTGGCACTGTCCAAGCCGCGCATCCAGGGCACCGGACCAGGTGCCGGTGGGCCTTCCTTCGTGGGCGTCGGTGCGGCCGCCTGCGCTTCCATCTGCGCTACGGCTGCAGGCGCAACCGTGGCCGCAAGCATGGCCCTCATAAAGTCTCTTCGCTGCATAGCCATTTTCATCCCCTGAAAATCTATGTTCTTCCGCCGGTTCCCGATTCTACGGCCTGACCCTCCCTTTCTGTCCAGAGTGCTCCACGACTCGTCGGAATTTTGTCGAAGATTAAAGAGAGACGGGCGACCACATCGGGTCGCCCGCTCTCTCACTTCGCCGATCTTTCAACGGGCATAGTAGATGCGATAGAGCACACCATTCTGCTCATCTCCCAGAAGAACGCTGCCGTCCTTCAACTGGGTAAGACCGAATGGCCGAGCGAACCGCGCCCACTGTGCTCCCTGCTTCAACAGAAATCCTTCAAGAAACGGTTCGATCTTCACAGCCTTGCCGTTTTCAAAGTGAATCCGGACGACCTCGTAGCCGCTGGGAGGATTTCGGTTCCACGATCCATGCATCGTTGCAAAGGCGTCGCCTTTATACTCCGCCGGAAACATGGAGCCCGTATAGAAGAGTAGCTGCATGGACGAAGCGTGCGCCGTCCATGTCAGCACAGGGCGCTCGCTGGATTTGTCCCAGTCCTCGAGCGTGTAAGGTTTGGGCGGCTCGCGGTATGCGTTCTTCGTTCCGTCGCCAAAGATATAAGGCCAGCCGTACTTCTTCCCCTGCATGATGTGGTTAAACTCTTCGCGCTGTCCTTCGTTGCCCAGCCAGTCCACGCCGTCATCCATGCCGTAGAGATCGTTTGTACCCGGCTTGAATTCAAAGCCGATCGTATTGCGCAGGCCGGTCGCAAAGGTCTCCAGACCGCTTCCATCCGCATGGCAGCGCAACATCGTCGCTTGCAGGGGATTGCGCTCGTCACACTCATTACAAGTAGATCCAACGCTGATGTACAGCCAACCATCCGGACCGAAGGCAATCGTACGATCGGGATGTTGTCCGGCATCCGGCAGACCGGAGACGATCTTCTTCGCTTCTCCCAACGTACCATCCGCCTTAATCGGTGCGGCGAAGATGTCATGGATCGTAATGAAGTAGAGCTCACGGTCGCGCAGGGCCATGCCGTGCACATCCTTATAGGCAGCTACTGTCTTCCTTGTAATCGCTCCGTTCTCATATTTGAGGAGGGTGATGGTTCCGGTCTCGCGGCTCGAAACATAAACAGTGTCCTCCGGGGTAGCCAGAAGAACGCGAGGATGATCCAGTCCATCCACGAACTTTGCGATATGAAATCCCACCGGTAGATGCAGCGTCTTTATATTTTCGTCCGTAGCTGGCAGCGCTACGGTCTCTAACGTGTTGACGCTGTAAGTCGTCTGTCTCGGTATGCTAAGCTCCTGCGCTCGCATAGAGAGGGAACCGGCAAACGAAGCCGCCAACGCGCCTACTGACGCGGCTACAGATACTTTGAAGATGGTCGCAGCTAGTTGTAAACGCATGACTTGAAGATGCCTCCTGCACGCGGATCAACCGCATGCAGATGGGATGCAAACTCCCCGTCGACGACGTTCGCGCCAAAAGAAGCCAGGGCCTATGCCGCTTGTACTTTCCCAAATTGGTGTCGCGCCGCCTATCGCCTACGGTAATGGGACATTTGCCTCATCTTTTTGTGTTCGATGGAGAACAAAAGGGGTATTCTGGTAACTGGCTGATTGGCCCGAAGGCGAGGTGTATTTCCCTTGGCAGAAGTACGTGTCCAGGAAGGCGAACCGTTAGAGAACGCTCTCCGCCGCTTCAAGCGCAAGGTGCAACAGGAAGACATCATAAAGGAAGTCAAGCGTCATTCCTTTTACCTGAAGCCCGGCGAAAAGAAGCGCGTGAAGGAAGCTCTCGCACGCAAACGGAATCGCAAGAAGATTCGCAAGGAACAGGACTAACCTCCTGATGTAACCGGTTGGGAGCTATCGCAGGATGGCTCCCAACTTTGTAAAGCGTCACCAGAAAGACAAAAGCCGCACTTTGAAGTTGTAGTCCCGGGCCCCTCAGTTTATCTCTCTCTACGCGGCCCGCGCGGAACTCAACCTCTGTCGGCAGGCCGTCCGACATCCCTTCAGGGATGAGGCGCTTTTCCCTTTTCCGCACGTTGGAGAAGCCGCATGAACTTCATCGACAGAATGCTTCGTTGCTCCGATTGCGGAGAAGACTTTATCTTCACCGCCGGTGAGCAGTTATTTTTCTCTGACCGCGAATTCAAGAACGACCCCAAGCGCTGCAAGGCGTGCAAGGCCAAGCGGGCCATCTCCATGCAGGCACTGGGTGGCGTTAGAAAAGCCGTCCTCGGCCGCGTTGAAACCCGCACGAGCTGCTCTGGTTGTGGCATCGAGACAACCGTTCCCTTCAAGCCGACGCAGGGCCGACCCGTACTTTGTCGAGCCTGCTTCAACGTGCAAAAAGCAGCCTCTCCTGCGTCGCTCTCGGCTTCTTCCCCGTTGTCCGTTCCGTAGCCGTTTCTCTAAGACGGCAGCAGGTTCTGCATCTCTGGCATGCTCGAACCCGAGACGCAGCGAAGGCTGATCGGAGATGCGACTTGCATCCCATCCGGTGCCGCACTACGCTCACCAGACGATGCAAATTTCCACCTCTGAAAACTCCACCGATCTCATCCGCGGCCGTGCGCAGCTCGGAAAGGCAGAGATCATCGTCTGCACCGATGGCACCTGCCTCTTCGACGGCGGCGCCATGTTTGGCGTGGTTCCTAAAACCCTCTGGAGCCGCAAAGTAGCGAGCGACGAACTCAATCGCGTGACGATCGGTCTCAACTGCGTCGTCGTAAAGATCGCAGGAAAGACCCTGCTGATCGAAACCGGCTTCGGCAACAAGCTCTCGCCAAAGATCCGCGAGATCTGCGGCAACCAGGAACTCCTGCCCACATCTCTCGCAGCCGCGGGCGTTGCGCCGGAGAGCATCGACTACGTCATCAACACGCATCTCCATTGGGATCACTGCTCCTGGAACACCACGCTCCACGCCGATGGAAGTGTCACACCGACCTTCCCCAACGCACAGTACATCGCCCACCGTGGCGAGGTGGAGCACGGGCGCCTGCAACTCGAGCGCGACCGCATCAGCTACGTCGCGGACAACTACGAGCCTCTGCTCGCCAACGGCCAAATGCGTCTCGTCGACGCCGCCTCACTCGCAGCGGATCCATACGTCTGCGAAGGCGTATGGCTGGAGTGCTTCCCCGGTCACACCGCGCAACTGATGGCGGTCCACATCGAGAGCGAAGGCGAGCACGCCTGCTTCATCTCGGACCTCATCCCCACCTCGGCCCATCTCGACCTCGGCTGGGCGATGGGCTTCGATCTCGACCCGCTCCGCACCATCGAAGAACGTAAACGCTTCTACGCCCGCGCCCTTCCAGAGAACTGGCTGGTCCTCTTTCCCCACGACCACGATGTTCCGCTGGCTCACCTGGATCAAGACGAAAAGGGTCGCGTCGTCATCCGCTCCGAGCAAAAATGAGGCCGTTACGAAATTGAGGATTTGGTGGTTACGAAGTACGACCATCCTGGACGCGACGTGTCTCTTCGGGACTTGCCCTTTCTGCTGAAGAGGTTGTTTGGGTTCGCCTGCTCCGAGTAGACGTAGTCCGCAGGCTGCGGTCAGATGACGGCATCAGCGTTTATCATTACCTATTCAACTAGACCGTTGGGTCTGCCGTCTCCATGTCCTTCTCGCGCACAACTCGAATGGTAAACAGGATTCTCGCAGCCTGGAAATGGCTTTTGTCGTTCAATAAACCTGAGTGGAGCGTAGATGACTACCCGATTCGGGTGACGAGGCAGGAGCCGGACGTTACCTTCAGCGCCCCTCGCTTCACTCAACATCTTTTTCGCGCCTACATTCGTCAACGCCACGGTAACGGGATCGGGAGACACACCTATTGAGGCAATGGCAGGCCTTAGGCAAAACTTCGAATCAGTTAAACGGAGGCGAAAAGAGGAAGCACTACCGGCAATTCGCCCCGGTACGAACTGGCCTTTAGAGTTTGCTTCACAAGAGAAGACTGCGACTGATGAGAGCCTCAGCGAGGATTTCATCCAGAAGGTTCTCGGTCTGGATTGGGCATGGATTTCTGATGAGTCGAGCCTTTGGGATTTCCATACTGAGCGAACAAACGACCTGCTGGTCGCGAAAATTAGCGAGGTCTATGATGTCGACGTTTCAGATATCGAATCGGCGCGGCTAGGGGAAATCCTTGAGCGCATTAAGCATCGCAAAGTCACTGGGCACGATCACTCCTCATAAGTCGGCATATCGGAAGTGATCGTGAGTCCTCGATGAGTGACTCGGCGATTTTTCATCAATCGACATATCTCTGTGCCAAGGATATGACGATGAGTCGCTGCGCGTTTAAAACGCGGATCCGTCCCGCATTTGCAGGCATAATCTGAACAGAGGGCGCGAATGAACCGCAAGATATGGGCAACGATCGTATTGTCACTAGCCTTGTCAACGTCTCTTCGTGCTCAGAGCGCTGACGCTCCGTTACTGGTGCTACCGGAAGCGAAAGGTCATCGTCTGGTGTTGATCGATCCCAGAGCAAAAGCTGTCGTTGGGCAGATCCATGTGCCTGGATGGCCGCACGAGGTCGCATTTTCCGAGGACGGAAGGACCGCTTATCTTCCCTCGTACAGTGACGTGATTGTGGGGATGCCCGGTCTGGACGGGCAGACCATTGATGTAGTCGACATGCGGACCAAAACGGTAGTGCATACATGGGATCTTGGTAAGCCGCTGCGTCCCCATATGCCCATGCTGAGCGGCACGGGCACTTTGCTGGTTTCTACTGAACTAGCTCAAGCGCTCTCGATTGTAGACCTGCAGGAGGGCAAGATTGTAGGTCAGATTCCGACCGGAGCGAAAGAGTCGCATGTCTTTGTTAGGACACCTGACGGGCGAAAGATTTATACCGTCAACCTTCATGCAGGCAGTATCAGCGTGCTGGACGTCACGGCGCGCCGTCTGGTCAAGGTGATTCAGGTGTCGTCACTGGTGAATCGAATCTCGCTTTCCGGGGACGGTAAGTCGCTTCTTGTAAGCGACGGCAGCTCTCCAAACGTGATTCTGATCGATACCACGACAGACGAGATAACGCGGAAAATTCCCGTTGCCGCACCTCCATTTTCTCTCTCCTTTACGCCTGATGGTAAGTGGCTGCTGGTCGGAGAAGACCTCGGAACAAAAGGAAAGCTTGAAGCGCTCGACGTTGCCAGTTTCACGGTAAAGCATGCCTTTGACGTTGACCGCTTGCCCTACGGGATCAAGGTGATTGATGGCGAAGCGTTTATTGCATGCTATCTGACAGGCAATGTGAACATTTTGAATTTAGAGAGTTGGACGATGGAGTCGCCGATCATGAACGTTGCCCACGGAGACGGACTCGCCATTTGGAAGGGCGCACGGTAGCGATCGAACGATGCGCCCAAGGCATCTACACATGGCCGCACATGTTCTCCACATTACGAGATC
>Ga0157290_10000052_pt1 | contig 41499 bp, 33 predicted proteins | sample NitcycUS149409B1_FD_108389 | JGI IMG/M metagenome (GOLD analysis project Ga0157290, IMG submission 108389) | Soil microbial communities from Arlington Agricultural Research Station in Wisconsin, USA - Nitrogen cycling UWRJ-S149-409B-1 | ecosystem: Environmental > Terrestrial > Soil >...
CGCAAGATCCTGCGCATTGTTCACCATGCGGTCATAACCTATCTCATATCTAAACTTATGGTTGTCGTAACCCCACTTTTCCATAGACGGAAGAAATTGCTCTTCCCGTTCTCCCACTCCAAGGAGCAAGTTCAAGTCAATCTTGCTCTCGGACACTCGTTTCTGGAAGGCAGGAATGTCCGCAAGAAGGGCTTTCTCGTGCCACCAGATGGATGGACTCATCGCGATGTATCCATGGAACGCGTCAGGATGCACAAGCATTGTGTGGAGAACAAACTGACCGCCTAAAGACCAACCGAAAATGGATTCTCGCTTTGCGTTCAGAGGTACCAGCCGGCTCACCATCGGTTTGATTTCTTCTTGCATCGTTCGATAGAACTGATCGTATCCGCAGCATTGCGGATGATCTCCGGCATCAACCACAAAGGACTTTTCCGCGGTCGACAAATCGATATAGGTGAAGTCGTGCGTACGGTTCGCCCCGTTAGGGGCATCCGCTCCGCTAATCCCGACTACAACGGCAGGTTCAATTTCCTTTAATTTGGACTTGTTGCGCATTGCCTCAGCAAATGTTCCAAATACCATGTCTCCGTCCAGCACATACAGCGCGGGGAAGCCTCCAGGCGGCGGTGTTTGCTTGGGTATATAGATATCGATCTGGTATGCCTCATGGCTAAATTGAGACACAAAGGTGAGGGTTTCGCTGAATCTGACAGTTGTTGGGCTGAGTTGCTGCTGATGATCTGGAGCAGCGGTTTGGCTGGCAGCAGTGACTTGGTGAGATAGAAGGAATGCTCCCGCGAGGGTGAGCCATGTGATGGATTTCATTCGGCCTCGTATGATGAATTGATGGCAGCGAATTGCTGGCTATCGAATGTGTTGGGATCTCGGCAAGCACGGTCATACGATTGCTTACACGACGCTAAAAGTGAGCGTTGTTTTACAGCGCATTCTGCGGGCCAAAGAGAAATCTCAGCGATGGGTTGACCGAACTCCAAGGCACGCTGTTATGCGTCTCTCCGTCGAATACCTGAAAATTGAATACGAGCCCCCGTCGTTGGAAGAGCGGCGCTATCGCGGTAGCGAAGTCACGCGCATTGCTCACCATGTGCACATATGCGATCTCATCAGCAAGCCCCGTCTGATCCACGCGCCACTGTTTCATCCCTGGAGACAATTGCTCTTCTAGTCCTCCAACACCGAGAAACAGATTCGACTTCAGGTCTTTTCGAGAAAGCTCCTGGTCAAAGCCGGGAATCTCGGTAAAAGCGATACGATTGCTCCTCCACAGCGAAGGGCTGAGTGCCACATAATCGCGGAACGCCTCTGGGTGAGTAAGCATCGTGTGGATAACAAACAAGCCGCCCAAGGACCATCCGAATATGGCGGAGCGCGCGTCATCAACGGGCACGAGCCGCCGCACGGCAGGCTTTATCTCTTCCTGAATGGATTGATAGAACCGAGAGTATCCTCCGAACGGCGGATTAGGCCCAAGATCAACGGCAATCTCTTTTTCTTGTGGCGTCAGATCCGTGGCCGTGAAGTCATACGTCCTGTCTGCTTCATGCCGACCTGGGCCGCTTTCGATACCGACGACGACAGCGGGTTCGATCTCGCTTGCTTGAGCCTCGTTCCGAGCAGCATTCGCGAAAGTGGCAAAGAGCACGTTTCCATCAAGGATATAGAGAACTGGAAAACCGGCCTTTGGCGGTTTCTGCCTGGGAATATAGACCTTGATCCGATACGCTTCCCTGTTAAACCGAGAGAGGAAGTCGAACGAAGTGGTGGAATCTATTGTCGCTTCGGGTTTCCTGTGTGTGGATGCTTTTGCCGGAGGAGCCTGTGCACAGGCTTCTCCAAGGGCCAAGCAAAAGAGAAGAGGCAGCAGACCCAAACGCCTCATTCTCTCTCCAGTCGATCTGGATTGGGAGACGATATTTTCCACTATGGGAAGCGAATCCTTAGCTGAGACGGCACGCTCGTCGATCGAGGTTCCCTGCAAAGATAAAATGTTCTGCCTCATGAAGACAGCATAGACTTGCCCCAACTACAGGTGCTGTCACAAAACTACCGCTTGCTTAATAGTTGTGGAGAGGGCAAGATCCGCCAATGTTAATAGAGCTCTTGTCACTGGCTAGTCGGTATTTCCAACGTAATAGGTAGCTCCGCTATTTATCCCTTCCTCCGTCGCAGCGTGTACGATGACTGCAGCGAACTCCTCGACGTTTGGCAAAGAACCGGCCTCGCTTCTTCTTTGGTCAATGAGGCCCGGGCTTTCTCGCTGGAGCAATTTGGGTGTAATCGTACCTTCGATCAGGTCGCCGCTCACTACGGCCAATTTCACCCCTCGCACCGTTAGAGTTGGAATCATGCTCCGAAGCGCATCTTCTCCAAGCTTCTTGCTTCTGGCAACCTCCGCATAGCCTTCATATACAGTCTTTGTGTCGGAAAAATGGGCGAGGTGACTCGTTACAAAGACGATTCGTCCTCCGGCATTCATCAGCGGCAAGCAGTGTAGGACAAGATTGATTTGGGCATCGACGTTTAGCCGAACCGCATAGTCGGCCGGTTTATCTCGCTCTAATCCACCGCTCGCATTCAACACCAGAATGTCGAGAGATCCCCACTCGTTTTGAATCGATGCAAGCGCAAACATTACTTCTTCTTTATTCGTAATGTCTGCCTGAAGTAATAGCGAGCGTCGACCAAGTTGTCGAATGGCTTCAGCAACTTGCGCTGCTCGTTGCCCCTTGCTGCGGTAGTTGACTGCAACATCCACGCCCACATTGGCGAGCTGCAACGCAACGCTCGCCCCTATCCCGCGTGATGCTCCAGTGACGAGTGCTTTCTTGAGAGACAGGCTAGAGGAACCTGAAATGCGATGATTATCCATGTATTGTCCTATCGTATGAGAGGAAAATGCGGATGAGGCGACAAAATGTTTCGATCAAATTGCGTGGGTTCGTGCAAGCAATGCGGCGTTAGGGCGTGGGTGCGAGGTTGCGGCCATCTCACATTCATCTGAATCAACCAGCCATCCAGAAGAGTGCGAATGACGGATATCCGGCGGACCTCTTGTCGCTCAAAGCCATTTGATCGTGGAGAGTGTGGGAGAGTTAAGTATGGAACCTCAACCTAACAAGACAGCAATTCGCACGTTCCTTCGCGGCGATTCGATTATGAAATTGACGAGCCACGAATTCGGCTGGAAGAACATCGTTCTTGAAGAGCACGAAGCATCTCCAAGGGAGATACCAGAAGTCTCCATCGATTCCATTCTTCTCATGCAATGGCGCGGGAATAGTAATGCTAGCGGGGAGCATGCTAGTAGCGGCAATTCGTTCGTGTCCTATAAGAAGCGGCCAGGCATCATGACACTCTACCCTCCAGGGTTTGTCCCTGCGGCTCGAACCGCCACTCCGTCACAGTTGCTATTTTGTGCATTGGACAAACATTTCTTCTCGACTGTGCTTGAACACCATAGAGAGGACGGACGGCGCGGTCCAAGTATTGGACGGCCCGGCATAGCCTCCGATGAACCTATGTTTTTTGATCCCCATCTTTCGCAGCTTGTTCTTCTGCTACGAGATGAAACAAGATCTGGTGGCGAATCGGGTCCTTTGTATGCGGAATACCTGACGCAAGCACTCGCGGCGCGTCTCGTAGCCATTACGGACAAGAATGGTGCAAGCGGAAATCGCCCTTCTGAGGCTTTGAGTGTAAAAGCGCTAAATCTCATCATCGACCGCATGGAGGCAGATCCCATTTCTTCTTTTGGAATTGAGGGTCTAGCGGCGGAGGCAGGGTATAGCTATAACAGGTTCCTTCAAGCGTTTCGTTCGAGCACCGGATACACACCCCATCAATATCTTTTGCATCTTCGGTTGACTCGTGCAAAAGACCTGATGCGCAAACGTGATCGACCACTGCTGGAGATAGCGCTTGAGTGCGGATTCGCTAGTCACGCGCATTTTACACGCGCATTTCGCAAGCGCTACGGGATTGCACCAAGCCAATTCCGCACCGACCGGTGAGTAAATTTCAGGCAAGTCAGTGGTTTCGTGGAAGCGCTTGTGGCCACGCCACTTCTATGCTGTACGTTATGAGCAAAGATATTTTCCCCAAGTATCCAACGTCGGACGACAAGAGCATCGAAGATGTGCTTGCCCAGAGCAGCTCCAAAGCTGTGATCAATGCCCCCATCGAAAAAATTGACATCACCGATTGGGTGTTTAACCTGAGCGACGCGGAATATCAGACGTGCTCGACAGCGCACTATGCGGGTGGTACCAGCACAACCTCTGACGGGAAACGCATGTCCATCAACGTCGAGATGGTAGGCCCCGGCCTCATCCTGGAGCACTACGTGGAGGTCATATCCGAGAAGCATCACTGCCGGTTGATTTCTCTATCTGACGTACTGGCACCGCAAGGAAAGACAACAATTCGTGTCCAGTGGGAAATGATCGCGACACCCCTCTCGGCGACTACCTGCGAGTTCACGAACAATGTAGTGACAGGTGCGACCGAAGACTATTTGAAGTTCCTTGAGAAGAACGGCGTACCCTTTGAAGCTGCTAAAGAGGGACTGAAGCAAGCGTTGGACGCTCACAATCACGAGGAAACGCCCAACTTTGCCAAGAGCATCGAGCGTAAGGCATTGTCAGCAGGTTGATGTGACATTCGCTGGGCGTAATTGTATGGGATGTTTTCAAGCCCATTGCGCGAAAACGATGGCATAGATACGCGAGGGTGTCGTGGGGTGGAGGCGCATCTCACGACACATTTCGTCACAATCCTATCTGGTACCAGGAATCAACTGACGATCATGCAATCTCCGCAACCATACCGACTCGCTACCCATGTCCGGCCTGTTTCAACATGTTCGGCGAGTCTTATCCGAAAAGCCTCCTTATGGGCTTTGATTGGGCTATCTGGAACGACAGTCTCGGCGCAAAGCCAATATGAAGTAGCTACGATTAAACCTAGCGCGCCCGGTACTGCCAGGCATATACAAATCCGTGGAACACGCTTTGCGGCAGAAGGAACAACCGTAGAGGATCTATTACAGTTTGCCTATGGCGTTCATACCTCTCAAATCTTGGGCGGTCCGAATTGGATCAAGACAGATCACTTTGATATCTCTGCCGATCCTGAGATGGAACGGCGGCCATCTGCCTCAGAGCTTAAAACGATGACCGCCAGGTTGTTAACGGAGCGCTTTCATCTGGTGCTGGCCAACGAGGAGGCGATTCTTCCAGTGTTTGCGCTGGTAAGGACAAAGGCAAGGGTCCAGCTGAAACCAACTATTCCCGATTCCACTAGCGTTTTGTCAGGAGGGCTCGTTCCTCCGGGAAGTTTGTTCGTACATAACGGCACCGTGGGCGATTTCATTGCTTATCTACAGCGTTATGCCCCTCCAGAGATTGATCGTCCGATTGTCGATCAAACAGATATCAGCGGACGATATGAATTCGAGCTTCATTTCTCACCGGAAGGTGGGCGGGACCGGGAACCTGCTGAGGATGCTAGTCCAATGAGCGCTCCCAACATCTTCACGGCCATGCAGGATCAGTTGGGATTGAGGCTGCAGCCTACTCGGGCGGAGGTCAAGGTCTTGCGCATCATCGCGATAAGCGTTCCTACCCCGAACTGAGTTGGATGGGCGTGCCTAACCTGCAGATTGCTGTTCATCGCCGCAGCGGGATACCACCATTATGTTGGACTCAACGTGTGGACCGCAGGTCCTCCATTCGCCCCTGCGGAAGATGCTCGATTTGTTTCAGTGCGAATTGGTCTTTCCGTCACAGGCGCAAGCTGTAGAAGCCCCAAGGCTCTGGAACTTGGCGGCTACGAGGTCAAAGCCCAACCCAATGGTTCTGTCTTTTGCACCGCCCCATGAGGCATCACAGTGAAGCTGGTGTCTCGATAGCAGAGAAAGGCTTTGGCAACACCTTCCTATTACGCAGAGCAGAGAGAGACTGACGTGTCCATTGACCCTGGTGCACCCCGCGATCCCTTTATCCATGTCCATGTATGCGTCCATTGCCGAGGGGCATCGCGTAGAGAAGAATTTGAGGATCGAGCGCAGACGACGGGCATATACAGTTGCTCCAAGTGCGGCAATGACGGCCCTCTCAATATCGAGATACATGCCGTCGATGCTCTTGAGAGCGGTTTTGGCAAAACCGATTGAATCATCCGGTCAGAGGAAGTCTGCTTTGTCCTCTTTGCGCAGCATCGGTCAGTCTTCTGCCAGCGGCCTTCACAAATTCATTCACCAACTTTGATTTGCTATCAGCGCGAACGGAGAGGCACGTAACGAGGCGTAGCCGATCTTCTGCAAGCGGGCGAATCGTGATGCCGTCTCTCGCAATTCGCCATGCTGCGGTACGCGGCAGCAGCGCCAGACCATGATGTTCGCGCACTAATCCAGATGCCTCGTCAGGCGTAGTGAAGTGAAGGATGTCGGAGGGATATATCTCTTTCTCTGAGGTGACGGTCAGGATCTCATTGTAGAGATGAGCATTCGTATGAGGTCCGAAAAGCACCCACAGACGGCGGTCCATCTGATTCAGTCGAACCTCTTTATATGCTGCAAGTTCATCCCCGGTTGGCATTGCAACGTAGTAGAGATCGTTCGCAATCTCCAGTGTGCTCAGTTTGTTTTTTGAGGGAACGCCAGTTACCAGGGCGACATCCAGCGTTCCGGCGACGAGCTGCTGTGCCAACACGTTGGAATAGTTGCTCCACAGCTTGATTTTCATCGCCGGAAAGAGAGGGAGTGCTATCGACGTGAGCAGTGAGACAAGGAACGGGTCAGTGTAAGAGGACTTGCCAAAGTTCAGGAGTTCTGTCGAACCCTCCACGACCGTTCGTGCGGAGAGAATGGCTCGCTCGGCATGGAAGACGACCTCGCGTGCTTCTGCTATGAAGACCTCTCCGGCGGAAGTGAGTTTGGCGGCCCGATGATTATGTTCAAAGAGACGCAGCCCAATAGATCGTTCCAGACGGAAAATCTGTTTACTGAGCGTCGGTTGACTTATGTTCAACCTGTCTGCCGCCTGTCCGAAGTGCAGCTCTTCCGCAAGTACAATCGCCGCTTGAAGCAGGCTTATATCAGGTAAGATCATGCGTATCCTCCAGAGACCGGGAGTTCTTGGAAGGACGACAATATTTCAGGATCGGGTGCGATCAGGTCCCGATTATTGTGAGTATTTTAGCCCTTAAACCATGCTCTTGGCACCATACCTTCATGCCCTCTGTTCCGCCGTCATGCCTCACAGGCATAACGCTCGCCTCAAATTTCATTGGACGAATTGAACTTCGAGCGCGACCCTCGCTTTGAACAGGAAGTGAGTCGCTCGCAGGAGGAGTCCCCCATGTCTATTGAGAAAAAACCACCCGCAAGCGTAGGCGACCCGAATGGCCGGATCGAACGCGAGCCGCTGCTGGACAGCAATCAGGCGGCGGCGATCTTGAAGGTCCATCCCCGGACGCTCCAGAGACTTGTACATCGTGGCGAGATTACTGCCGTACATGTGGGCAAACTCTGGCGCTTTAAGCCATCTGCTCTGACGGCGTGGATCGACCGCGATATTGCGAGTTGAAGAGTGAGGAGTGCCAGCAATCCGTGATGTTCTTGATGATTTTCCCGAACGATGGCGGTACGCTCTTAACAGCTATCCGTGCCGGGAATTCAAGGAAAGGCACCTTGATGGAACGAGCATGTTATCAATTCGGAAGTTTAACCAGAAAGAAGCGGGCGAAGGGCCCGGACACCTGGGAGTTTCGGTTCTACGAATCGACGGAGCAGGGACAACGAAGACGAAAGTCTTGCATTGTCGGCAACGCCGCACAGTACCCAACCAAGGCTCAAGCGCAAAAGGCGGTCGAAGCTCTTCTCCTAAAACTCAACTCGGAAACTCCACAGCAACGGTTGGCCGTGGTGACGTTCGGCGCAATATGCGACCGCTACCTCAAGGAAGAGATGCCGGAACGCTACTCGACCTCGAAGTCGTATCGGTCGAATATCAAGAACCACCTAAAGCCGCGTTGGGGTGACTACTTGCTCGACAAGATTCGACCGATGGCGGTCGAGGATTGGTTGAAGAAACTCCCTATGGCTCCGAAATCGAAGACCCATATCCGAAGCGTGATGCATCTGATGTTCGAGTGCGCCACGCGGTGGGAGTTGTTCACCGAGAAGAGGAACCCGATTGCGCTGGTTCGTATCAAGGACGGTTCCAAGCGTCGTCAGCGCCCAGCCATTCTCACTGTGGACCAGTTCGAAGCCATCATTGCGCTACTGAAAGAGCCGTATCGCACGATGGCCTATATCGCCCAATGCCTCGGTCTTCGCGTGAGCGAGATCGCGGCGCTTCAATGGGATGACTTCGATTTTGAAAAGAATCAACTCCTCGTTCAGCGGAGCATCGTGAACGGGAACGTGGATGATGTCAAAACCGAATACTCCCAGGACTATGTTCCGTTGCACCCGTCGTTGACCGAGGTGGTTTCGGAGTGGAGCAAGGAAGCCGTGCCGACAGAAGAAGGCTGGGTCTTCGCCAATCCCATTACCGAGAAGCCTTACTTTCCGACGGAGATTCAAAGGCGTCACATCCGGCCTGCCGGATGGTGTCTGGTGGAGTGCCCGAAGTGCGGTGCTGGTACTGGTGTGTGGTGTAACCAGGACAAGCCCACGCCGAACGGCGCTCGGCTGCCGATCCACAAGGAGCGGCGGACCGCAGCCGGGAAGTACAGTTCTATCGGCTGGCACACGTTCCGCCACACGTACCGTTCGTGGCTGGACGAGACCGGCGCGCCGATGAAGGTGCAGCAGGAGTTGATGCGTCATGCCTCCATCCAGACGACGATGAACGTGTATGGACAGGCCATGTCGTCATCGAAGAGAGAAGCGAATGGGAAGGTCGTGGAGATGGTGCTCAAGCCGATGAAAGCGAGCGCCTAAAACCATGAATTTTCTTATTGGGAGATATTGGGAGTCTGCCAGTAGCACCAGACTTCCGTAAGTGATTGATTCTTTGGTTGCGGGGGTAGGATTTGAACCTACGACCTTTGGGTTATGAGCCCAACGAGCTACCGGGCTGCTCCACCCCGCACTCTTAGATTACTAAGAGTTAGCGGATAGGTCAACTTCAAGCGTCTCTGTAACCTTGAAGTCTCCTTCTTATAGCCCTCTGTAAGTGAGGATCGGGCGGGCACTCGGCACGGTGCCAAGTACAGGCTAGGCTTGGCTTGCGAAGAATGAATAGGATAGTTCGGGGGAGGGCTAACTTTGCTCGTCTGGCATTCATTTCTCATCGCTTTCAGTGCCCTGCTGCCGCTGATTAATCCCCTCGGCTCGGCGCTGGTCTTTCTTGGTTTGGCCGGAGACGTCCCACCCCCCGTCTATCGGTCTCTGGCGCGGAAGATTGCGATCAACAATGTCGTCTTTCTCGGCATCTTTGAACTCCTCGGCTCGGCTATTTTGAACTTCTTTGGGATCTCTTTACCGATAGTCCAGGTCTCGGGCGGGATTGTGATCGCGGCCATTGGATGGTCGGTACTGAATGAAAAAGATTCAGAGGCAGCCGCCAAGGACAAGCGTGAGGAGGCCCAGATCAGCCCGGATGGCAGGGTGCGAGATCTGGAGGAAAAGGCCTTTTACCCTTTCACATTTCCCGTTACCTCAGGCCCCGGGACGCTCGTGGTACTCCTGACGCTCAGCGCGCGTTTCTCTGGAGGGATCGGGACCGATATGGTCCTTGGCCATCTCGGCTTATTTCTCGCGATCGTTGTTTCAAGCGCCCTGGTGTTTTTCTGTTATGCCTACGCGGCGAAGATCACAAAATCCATCTCGCCCTCTACGGCCCATGGGATTTTACGGGTGGTTGCGTTCATCCTGCTTTGTATCGGGGTACAAATCGCCTGGAATGGTTTCGCCGTATTGCTGGGAACGATACGCCGCTAAGAGAGCTCTGATCCTCTGCTATCGCCTCAAATAAGTCAGCGCTGCACGTGTCCATTCAGTATCAGTGTCGTCCCCCATTATGCATAAGACTTTTCATACGCTTCCCGCAAATCTGGACGTGACCGGGTGCCGACGATAGTCTGGAGACGATCCAACGGAAGTTTTCGTTCAGAGCGAAGCCCACAGGCCGGCCATAGGGTAGCCTTGAAGAGTACTGCAGCACAGGAGTTCCAGTGATTCAGACGGTGTTTGTTCTTGAAGACGATGTAGATATCAGCAGGTTGGTGCAACATCATTTGGAAGGTGCGGGTTTCCAGGTACGAAGCTACCTCACGTTCGGTTCGATCGTCGAAGACGCGGAAAGGTCGAAGCCCGCTCTCTTTCTCCTTGATGTCATGGTGCCTGGCGGCGATGGCATGGATCTCTGCCGTCGGCTTCAGCGCAATCCCATCCTCAGTGGCGTTCCTATTATTTTTCTTACCGCAAGAGCAGCAGAGAGCGACCGCGTTCTAGGGCTTGACCTGGGCGCGGACGACTACATTACAAAGCCCTTCGGAACGCGGGAGCTGGTGGCCCGTGTCAAGGCCGTGCTGCGACGGTTTGAACAGACAGAAGACACCGCGCCCTCTTCCACCCTTACCATTGACCATCTGGAGATTGACAGCGCAGCCATGCAACTGCGAGTCAATCACGCCCTTGTTCCCATGACGGCGACTGAGTTTCGATTATTGGATTACCTCGCGCGGCATCCTGGACGCTTGTTTAGTCGCGACTTCCTCCTCGAGGCGGTTTGGGGTGAAGCGAGATTTGTCACACAACGGAGCGTGGACGTGTACGTCAGACGGATCCGCGAAAAGATTGAAGCGGACCCCGAAACTCCGCGGTATCTCAAGACGATGCGGGGAGCGGGATACCGTTTCGACATTCCTCGCAAGAAAACGGACGACTGAGGTTGAGATGAGACGCGAAATCTCGGCGGGCCGCAGATGAAGCGGAGCCTCTTTATCGCATTGTGGGCGACCACGCTCGTTGCACTTGCCACGGACGGGCTGGCGTGGCTGGTGTTTCCGGAATGGTGGGTTAGAGTCCTGATCGCCATCCTCACGGCGGGAGGAATGGCGTGGTGGTGTAGTCGAGTCGTGAGGCGCGCTATGGATACGCTGGAGGACATTGCTTTAGGCAAGTTCTCCGAAGCTTCCGAGACCCCTGTACCGATCTTTCGCATGTTCGAACCTCTCGCCGAAACGATCGTTCGTTTATCTTCTGAAGCGACAGAACGGTTTAACGAGGGAGTTCAGATTCGTCTGAAGATGGAGTCTGTCTTCGATGCGATGAAAGACCCTATCGTCGCGATCGATTCCGCCGAGCGAATCCTTTGGACAAACCAGCGCATGCGTCGGCTGATGGTCCGATCCTTGAGTGGCCTGAAGATTGGACATGCGCTCATCGAGACAATTCGTGATCCGGAGGCCCTTGCCTGCGTACGCCGTGCGATGGAGACTGGAAACCCTGCCAAAGCAACGAAGGTGCCGCTCTTCCCCGGAAAGACTTTCACCGTAAACGCAATTCCGATGATCGACGGCGGAGTTGTCGTAGTGCTGCGCGATCTCACGCGAATCGAGCAGGTCGAACGCGCACAAAGAGAGTTCGTCGCCAACGTGTCTCATGAACTGCGAACTCCGTTGACCTCCATCGCTGGCTACGTGGAGACGCTTCTTGAAGATCGGCGTCTGGGGATTCCCAAGACTGGGTCGGCCAGAGAATTTCTGGGTTCCATCGCGCGGAACGCAGCACGTATGACCCGTATGACGGAAGATCTTTTAGCGCTTGCCCGTATTGAGTCCAAAGAACATCAGGTGAAGCCTGCTCCGGTGGACACCAGCGTGCTGATCCGGGATGCCCTGGATGCGACTTACGGCTTCATTCGAGAAAAAGACGCCGTCATGGACTTTGGACCTATGACAACGGAGATAATTTACGCGGATGCCGGTGCGATTGTGCAGGTACTGAGCAATCTTATTGAGAACGCAGTAAATTACGGATCGACTGCAAATGGCGCGCGCATCGTACTCGCAGTGGATGCCTCCCAGCATACTCCGGGCATGATGCAGTTCAGCATTACCGACAACGGTCCAGGAATCGCTTCCGAGCATCTGGAACGCGTCTTCGAACGCTTCTATCGTGTGGATCAGGCGCGTGCCATCGGCACCCATGGGACCGGTCTAGGCCTGGCGATTGCGCGCAATATTGTGGAGCAGCACGGCGGAACGATCTGGGTGGAGAGCAAACTGGGAAAAGGCAGTTGCTTCAGCTTCACATTGCCTCTCGCGAACTAAAAAATTTCGTCGTTGTGGGGCGACAGAGTTGAAAGATCACCCTTCACCTTGCTTAGATCCGCAAGTTTGCCAGTCTCGGTTGCCGAGTCTTTTTGTTCTGGATATTTCGTGATTCTTTGTCGTAGGCTTTCGCCATGGATGAGTTCGCGGCAATTTCTGCGAAGCCGTGATCCCGACCTCGCACTGTTCCGTCGGGAAGTCTTACCCGCGTGGACACAATCTGAGTCTTCCACACGAGGCACAATGAAACTTTACCCCGTTCTTCTGGCTCTCCTTGCGGCGAGCATCGACCTACCGGCTCAACAGCCTTCCTCTCCGACAAAGACTACGGCTCCGGCTACACCAGCCCAGTCGCAGGCGCAGTCTCCAAATCAGGGAGGCACAACGCTGCAGCCGGATGCATCCGGGCTCTACACCATCCGGCGCTATGCGTCTCTGGTCGTGCTCGATGTGGTCGTCCAGGACGCCCAAGGCAATCTCGTCAAAGATCTGAAGCGGAGTGATTTCCATGTCACCGAAGCGAAGGAGGACCAGAATATCCTCAACTTCGAGGAGACGGGTTCGCATCTACCAGATGCTGCCGCTGCGGCCATCAACTCGACCCAGGATCTGGATAAGACGGCTCCCCGTGCACCGGTGAACATCATCCTTCTCGACGAGTTCAATACACGCTTCGAAGACATGGCCTTCGCGCGGTACTCGCTCAAGAAATTTCTCGAGAAACAGCCGGACAAACTAACTACGCCGACGATGCTGCTTTCGGTGAGCCTGGAAAAGTTCACAGTCGTTCATGACTACACGCAGAACAAGCAGGACCTGATCGACTCGCTCGATCACCACTTCGTGGCCTATCCGTGGCAGACCCACCAGTTCGCGTGGATTGCCGAACGCTACGGCACGGCCTTCAGCACACTGATGCGTGTGGCCGAGGCGACACAGGGCCACCCCGGGCACAAAAACATGATCTGGATCGGACGCGGGTTCCCTCCGTTCAACTTTACGAACGCTCCGATCGACGCGCAGAACCGCGTGAACACCATGGTGCAGCAGTGCGTCAATATACTGAGGGACGCCCGCATCACGCTCTACACGATCGATCCCGCAGGTCTACAGGTGAATAACACCTATGGTCGAGCAGCCGAGTTTAACGATCCCTTCGGCGGTAACTATCAGTTTGCCAAACTGGCAACCGCTACAGGCGGTAAGGCGCTCTATGGTCGCAACGATGTCGACGCAGAGATTGGCACGACCGTGCGCGACGGCGAGAGCTTCTACACGCTGACGTATCGTCCGGGGAATACCTCGCTCGACCCGCAGAAGTTTCGCAAGATCAAGATCACGCTCGACCGTCCCGGCCTGGTTGCCACGACGCGTGAGGGGTACTACCTGCAGGGGGGCCCAGCTCCGGTGAACCCGCAGAACCCGTCGCGACGTGTAGCCTTTGACCTGGTCTCCGCCGCCGACAGTACGATGGTCTACGATGCCGTGCCGATCAGCGTGCTTCCCTCCCCGACCGACCCGGACAGCTTTACTGTGCGAGTAGAAGCAAAGGGCCTCGTATGGACGTTTGCAACAGACACGGAGAAGCGCCACGCTGACCTGGTCCTTCTGGTCTCGACCTTCGACAAGAAGGGCAAAGAGCTAGAGCGTTCAGCGAAAGCGATGAAGATTACGGCGCCGGACGGTGTTCCTCCGACAGGTCGGATTGAAGTCGGAACTCAGTTACCGGCGAAGATCGAACACAATTCCAAGGCGGTAAGAGTTCGATTCGTGGTGCGTATCAGCCAAACCGGGCGTATAGGAACGGCGGACCTGAACCTACCTGGGAAACCCTAGGGCCAGATCGAAGGGATCACCTCCGGGACACACTCATCATCCGCCAACCACCCCTTCTAGACTGGTTTTTCGTGCGCTTTCGGATCGCTCCAACCCGCCGGTGGAGTGACTCGTTCCAGTTCATTCGGACCCCAGGTTCCGGGCTCGTAGGCGTACACAGGAGTTCCCTCCTTCAGGACCGGCTCTATGATCCGCCAGGCCTCTTCTACATAGTCCTGACGAGCGAAGAACGAACTGTCTCCAGCCATGGCTGCTCCAAGCACGCGTTCGTAGGCGTCCATCTCATCCGCATGCGGCGAACGGCTGGCGATCATCTCTGTTGGCTGCAAAACCAAGCCCTCGGCGTCCGGAGCCAACGACATCATCCCCATTGCAATGGTGACTTCGGGACTGATGCGAAAGCGGAGGTGATTTTCGATAGCCGTGCCGTCCGCCAAGACCGAAGGTGGTTGATTGAATCGAACCACCACTTCGGTGGAAGTGACGGGCATTTTCTTGCCGGCCCGGATGTAGAACGGAACACCCTTCCAGCGCCAGGAGTTGATCTCGATACGCAGCGCGGCAAAGGTTTCGGTCTGCGAATCCTTCGCAACACCTTGCTCTTCGAGGTATCCACGGAACTGTCCACGGACCAGGTCACCCGAGGAGATGGGAGCAACGGCCTGCAATACTTTGACCTTTTCATTGCGGATACTGTCGCTGTCCAGCCGAACCGGGGGTTCCATGGCCAGATTCGATAGCACCTGGAACAGATGGTTCTGCACCACGTCGCGGATGGTTCCGGTTTGATCGTAAAAAACTCCGCGCCCCTGAACACCAAAGTCCTCGGCCATGGTGATCTGCACGCTTTCAATGTAGTTGCGATTCCAGAAAGACTCCACAAAGGAGTTTGCAAAGCGGAAGGCCAGAAGGTTGTTCACCGGGCGCTTTCCGAGGTAATGATCGATGCGGAAGATGTTGCTTTCGTCGAAGACGCTGAGCAAAACCCTGTTCAGCGCCTGTGCCGATGCAAGATCGTGGCCGAAGGGCTTTTCGACGATAACGCGCGCGCCCGCACCACAGTTCGATTGCGCTAATTGCTTGACCACTGTTTCGAAGAGGATTGGCGGAATGGCCAGGTAGTGGGCAGGCCGCTTCGCTTCGCCAAGTTCTTTGCGTATCGCCTGAAAAGTCTCTGGAGATTGGTAGTCACCGTCCACATAGCGGAGCAGACTCATCAGCTTCGAAAAGGCCTCGGCGTCCAGACCACCATGTTTCTCGACACTGTCTTTTGCCCGGGCCCGGAATTGGTCAAGGTTCCATCCTGCCTTGGCGACACCTATGACGGGAACGTCCAGTTTCCCCCGCCGAATCATTGCCTGGAGGGACGGAAAGATTTTCTTGTAGGCCAGATCCCCTGTCGCACCAAAAAATACGAGCGCATCCGCATGCGTGTTTGACATCACAACTCCCTAGTTCAGCCGTTCTCGTTTATATCTGGATCATTTCAGAAATCAAGCAGCCTCACTCGCCACGAACAGCGGCGAGTGAGTCGCTGCGATTACTTCAGCTTACGAACCCGCCGAATCAGAGCATTGGTCGAACTGTCGTGCTTCAGAGCCGGTTCTGCAGCATCTTCCAGTTCTGGGATAATCCGCTGGGCCAGCACCTTGCCGAGTTCAACTCCCCATTGGTCAAACGAATCGATCTTCCAGATAGCACCCTGCGTAAACACAGAATGTTCATAGAGAGCCACGAGCTTGCCCAACGCTTCCGGGGTGAGTTCTTCCCCAAGAATCGTGTTGGAAGGCCGATTTCCTTCAAAGACCTTATGAGGAACCAGACGGGCGGGCGTTCCCTCCGCTTCCACCTCTGCCGCTGTCTTGCCGAAGGCGAGAGCCTCTGTCTGCGCGATCATATTCGCCAGAAGGATATCGTGATGCCGACCTAGGGGGTTGAGCGATTTTGCGAATGCGATGAAGTCGCACGGGATCAGGTGGGTGCCCTGGTGGATCAACTGGTAGAAGGAATGTTGTCCGTTCGTTCCAGGCTCTCCCCAGTAAATGGCTCCTGTTTTGTAGGAGACCGTCTCGCCATCCAGGGTGACATGCTTGCCGTTGCTCTCCATCGTGAGTTGTTGCAGATAAGCTGGAAACCGCTTCAGATATTGCTCGTACGGAAGGATGGCAGCGGTCTCCGCATCGAGGAAGTTGGTGTACCAGACCGCCAGAAGACCCATCAGAACAGGGAGATTGGCTGCAAACGGGGCGGATCGGAAGTGCTCGTCCATCGCGTGAAATCCACCGAGCAACTCGTGGAACTTATCCGGTCCAATGGCAAGCATTGTGGAGAGGCCGATGGCCGAGTCCATTGAGTAGCGACCTCCAACCCAGTCCCAGAATCCGAACATGTTAGCCGTGTCGATACCAAACTTCGACACTTCCGCTGCATTTGTCGACACCGCGACAAAGTGCTTTGCTACAGATTTTTCGTCTCCTGCCAAACCCGCTACGGACCACGCACGTGCGCTGCCCGCATTGGTCATCGTCTCTAGGGTTGTGAAGGTCTTGGAAGAGATGATAAATAGCGTCTCTTCCGCGGAGAGACCTTGCACAGCTTCGGCAAAATCCGTGCCGTCTACGTTGGAGACGAACGTGAAGGTCAGGTCGCGCGTGCTGTAGTGGCGGAGCGCCTCGTACGCCATGACGGGGCCAAGATCGGATCCACCAATCCCAATGTTTACGATGTGGCGGATCGGTTTGCCAGTATGCCCCTTCCACTCGCCGCTGCGCACGCGATCGCAAAACGCACCCATGGCATCCAACACGGCATGAACGGCTGGAACAACATCGGTCCCATCGACTACGATCGACGACTTGATCGGTGCTCTCAATGCAACGTGGAGGACGGCACGCTGCTCCGTGACATTGATCTTTTCCCCCTGAAACATGGCCTCGATTCTCTCCCGCAGACCGGATGACTCCGCCAGCTTGAAGAGGAGCTGAAGCGTTTCATCGGTGATCCTGTTCTTGGAGTAATCGAGATACAGGCCCTCCGCCTCAAGCGTCATACGCTCGCCGCGCGCGGCATCGCCTGCGAAAAGCTCGCGTAGATGCGTTTTCTTGATAGCCTCGGCATGAGCGGCGAGTTCCGCCCATGCCGCCGAGGCATTGGACGTTGTCTTCTGTATGGATTGACGATCTGTTTCCATGATGTACCTGCTCTCCTGATGGTTCGTCGATGTTCTGCTTAACCATTCTATAAACGAGATCCCTGCGGACGCTCGCTAAGTTTGCAACTGTCACTTAATCGCCCTTTGATGAGTGCGTTTCGCCCATAACGATGGGCTTCGGATCGGCAATGTTTGAGGAGCGATCTTCCAATGTAAAAGAATAAAAATTGCGCTGACCGTCATCTCCTCCTGACCAGCATCTGTGATAGCAAGCGGGCTGGACTCACCCAAGCCACACATGACGTGTCCGAAAGAAACCCCGGATTGCGATCCTCTCGGATGCGAGGACAAACCTCCAGATCACACAGCTTCGGCTTGCCGACCCGCGCACTCGATCTGTCTTCCAAACGTACAGCAGATAGCGGGAGTCATCTTGCAGTTGGCGGGACATATTTTTCAAGTTTCGGTCGACGGTATCACCGCGAGCGCCCCAACAGAATGAAGGATGCAATCGGCCAGGAACCGCTCGTGTAAGGGCCGCCTTAACAGACTTTCATCAACTTTCTTACGACTTCTTAACTACACAAAGCTTAGTATCCCCAATGGCGCGACTCCGCAACAGAAAGCGCAGAATGGATACGATGAGAATTACAGGCAATAAATCTTTCCTTTGGGCCCTGCAAATAGCTCTTGTTCTTACTAACGGTCTTCGTCTCTATGCACAAAGCCCGACTCTCACACAGAATGACACAGCAAGCACCCGCGCGTTAGCCTCCGCCGATTCAAGCAGTTCCTCTGCCCCCACCGCGCAATCGTCCAGCACGGTACCGGACCTTGCCAGTGGCAACATCTTCCAAAGGCTAGGTCGCTTCTATGGTTACGACTGGTCTGGCACCTTACCGTCTACGACCGCACCTGCAAGGCGGGCGCTCGATGCTCCGCTCGACTCACCACCATATCCTAGCTCAGACTGGGGTTACGGCGGCTCTCCCACAATTGGAGTACCGGACGGAAACGTCTATCCGCTGATGACTGCGCTCAAGCTGCAAAATCACCGGACAAAGCTTTACGGCTGGATAGCACCCAGCATCAACTACAGCACTTCCAACAAGAATAATTTTCCTGTCTCTTACGATATTTACCCAAACAGCGTCGTCCTAAATCAAGCTGTTCTGTATCTCGAACGTGTTCCCGACACAGTGCAGAATAAGCACTTCGACTTCGGTTACCACCTCACGGCTTTCTTCGGCAATGACTATCGCTTCACCACCGCCAAGGATTACTTCAGTCAACAACTGCTCCAGAAGAACCGCCGCTATGGGTTCGATCCAGTACTTGAGTACGTCGATCTTTACTTCCCCGTAAAAGAGGGCCTCAATATCCGCATGGGACGATTTCTCTCCGTCCCCGGCATCGAAGCGCAGCTAGCCCCGAACAACTACAACATGACCCACTCGCTTCTCTACACGATCGATCCTTTTACTGAAACAGGCATTATTGGCTCGTTGAAGTTGAGCAAGCAGTGGATGGTACAACTCGGCCTGTCCGCTGGACACGACGTTGCCCCATGGTCGGATGATCGGAAACCCTCTGCGATCGCCTGTTTGAATTATTCAACTAAGAGCAATCACGATAACTTTTACGTGTGTGCGAACGGCATCAACGATGGCAAATACGCCTACAACAATCTGCAGCATTACGATGCCACCTGGTATCACCGCTTCAATGCCAAGTGGCACATGGCCACCGAAGCCTGGTACATGTACGAACGGAATGTTCCAAACATTGCAGGTAACGTGGCAAATCCTGTAACTCCGGAGACTGGTGCAAATGGCGCTTTCTGCAAAGCGGGAATGCAAACCTGTACTGCGCCGGAATATGCAATCGTCAACTACATCAACCGCGAGATCAATCCTCGGTTGACCGTAGGCTTTCGGTCCGACCTACTCAACGATAAGAAGGGCCAGCGTACGGGTGTCGCCACAAAGTTTACGGAGAACACTCTCTACGCAACGAAGTACTTCGGCAGCACCGTACTTCTGCGCCCGGAGATCCGTTTTGATCATTCCTGGGACCGTCTTGGCTACAATGGTGGAACCGCGCGAAATCAGTTCTTCGCCGGTGCAGATCTGATTTATAAGTTTTGACTTGGCAGAGCGGGATTATCGGAGCTAGGATCCGCAGATCCCGCTTGGTCATCTCAACTCTTCTTGGCCCAGAAAGAAGTAAGTGTCACCGGTCGGGGCTCGAATCCTCTATTGCCTTACTTCGCGATGTCACCTTTTCTAAAGCTTGAGGAAGACAGTCGGGTCGGGACCGATGGTTCCATATCTACCTCAATCACGCTATCTCCGTAGCGAACAGAGATCTTACCTCTCTTGTCTCCTCGAATGATCGCATGGGAGAATCGGCCTTCATGCCAGATGACATCGACGACATATCCGCCACGTGCACACAGGCCGTGTACGTATCCTGTCTTCCATGCAGAAGGCAAAGCAGGCAGAAGCTCAATCTCTCCTGACTGTGACTGCAGCAACATCTCCGCGATTCCCGCTGCGCCTGCGGTATTTCCATCCAACGCGAAGATATTTGATTCAGCGCCTGCCACACCGCCACTGGAATAAGTGAGCAAATTGTCGTCTGCGGCCTTCCCTAACAAGCCCGCCAGTGCTTCAAGGGCGAGCTCCCCCTTGAGCAGACGACTGTAATAGACAACAAGGTTCGCGCGGCCCCATTCGCTCTGCTCCCAGTGCGGAGCGTTCATTCGGCGCTGAATAGTTATCTCCGCCGCACGCGCTAACTGCGGCGTGCGACGCGGAGAGATCTGATCTTCGGGATAAAGCGCGACGAGATGCGCCGTGTGGCGGTGATTCGGCTCCGCATCTTCGAAGTCGTGCAGCCACTCCTGCAACTGACCATGACGTCCTATCTGGAATGGTGGTAGCCGATCGCGAGCGACTTCCAGCAGCGCACGAAAATCCTGATCAATTTTTAAAGCGCGGGCAGACTCGATGCACATCGAATAGAGAGCGTTGACAAAAACGCGATCGACAGTGTTCCCCATGGACTCCGCGAGATGGTGACCCGAGGGCGCAATGTACCAATTCTCCGGCGAATCCGACGGGCCTGTAACCAACCAGCCATGCTCAGGTTCCTGCACCATGTAAGCAAGGAAGAATTCTGCAGCTTCTTTGAGGACGGGATAGGCATGTTCCCTGAGAAAACCGATATCTCCGCCGAAGTTATATCGATCCCAAATCTGTTGGCAGATCCAGATCCCAGCCGTGACAAAGACACCCCAACCTGGGCTTCCAGGAGCGGTAAAACCCCACGGATTTGTGACCGTGTGAACGACCCATCCCGGAGCACCGTACATGTCCCGGGCAGTAGCACGTCCGGCGCCCCGAATGACTTCAATTAGCCGGAAGAGCGGCGTTTGACACTCAGAGAGATTACACACCTCGGCCGCCCAATAATTCTGCTGAGTGTTGATGTCGAGATGAAAATCATCCGTCCACCCCATGCTGCTTGCCAAGCCATCGTTCCAGATGCCTTGGAGTGCAAGCGGTAAAGGCGAATCCTGGCGCGAGCCAGCGATCGTAAGATATCGACCGTATTGGAAAAACAAGGCGAGTAATTCAGGATCTTCGTCACCCTTTTTGATCTCTTTTCGACGTTCGTCCGTCGGGAGCGCGGCGAGCTTAGGATTCGTCTCACCAAGGCTAATGGACATCCGACGGTAGAGTGGCTGGTAATCAGCCAGATGACGTTGACGGAGTGAAGTGTAAGTTCTACGAGAAGCGTTGGACAGAATCCTTTCGCAGAACGATGACGGATCCGCACCGCCAAAGCTCGTACCGATCGCCAGCAGAATCGTCACATTCGTTGCGTCACGAACGTGAAGACGATCGGCTCCATTCGAAACTTTTCCGTCTGTTTGAACCTTTGCGCGAACCTCAAAAGCGACTCCGTCGCGGCCGCTGCTGTGCATCTTCTCAAAGCAGTGGCCCTTCTGGACGAGGCAGTCCTCACCCACTATAGATACACTGTGGGGCAGGATCCCCGGGCTGAAGTGCAACTGAAAGGTGATCGCCCGCGGGGCGCTACTCGTGAGGTGGACAACCAGAATGCCGTCGGCGTGGGACGAGAAGACTTCGCGTTGGAAGTGGATTCCATCCGCGAAGTAGTCCACGTGCGTGATAGCATTCTCCAGATCAAGCCATCGCTTGTACTCTCCCTGCGTGGGTGGCTCTTCGAAATCAATCAGCAAATCTGAAAGCGGCAGATTAGTGCCGAAGTTCTTCGCATGTCCTGGCAAATACTTCGCACAAAGGTCCTGGGCTTCATCGTATTTACCGGCGAAAAAAAGGCTGCGAATCTCTGGAAGATGCTCTCTGGCGCCGGGATTTACTTCATCCTGCGCCGGAGCTCCGGACCATGCGGTGCTCTCTGAAAGAGCGACCCTCTCCGTCTGAACTCCGCCAAAGACCATACCGCCCAGGCGTCCATTGCCGATAGGGAGCGCCTCAAGCCATCGTTCCGCAGGGCGTTTGTACCAGAGCCTGTCCTTGGAAGAGGAAGAAAGCATGCTCATCTTTGGGTTGAAGCGTGTCAACGCTGATGTTGCCAAAGTGCCCTGCAGAAAGTCTCGCCGCGTTGGGGGCATCAATCTACTACCTTTCAATCATGAATAATGCGGGTAGGTCCAAGAGAACGCGGGTCGCTCTATAACTTCGGAGCGCTAGGCGTACTTACGCACGCCTAGCTTAGCGCATGTGAGCCTGCGGCTTGCTCTTTTACGCGGGCAATGTGTTTGTAGCCCCACTCGCAGATCCTCTCCATTACAGGAAGCATGGTCTTTCCGTACTTCGAAATCGAATATCGCACGATCCCTGGAGAACTCCCCTCTTCCCGCCGGAGGACAATACCGTCTCCCATGAGCTCCTGTAAGTGACGAATCAGGACACGCTCCGTGATGCCGGGAATGCTACGGTGCAGTTCGCTGGTCCTCATAGGGCCGTCCACAAGACGCCAGAGAATCGTTCCTTTCCACCGCCCATCGATTACGGATAACATCGCATCAATCGGGCAGGGGGACATCTCTTTTTTTGAAACGGCCATTGCGCAATATTCTCCGTTCGGAAGACGAACGCAGCAACCGACAAATTTGTCACTGCATCTTTCGTGCCAGTATAGCGATAATTGATGTCTGAACGGAAAACCGACGGAGACGCTACATGCCACTACTCGATCTGATCACGATCCTTTGCGTTGGCCTCATGACAGGCAACGAGCTTGCTGTATCTGCCTTCTTCAACCCCTCCGTCGCGAAACTAAAGGTAACATCGCGGGCCGAAGCCCTCAGCCATCTAGCCCGCTCACTTGGCACGGTCATGCCCGTCTGGTATGCGATCTGCCTTATCTTATTGACTGCCGAGGTATACATGAGGCGTCACACTTCGCAAGCACATTTGCTCCAAGTCTCTCTCGCGATATGGACCCTCACCATTGCCTTTACCATCACTGCACTCGTGCCGATCAACAATCGAATAATGAAGTTGGATCCCACCTCGCTGCCTCAGAACTGGCAGGAGGAGCACCGGAGATGGGATAGATTACATCGCCTGCGCGTCATGATGCTCACTATTTCAACGGCGTTGTGCGTATGGGGTGTGAAGGCAGGAGCTTAGAACCTGGACGATGCAATGTTACCGTCAAAAAGTGGGATCGCGTCCGACATGTGTTCGCAACAACGGACTTGAGATACTCTTAGTCAGCCGCCTGAGAAGCCTCCCGAACACCCCGCCGCCGAATGACCCACTCGGACTCAACAGTCTCGTAAAGATCCCTAAGTTGAATCTCGATGCGTTCGAGTCCGCACTGCTCCTCTACGGTGCGAGCGGCATTTACACCTAGCCTGTCCGCAAAGTTCGGCAGGCCAAGCAAGAGTAAGAGTTGATCACGAATCGACGCAGGATCGCCGGCCTGGGCGAAAAGTCCGTTCCTTCCGTCGCTGATAATGTCTGGTACTCCGCCGACCGGTGTACATACAACGGGAAGCGCATAGCTCATGGCCTCTAAAAGCGCCATGGGCAGGCCCTCCTCGAAGCTCGGAAGACAGAAAATGGAAGCTTTGCGATAGTATGCGTCCAACTCAGACGCATCGACCCATCCTGGTATCAGTACCGATTTCTCAATCCCAAGAGTCTTGGCACGTTGCTGCGCTTTCAACACCTCTCCATTCCCCAGTAGCCACAACTGTAAATTTGGGAAACTGGGTAACACTTCCGCGACAGCATCCAACAAATCTGTATAGCCTTTTCGCGCCTCAAGTTTCCCGACGTAAATTACGACCGGCGGGTGTTCTCCACCACGCTGGTGCAGATTATGCGGAATCGCCACGGGATTGTGCAGTGTTACCACCGGCGCCTCTGGCACATGGGTCAACACAATCTCTGACCATGCCCTCGATAGCACCACTACTCGATTGGCGAGTAAAAAAGTGAGACGCACAATCCACTGAGGGGTAGCTTCAAACAGAGAGAACTCCCCGGCAGCATGTAGGTGAATAATGAGCGGCTTGCGCATGATCTTGCAAAGCAGCACGATCGGAAGCTTCCGGATCATGCTGGTCTGAGCAGCAAGATGAATATGAACAAGGGAGTAACGCAGAATCAAGAATGGCGCCAATAAATAAGCTTTGAATATCACCAAGAACTTCATCCAAAGATTGCGGTCGTTGAAGGTTGGCAGCAGATAGCAGTTCATCGTTTTCCAAAGTCTGGTATTACTATGCATCCGAATAACAGACGCAACCCCTCCTTTCCCAATGGACGGCCCCACCACTAAGACACGTTTACGAGGCCTCATTGTCATAAGTAGCCTGCGGGGATGGGCTGTTCTACTTCGCTAAATATAGCGATGTCTTCAGACAACGAAGGAACGATACGAAAGTCCACGTTCTCCGTGCGACAGTAGTCCAAAAAGACGCGATCAGATTGAGAGGAGATGGAACCGGATGAGACCAACACCTGGTCTATGTTATATGTCTCCACGAGCCTTTTTATCTCACAAGGCGCTCCCAGTACCCGGCCGCCGGCGATCTGAACTCCTTTCATCGCCTGACGCGAATCTACGAAACCGAGGAGCTGATACATTGAGCCCAGTCTGCGGATCTCAGATGAGACTACGACCCCCGCTGCGTCTGCACCGTAAACGACAACGCGCTTCGACCGCGACTTTACGCTTCCTCGCTCTGCAGTCCGCGCAAGATACCTCATCGCTATCTGCGCCGAAACCAAGGCCCCGGAGAGCAGAAAGGCGTCAAGAACAAAGACCGCGCTGGGCAGCGTCCCGATGTCACTGCGGGTGATAGCTACACCGCCCAGAACACCCGCCAGGTTTGCGGCAAAGGACATACCGACGATATTGGGGATCTCTTCAATCGAAACCAGGTGCCAGTGGCAACGATGCAAACCAAACGACAGGAGCGTGATCAGCTGGCCTGCGCTGCAAAAGAGTGCCAGCGGGGACAGGCTGACCGCCATCTCGTGACCTGGGCTCTTCTCTCCAATCAGTAACGAAAGAGCAGTACAAGTGAGACAAAGTGCTCCAAGCACCAACGCCTTACAGAGGGGCATCTGTGCTGGCATCAGCGCTCGGACTCGACCCCTCAAACGATGTCCTCTATCGTCCACGCCAACCTGGGCGATGAGCAAAATAGTCCTCCAACGAGGGATTCCGGCATCCCAGACCACCTCGCCCGCGTGAAACAGGTAGGCGAGAAGTACCAAGGGAGTCCAGGCACACAGCAAAAGAAGTGGTCCCCAGCCCGGGTGAATCTCGGCGAGAATTGCCCAGGGTGTAAGCCAAAGCAGATTTATCGCGATTACTGCTACAGTCACATTGCGGTGACCGAAGTGCTGTGAAGCATGTTGAAAGGCATGCAACCGATGAGGCTTATACCAACGCTCGCGTCGCATAACGCGCTTGAGCAAGGTCATCGTGGCGTCGATGGCGAAGACACCCAACAAAATCACCGGGGTCCAGATTGAAAGCTCGTGGCGATGTACAGCAAGCAGCGAAAGTGCTCCGAGACTGTATCCCAGAAAGCCGCTCCCCGCATCGCCCATGAAAATGCGCGCCGGGGGCCAATTCCAGATCAGAAAGCCCAAGGCCGCACCTGCTAATACCGCGAAGAGAAACGATGCTCCATCGAATCCGCCGTGGAATGACACCAGGATAGAACATACAGACCCGACGCAGACCGCCTCCGACGCGGCAAGACCATCGAGTCCGTCCATAAAATTGACAAGATTGACGACCCACGTAAATGCCAGAATCGAGATGAAAAAACCCAGCGCGACAAGCGTCTTCAGATAGACGGGTCCGCGAAGCGGCGTTTCCACGAAGCAATATAGAGCTATCGCCGAAGCAACTGCATGGACCAACAGGCGCGCCCGAATCGAGAGCCCACCGCAATCATCCAGATAACCTACTACTGCTACAAAGGCCGCAGCCAGGAGGCCTACTGCCTCCAGCGCTTGGAGTCGATGCATCGCGGCGAGCGCCACCGTAGCGCCGAGTAATACCAGGACGAAAGAGACACCTCCTCCGCGCGGCGTTGTAAATGAATGAGAGCTTCTTCCATTGGGAACATCTACGACGTGACGCTCCAAGGCAAAAACAACAAATCCCCGTGTGATGTACCAGGAGATCCAGATACAGGCCAAAAGACATGTAATGATTACCATCAGGCTCACGAACTTACCTCCCCAACAACTCCGTCCGACACATGTCGACTCGGTTTACTTCAAGATGAGTAACCTTCTCAAACCGTTGAAAGATCGGTGTGCTATCCTGAGAGCCGTTTCCCCTGGGCACCAGATGTGGCAGTGCCCAAGCGAGTATGCATCGAGGCATCCCAGCGATTTCGCCGCGTTTCGTTCATGAGCGTCCAACAGAACGCTAGAATAAGGAACACAGGAGAGTAAAGATTGCGCCGTGCCAGTCGACGCGGCTCCTGACAAAGGCGAACGAACCACGTCAGACCACACTTCTGAATCCATACCGGCGGAAGTAATTTCTCTCCACTGAAGAATTCAAGCGCCGCCCCAATGCCGAGACAAACGCAATTGAGACGGGGACTGAATCGCTCCATCCAACACTCCTGCTTCGGAGATCCTAATCCCACGAATAAAAGCTGGACCCCTGATCTGCTGATTTCTTCGAGATGTTGCTCCTGTTCTTCCGGGGTTGGGGTACGGAAGGGCGGCGAGAAACAATAGCCGATCTTTAATGTCGGTAACTCCAGAGCAATACGTTCCTGCACCAGCGCGAGCGTCTGCTCGCGCCCACCATAGAAACCCACACTGACACCGCGCTCAGCAGCATCGCGCAACAGAACCGACATGGCTCTCGGCCCACTTATGCACTGCGCCTTTGTGTAACCTAGCATACGCACAAACCACATAACTGGTACTCCATCGGGACTAATCATGTTTGCAGCCTGATAAGCCGCCCTAATCTTTCCGTTACGGGTAGACTCTACCAACATGTGCGCAGTTGCAAAGCAAACATAGGCTGGTCTCCGTACAGATGCCAGCAAAAAGACACTGTCACACAATTCGCCTAAAGTGACCGCAGCAATTTGCGATCCGAGAAGATTTGCCGTTCGATCATTCACAACCGTCATCATTCGTCTCTCTTTCCTGGGCCTCTCAGTAAGCGACCGTAGCCGCCTCTATGGCACTCGTATATTTGTGAACGCGCGGCTTCCCTTCCCTCTGTAACCTTCCGAGAACATAGAGTGACTCGAGCGAGACCATGTAGTAAGTCATGGAGTCAGTTCCCCACAGTTGACCGGTGAACTGTGCATGACATAGATAGGTAAGTAAAATCGCTGCACTAGCCGCCCCTTCGGTAGTCACAAGAGAGAGCTTTGCAACTCTGGCGACCCGATGCCCGATGAGAAAGAAAAGCCAGATACCACCAGTTGCGCCAGCAACCAAAAGCATATCGAGTGCATCATTGTGAGTGTGCTTGACGTCCGCTCCATAGTTGTCGAAAAGCAGCGCCGACATCGAACTGTAACCACGACCGATTATCTGCTCGGATGTTTCGGCGTCAACGTACCCGGTCACCGCCACTTTCCAAAAGCTCGCTCGTCCGGAGCCGGCCTTATCCCCCTCGTCGATGTCCCCCCAACGAGCAAAGAGGGTCTCCGCAGGAACAAACATCCCCGTCGCCAGAGCGGCAACTAACCCCAATCCGAGGAACCGCGTGAGCGAAAGCCACCTTCGCTTCCGACCTTCGATGGCGCACCAGACGGAAAGCCAGACAAGTACTGCCCCTAAAGCTACGGTGCCTGCCCGGGCATACGTCAAGATGCACGCGACAAAGCAAGTAAGACTCACGAGGGGATACATCAGGCCCTTCTTCCCGCGCCCTAGATAGAGGATCACGACTCCGCCGGTAACCAGCACTCCGGTGATCATCTTTGCGGTATCGAACCAGCCGGACGATGAGCGGATCGAGTCATCCTCGTAATAGTTGAGCCCTCCATAAAAATATCCAACAATCACTGACATTGCGGTCAGTACCGCGCCGACGGCCAGACCTTTGAGTAAAATTTCCGCCTGTTCTATCTGAGTGCACAGAATAGACACAGTGATCCAAAGGAGAAGCCAATAGATCATCTGCCCATACGGAATTGCTCCCGTCATCGCAATACTTCCGGTCAAGACCAATTCCTTTGAGATCACCACAGCCAGCAGCCCAAATGCAGCGACGGCCGGCAGCGGAATCCTCGACAATCCCCCGGGATCACGACGCAAGATCCATAAGCACGCGCCGATGAACATCAGCAGTATGGCACCACGAAATAATTGCAGAATGCTGAACGGGCCCACATTGAGTTGGAATGCGTTATTGAGTTGATTGAGAATGCAATCGAGGAAAGGGATCGAGGCAAGTGCAAGAAGTAACCTGTGGTGTCTAACACTTCGAGTTGGATGCTGATTCATCATCATTCCGTCTCCAGCATGCGAACGGATAGACTCCGCAACGAGAGAACAGCGGCCGGGACCACGTAAATCATCCCGAAGCCGATATTTGTTGCCCAGATAACTCCTGCGACCGAACCATGTTTGGCAAAAATTAACTTGAGTCCCAGACTGACCAAAGCGGCAAGGCCGAAGATCAAGACGTGGAGCTTCATGACCCCTTTCTGGTTGAGGAGAGCGTTCATCGTCGCTATGTATCCAACCAGGACAACCCAGACAGCAAAGCCAATTCGTAATGAGTCGACTGGCCCCGGATCGAAACCGGACCAGCGCCGTATTAAGTAACGACTTGCCAAGAGGAGAGATACCGAACACAGGGTTCCCAGCAGCAAAATTCCGGCAAGTGCACGACGTGCGGAGCGTGCGGCCCAGTGCAAATCATTCCTGGCCACAGCCTCACTTATAGCGGGCCAAAGAGGCGCTACGAAGTATTGTGTAATGAGACCAATCGAAAAGATGCGTTGCACTATCGCATAATGTGCCACCTCAGTGGCCCCCATCGTACGAGCGATAACGATGTTGTCACTCAGGTAATAGACAAGGCCGAAGCATTGTTGAACGAAAAACAGAGCTCCAATTGCGAATAACTGACGCGCCGTTCCAAAATCGAAGAAGCTACTCCGGGGACGTAACCCCGGACGAATGAACCAGAATTGTACAATCCAATTTACGACATTTACCCCGAGGGGCAGACCCGCCACAGCCAGCACAAGTTGAGGCAGGCCCCCGCCACGTCCGACCACAAAGATGATTCCGGCCAACGCCAGAAGGCTACCTGACGCGTTCCAGAGGTCTGCGATAAAACCTTCCTGATAGCCCAACTCCACACGCAGTGCTGTGCCTAAGGGCATATTGAGCGCACTGCACACAAGCAACACGGCGGTAGCGAACCCTGCCTCGCGTACGGCAAGAGGGGTCTGAATTCCATAGATACTCCGCCAGTTGATATGGTGAAAAAGGCCAGCAAAGACGAGCATCAAGATTGCGCTGAGTGGTAAAAGAACGTAAAAAGCACATGAGACATACTTTGCCGCTTCTACCTGATTTTCCCGGCCGTGCGATTCGGCGATTCGTGCTGTAAGTCCGTTCCCTATTCCGAGATCTGCAAATCCGAGAAACAGCACAAATGACGTGATCGTCATCCAAAGTCCATAACGTTCTGACCCCAGGTATCGAAAGGTGAGCGGCACAACTACGACAGCAGTCAGCAGAGTAATCCCTTTGGCGCCAAGCGATGTGAGCGCCGTGAGAGTGATCCGGCGATATCGCTCCTCGGAGCGCCGCGCTATGCTCGCCACCTCATCCGGAGAATCGAACGCAAACTCATGAGCGAGTAGTTCGTTTCTCCCCTGCTGCTCAGACTCCGCAGTGAAAGTATCGTTCGGAGCATCAGCGGGCTGGATTGTAAGTGGCACCGAAGGCTCCTAAATGAACAATCTTTTGAAGAGTGCTGAACTTGGTCGCAGACACGTAGATGACGTCGCCAGAGCGTAGCTGTGGGACCTCCTCGAGGTGGTGGCTTTGAAGAAGACGAGTTAGGTTGATCACTCGCGTTTGGGCACCTTTAACCGAGTCTTGGCGTAAAAGAAGAACGTTGCTCTTCGCCCCCGAATCTTTGAAACCACCCGCGAGCGCAATGGCGTCCAGAACTGATATGTCTGTCCGAAGCTCCACGCGACCCGGTGTGTTGACCTCTCCCTCGACATAAACCTGAGGCTTCACATAGTCTTTCAAAGATACCGACACGACTGGTTTGACTAGATGCGCCTCGGAGAGGGTCGTCAGCTGCTTCTGAAACTCATTGAGCGTTAACCCTCGTCCAACCAAGGTGCCCACACCGGATATCGCTGCGCGGCCATCGGGCCCGATCACGACTACCTGGTCCAGTTCCGGGGTGTACCGGTATTTCACATTCAGGCTGTCGCTGTACTGCAGGCGATACTCCGGGTTGTGCTCCGAAAGCATTTGTGCCCCGGCCGGGCTGACTGAAATTAGTAGGAGTAAAAATAGTGCAGGTAAGTGGCGATTCATAGCAATTCTCCACCCTCCAAGCTGGCATCAACTCTGTTGTAAATCGCACCCAGGACACGTCCTCCCTGGGCGACCAACTTGCTCCGTGCGTCGGACACCTCGCGAAACTCAGTTACATTTGGGATTACGACCAGCATGCTCCCATTTACTGCAGTTGATAGGGACTCAGCCGCATCGGATGTAGACATAGCCGGCGCATCCACCATGACGTAGTTGAACAGGAGCTCAAGCTTTTCAACTATCTGGCGTACAGAGAGTGGCGCTGCCAAAGTTTCCATAGACATCGATGTAACAGAGCTGGAGCTTAGAACCCACAAAGGACCGTGGTTGATTTGAACGCACATATGGCGCGTCGGTATTCTTCTCTTGCGAGCTAGTTCTAAGATGGCTAATGCGTCAACGAGAAGGGTAGGCCCATGGCGCTCCGCAAGCATGATCGTTATGCAGCTTGCGAGATAAGAGACTCCGCTTCGTGGTTGCGGAGCTGTCAACATCAGACTGCAAACTGGAACACGCAAGTCTGCGGAGCAAACTTTATCCAGAAGTCCGGAAAGCTCGTCGTATACGCGGGGATGAAGGAAGGTGGCCGCGCCAGCAGCACGCTCAATGTCGTGGCCCATTGGTATCGTTGATGTCACGCGATCCTCCAATTCTTTTTGTCAGCCGACCTGTTCATTAAGAGATAAACTTCGGCCAACGTGCCACCATATCTTGGGAGGAGGCTGTCCGAACCCAGGAATGCCAATACGGGTGCGCCAAGTGTCCGTTCCACATCGAACGTCGTTCGGATGCGAGGCCTGGTCCGATCGACCGCAATTGTGGTGCCAAGTGCGCAGAAGAGTGACCAGACAAAACCCACGGCAACGATCGCCCCAATCTTTGGGAAGGTGGCTCTTTGAGGCGAATATGCCTCCTCTGCCACGGCTACGTTCGAGATACGCTGCTCATCCAGTAACTGGCTCACCCGGGCCTGATCTGCCTTTTCGCGATAGTCATGATCCAGAACCGTCAACCTGAGAACATCCTGGTTCAGCTCGTTGTACGCGGCAGTTTGCGAGTCCAGCTCTGCAAGCCGAAGTTTATTCGTCGCGAGGCGCCGTCTTACCGAGAGCATCTCTGCCTGATACCCGGCTGACTCATACTGCGCGCGCACGAACTCGCTCTGTGCGCTGCCTAGAACGGGATTGGCGATGGTTGAGACTTCTTCCGCCTTTCTGACAGTTGCCCCGGAGAGGGCTCCCTCAGTTTGCGCAATCTGTTGATCAAGATCCTGAACAATCCGGTCGTCCGGCTTATAGCGGGCCGCGGCTTCCACGCGCTTATTCTGTAGGCCAACCAGAAGAGTACTGAGTTGCTGTGTCTCATATTGGTTGGGGATAGTTTTAAGCTCGTTTACTAATCTCGCTGGCGTCTGACTTACAAGAGAAGAAAGCTTCGTACTCTGTTGCGTACTCCGCGCGGCAGCGGCCGCCGCGTCTGCGTAGTGCTTATCAAGGTCTGCCTCCCGCTGCAGAGCGATAACTTTCTCTTCCGGCAACGTTACGATGTTATGTTCACGCTTGAACCGCGCCAGAGCCAGATCGGCCTCTACACGCTCCGCGGTATATCGCCGCGATAACTCACGAAAGAATGCATACGATCCCGGGGCTCCACGCAACCGTAGATGTGAATCCAGATACAAATCTGAGAGAGCATTGAGAACTTTAACGGATCGGGCGCGATCCGGAGACTCATAACGAAGCTGGATGATGGCAGACTTCCTCAGCGGCGTGACCGAGAGGTCCTTCTTCAGCTGATTCAGAGCCAGTTCTTCGCGTACAGCCGGCTCAGAGTGGGACGCGTGGACCGTATCCCCGAGGCCGCATCGTTTGACAACCTGCCTGAGCAAGTCATTACTGAGGAGCAATGCTACCTCGGTGTTGACTCGGGACTCTGCGATGTCATCCAAGTAAAAAATCCCTTGAGTTCCCTTATCTGGATTGATAAGGGCATCGACGCGCTCGTTCTTAACCAGAAGCTTCATCGTAGCTTCATATCGGCGGGGCAGCAACGCCGCAAGCAGTAGAGTGAGACAAAAAAAGACAGAAAATACGGCCAACGCCAGCCGCCACCTTTTTAGCAGCACCTTCCCGAAGCTGTTCGGTCGAGTTGACGACCCAATATCTCTCCTGTCGGCTACTGCAAGTCCAAGCGTTTCCATGGCGTCCCTCTGTAACATCAACGTTTGCTGGGAGAGTAAAGCAGACGTCCCCGCCGCCCTTCTCTCAAAGGCATCACGTGCACTTCTTATTGCTGGTCAAGTTGTCTTTGTAGCCTGAGGGAATGACTGTAAGCGCGTGTCGCCCATACGCGACATGTCGCCAGAGAACGACACCCACAGAACCTCGTGTAAGAGAAAAGTGAAGTAAGCCATAAGTCAATCGAACTATCCGTGCGTGGAAAGGCATACGCAAATGACAGTCAGTCTTGCTTCATTTCGGTACAACAGCACCATCTATACCAAGCCCTTCATCTTCCGCGCCGTTTGGAAGTTACTTGGGTTACCACTTTTACGAAGCCCTTTGCTGTACGGAACTAACTGGAGGGTGCTACTTCTGAAGACCTTTGGCGCTCGCATCGGAGAAGGGGTTCAAATAAAAACCGGAGTTCGCGTGACAGCTCCATGGCTGCTCAAGATCGGTGAACACAGTTGGATCGGCGAGGATTGCTGGATCGATAATATGGCCATGGTGACCGTCGGAAATAATGTCTGCATCTCGCAGGGCGTCTACCTATGCACCGGCAACCACGACTGGAAAGACCCCACCTTTCGCATGTTTGCCATGGAGATCACGCTAGGAGATGGTTGTTGGATCGCCTCGCGTTCGGTTTTGGCCCCGGGCGTGACAGTAGGTAGAAATGCGATTGCGGGCATTGGAAGTGTCGTCTCTTCAAGCATCCCCTCCAATTTGATCTATTCGGGAAATCCTGCAACATTCAAATCAGTTAGGCCCCCCTTGACTCCGCTCTCAACGGAACCATTCGATCGGGCTACCTCTTCTTCACGACCGATTTGTTCCGACGATTTAGTACAGTCCGCAATAGATCGCTTCCCTACAAATGCAGTGAGTGGATTGTCTAATTAGTCGTTCCACTTTCAACGTTTAATTCAACATCTAGACTCGAGTGGCATCGACCTCTTTTGAAGATGCAACCTGGAGGCATTCAAATGCGATTTTTTAGATTCATGGCATTCTTGTTCCTTTCGTTGTTCCTTCACAGAGCGGCTCTGGCAACGATCTACTATGTAAGCCCAGCGGGCAACGATGCCTCAACAGGTACTTCGACGTCTGGCCCATGGAGGACTATTGCCAAAGTCGACGCAGCGAACCTCGGATCAGGGGACCAGGTTCTCTTCCTCCGTGGCGGCACTTGGCGCGAGACGCTCACTCCTCATGTGAGTGGCCTTACATTTGGCGCATACGGTACCGGTGCACGGCCAATCATCTCGGGCGCTAATCTCGTGACGACGACCTGGACACAGGTGGGCACGAACGTATGGTCCACAGTTGTCGGGGGTAGCGATCTGACAAACGTCTGGTTCAATACGGTCGTTGGTACACCCGTAACGTCTGTCGCGGCCATCATCGGCCCGGGCCAATGGTATTGGAATGGAAGCAGGCTCTACGTCTACCAGGTAGGAAATCCGGCAACCACGCTCACCGCACCGGGCGTCGAGATCACTCGGAGGGATGTCGCCCTTCTCTTGAACAACATCGGCTCTATCACTGTGGAGCACCTGGGTTTTGTAAATGCACACTACATCAACATCTACCTGGGAGGCGGATTGACCAGCACACAAACCTTCAACGACGTCTTGTGGAGCGGCGCCAAGTACGAGGGTTTCTATGCTGCATCCGGCACCCCGTTGATCAACGGCAGTCTTGGGCTATATAACCTGACCGGGTTAGCTGTTGGTGGCGGGACCGGGTTTACCTTGACGAACTCCCTTCTGAGTGGCAATCATCTGGATGCCATCGAGATATATGGGACAACTGGTCCAAGCAGAATCGAGAGCTCAACGATTTCCGGCAACTCAACCGACGACAGCATCGGAGCCACCATTCAAAACTGGGCTTCCTACCCCCTCACGGCCAGCAACTCGATTCTTCTCGGGAATCCATACAGCAGTTTGCACTGGAATTTTTTCGGCCTCACGGACGATGGCACAAACGTTCAACAGAGCCCTCTATTCGCCGCGCGAGCAGCACCGCTCATCATTGTTCCTTACATTGACGACTACAACAATCTCTCGGTCGCTGAGTCTCTTGCCGCCACTGCCGCAAACTATGGGTGTCACATCAGCTATGCGATTAATACAAAACTTGTAACAACCACAGATTGGGCTCGCGTCAGCGCTCTGCAGGTAGCGGGCAACGAGATTGTGTCACACACACGGAGCCATGCGGACCTTGCAAATAATAATGTTTTCACGATTCTCTATCATGGCCCGGCGTCCACAGCGAAGATGACGATCGATACGGCCGGAGGGACCATTCAAACTTTCCTGAATAGTTCAACCACACCCGATCTCAACATCCCATTATTAGACAAGTACAACAGCATGCAGAACGTGTGTTCACAGATCAATGCGAACTCGGCGTACACCTGCACCGATCAACCCAACCAGGACTTCTTCACACCCTTCAACCTGGCGAACGTATCGCTTGTCAATATCAAAAGCGCGTATACGGCGAGTGCGTCCGCAGGATATCTCACGTGGGAGATAGAAGGCTCCAAAGCCGATATCGCCGCCAACCTGCCTGGATACACCGCCACCACCTTCGCCACCCCCTTTACCTCTTCGAATATCACTGTTGAGAATCACATCCGGGACGCCGGTTTTCTAGCCAACCGAAATGGTACCGTCACAGAGACCGGGCAGCCAAACGGTAACTGGCTTTTCTCCAATCTTGACGTATACAACATAGGTTCAGAATGGCTTCCCAACGGCTACGACTTAGCTCATCCCGCAGGCTCTGTCGGCGCGCTGGTAGAAGGACTGGGTGCCGCTGGGGGAGTTTTCGGAGTCTACTCCCATGGTTACGATGAGTTTACCCTCGCGCAGTGGGAGGAACTCTTCCAGATCAACCAGCAGATAGGAGGCACCTGTATGACCATGAATCAGGCGCGCGGCTATATCCAAACCAACGGAACACTCCTACCGGATGGGACCAACAGGAACTGGACTATGATAAATACCCTCACTCCTAGCTACGCCAACACCGTGAACTCCCCTGTTCAGGGAGCGCACGGTTTGCTGAACTGACCGAAGTTGCATATGGGTGAATTTGATCTGTAACTACCCGTAAATCGCTGGCGATCGTGATATGCAGCCCTCACGAGAAAGCGCGATGGGAAGGAAGCAATTTCAGCTCTCCATTCCATCGCGCTTTATTAATTCGGTTGGCGGAGTAAATCCGGCCGGCGAATATTCTACCTGTGTAAGGTTGAGAGCTATTGAAGGTCCTCTCCAACACCACGTGACGCAGCAAATTATTGTCATTCAGCTAGATATCTCGAAGTAGATCTGCGAGCTTGATTTGGAAGCCGATTGCTATGACCTCGAGCGTGGCGAGCGAAATACCTTTTTTGCCACATTCAATATCGCTGATGTAACTGCGGTCAATGCCGAACTCCACCGCCATATCGATCTGCGTCATCTGTCGCTGTCTACGCAATTCACGAAGTCGCTCCCCGAAACGCTGTCCCACATGGCGGTAATCCCCGGTCATAGGAAGAACATCAGAGGTTTTATAGTGCGGAAAAGACCGGGCCGGGTTTGCCGCAGGTCGTAGGTGCAGTATTTGGGGGGTGATGCGACGTTCCCTATGAGCAATGGTGACGTGCATGGACCTGCGCTCAACAAATCCACTTCTTCCATTAAACCTGGGAACCTGACGTTCTGAACTCACATTCAACATGATGTCCTCCAAGACAGGTATTTGAGTAATACAGATCTTCACTTTCTTATCTTTACTATGGGGTTCCACGTATAAGGCTGGAGTCGGCGCGAAGCGATATTACGCATGCGGCCTATCCATGATGTTCGGCACCTGACAGGACCGAAGACAACTTTCGCGCCTTTCCCAGGAAGGAAAGAAGGGAACGAAAATCTTGCAACTCCCTTGTGACCGCACTAGGCCTCCGCTAATCCTCATAGCGCGACAGGACGCCACCACATCGAGATAGGGACGCAAACCATCGAACGTGACCATGGCTTTGCCCAAGTAGCACTCCTACATATCTTCAGTGCATCTGCTTTGTTCCAGGGCCCATGCCGTTAGCGGCGCTTAGACCGCCTGAGTAACGGTCGTCGGAAATTTATACCATCCTTCGTCTCCTATTCTGCCTGATTATGAACATAATGCAGAAGAAGATTAAACGTATAGCCGGGCCCATGCAACGGGTTTCGAGGATCGTAGTTACGAAGGAGCATCACTGAGCGAGACTCGGGAGTCGTCGCCGAGGCTCTAAATGTACAGGAGAGAACAATAGCATTTCAATGAGATAGGAGGCTATATCCCGTCGAGGAGGAGCAGTGAGCTCAAGTACCGCGACGAGGGTTGACTCGACTAGTCGTGGCCTCGCCCCGTCGCAGGCATTACGGTCTACTGCTTTTTGATAAGCGGCGCAACTACATACAGGTTGTTGGAGACTATGACACGCTGTACTTCGTTTTGAATTCCGGGACCTTTGCTGTTGCCGTACATGCCGCCATACGGCTCAAACTCTGTCTCAGAGACTGCCGTGTAGATGTCCAAATCTCCGCATCCGAAGTCCATGACGTAATAGCCATAGGTCTGCATCGCCTGCAGGATTCGCAAAGCCGGAAGCGACAGCGACAGCTTCGTCAGATCCACTTCCGGATCCAACTGAATCACTCCGCCATAGGGCACAAGTCCGGTGTTCGTGTAACCAGTCCCATTGCAGGGGTTTGTACTGGTCATCATGCCATCGTCCCGGGCGATCGCCGGATAGACCCGGGCGGCCCACGTGCGGCCGACAGGTCCTCCGATCGCATGAGGAATCGGCTTCGTCTGATTTGTAGCTTCGCCGGGCTGCACCATCACTGGCAGTTCGGCAAATTGCGCAGCGTTAGACCCTCCCGCATCCCCGAGCGAGTTGAAAGAGGTAGGCGGGCTTGCGTAAAGGGCGTCGGGTCCCCCAGTACTCTGGTTATAGGTTGTCTTGTAAGTGCTGACGAAAGTCCCTGTGGTCGGGTCCGTGAAGATCACATGGCTGTCGCCCGCTGGAAGGGTTGGAAGGCTGCTCTTCCAGTTACTCTTCATCCGATAGGGAAACTGGCGAAGTGTGCTTTTGTCTGTGTACCACTGACTCGTTACGGTTAGCTGCGGGTCAGTCGGCGCTGCTATCGTCTGGCCGTAACCGATTCCATCCCCGCCGTAAGCGGCATTCAGTTGAAGCTGCTGGATATATCCGGTGGGTAAGGCCACTCTGGGCCACTGAGCTGGGATTGCATGGTAGTAAGGCGCATCCGGGGAGAAGGCCATACTCAAGACCGTGTTCGCCGTGACTGGTTTCGAAGGAGCTTGCCATGTCTTCGGCTTGAGAGCACCGAGTAAGTTCGATATGTCGTTCGTGGAGTCTAACGACGGGTCGATTCCCCAATTCATGTACATGGAAAGAATTGCCTGACGTGCCAAAACTTCATTGGAAGTGACCGCTGCTCCCCGCGTCGTCACTTTGGCAAGTATAGCGTTGAGTCCAAGTTGCTGCGCCGTTAGCTGATTAGCATATGGAGCAAGTGAGGCGCTTAACTGGCTGTTGATGGAAGGAACCACATTGAGGGAAATGACATTTGACTTCACCGTGCTGCCATTTGCCAGGGTCGCGGACGCACGTAGATTGTGGATGCCTACGCTCAGCCCCGTAACCGAGAAGCCCTTCGGTGAAGAAGCAATCTGCCCCCCCATCCAGAAAGGAGAAGCCGTCTCAGTCGTTCGGAGGACGTCATCGACAAAATACGAAACGCTCGCAGCGGATGTAAGCCCGGTCGACGAAACAAAGATAGATCCCGCAACCGTTGCGGGACTGATCAGACCATTTAGCGCAAAGCCAGTCGCCGCAGGAGGAGTCGTAACTGGGGTTGTCGTAGCGGGAGGAGTACTAACCGGTGGGGTCGTCGTAGGAGGAGTCGTAGTCGGTGGGGCGGTAGTGGGAGTAGTAGTAGTCGGTCTACCCGTAGACCCACGAGTCGGGCGCCGCGAGCGCTGTGCGGCGCTCAAGGGTACAACCACTAAAGCAACGACGAATAGCATGAGCGTGGGCATGGTGAGTGTCCGTACCGAGCGAAAGGGACTGACGAACGGACGAGGGCAATGTGAGTTCCCGCTATCCTGGGGCGATATCTTCATTAGACGCATCTTTTCTTTCTTGGTCCGGAAAAGCTCCGGAGCATGCTAAAAACGATCCATTCCGAACGTAATGCTTCATAGACAAACTCCTTGTCAGAAGCGACGTTTCATCCATGGAACTCAGATTGTGTCGGATGTGTATCGCGGAGAAGTGCAATTTCAAAGCCAAAAGATATATGCACTAACTTGCACATTCCAATGGAAGAAAAGAGACATGCTCCATGAAGATCTCTGCAAAGTTCTGCACTCATCTGTACTTATTTCTGAGGTATAGGGAAAAAATTTCCCATCTCACGTCCGCTGCCGTCGAAGTAGCTCGCTGGCTAACCACGCCTGCTTATTGCCTGTCTCTATCTCGCGCTCCTTCTGGTCTTCAATAACCACCGGTTAGTAGGCCTTTGCCACAATTCAACGCGAATCATATGAGGCATTGCGCCTTTTGATACCAGCCACGCCTACGATCGGCAGCCGCCACGTCGCGAGCTAGCCCGTAACGGACGGATTGGGACAAAGGGTCTCGAGGTCAGTGCCATGGACTTCCTAAAGGTCGGGCCCTTCTCTATGCGCGTTGCAATTGCGCCCGTAAGGCTGGAGAGCTTTCTCCTGCACGCGATCTTTCCAACAACTTAGTCGCCCCGGAGATAACAAAGGGAATGCCCGATGGATCATTCCCGGGTCAAATCTTGATCTCCCTCCCCACTACCTCTCTCACCGCGAAGTTCGACTCCAGTCTCCTTACGCCGGGGAAACGCGATAGTTCCTGTTGATGCACGCGCTCGTAGTCACCCATATCGGCGACCTTAACTTGCAGCATGTAATCGTAATCCCCCGCCATCAGGTGGCAGGAAGCCACGCTATTGCATCGCCGAATTGCGGATTCGAAACTTTGCAGGGCCGTGGCGGACTGCCGCTCCAGGGTGACGCGAACGAAGACGGTCACGCTTGCGCCGAGTACACCGTGGTCGATCATCGCCTGATAGCCGACGATCACACCACGGCTTTCCAGCGAATGGATTCTGCGCGAGGTGGCCGACGGAGACAGCCCTACCAGGTCACCAATCTCTTCATTGGTTGCTCGTCCCTTGCGTTGGAGCGCCCGAATAATCTCCAATTCCACGCTATCGAATCCGGCAGTGCGATTATCTTGCGTTTCGGACGACTTAAATGACGTTTTCTTGTTCATGAACAGAATATTACTAAACTCTTTGCACAAGACTTGTCATACGTCTGATTTACCTTCTATTCATCGAGACTTCACAGCTAATCGTGGTAAGGGGCGTTTTCTAATCGCCTCCTACGACGACTTCATATAGTCCTGCAGCGACCTTCTCTCTGAAGGCCTACAGCAGAACTGCACCTTTTTGCGAACTTACACAGCGTCACCGTTGCAGGAGTCTGCCGATGATTGTGAGTGTTCCAAGGGAGTTGAAGGATCAAGAGACGCGCGTTGCGCTCACTCCTTCCGGTGTCCGTAGTCTTGCCGATCAGGGCCATACCGTGTTTGTGGAAACGGACGCTGGAGCGCTTTCCGCCTTTCCGGATGCGGAGTTTGTCGCCGCAGGCGCCACCATTCTCGACACAGCGCAAGAAGTATGGGATCGAGCCGACATTCTTCTCAAGGTGAAGGAGCCAATTGAGAGCGAGTACGAGAATTTTCGTCCGGGTCTCACGCTCTTTACCTATCTCCACTTAGCACCTCTTCCGGAGTTGACGGCAAGGCTGCGAGAGAACAGGGTCACAGCGATCGCGTACGAAACCGTGACTGGGCCGCGCAACGCACTTCCTCTGCTCACGCCGATGTCCGAGGTGGCAGGTCGTTTGGCGGTGCAGGTGGGAGCTTCGTACCTTCAAAAAGGGAACGGCGGACGCGGCATGCTGCTGGGTGGTGTTCCCGGTGTTCCGCCTGGGCGCGTGTGCATTCTCGGTGGCGGAATCGTCGGCACAAATGCTTGCAAGATGGCTCTTGGACTGGGTGCGGACGTAACGATCGTGGATCTGAATCTTGATCGCCTGCGTGAGCTGGATGACATCTTTGGGGGACGCGTCAAGACGCTCGCGTCGAACCCTTACAACGTGGCGCGGGCGGTGCAACACTCCGATCTGGTCATTGGTGGAGTCCTGATTCCGGGCAAATCTGCACCGAGGGTTCTGACTGCGGAGATGGTCAGTGCGATGCAGCCTGGTTCGGTGATCGTCGACGTAGCCATCGATCAGGGTGGATGCATTGAGACGGCACATCCCACCAGCCACAGTGACCCCTCGTACGTTGTCGATGGCGTGATTCACTACTGCGTCACCAACATGCCTGCGGCGGTTCCAAACACCTCCACACTTGCACTGACGAACGCAACGTTTCCCTTCGTTGCGCAGCTGGCCAACTACGGGGCTCTGCAGGCCATGAAGGCCAATCCACATCTTGCCAATGGATTGAACACCTACGACGGAGAGCTGACCTGCGAAGCCGTTGCACTTTCTCAAGACATGCAATGGACCCCTGCGCTGGAGCTGGTGAGCTAAGAGTTCCGATTTCAAAAAGTACGCCTGAGCAGAACTGCAGCACCGAATGATCACCGTAGTACGAGGATCGAGGAGGGCAGATGGCATCAGTGATATCGATACGGAATTTGGGCAAGACGTACCAGATGGGTGACATCGCGGTGCATGCTTTGCGGTCCGTGAGTTTGGAGATCGA
>Ga0157290_10000053_pt1 | contig 40738 bp, 40 predicted proteins | sample NitcycUS149409B1_FD_108389 | JGI IMG/M metagenome (GOLD analysis project Ga0157290, IMG submission 108389) | Soil microbial communities from Arlington Agricultural Research Station in Wisconsin, USA - Nitrogen cycling UWRJ-S149-409B-1 | ecosystem: Environmental > Terrestrial > Soil >...
GGCAGTGGTTTGTATCCCGGATAGCCCGTATACGGGCTCGCCGTCCACTCCCAGCAATCTCCGATCATCTGCTGCACGCCTTCGCCTGTACCCGCAGCAGGATGCAACACTCCCACATCCCACAAATTCCCGTCAAGCGCTAATGGCGCAGCCGCCGTCTCCCACTCCGCCTCTGTCGGCAATCGACAACCAATCCAGCGGGCGAACGCGTCGGCTTCAAAGAAGCTCACGTGGCACACCGGCGTATCCAGAAGCTCCGAGAGGCCGCGATATCCGCCCAGCGTGAAGACCTTCCATCCCGTCCCATCCGAGGCATCGCGCTGCCAGTACAAAGGAGCACGCCATCCCTCGGCCTCCACGGCGCTCCAGCCTTCGGAGAGCCAGAACTCCGGCCGGTCATACGCATCATCCGCCATAAACTCCAGATACTCCCTACACGTAGTCAGACGGTTCGCGAGAGAGTAAGGCTCCAGATAGACCTTGTGCCGTGGCGTCTCGTTATCGAAGCAGAAATCCATCGGATCGCCAGTCTTCAGCGGATACCCGATCTCCTCCAAACCACCGTGGAACTCCGTCCATGTCAGGGGGCTTGCCTCACTATTCGTAGCAACCGTATCGCGATACACAGGGTGCAGAGGATTCGTAAAGAAAGCGTTCTTCAGATCGGTCAACGCTAGTTCCTGGTGCTGTTGCTCGTGATTCAGCCCAAGCACAATGCGCCGAATCGCCTCGTCCTCAAGGTCGCCGGAGAGCAGTCGCTCCATAGCCGCATCCACATGGGCGCGAAACTCAAGAATCATCTCCAACGAAGGTCGCGAGAACGAAGCACGCAGCTTCTTCTCCGGAATCTCCTCGCCCAGCGAGACGTAATAGCTGTTAAACAGCCAGTGGAAATCCGGATGGAACTCCACATAACCTGGCAGAAACTGGCGCAACACAAACGTCTCGAAGAACCAGCTTGTATGCGCCTGGTGCCACTTGATCGGACTCGCGTCGGGGGTCGACTGGACCATCTGGTCCTCCGCGCTCAGACCCCGTGTAATCTCCGCAGTCGCTCCACGCACCGCTTTGTATCTCCCCAATAGGCCCTGGACCTGCACACTCTTGCTCTCTGAGACCTGAATCATCGTCGGCTCTCCCATGCGCTGATTACCCCTAGATGCTTCAATGAACGCCATCGGTGCAATCATTCGCCACCCCCGAAGGAAGTGCAAGCTGCGAGTTTAACCCTGAAAAAGTGCATCGGGGAAGAAATCCCTCTCCATAGCATGTCCGTTTCCGGACGTCCCTCTCGGGATATGGACACCTAACCCGCCTCCTCCCGCAGTAACTTGCGGAGAACACAAGCGAAGAACCGCTCGTTCTTTGGGCAGGAACGTGCTCCCTGATGAAGCAGAAATTACGCCCCGGCCTATTTCAAGCGGAGAAGGACCCATGACTACTCTGACGCAGGATGTCCGCTACGCGCTCCGGCAGTTGCGCAAGACGCCAGCCTTCACCCTTACGGCAATTCTGACGCTGGCACTTGGAATCGGCGCGAATGCCGCCATCTTCACCCTGGTGCATGCCGTCCTTCTGCAAGGCCTCCCTGTAACCAATCCTGAGACGTTAATACGAATTGGCGATCGAAATCAGTGCTGCGTTAACTCCGGCGCTCGCGATGATGGCAACTACGCCCTCTTTCCGACGGAAACGTATGAACAAATTAAAAAGAACGTCCCGGAATTTGAAGAGCTGGCCGCCCTGCAGGCGGGCTTTGCCTATCGCCCCGTCATCGCCCGTCGCGACGGCGACCGGGCGGCCCGGTCCATCGTGGGTGAATTCGTCTCCGGCAACTACTTTCGCACCTTTGGTCTGAGTCCCCACACCGGTCGACTGTTGAACGATTCCGACGACGTTGCAGGCGCGCCCATCGTCGCCATCATGAGCTACGACACCTGGCAAAGCGAATACTCCGGCGACCCATCCATCATCGGCAGCACCTTCTGGGTCAACACCAAACCTGTCACGATCGTAGGCATCGCCCCCAAAGGTTTCTATGGAGATCGTCTCTCCAGCACGCCCCCGAACTTCTACCTGCCTATCGAGTCCTTGCCCGTTCTGGCGAACGTCGGCTACGTGCACGATCCCGAAGCGAACTGGCTGTACATCATCGGTCGTGTCAAGCCAGGCGTTGCTCTGGGCCCTCTGCAGGAGAAGATCAGTGCAATCGTGAAGCAGATGAAGGCGCCCAGCAAGGACTTTGCCGGCACGCGCGGCAAAGAGTTGCTGGCAAAAACTCACGTCGTGCTCACCCCCGGCGGTTCAGGCATCCAGGATATGAAGGAGCAGTATGCCTCGAACCTGCGCCTGCTCATGATCATCTCGGGCCTCGTGCTCTTGATCGCATGCGCTAACATCGCGAACCTTTTGCTCGTCCGTGGCATGAACCGCAAGACAGAGATGTCCGTCCGCACTGCGCTCGGAGCAAGGCGGGGGCGAATCATCGGCCAGCTTCTCACAGAGAGTCTTCTGCTCGCCCTCCTCAGCGGCCTCGCTGGTCTGGCTGTCGCCTACGCAGGCACGCAGATGTTGCTCAGAATGATCTTCAACGGAGCAGAGCGCCTTCCCATCCAGTCAAGCCCCTCTCCGATCGTTCTCGGATTTGCGCTCCTTCTCTCCCTTCTCACCGGTGTAGTCTTTGGCATCGCGCCTGCCTGGATTGCGGCGCAGGCCCAGCCTGCTGACGCCCTTCGCAGTGGGATGCGAGCTACCTCTACCGGAGCCTCCTTCCTTCAGAGAAGCCTGGTCGTCCTGCAGGCCGCCCTATCGCTCGTCCTTTTGGTCGGTGCCGGCCTCTTCTCGCAAAACCTCTCCCGACTCCAGCACATGGATCTCAAGCTGGACGCGAAGAACCGCTACATCGTGCACATCAACCCGCAGACGGCCGGTTACACGGCTCCGCAGCTGGAGGCCTTTTATCGCACCCTGGAAGATCGCTTCCACGCCATACCGGGTATAAAAAAGGTCGGCCTCGGCACCTACACCCCCATGGAAGACAACAACTGGGGTAATGGTCTGCAGGTGCAGGGTGCGCCCACCCACGTCGTCGGAGCCTCCTTCGTCAAAATCAACCCGGAGTTCTTCGACTCCGTCGGGACGCACCTCGTCGCCGGCCGCGACTTCAACACCCGGGACACCGCCACCGCTCCCACCGTCGCCATCGTCAATCAGACCCTTTCGAAACAACTCTTCAAAGGCGCCAGCCCCCTCGGCCATCACGTTGGCTCTCCGGACTCCCCCGGAGACTACGAGATCGTCGGCGTCGTCGAAGACACCGCCTACCAGAGCGTCAAGTGGAAAGACCACGGCATGTACTTCGTGCCCATCATGCAGCGGCCCCTAAGTTCCAAAGGCCCCGCGGAAGAAGACGAAGGCCTCTACGCCGGAGCGATCGTGCTCCAGACAGAGCATCCCATGGAAAGCATTGAGTCCCTCACCCGACGAACGCTCGCCAGTATTAACCCCAATCTCTCCGTCGTGAAGTTCCAGACCTTCGACGCGCAGATCGCCGATCAGTTCACCGACGACAGGACCATCGCACGCCTCACCATGCTCTTTGGCGGACTTGCGTTGCTCCTTGCCTCCGTCGGCCTCTACGGAGTGACCTCGTACACCGTCGCCCGTCGCACCTCAGAGATCGGCATCCGCATGGCACTCGGCGCGGAACGGTCCAGCGTCGTTGCAATGATCCTTCGCAGCGCCATGCTGCAGGCAGGAATCGGCCTGGCTCTCGGGATTCCGATAGCACTCTTCTGCGTTCGCTATGTAAAGTCGCAGTTGTATAACATCACCAATGTCGATGCCAGCGTGATGACCATCGCCGTCATGACCCTGGCCGTAGCCGCAGGGCTCGCCGGTCTTATCCCGGCACGGCGCGCAGCTTCCACAGATCCAGCACAAGCTTTGAGGACGGAATAGATGATCGAGTTGAAAAATCTGGAACGCAGCTTCCGTGCGGGCCACGAAGAACTCTGGGTACTACGACGCATCGCTCTCACCATTCGCGAAGGCGAATTTCTCACCATCATGGGACCATCGGGCGCCGGAAAATCCTCCCTCCTCAACGTCCTTGCCATGCTCGACGATCAGTGGCGTGGCGAGTTCTTCTTTGAAGACCTCCCCGTCCACGCGATGAACCGCAAGCAGCGCAGCGACCTCGCTCGCCGCCGCATCGGCATGGTCTTCCAGAGCTACCACCTGCTCGACGACCTCACCGTGGCGGAGAACCTCGACCTTCCGCTCACCTACAAAAATATCCCCAGCAAAGAGCGCCAAGCGCTCGTAGCCGATACGCTCGATCGCTTCCAGATCGTCGGCAAGAAAGATCTCTTCCCCAACCAGCTCTCCGGTGGACAGCAACAGCTCGTCGGCATCGCGCGCGCCGTCATCCACAAGCCGTCTCTCCTGCTCGCCGACGAACCTACAGGCAACCTGCACTCCGCGCAGGCCCGCGAGATCATGGAACTCTTCCGCCAGCTCAACGCCGAAGGTACGACCATCGTGCAGGTCACGCACTCCGAAACCAACGCCGAGTACGGCACTCGCACCATCGAACTCCGCGACGGCTGGATCCACCTGGACACCGCCAATCCACCCGCATAAGAACCGCGATCAAGGCACAAGCACGAAGTCCTTGATCGCCACTCTCACCCCGGCAAGAGATCTCTCCCTCGCTGGCTTGATGAACACTGTGATCTCGTCGAACTGTCTTCCCTGAGGTATCGAAGAGAGCCGAAAGTTTAGGGTCTCTTCAACCGGCGGCCGGTTGAGGAAGACGCGTGCCGCATCGCTCGAATGCAGGACCATACCCCCAAGTGAAAGCGCTGTACTTCCCTTAGCCCTGCTGTCGCTCAACTGCACCTCAATCGCAAGCGCTCCCGGACGATCGTCCGCATTCACCAGATCGATACGGAACATACTGCAGCAACTCACCTGGATCGGTGTGCCGAGCGACTGATGAGCCGCCATCAAGAGCGGCTGCCAGTCCGCCGAGCGTATGCGTGTCTTGAGAGGATCTCCATGCTGCACCTTCGCGTCCGGCTTCGGTCGCTGGTCCGGATTTTTATAAAACCAGTAAGCACCGTCGAAGACAATCACCAGCGGCTTCGCTGGAATCATGGCCACCCGCGTCCCATGGGCAACTGCAGGCGCACGCGGAACAACTCTCGCGTGCGGCTTCTCAGGAAGAAGAAGAACGATGCCCGAATAAGAGTTCCCGGCAAACTGCGATTCTTTCCTCGCTGCAGCATTCACTGTCTGCACCGGACGGCGGAGATTCAGGAGGCCTTCGAACTCTCCCGCAACCTTTCCGCTCTCTATAAAGGGCAGCAATGCAACTGTTGTGAACAGGAACGCAAGAGCCGAAGACCAAACGACGGTTCCAAAAGATGGAGAAGATTTTTCCTGTTGCTGCCCTGAGATCGCTTTGCCTCGCAAGTTCCACATCAAAAAGCACGAACAAACCGCGAAGCAACAGCCAGCAACCCACAGACGATCTGCCGCGAGGCTCCCGACTCCAGTCTCGAAGGCAATCGCCATCAAAACCGCTGGCAGGAGTGGTCGCCACAAAGGGATTGGCTCTCGCGCCTCAAAGAGAAGCGCGCCCGTTCTCCCCTCCGGCGGGATGTCTAATGGACCCTCTGTTTCGGTTCGCCAACGACTGAGAAACAAAATAGCGCATCCGGCGATGAGTGGCACAACGCCGCAGAGGAGCACCGAGCCTTCTCTCCCCAACAAAGCCAACGAAGGCAGCCAGCCTGCGGCGACCCACGACTCGCATATTACCCGCCAGACCGGGATCGCGATATACCCTCGCAACAAGCGACAGACCGCCCACACGGAAAACGCATGCGCACAGAACGCAACGGCCACATAAACCAGCGCAACGAGAAGAAGCTGTTGCCAGGACAATACAGGTCGCCCGGGAACCCTGCACAATACGGCAACTACCCCGCCCGTCACCAACAGGCTCGCACCCAGCGGCAATGCGATCAAACCCAACGTCCTCGGGGAATCTTCCGCCATGCCGCCCGCACTCCTTGGAGCCCATTCTCACGAGGCTTCTCTTTGGGGTCAATCAGATTTATAGAATTTTGGCAGTTAGCGGACGGATATACATGTGTAGACGACCAGTCTATTATTAGGAGTTATGGCAACTGCCTCTACAACTCGGGAGCACCTCCTGGAAGTCGGCCTCAGACAACTTCGGAGCACCGGTTATACGGCTACCGGCGTGAAGGAAGTACTCGATCTTGCGAAGGTTCCAAAGGGCTCTTTTTATCACTACTTCCCCAGCAAGGAAGCCTTTGTCGGGGAGCTTTTCGAGCGTTATGCCGAGCAGGAATTAGCAAGGGCTCAGCGTCTTCTGAGCGACACGTCCACTCCACCCCTGAAGCGGCTGCGACACTACTTCGAAGAACTGATCTCGGTCTACGGGCATCGCGCCGAAATCAGCGGTTGCCTGATCGGGAACATGAGCCTGGAGGTAGCCGACCATAGTCCTAAACTCCAAGGCCAACTGCAATCCATATACACGTACTGGCAGGGCGATATAGCCGATGTTCTACGACAGGCGATCAAGCGCGGCGATCTGAAGAAGTCCACCAAACCCGATGCGCTCGCCGAGTTCATTTTGAATAGCTATGAGGGCGCCCTGGTCCGCATGAAAGCGGAGCAGAGCGATCTACCTCTCCAGAACTTCCTCTACTTTGTCTTTGACGTTCTTCTCAAAAACTAAGTCCTCGAAATAAAGAAAAATCGATTAGAAAATCTTTTTCTGAATCTGCTAACCAACCGGTCTACTCATATACGTGGATCGATTTTCAGATTCAAACTTCCGCTCCAAGGAGATTCACTATGTCGACTTCAAACACTTCTTCCAAAGGCACGGCACTCATCACTGGAGCTTCGACGGGCATTGGCGCGGTCTATGCCGATCGCCTTGCAAAGCGCGGTTACGACCTCGTTCTGGTTGCCCGCAATGCCAAGCTCCTCAACGAACTTGCAAGCTCACTCTCCACAGCAACCGGCCGCAAGGTCGAGGCCTTCCCCGCCGACCTCACCAATAAAGCCGAACTGCGCAAGGTCGAAGAACGGCTGCGTACGGACAGCTCCATCACCATGCTCGTGAATAACGCTGGGTTTGGTGGCGTGGCTACACTTCTCAACTCCAAAGTAGACGACATGGAAAACATGATCGACCTCAATGTCACGGCCCTTCTGCGCCTGACATCAGCCGTTGTTCCCGGCCTTCTGGAACGCAAAGGCGGAGCCATCATCAACATCTCTTCCATCGCCGCGTTGAATCCAGAGTTATTGAACGGTGTCTATAGCGGAACCAAGGCCTTCGTTCTGAATCTGACCCAGTCGCTCCACAAGGAAGTGGGGGACAAAGGAATCCAACTGCAGGCCGTTCTTCCCGGCGCAACCGCATCCGAGTTCTGGGGCCGCGCCGGTGCTGGCGGACATCAGAACCTGCCCTCCGAAATCGTGATGAGCTCAGAGGAGATGGTGGATGCCTCTCTCGTCGCCTTCGACCGCGGCGAACTGGTCACCATCCCGTCGCTTCCAGATGTTGCCGATTGGGACAAGTTCAACGCAGCACGTCTCGCCCTGGCACCCAACCTCTCGCACAAGCACTCGGCGGAGCGCTACGGCGTCCGCTAACTCGCACGTGACGGGCTCCGCCTGGATTTTCCGGATGGAGCCCTTTGCGCGTTCCGCGGTTTCTCACCCGCTGCTGGAACTTCTTCCTCCGTTTTGCGGCTGAATTTCCGTTTTGGAACAGAACGGAATTGGCGAACAAGCGCCGTTGGGCATATACTTCGGGCATCGAGCATGTACGCCGCTCTGCTGGCAGGTCTCCACCTTCCGCCAGATCTCCAGAGTGAAACAGCTCGTGTGAGTGAGGTGCGTCTTCCCCCAGGCGTCGAGTAGCAAGTTTGACTCGGATCCCGATCTCCTTCCCGGTGCCCCGGCACACGCGCTGCCGCGTTTCGCGCTCTCTCTGGCTCAGCGCTCCTTCTCTTCGCTCGTCTCGGTCTTCGCTCCCGGAGAATGTGCGCTCTGCTCCAGCTCACTCTTAGAGGCTCGCCTCGCGCCTCTCTGCGAACTCTGCCTGGACAAGCTGAAACCAGCAAAGCTCCTGCAATGTGTCGTCTGCGGGGAGGCACTCGGCATGGAATCCGTCTGGGCCCATGGCGAAGATGCTCAAATCGCCTGCTCCATCTGCCGCTTATCACCTCCGCCTTTCGCTCGCGCGACTTCGTTCGGCCTGTATGAAGGAGCCCTGCGCCAAATGATCCATCTGCTGAAATTTCAAGGGCAAACCGCACTCGCAGATATTTTGGGAGACCACCTTGCCACAGCGCTGGAGGCTCTTCGCTCTGACGCGCCGACGGAGATGCTTGTTCTCTCCGTTCCTCTCTTCCGCTCCAAACGTCCCTTCAACCAAAGCACACTTCTGGCTAACCGCGCCGTCGCCCAGGTGAAGCGAAGACATCCCGCATGGAAGCTTCGCGAAGACCACACACTGCTTCGCCGCGTCCGTCCGACGCAGAGCCAGTTTCAGCTCTCGCCCAGGCAGCGCCGTCTCAACCTTGGCGGTGCCTTCAGTGTGACAAGGCCCGGAAAGATCGCTGGCCGCGACATCCTGCTCATCGATGACATCTACACCACCGGAGCCACGGCCCGCGAGTGCAGCAAGACGCTGCTCGCCGCCGGAGCCCGCTCTGTCCACGTCCTCACTCTCGCCCGCGCACAACAGGGGCAGGTCGCCGAGCGTTGGCAGCCCGGCACGCCACTCCACACCACTCAATTCGGATCGGCCTAACGCAAAAAGTCAAAAGGAGTACGCCCCATGCACGCGACGACCTACGACAATCAGCAAAACAGCCTTCGCCCCACTCCGCCCGGTCATGTTCCCGGTCACGCTCCCAGTCTGGTCAAACCAGCAGCCTTTGGAACCAAACCGCGCAAACAGAAGTCCCTCGCCAAATGCCACACCCTGGCGCACCGCAGCCAGACTGAGCCTTCCCGCGCACGCGGCGGCCAGCTCCAGACGCCGGTCCTCGTGCTCAACGCCTCCTACGAACCCATTAACATCTGCGGAGCCCGTCGCGCCCTCGTTCTCGTCCTCAAGGGTGTCGCCCGTACCGAAGAGGAGCAGGGTGCCACCATGCACGCCGCACGCGTGCGTATGCCCATGCCTTCAGTGATCCGCCTGCTCGAATACCGCCGCATCCCTCACCAGACGCGCGCCCTCTCCCGCAAAAATATCCTGTTGCGTGACCGCTCCACATGTCAGTACTGCGCCGTCGTCTTCCCCAGCGGTGACCTCACGCTCGATCACGTCATTCCCCGCTCACGCGGAGGTACCTCTACCTGGGAGAACCTCGTCGCCTGCTGCCACAACTGCAACCGTCGCAAAGGCAGCCAGCTCCTGCACGAGCTCCGCGACATGAAGCTCCTACGCCAGCCCAGCCCCTTCAGCCTCCACACATCACGCCACATCATGCGGATGCTCGGATCAGGCGAAGCAAACTGGCGCAAATACCTGTACTTCGAGGCACAGGCCTCCTGAGACTTCTTGACTTCCGACAGGTAAGACTTGCTGCGTTCCGCTCTCTCTGACTGTGTCCCGTCTCCGAACCCACCGGCAGCGTGAACAAGCCTGCCTCTGCCGTCCCGCGCATCGCGCCTGATCTTTCTCCGTCTGCTGGATGGATTGAAGGAATCGTCGAAGGCGCTGTGAAGCGCGGTTCAGTTTCTCCCAGGGCTCCCGGTAGTCCCCCAAAACAATCTCGTATCGACCTGGGAATAGTTCGAGCCGTGACGGTTTAAATCACAAGAGAGCGCCAGCTGGTCACGGTAAGCCCTTTGTATCGGCTGCAATTTTTTACCTCTTGAAGTAGGATGTGAACCGCCTTTGACGCGGTGAAAGCCCAATAGTTGCAATGCTGCGTTACTTTAGTACCTACAACTTCCGTACTACTTAGTTATATATATGAAAATAATAGACTTACGCAAGGTTACATCCTAGAGTGGGTTTGTCAGGCAAGTCCAGACAAAAAATCTCAGGGAGTAACCCACATGAAAAATATTGTTCGCGCCTTCGTAGTCGCCCTCGTTCTCACAGGCTCCGCCGCCACCGCCTACACCGCGAACTCCGGTGCCGTCGTCACGAACGCGACCACTGTCAACGCAATGCCAAGGCCCCTGTGCCCCCTGGATGATCCCAACCACTGCGGTATGGGCCAGAATCGCTAAATCTCGGTTTTATTCTGGAATTTCCCTAATTTAGTCATTGCCCGCCGACATCTGCTTCGCTATGCTTCCAACTAGGAGCGGGCAGATGTCGACAAAGGCATGTTTGGATCTTTTGCTGATCTTGGAAATTGCTCTCAGCCTCGCTGCGATCTTTTACCTCGTTCGCTCTGAATCCGCCCGCGAGTACTGGTCTTTGACGTCTCTTTTGTCCGTTAGAGTTTCTGCGGGCGTGATCGGTCTCACACTTGACGTCGTAGCCGGCCACCTGATCAGCGGCCTGCATGCTTATGTGACGTATTTCTTTGTTTATTGGATCGGTTTCGGCCTCGAGACGCTTCTGGGCGTTCTGACGATTTACAACATCTATCGTTCGGCCATGGCACCGCTCAAGGGTCTTCAAACTCTGGGCATGTTGATGTTTAAATGGGCAGCGGCTATCTCCACCGTGGTTGCCCTTGCCATCTCGATTGGGCCCCGCGTCAAAACGACAAGCTTTCTCATATCGGCAGTGACCCAGATGCAGCGTGCAAGCAGCGTTTTGACTCTCAGCCTCCTTCTCTTCGTCTGCTTTGCCATTCGCCCCATGGGGCTGTCCTACCGCAGTAGGGTCTTTGGTGTGAGTCTCGGGCTTGGTGTTTTTTCGACGATGAATATGATCCAATCCGCATGGATAACGAGCAGCTCACTTTACACCTTGTTCAATTTTGTGGACGCCTGCGCCGTCTGCGCGACACTCGCTATTTGGATCCGCTACTTTGCGATGCCGGAACCAGCACGCCGCATGATCCTGCTGCCCACCACATCTCCCTTCCTGCGCTGGAACCAGATCTCCGAGATCCTGGGTCACAACCCAGGCTTCGTCGCGGTCGGTGGCTTGCCTCCAGGCATCCTCGCTCCGGCCGAGTTGGAGATTATGCGCCGCGCTTCAGTGGCCAAGACAGCCAGTACCGCCTCACAGATGGTCTCCGCCTCAAGCTCCGCCGCCTAAATCTAAAGCCCGCGCCCACTCTTCGCCAAAGAATAGTGTCGCGCAGATGCGCACAAACCTGATCTGTATGGAACTCCTGGGGTCCATGGCAGATCAGGGATGAACCTGCATCCCTGCACAGCGTAAGAGGTGCACGTATAAGAATTCAGCCCCGACATCCAGCCACAAACACAAGAGCCGCACCCCGAAGGGTGCGGCTCTTGTGTTTAATCTAAAGAAACTACTCGTTTTCCGAGCGCTTCCAGTTGATCAGGTCACCCAGAGTCGTGGTGGAAGACGATCCAGAGGACTGGTTCTCGCGCTTGCCATCCTTGGAAGGAGCCTTGTAGCTCTCGACCTCGGCACGGCTGGCTTCTTCGCCGATGCCGCGCAGGCTGAGACCGACCTTCTTCTCTTCCTGGCTCATCTTCACGATCTTGAACTCCATCTCCTGGCCAGGCTCAAGCGTGACCGGCTGATGCAGTTCGTTGACCGCTTCGGATACGTGGCAGAGACCCTCTACGCCTTCGGCAATCTCGACAAACGTGCCGAACTGTGCCGAGCGAAGAACCTTGCCCTTGACCACATCGCCTACGCGATGCTGAGCGAAGAACGTATCCCAGACATCCGGCTCCAGCTGCTTCACGCCGAGCGAAAGGCGGCGATTCTCCGGCTCTACACCCAGAACCACAGCGCGAACCTTCTCGCCCTTCTTCAGAACCTCAGAAGGATGCTTGATGCGCTTCGTCCAGCTCAGGTTCGAGACATGTACGAGACCGTCGATGCCATCTTCGATCTCGATGAAGGCGCCGAAGTCCGTGAGGTTACGTACGCGGCCTTCCACGATCTCACCGATCGGGTACTTGTTCTCCAGCTGCTCCCAGGGATTGTCCTGGAGCTGCTTCATGCCCAGAGAGATGCGGCGGTCGGTCGGATTCACAGCGAGGATGATCGTGTCAGCCTCATCGCCGGGCTTGACCATCTTCGACGGATGCTTCATCCGCTTGGACCACGTCATCTCCGAGACGTGCACCAAGCCTTCGATGCCCTGCTCCAGCTCGACGAATGCGCCGTAGTCGGTGACGGAAAGAATACGTCCCTTGACCTGTGCGCCGATCGGGTAACGCTCGATCGCATCCAGCCATGGGTCAGGCGTCAGCTGCTTGAATCCAAGCGAAACGCGCTGCTTTTCCTTGTCGAACTTCAGAACCTTGACCTGAATCTCATCGCCCACCTGGACCAGGTCGCGGGGATGCGTCAAACGGCCCCAGCTCATGTCCGTGATGTGCAGCAGCCCATCCAGTCCGCCCAGATCCACAAACGCGCCGTAGTCGGTGAGGTTCTTCACGACGCCCGTCATGATCGAACCCTCTTCCAACGTCTGCAGCGTGATGTCCTTGCGCGAATTCTGCTCCTCTTCGAGGATCTCCTTGCGCGAGATGACCACGTTGCCGCGCTTCTTGTTCAGCTTGATGACGCGAACGTCCAGCTGCTGACCAATGTAGCTATCGAGATTGCGTACAGGGCGAACTTCAACCTGCGATCCTGGAAGGAACGCCTTGACGCCGATATCGACGGTCAAGCCACCTTTGACGCGGGACAGAACCGTTCCGGTCACTGGCGCCTTATCGGCACAGGCCTTCTCCAGCTGGTCCCAAAGGCGATGACGCTGGGCCTTCTCGTACGAAACGAGATATCCGCCCTCCTGCTCCTCGCGCTCCACAACCACTTCCACGGCATCACCCACAGCAAGCTTCGACTCGCCAGCGTGATCCAGCACCTGCTCCTTGGGAATCAAACCCTCAGACTTCAGGCCGATGTCGACCACCACATGCTTGTCGGTGATCTTTACGACGGTGCCAGTAACAACCTTGTCCTCTTCCATGGCGGACTGCGCAGCTTCTTTCTCTGCGGCCTGCTCACGGTCAAAGTTCTCCAATGCAGCAGCAAAATCAGCCGCATCATAATCTGCGGCATCAGGTGCACTGGCATCGGCGATCGGCTCGACCGAAGCTTCCGGTGCGGGCGTCACGACATGGTTGGTGGTGGCGGTTTCATTCGACGGGGCTACTGCCGTCTCTTCGGTTGCGAGATTTTCCAGTTCGGTTGTCAGGGGTTTGCTCTCTGTATCAGGATTGGGGATGTTTGACATAAATTTGATGCGCGGTCCGGAACTTCGGATCTAGCTTTGCTCACTTTCTCTCCTCAACCTTGCGGCCCGTACTCGAGGTCAGCAGACAGAGTCGACAGAAGCGTATCAGCAAAGTAAAACCAAATTTCAGGAGGAGCCAGCGTCATTCAACGGTGCGCATTGGCTCTACCTGACTATACCGCCCGCGATTGCGAAGCGTCAACGGTGACGCTTCCCAATCCCATTCGATATTCGGCCCAAAATGAAACACACGCGATGCCTCATGCCCGCCGCGCCGCAACCGCCTCCGTCACAGCCTTCGGTTTGGCCTTCGAAGCCGTCACGGTAGCCACCGCCAGCAGAATCACGCCCATTCCGATCCACTCCAGACCGCGCAGGTGTTCGCCCAGGAAGATCGCCCCCAGCAATACCGCCACAATCGGGTTCACATAGGCGTACGTCGCCACCTTCGCTACTGGAACATGGTGCAGCAGATAGGTATAGGCGCTATATCCGATCAGCGACCCGAAGACCGCCAGCCAGAGCAGCCCCAGGAACACACCGCTCGTCCAGTGAGCGGTCTGCCAGCCTCCCAATGCCGTGCCTATACCGATATTCGTTGCTCCGCCCATCAACATCTGCCACGCGCTGGCCACCATCGGATCCGCCGTCGAGGTCCATCGGCGTGCCACCACACTCCCCACCGCCCAGCTCACACCGGCCAGCAGCAAAACCCCGGACGCCAACAAAATGCCTCCATTCGCTCCTGCGGGCAGGTGCAGGCTCGGCCAAAGCAGAAGCACCATTCCTCCGACACCCATCGTTGTGCCCACCCAACCGGCTGCATTCAAAGGCTCTCCGCCCGGCACCGCCGTCTCCAGCACCGCGATCATGATGGGAATCGACGCCATAATCAGCGACGCCATCCCGGAACTCACATACTGCTCGCCCCACGCCAGCAGCACGTTATTCCCCGTCAGCAACATCAGCCCAATCACTAGCAGCCGTACCAGTTCGCGCCGGGAGACGCGCAAACTCTTCCCGCGCGCAGCGAGAATCGCCATTAGGAGGCTGCCCGCAATCGCATACCGGAGCCCGGACGTAAACGCGGGCGAGATAAAACGCACCACGTACCGGATCGCAACAAAGGTCGATCCCCAGAAGAAATACACGCACCCAAACGCCACGAGCACCAGCATTCGCGCCCGCTTGGCCTCTTTCTCGGTCGACGCCACTTAGCGCGAGCCCTGAGAAGCCGCTACAGGTACCTCATAACGCACCAGCCCCAGGGCCCACTCAATCGCCCCTTTGTACATCGCCTGCATCCGCGGGTCGTCCCAGTTCTCTACCGGATGCCCCAGCGTCGAATAAAACACGCGTCCTCTACCCACCTGCTTCACCCAGGTCACGGCGAAATCTTTGTCGGACCGATGTACGTTCTTGTTAGTAAGATCCAGTTTTCCCGCGTCCAGACGCATCAGAACATGCACCTTCGACCGATCCCAAAGCTTCTGCTGATAGATCTCGTCCGTCAGCGCAAACTCCTTCGGCCACGAGTTCATGCCCGGAAACGTGCTGTCCTCCACCACAATCGGTGCCTGAAACGTGCCCCACGGATGCTGATCGAACGTCCCGCCCACCATGTCCACCCACTCCGGCCACTTCGTCCACGTGATCGCCGCCGAATGTACGGCCACAATGCCTTTTCCGTCGTCCTTCACAAACTGCAGCAGAGAGGCGTTCCGCTCGTCATCCATCTCCAGCGTCCCGCCCGTGTAAAAGACGATTGCGTCAAAATCATTCAGGTTCTTGGCGTTGTACTCCAGCTTCTTCTTTGTCAGCGGCTCCGTGTCCGTCCGCAGCGTCGTGTCCCACTCGCCGCTCTCGCGCCCCATCCGCTCGATGACCGCCATCGCATGGCTCACTGACTCGTGCCGATACCCCTTTTCCTCACCGATCACGAGCAGATGCTTCTTCGGCGAGGGCGCTTGCCCCAGACATACCGCTGCCATTGGAATCAGCACAAGCAGAACCAACAATCTTTGCATCGCCGAATTTTACACACCAAGATCGCCTCAATGCGGGATCTTGTTTCCAACCGGTCTTCGCCGTATCCTCGCCTTCAGTGGACTTTCTCAACAAAAAACGCTTCGACCTGAACAAGACGCCGAAGTCGGCAGACGCTGACCGCCTCGTCTCCGCCTCAACCACGGACGACGACGCAGCCTTCGAGCTCAAGCTACGCCCACACCACCTCCGCGAGTTCATCGGCCAGGAGAAGGCGAAGGAACAGCTAGCCATCGCACTCGAAGCCGCCAAGGCACGCGGCGAAGCGCTCGACCATGTCCTCCTCTTCGGCCCTCCGGGGCTCGGCAAAACCACCCTCGCCACTATCATCGCGAACGAACTGGGCGTCGGTTATCAGCAGACCAGCGGCCCCGCCCTGCAGATCCAGGGCGATCTGACCGCTATCCTCACCAATTTGCGTGAAAAGCAAGTCCTCTTCCTCGACGAGATCCACCGCCTCCAGCCTGTCCTCGAAGAGAAGCTCTACACCGCGCTTGAGGATTACCAACTCGACATCATCATCGGCCAGGGCCCCTCTGCGCGCACGCACGTGATGGAGATCCGCCCCTTCACCTTCGTCGCCGCCACCACACGCCCCGGCCTGCTCTCCTCGCCGCTCCGTTCGCGCTTCGGCATCCTTCTTCGCCTGGAGTTCTACACGGACGACGAGCTTCGCTACATCGTCGAGCGCTCCGCCGAGGTCATAGGTGTCACCATCGATCAAGACGGCGCGGCCGAGATCGCCATGCGCTCGCGCGGCACACCACGTATTGCCAACCGTCTCCTGCGCCGCGTCCGCGACTTCGCCGAAGTGCGCGCCAACGGCACCATCGACCGCGAGACAGCGCAGAAGGCGCTTGCCATGCTGGAAGTCGACGCCCACGGCTTCGACGAACTCGACCGCCGCCTCCTGCGCACCATCATCGAAAAATACGATGGCGGCCCCGTCGGCCTGAATACCCTTGCCGCAGCGCTCGCTGAAGAAGAAGACGCCCTCGAAGAAGTCTACGAACCCTTCCTCATCCAGATCGGCTTCCTCGACCGCACCCCACGCGGCCGCGTCGCCACACGCCTAGCCTACGAACACCTGGGCATCGAGATGCCCCGCAAAACCAGCCTCTTCTAAAGAAGACAATGATCTCGTTGTCATACCGGAGCAAAGCGGAGGGATCTGCTTTGCCGGGTGCCCCATACATCGCGCTCTTTGCGATGTGTGGGAGCATGCGCGAAAGCGCATCCATCGCTCAAAGAGCGACCAACTTCAGTAAGCTTTGAAAGCAGGGGAGAAGCCAACCATGATCGTCCGTCTCATCCTCGTCGTGGTCCTCGTCGTCATCCTCGCCCGCTTCTTCCGTAGAGGCCGGTGATGTTTTTCGTTCCCATCGCTCTCTTCCTGGGCCTCTTCGTCTTCATCCTTGTGCTCGACCGCAGGCGCTCCGCCGAAATCAGCTCCCTCCGAGCCGCCCTCTCGCGCCTGCAGACACCAGCGTCCGTGCCAGCCATCACGACTGAAACACCCACGGCACCACCACCAGCAGCGAAGCGTTCGGTAGAGCAGAGCCTTGGCACCAACTGGCTCAACCGCATCGGCATCATCCTTCTCGTCTTCGGCGTCGCGCTCTTCCTCGCCTACCAGCTCACACATGTCGGTGCCCTCGGCAAAATCTTCGCTGGCCTCGCCGTCGCTGGAGTCCTCCTCGGCGCAGGCCTCTGGCTCGAACGCAAACCACAGTTCCAGGTCTTCGCCCGCGCATTCATTGGAGGCGGATGGGCCCTGCTCTTCCTCACCACTTACGCCGCGCACTACTTCGACGCTACACGCCTCATCGACAGCGAAGCCCTTGACCTGGTCCTCCTCTTCCTCGTCGGCGCAGGCATGGTCCTGCACTCCCTCCGCTACCGCTCACAGGTGGTTACGGGCCTCGCCTTCCTCCTCGCCTTTTCGACCGTCACCCTCTCGCAGATCACCGTTTACAGCCTGCTCGCAACCGCCGTTCTGGCGCTCGGCCTGGAGATCGTCTGCGTCCGCGAAGGCTGGTTCGTGCTCGAACTCTTCGGCATCGCCGGAGCCTTCGGGAATCACTTCCTCTGGCTCGATCGGACATTAACCGGCGCGGGCGGCCCCGGTCACCTCTTTCCAGAGTTCTGGCCTTCCGTCTGCGTTCTTCTGCTGCTCTACTTCATCTTCCGCATCGGATACGTCCAGCGGAAGACCACCACGGCGCGGTCCACAAACCTCTCCGCCGTCGCCGCTGTCCTGAACACCGCCTCTGTCATCGCCCTCCTGCGTTACCAGAGCGTGCACCCCAACTGGACCTTCCGCGTCCTCCTCGGCTTCGGCATCTTCGAACTGGGCTTCGCCTTCCTCTCGCGCCAGCGCGGCCGCAGCAGCGCCTTCGCCGTCCTCGCCACCATCGCCTCCTCGCTCTTCCTGGCCGCAGTTCCGGTACGCTTCCGCGATTCCACATGGCCTTTGCTCTGGCTCGTTGAGGCCGAAGCCATGTTCCTCGCTGGCCTCCTCCTGCGCGAACAGGTCCTCCGCTCCCTCGGCATGACCGCCATGCTGAGCACCCTTCTGCGCCTTCTCACCGTGCGCGCCCAGCTCACATGGAACCAGACACCCACGGACGCCCATCTCCCTTTCGTCTGCCTCGCCTTCGCCATCGTCCTCTGGCTCAACGCCAGCTTCCTGCAGCGACGCCTCGCCAACGCACATCTCCGCGAGCCCGCCCTGCTCACGGTCGCCTCCCTCTGCGCCTCCATCGCTGCAGCCACCGGCCTCTCCTTCTGGCTTCACGGCTGGGCCCTGCTCGCCACATGGAGCATCTCCGGAATCCTTATCTTCCTCGCAGGCCTCGCCACCAACGAACGCAACCTGCGCCTCGCCGGGGTCGCCCTTCTTCTCTTCGCCGTGATTCGCTTGACAGTCTTCGACGTCTGGCAACTCGAAGAGACCGCCCGCTACCTCTCCCTCATCGGCGTAGGAGTAGCACTGCTCGCCGTCAGCTTCCTCTATTCGCGTTACGCAGACCGTCTGAAAGAATACCTCTAGAAAGAGAAGACTCTTGCATCATTGCAAGAACAGCAGATCCCTCCGCTGCGCTGCGGGATGACAAAATTTCAGTTGCTTTCGATGGTTTCTTCCACCACGGACGCTCGTTGTTCGGCGGCACCGAAGCATCCTTACCCTCTTTGTCATCCCGCAGCGCAGCGAAGGGATCTGCTGGCGCCTGTGCAGCCAAAAGAAACCGGGGCAAAACAAAAGACCCCGGCGAATCGCCGGGGTCTTGGCACCACGAAAACAAAACTACGTCGTCGGTTCAAGAACAATCGACTCAGTGCCAGACGGAGCCGCAGCCGCATCATTCGGTCCGGGCTTGCGAATATCGATCCCGCCCTTGAAGAATGCGCCATCCTCAATGCTGATGCGGGCCGCGATCACATCGCCCGTAAGCGAACCTTCGCTGCGAATGTCCACACGGTCGGAGGCCTGGCAGTTGCCGCGCACCTTGCCGAGAACGACAATCTCGCGCGCAAGGATATTTGCTGCAACCTGTCCATTCCGTCCTACTGTGACGCGGTTTCCCGGAAGGTTGATCGCACCTTCAACGCGACCGTCGATGTAAAGCGACTCTGAACCGGAGAGCTCTCCCTTGACCATCAGCGACTTGCCGATCGTCGCCTGGTCGCCCGGCGCAGGAACTGCGGAAGACGAGGCAGGTGTGCCGGTCGAGGGACGCGGCGAGGTGGTGGTTTCAAAGCTGGAGGCCGGCTTGGCGGCGGAGCGTACGGGCTCGGGAGTGGAAGGTGTGGTTGGGCCTGCGCCAGGAGTATTCGGTTTCCACATAGTAAGATCAGTTCCTTTCGGCGGTCGTTTCAGATGCTGCTATCAGCTTGATACTACGCCGTGAACGCGTGTGGAGACGCGGTGTTCCTCAACTTTGCAAGCAGGAATCTACTTCGCTCACAGGACCCGGAAGAAAGTCGCCAGAACCGGCACAAATGTCCCCTTGCATCGGAAGAAATAACCCGGTAATCTGCGCCGCATGCAGACCCTTATCCGTGCTTTTGTGCACCTGCTCCTCCTTTGCTCGCTTCCCGCTCTCGCTGCCACCAAAATTCACACCGTCAATCTTGGTTCAGTAAAGAAAGTCCCATACCTCGCCGCCGATGTCGCCCGCGAGGACAAGACCGACGAAGCTGGCACCCTCAAAGTCCGGCCTCTTCTCGTCGATACCAAGCTGAAAGAATGGACCACCGGCGAGATCCATGAAGTAACGGAGCGCACCTTCGTAGTGCGCCGCGTCCTCCACATCAACGACACGCTTCCGGGTGAAAAATCCGCCCACTGGGTCTGGCAGCCCGGCCCATGGCTCCTCGTGGACCGCACCTCCGGCCACGTCAGCGCTCTGCACTTGCCGGACTTCGACGCGAGCGTCAGCGAGGTCTCCTGGTACCGCGACTACGGAGCGTACTGCGGTGTAAAGACAACGGCCCGCAGCGGTGGTCTCGTCGCCGACGTATGGCAGATCGGAGGCCGCAAAGCCGCGCTGCAGAAAGTTATCGGCAAATGGCCGCAGGACGAGCGCATACGCCCCGTCTGCGCCACTCCCCTCTGGCAACGCGAACCCATGCGCGTCACCCTGAAGCCCACTGACGGCCCCGCCATGAGCTTCGACGTCGTAGGAACAAGTACCGCCCTGATCGAAGATGGTGACGCCGAAGACAACTGAAGTTCGCCACGGGAAAAGCAGAGCCCCACAGGCGTACGATTTTCCTTATGGAACTTGAAGCTCTTCTCAAAGAAGCAGAGATCGCCCACGGCCACCTCTGCGCAGGACAGGTCCTCGGCGTTCGCATGGCCATGCACGCCTGCGACCTGCTCCAGATCACTGAACCTCGCGGCAAAGACCGTAAGCGCCTCGTCACCTTCGTCGAAATCGACCGCTGCGCCACTGACGCGATCGGTGTCGTCACAGGTTGCCGACTCGGCAAACGCGCCCTTAAATTTGTCGACTGGGGGAAGATGGCAGCCACCTTCGTCGATCTCACGAGGGTAGTTGCCGACGACGTCTACGGTGGAGTCCGCGTCGCCGCTCTCGAAAGTTCAAAAGATCTCGCCCGCCAGCGCTTCCCTGAGATCGAACCGAAGAACCTGCAGCAGATGACGGCCTACCGCGAACTCTCCGACGCCGAACTCTTCTCCGTGGAGTGGGTCGAAGTAAGGCTGCCCGCGAACGAGTTTCCCGGCTACAAAGGCGGTCGCGTCGCCTGCGCCATCTGCGGCGAAGGGATCAACTACGACCGCGGTGTTCTGAGGGGGGATGAACTCCTCTGCGGTGGCTGCGCCGCTCCGGAATCGCGTTATTACAAAGTGGTCAACCCGTGATTCGCTACGCCATCTCAGACCGCTCGCAGTATCCGGGGGATGAACCGGACCGGCGGGCAGCACTCGTACAGCAGGCGGAACGTCTCTCGAAGGCGGGCGTGGACTTCTACCAGTTGCGCGAGAAAGACCTTGGAGGCTCCGATCTGATCGTGCTGATGGAGGCCGTCCTGGCCGCGGCACGCGGCGCGGGGAAGATGAAAGTTCTTTTGAACGGCTCAGAAGAAGATGCCCTCACCGCAGGTGCGGACGGTGTGCATCTCTCCTCCAACCGTGCAGACGAAGCCGTAGCAAGCGGCCTCATCGTCAGCGTGGCCTGCCACTCGCTCGAAGACATTCGAACCGCCAACGGAAAGCTGCGGCACTTCGCTCTCTTCAGCCCGGTCTTCGGAAAGGGCGCTCAGGAAGGTGTAGGCCTCGACGCCCTGCGGGAGGCAGCGGACCTCGGAGAGATGCCAGTGCTCGCTCTCGGCAACATCAACGAAGCGAATACGCAGGCGTGTCTTGACGCAGGTGCAGCGGGGATCGCTGGCATCCGGATGTTTTTGTAGCCGCGTCCAAACCCCTCATGATTCGTAAACTAAAATCCGGTGAATTTCGCATCTATTCACGCGCGGTCGACAAGAAGACCGGCAAGCGAAAGAATTTGGGCACCTTTCCCTCGCGGGAAAAAGCGCAGGAGCACGAGCGGGCGATTCAGTACTTCAAACACTCTTAGCTCTTCGCGGGTTAAGACTGTCGGGAAAGAGGATCACTTCTGACACACAGTGCAGAAGTGCGTCGACCGCCCACCCACCGTAATCTTCTTAATCGGCGTCTTGCAGACAAGGCATGGCTGGCCCGTCCGCATATACACCTTGTGCTCCAGTTGAAAGAAGCCGCGCACACCATCGGCATCCACGTAATCCGATACCGACGACCCTCCCAGCTGGATCGCATGCTTCAGTACGTCCTTCAAGGCCGTATGCAGCCGCGCAAGCTCCGCACGCGTCAGCCGTCCGGCCTGCCGCTTCGGTCGAATCCCCGCGCGAAACAGGCTCTCATCCGCGTAGATATTCCCCACCCCATGTAGAAGCGACTGATTCAGCAAAGCCGCTTTGATCGGCGTCTTGCGGCCTTTGAAGAGCGCAATAAAATCTTCCAGGTCAATCGTCAGAGGCTCCCGACCTGTCCCGGCATACGTCGTCTCCGGCGCGATCACGGCAAGCCGACCGAAGCGGCGCGGATCGACGAAGCGGATCTCCCGCTCATCGTCGAGCGCAAGAATCGCGTGCGTATGCGGCGGAACTTCCACCTCTGCCTTCGAGACCAGCAGACGCCCCGTCATGCCCAGGTGCACCGTAAACTGCGCTGGCTTTTCCTCCTGCAGAAGATCGAAGACGATCGTCTTTCCCACGCGATGCACACGGTCGATCCGCGCTCCCGTCAGCGTCTCTTCGATCAGTGCCGCCGGGGATTTCAGAGGCTCCGGCTTCGTCCCCAGGGTGACGTGCTGAATGCGGCGGCCATGCACGCGCTCGTGAACACCATTCGCAACGGTTTCTACTTCGGGAAGCTCAGGCACTACGCTTCCTCGCTCTCTCCAACAAAGTTCAGCACATCCTCCATCTCGGCGCGGGGCAGGCCCGTCAGCGCCGCGAGTTCCTCGTCGTCCATGCTTCCAAGCACCAGAGTTCCGACACCAATCAGAAGCGACTTCTCGCGCGGCGACAGGGCCGCGATGAAGGGCAGAACCTGGTTCGGTTGTGGAGCCAGCATCTTGGAGTGCAGGGCCGCGACCTCTTCCTGCGTAGATCCCAACTGCGTGTCGTAGTCGATCTGCATGCGATTTTCCACGAGGTTGAGCGCGTTGGGCAGAAAGACGTAGGCGTTGAAGGCGAGTTCCGGATTCATATCTTCCTTCCTTCGATGCGCGAAAGGTCGTGACGCTTCATCTCAGGATAAAATGAAGTGTACGAGGCTGGTTTGGCGTGTGTGCTTCCGCCTGGCTTCGTCGCCTATCTTTATATTCCTGGAGAGTCCCCAATCGTGACGACAAAGAAGACAGCAGTGGTGCTTGGTGCGCAATGGGGCGATGAAGGTAAAGGCAAGATCGTTGATGTTCTAAGCGAAAAGTTCAACGTCGTAGCGCGGTATGCCGGTGGACATAACGCAGGCCACACGGTCATCATCAAGGGCAAAAAGTTCGTTCTGCATCTCATCCCCTGCGGCGTTCTTCGCCCGGGATGCAAGGGCGTCATCGGCAACGGCGTCGTCCTCGACCCCGCCGCCTTCCTAGCCGAGGTCAAGATGTTGAAAGAGCAGGGCTTCCCTGTAAAGGACCAGCTTTTTGTCTCGAACCGCGCACAGGTCATCCTTCCCTACCACCGCATGATCGAACTCGCGGCGGAGACAGCACCGGGCCGCACGAAGATCGGCACCACGCGCCGCGGCATCGGTCCAGCGTATGAAGACAAGATCCACCGCAACGGCCTCCGCGTCGTAGACCTGATGAACCCCGCCCTTCTGCGGACGCATATCACCAACGCCTGCCACGAGAAGAACTCCATCGCGCACGCACTCTTCGGCACCGAACCTCTGAACCCGGCGAAGATCTATGAAGAGTACGCACGTCTGGCCGACCAGGTGGGTCCGTTTGTCACAGATACCGCTGTTCTTCTGAACAACGCTATCGCCGACGGCGAGAGTGTGATGTTTGAGGGCGCACAGGGCGCCCTTCTGGATGTCGACCACGGAACGTATCCCTTTGTCACTTCCTCTTCTTCGACCTCGGGCGGTGCAGTCACCGGAAGCGGCGTCAGCCCCACGGCCATTGGCACCGTTATCGGCGTCACGAAAGCCTACGTCACCCGCGTCGGAGAAGGCCCCTTTCCCACCGAGGACATGACCCAGTACGGCGAAGAGCTTCGGGAGCGCGGACAGGAGTACGGCGCAACCACCGGTCGCCCGCGCCGCTGCGGCTGGCTCGATCTGCCCCTCCTCCGCTACAGCAACATGGTCAATGGAACTGAATGGCTGGTGATTACCAAGCTGGATGTTCTGGATTCCATGGACGAGATCCCGGTCTGCACCTCGTATGAGATCGACGGCAAGATGACCGACCTCATTCCTGCGGATGTCCGCGGATTCGAGTCCATCGTACCCATCTATACCAAGCTTCCCGGATGGAAGACCTCCACTGAGGGCATCACCGAGTTCGACAAACTTCCCCAGGCGGCGCAGGATTATCTGCGTTTCCTCGAACGTGAGTCCCGCGCGAAAATCGGTATGGTCTCCACGGGTCCGGATCGGGAACAAACGATCACCATGCCAGACTTTACCGCGGCAATCGGATAGGCTGATCACTATGGTGACGTTCACGGTTCGGATGAAGTTTGCAATGGAAGACCACGACGAGGTCGAGCGTGTCTTGCGGGCACTGACCGCAGAGACACGCAAAGAACCTGGCTGCGTCAGCTATATCTGCCACTTCGTGGATGGAGACGCCGAAACGGTCTTCATCTACGAGCAATATCGAGACCAGGCGGCAGTAGAGGCACATCGCCAATCACCGCACTTTGAGAAGTACGCCGTGGGCGGTCTCTACCAGATGATGAAGCTCCGCGAGATCGAAAACCTCGCCGCTGTCTCCTGAGGCAGGCCGCTTCCAAGGGCCGAAAGGCATCTTAATCCTTAGAATGTTCTACGATTTTGACGAGAGCACTTTTGCTTCGCTAGTATCCCGGATACCGATGGCAAGGTTTTTTCATCGACGAGCATGGCTTACGGTAGCGGCGGCAATGCTGCTTGCCGCAGTCCCGTCGCATGCCTTTCTGACCCATGGAAAAGGCAGTCGCAAGAAGAGCGATACCAGGGCCATCCAGGCCTTGGAAAATGAATGGAACGCCGCCCTGATGCACGGAGATGCTTCCGCCATGTCGCCGATCCTTGCCGATGATTTTCTCGGCGTATCAGCGAACGGAACGCTCACAGACAAAGCCCAGTACCTGAAGCGCGTCTCGGCTGGCCGGTACGTCTTTAGAAAAATCGACGTGGAAGAGTCGAAGACACGTCTGCATGACGACACGGCCATCGTCGTCACCCTGGCGGAGATCGAGGCAACCATGGAAGGCGTCGAACTTGCTGGAAAGTATCGCTATACGCGCGTCTATCGCCGCATCCCAACCGGTGGTTGGAAAGTGATCAACTTTGAAGCGACACGCGTCTCAGGAGCGGGTGAAGGAGATCTGCGCGGCGGAGTCCCCATCAAGCAACCAAAGCACTAAACCAACCAAAGCACTAAACAAAGAAGCCCCGGCTCAGGCCGAGGCTTTTTTCGTTATGGGAAGCGACTAAGCAATGCGTTGATTCAGGGTCAAAGAGCCTGTCAGGCGCTGTGTCTGCATGCGCGGTGTAGGCATGTTGAGTCCAAGCAAACGACGTCCCAAAGACCGGGTCATACCGGTAATGTGGGCGTCCTCGCCTTCCATCTGAGCGATAGCCAAAAGGTGCGATGGCTTCAGTGAGGCAGCAGGCACTGCTGTCTCGGGAGCGTTTGTCTGGGCGAATTCTGAGTTCCGCTTTATTTTTCGCATGTGGTGCTCCTAGCATTGTGGGACGCATAACGAGAGGGTAGATCTGGCCCGGCGGCGCGAGTCATCAATTTGATTGTGCGCCAGGCGCGGCTGAAGTCTCAGTTCCCAGCCACTGTGCATTAGGATGACACTTCTGGGGGATGAAGTTGTCCATTTTAGGACTACTTCGTGTCGGCGATTGCCCGCCTCAAACGCTTCCACGTTATGTCCAGCGTCTCGGGGAGGACCCGCGTCTCGGCGATGACGGACATGAAGTTCGAATCCCCAACCCAACGTGGAAGCACGTGCATGTGGATATGTTCCGCCACGCCCGCTCCTGCGGCCTCGCCCAGGTTCATCCCCAGGTTAATGCCGTTCGGCTTGTAGGTCGCTCGAAGTGCCGTCTCCGCCCGCTGCGTCAGACGGATCATCTCCTCCGCCGCAGCGACGGGAAGCGCCGCCAGCGACTGCAGATGCTGATACGGAATTACCATCAGGTGGCCGCTGCTGTAGGGAAATGCATTCAGCACGAGGAAGCAGAACTCGGCTCGGAGAAGTATGTGGCCGGGAGCCTCGGCCTCTTCGGGAGCCATGCCCTGCTCGATCGCCCAGTTGGCGGAGCCGATGAGATTACAAAAGACGCAGCCGCAGTCCCCGGGCCAGGCCGCCAGAGCCTCCGGCACACCCTTCCGTCCGGCAGGCCCGCTGTCCGTGATGTACGCGTACCTCCACGGCGTCCAGAGCCTGTCCATCGTCTACTTCCGCTTCCACGAGACGCCGTCTTTGCCGTCTTCGATGAGAATGCCCTTTTCGGCAAGCTCCTTGCGGATCGCGTCGGCGCGGGCGAAGTTTCGCTGCTTCTTGGCGAGGGTGCGCTCGTCGACCAGTTTCTGAATATCCTCTTCGGAAAAGCTCGAAGATGCAACGAGATCCGGAGCGGCTTCGCCCAGGCGGCCCTCGGCTTCGGCCCATGCGAGGGCATCGCGCGTAACCTGCTGGTCGCGGTCGGTCAGGACGTCAAAGATAGAGTCAAAGCGGGCGAGGAGATCGCGGATGGACGCAACGTTCCCGGCGAAGAGGGTTCCCGTATCCGCTGCGGAGTTGGCGGCGCGCACCAGGTCGAAGATCGCCGCGCGTGCCTCTGCCGTGTTGAGATCGTTCGAAAGAGCAGCGTCGAAGAGACGCAGCTTCTCAGTCGTCAGCGTGGCAAGACCGGCGTTTTCGCCAGCAGCAAATTCGCTCTTGTCCAGGCGCCGTGCGAACGTCCGCAGACGGTCGATGGCGTTGGCCGACTCCGTCAGACCCTCGAAGGTGAAGTTCATCTGGTGGCGGTAAGGAACCGAAAGCAGCAGAAACCGAATCGCGGAGGCGCGGTACCCCTTCAGCAGAAGGTCGCGGAGGGTATAAAAATTCCCCTCCGACTTCGACATCTTCTTTCCTTCCACCAGCAGAAAACGGACGTGAAACCAATGCCGCGCCAAGGGGACGTGCGAGGCCGCTTCGGACTGCGCAATCTCGTTCTCATGGTGCGGGAAGGTCAGATCTTCTCCACCGGCGTGCAGGTCGAAGGTCGGCCCGAGGTGCTTCATGGCCATGGCGGAGCACTCGATATGCCAGCCCGGGCGACCGATGCCGAGCGACGTATCCCAGCTGTGCTCGTTCGGCTTGACTGCCTTCCAGAGAGCGAAATCGCGGGCCGCGTCTTTCTCGTACTCGTCCACATCGACGCGCGCGCCGTCTTCGATTCCGTCAAAATCTTTTTTGGAGAGCTTGCCGTAATCCGGAAAACGCGCAATCCGGAAGTACCAGGAGCCGTCTTCCGTCTTGTACGCAATGTCCTCGGAGGCAAGCTTCTCAATCAGCGTCACCATGTCTCCGATGTTCTCGGTAGCGCGGGCGATAATCTCCGGGCGCTGCACGCCTAGGGCGTCCATATCTTCAAAAAAAGCGCGCTCAAACTTGGCCGTGTACTCGTTGATGGGCATGTTGGCGGCGGCGGCGTTGCGGATGATCTTGTCGTCCACGTCCGTGACGTTCATGACGTGCTTCAGCTTCATGCCCTTCAAGGCAGCGAAACGGCGCAGAACGTCCACGTGCAGAAACGTGCGAAAGTTGCCGATATGGCCGTAGTCGTAAACGGTCGGACCGCAACAATACATGCGCAGTTCATTGTCGTGCTGCGGCACAAGCGCTTCCACGCGGCCGCCCAGGGTGTTGAAGAGGTCGATTGCCATCCGGTGTTGCTTACCCTCAAGACTTGCGCGCGTGCCGGAAGGTTTCCCTGCAAAGATCGTTGCCGCCGCAGTACTGTGCCTAGTGGTGATTTTAGCCCACGCAAACTATCCGAGACGCTGCTGCGGCGCGGCATTCAGTCCCGAAGCCGCAAAATCGCCCGCAACAAAGCGAGGCCAGGCCGCCGCTGCGATCATGGCTGCGTTGTCCGTGGACAAGGCAAGCTCTGGAAAGTCGACCGCAATACCCTTTTCCGCAGCCTGTCCGGCCATCGTGGCGCGTAGTTCGCTGTTCGCCGCGACTCCCCCCGAAACAAGAATCGTCCGAACATCAAAATGCTCCGCCGCTCGCAGCGTCTGCTTGGCCAGGTTGCCGACCACAGCGCTCTGAAAGCTGGCCAACAGGTCGAGCGTCTCCTGATCCAGGCGGGACACGGCCTCCGCTGGCTTCAGGTCTGCGAACTCGGCCCGCCGCGCGTCGATGGCAGGCTTCATCCCATGCGTTTCGACATAACGCAGAACGGCAGTCTTGATCCCGGAAAAGGAAAAATCGAAAGTAGGCTCGGCATCCGGATCCGCGCCACGATGTTTGATCTCCGCGAAGCGAAACGGGACCGCTTTGGGGTTCCCGTGGGTCGCAAGCGTGTCGATCCACGGTCCGCCGGGGTAGCCCAGCCCAAGCAGTTTCGCTACCTTGTCGTATGCCTCGCCCGCCGCATCGTCCACCGTCCGGCCCACGTTGCGGTAGTGCCACGTGCCAGCACGCTGCTCCGCGAGATAGAGATGCGTATGCCCGCCCGAAACCACAAGCGCAAGCACCGGCACTTCCTCCTCTGACTCGCTGACTCGCTGACCTGCTGACCCGCTTCCCTGCATCAACACGGCATGGATATGGCCTTCGAGGTGGTTGACCGCCACCAGCGGTTTGTCGAGGGCGAAAGCCAGCGACTTCGCAAACGAAATCCCCACCAGAAGAGCGCCTGCCAGCCCCGGCCCCGAAGTAACAGCGATCGCGTCCAGGTCGCCGTACTCAAGACCGGCCTTGGCCATGGCTTCCCGAACCACCGGTGTAATGTTGCGAAGATGCTCACGCGACGCCAGCTCCGGCACCACGCCCCCGTATAGTGCATGCATCTGCATCTGCGAAGCCACAACATTGGAAAGCACTTCCCTGCCGCCGCGCACCACGGACGCCGCCGTCTCGTCACAAGAGCTTTCGATGCCAAGGATAAGTCCTGATTTGGTCACATCTCTATACTAGCGATGCGTTCTACGAGAGGCCGGGAGATGCTGCTGGGTTATTCCATGGGACTGTTGTTCGGATGCGGGACATTTTTTGCAGGGAAGTTTATGCGTGCCAACGCCGAGCGTGGTGCAGCGTATTTCTCACGGACGATGTGGACTACGCCACCAAGCTGCTCACACACGTACTTTCGGGTGGCAGGCCGGTGCTTGCAGTTCTTCGGCGTTCTTTGCGTTCTCTTTTATGCCGTTTTTCTAGTCCTTCATTTCATCTAACCTTCAACATATGGAAGTTGAGAACCAGATCGTTGGGTTCCAGGCCGCCTTGCGCGTCGTCGAGCGGCTGCGTGGAGCAGGGTTCCGCGCATATTTTGTCGGTGGATGCGTGCGCGATCTCCTCATGGGCCACGCACCCAAGGACTATGACGTGGCCACCAACGCGCGGCCCGATGCCGTGATGAAACTCTTCCGCAGGACCTTCCCTGTCGGCGCGCACTTCGGCGTAGTGATCGTCTGCGATGACGACGGCTCGCAGACCGAAGTGGCAACTTTCCGCGCCGACGGAGCCTATGAAGACGGCCGTCGCCCCACCGAGGTCCGCTACGCCGACACGCCGCAGGTCGACGTGCTCCGGCGTGACTTCACCATCAACGGCATGATGATGGACCCCGTATCGGGCGAGGTGCTGGACTTCGTCGGCGGACGCGACGATCTTGAAGCGAAGATCCTCCGCGCCATCGGCACACCGCAGGTCCGCTTCGAAGAAGACAAGCTTCGGATGCTACGGGCCGTGCGATTTGCAGCACGCTTCGGCTTCACCCTCGAACCACGCACGCTGCAGGCAATCCAGACGCAGGCCTCCACCATCAACCAGGTCAGCAACGAGCGCGTCCGCGACGAACTGACGCGGATGCTTACCGAGGGGCACGCGCGACGAGCCTTTGAACTGATGGATGAAACCGGACTTCTGCAGGAGGTTCTTCCCGAAATTGCAAGGATGAAGGGCGTGCAACAGCCGCCGCAGTTCCACCCCGAAGGCGACGTCTGGGTGCACACGCTTCTGTTGCTGGAGAAACTGGAGGCCGGGTGCTCCATGGAGTTGGGATGGGCCGCCCTGCTGCACGACGTTGGCAAACCGCCCACCTTCCGCGCGCCAGATCCGACGCACGCCAAGCCGCGCATCCGCTTCGACGGCCACGCCGAGATCGGCACCACCATGGCCCGCGCCATCTGCAACCGCCTGCGCATGTCCAACGACGAGACGGAGCAGATCTGCCTCCTCGTCGCCAACCACATGCGCTTCGGCGATGTGATGCAGATGAAGCCCGCGACCCTGAAGCGCTTCTTCCGCCTTCCCAAGTTCGACGAGCATCTGCGTCTGCACTGGATGGACGCCTCCTCAGCACACGGCGACCTACGCCTCTACGACTTCGCCAAACAGCAGTATGAAAACGCTCCGCCGGACACCATCAAGCCCGCATTATTCCTGACCGGACGCGATCTGATCGACGCCGGTCTGAAACCCGGGCCGCGCTTCAAGCTTCTGTTGGAACAGATCGAGGACGCGCAACTGGAAGGTCGCATTACGACAAAGGCCGAGGCCATCAACCTCCTTCGCGATCTTCTCGCGTCCAATCCCTCATGAACGAAATCATCATCGTCGGCGCAGGCGTCGCAGGTCTCTCCGCAGCAGTGCATCTAGCAGAAGCTGGCTATGCCGTCACCGTGCTGGAGGCAAGAAACCGCGTGGGCGGACGCATCCATTCGGTCCAAGCCGGGGGCGTCGTTGTGGAGACGGGCGCGGAGTTCATTCACGGCCTCGTGCAGGACACCTTCACGTGGTTGCGTGAAGAAAACCTGGAACACTACGAACTCGACGGCGAAGATCTTGTTTACGGCGATGAGGCTGGCCTGCATCCTCAGGAAGAGGGAGACGCGGAAGACGAATCGCCCCTGGATCTGCTCGAAGAGATGACGGAATGGAGCGAGATGCATCCGCACATCGACATGACCTTCGCCGAATATCTCGAGCAGGAAGGCCTGAATCCCGAAGACGCGGCGGGCGCCATCGGATACGTGGAAGGCTTCAACGCGGCCGACCATCGCGTCATCAGCATCCGTTCGCTGGCGATTCAACAACGCGCAGAAGACGCCACCGAAGGCGACCGGCTCTTTCATGTGCGCGGCGGTTACTCGCGTCTTGCCGAAGCCATGGCGGCAAAGCTCATCGAGATCGGTGGCAAAATCAAATTCGGCCTCATCGTGGACCGCATTGCGTGGTCGCGCGGCTCAGTTATTGTCCACACGAGCAACGGCAGAGAGTTCACAGGGCAAGCCGCCGTTGTGACGCTTCCGCTTGGCGTTCTGCAGAAGAAGTCCGTCGCCTTCGATCCCGAACCCGCTGAGTTTCTCCAGGAGGCAGAGCGCATGCGCATGGGCCACGTCTGCCGTGTTTCGCTCGTCTTCCGAACGCGCTTTTGGACTGAGTTACAGCATTCGCAACACGACAAACTGCAAAAGCTCTCTTTCCTCTTCCCTGAGAAGCGTCGCGTTGCGGATGGACCTGCCTTTGAGGTCTTCTGGACGCCTTACCCTTCACTCGAACCCATCCTGACAGCGTGGTCGGGCGGCCCTGCGGCAATGGCCTTTGCCACCATGCATCCAGACCAGATCGCAGAGGTTGCCGTGCGCGACCTCGCTCTCGCTCTCGATGTCCCTCCGGAGGCGGTCAAGCTGGAGCTTCTCGGTTACGGAACGCACGACTGGACCGGCGACCCGTTCGCCCACGGAGCTTACAGCTACGTCGCGGCGGGAGGAGCGGATGCCTCCGAACGCATGACGCATCCGGTCCAGGGAACGCTTTTCTTCGCCGGAGAACACACCGACATCACCGGGCACTGGGGAACGGTGCACGGGGCGTTACGCTCTGGCGTCCGCGCGGCAAAGCAGCTGATCGAGATCCATCCAGCAGCCCGCTAAAGCCCAAAATCTTTTCTTTTGACACCGACCTGCGTCAGGAATAGGCTGCAGAAGAAAGCGAAGAAAAGGCGAATCATGGGCGACGCACTCTTTCCAATCCTCGGGCAGGCTCCGGTAGCCATTGCCAAGATGGCCGCCGAAAGCGATTGGCTCGATGCCGGGCACGATGTCGAGTTCCGTTCGCTTGGCGTGAAGTCCATCCTGAACAAATCGGTTTCGAAGCGGCTGAAGTGGATGGTCTGGAGCATCAATCCCTACCGAGGCTGCGAGTTTGGCTGCCGCTACTGCTACGCACGCTACACCCATGAATTTATGGAGCTGCGCGACCCTGAGGCTTTCGAACGAAAGATCTTCATCAAGCAGAACTCAGCATGGCTGCTGGAGCAGGAGCTCCGCCGCAAGGAGAAGCGCGGCACGATCCACGAAGAGATTGCCCTGGGGACAGCGACCGATCCATGGCAACCCATTGAACGCAGGGAGCGCGTTACGCGATCTCTGCTGGAGGTACTGGCCAGACGCTCCGGTCTGCAACTGGGAGTCGTCACCAAGTCCACGCTGATCGAGCGCGACCTCGACCTTCTGCGCGAGATCAACTCCAGGAGCACACTCGTAGTGCACCTGACGATCACCACCCCCGATGCAGAGCTGGCGCGCAAGTTGGAGCCGCGTGCTCCACGCCCCGATCTGCGCATGCGTACGGTGCAGCGTCTGCGTGAAGCGGGCATCCGCATTGGCGTGCTGACCTCGCCACTGCTGCCCGGCATCACCGACACGCCCGAGGCCATCGACGCCATGGCGAAGTGGAGCGCGGAGGCTGGTGCAAGCTTCTTCGCCGCGCAGCCGTTGTTTCTCAAAAGCTGCTCGCGCCCAACGTACTTCGATTTCGTGAAAGAACATTTCCCAGCCCTGCAGAACGAATACGCCGAACGCTTTCGCACGATGGACTTCGCGGCGGGTCCTTACCGCGAACGACTGCGTGCCCTGGTAGCGGCCTCCTGCCGTAAGTACCACCTCAACGAACGCAGCAGCGATACCCTGTTGACGCGTGATATCGGCGACACCAAGAAGCCCGCGCGGGGCGAACGCATCCCCGTGCAACAGCGGCTCTTTGCCTGAAGCTTGCCTTGAAGCATCGAAGCCATACACTGGAAGCTCATGCTTCGCTCCGTTGCAGCAACGCGTTACGTTCTGGCCCTCCGCGAGGGCGGCTCTCTGCCCGCCATTGTGGAGGCCGACGACCTCGGCCTCTATGTCGTGAAGTTTCGCGGCGCGGGACAGGGCGCGCTGGCGCTTGTTGCAGAGCTGGTCGCCGGTGAGATCGGTCGCGCCCTCGGTCTCCGCGTACCGGAGCTGGTCTTTGTAGAAGTCGATGCCGTCCTCGGTCGCAGCGACCCCGACGCGGAGATCCGTCACCTTCTGAAAGCCAGCGTCGGTCTGAACCTCGCGCTCGACTATCTGCCCGGATCGACTATGTTCGATCCAGCCGCAGGCGACGTGGCCTCCGCAGAGATCGCCTCGATGGCCGTCTGGTTTGACGCCTTCGTCCAGAACGTCGACCGCACCGCGCGCAACGCCAATCTGCTGATGTGGCACAAGCAGATCTACTTCATCGACCACGGCGCTGCGCTCTTCTTCCATCACAACTGGGAGACCGCCGAAGAAAAAATTGCCTCTCCCTTCGCGGCAAGCCAGCACCACGTCCTGCTCCCCTGGGCGACAGAGATCGCCGTCGCCGGAGCCCGCGCAAAGACCCTCCTCACCGCAGATCTGTTGCAGGAGATTCTCGCGATGGTTCCCGATGCATGGCTTGAAACACCCGCAGCCTCTGCGACCATACGACGCGAGGCGTACCTCGATTACCTGACGCGCCGCCTTGCCGCATCGGCGATCTTCGAAGAGGAGGCGGTCCGTGCCCACCAACGCCTCATTTGATTACGCCGTCCTCCGCGTCGTGCCGCGCGTGGAGCGGCAGGAGTTTGTGAATATCGGCGTCATCGTCTTCTGTCTGGAGAAGCGCTACCTCGCCGCCAGGGTGCATGTAGACGAACAGCGCCTTCGCGCCCTCTGGCCCTCCCTCGACATCGCCATGGTGCGGCAACATGCTGAAGCCGTCGTCCGCATCTGCGAAGGCGATCCCTCTGCCGGACCGATCGCCAAACTCTCGCAACGCGAACGCTTCCACTGGCTGATCTCGCCACGCAGCACGGTGATCCAGACGTCAGCTGCCCACACTGGGGTATGTTCGGAAACCGAGGGAGTGCTGGAGCGATTGTTCACACAACTGGTCTCCAGTGAATAATGCGATGTGGCGTCCTCTACAATTTACGCATCCCTCGATGAAGTCACATTCAGCGCAATAAGCAGAAACGGATGTCTTGATGAACAGAAATGGCTTCCGGCAGAGAAAGCCAATTTCCCTGCCCATAGAATTAAAACTATTTCTTTTCACAAGCCTCGCCATTTGGTTGGTCTCCGCGGCCTTTGTTGCAATCCACGTCAGCCTGAATCATGAGGCCGATCATGGTTTACCTCCTATTTATTTCTCTGCCCTGTTTTACGACCTCAACTTCCTCAACGGGCGGCTGAATCTGGTTCATACGCCAGCATTCTTCACGGGTGATTACCGTTGGATTTATCCCGCCCCATGCTTCTTCCTTTACAAAGCCATCCTCGGTTGGAACAAGACGCAGCATGTACGCCACGCTGCACTCGTCGGTGATCTGATCTACTGCGGCAGCGTGCTTGTGGGTCTTTTAGTTCTCGCTTTCAAAACAATCTCCGCACTTTGCCGCAGAGATCTCAACCTTGCGAGATCCTGCACGCTTGTACTCGGCGCGCTCCTTTTGTCCTGGCCGATCTTCTTTAGCGTCCATCAGGGAAATATCGAATCCATCCTCTGGATGATCACTGCTACCGCCGTATGGGCCTTCTATCGAGATCATCTGTGGACCGCAGCCATTCTGATTGGCCTGGTGGGATCCTTCAAGATTTATCCGGTTCTGCTTCTGGCGCTTTACCTCGCGCCACGCAAGTATCGAGCCATGGCGGCCGGGGTACTTACCTTCATGGCAGTCACGATCTTCAGTCTCGCCTACATCGGACCAACGGTTCCGATAGCCCTTCACAACACCGTCGAAGGGATGAAGAGCTTCACTGAGCTTGGCTTTTATCCCGGTGCGGTGGATCGTAACTTTCTCACCTTCGATCACTCTCTTGTGAGCTTAATCCGGGTCCTCACCATCTCGCATCCGGAGTGGATGCTTTCGCTCTCGCACGTCTACATGCCCACTCTTTCAATCGTGATGACCATCGTGTTCTTCACAAAGGTCTGGAAGATGCCCCGCCTGAATCAGGTATGGTTCATACTTCTCGCAGCAGTACTGCTGCCCCCTAAATCCTACGATTACACGCTCACCATGCTCTATATACCGATGGTCTGGCTTAGCCTGCTGTGTGTCTCTGCCGCAGTACGAGGACAAAAGATACCGGGCGCGCTTCCTGTCATGATTGCAATGGCATTCGTACTCTCGCCGGAGGTCTTCATCAAATTTGGTGGAGATTGGGCGTCCGGCCAGTTCAAAACAATCGTGCTGCTGGTTTTACTCGGCCTGACACTTCGCTATCCGTTTAGCGAAGAAGAGGCTTTTTCCACTACCGCTATCCAGCAACTGTCGAAGAAATAAAGTAAGACAAAGCGCGGTGCGTTCCATTTTTCTTTCGATGAAACGCACCGCGTTCCTTGAATGATCTGAGTGCTATTTCTTCCCCGTATAGCTCACCCGCCAGATCGTCTTGGCCCCATCTTCCACCACAAGAAGCGAACCATCTTTCGCGACCGTGACGCCAACGGGACGACCCCAGACCTGTCCATCCGGCGTCAGGAAGCCCGTCAGAAAGTCTTCGTACTCTCCGGTGGCCTTGCCGTTCTTCACGATGCCTCGAACGACCTCGTACCCAGCGCGGTTCTTGCGATTCCAGCTGCCGTGCTCGGCGGCGAAGATATCTCCCGTGTAGCTCGCGGGGAACATGCTGCCGTTGTAGAAGAGCATCTGCAGTGAAGCCATGTGCGGCTGCATCAAAATGTCCGGGGTAATGACCTTCGCCTTCAGTTCAGGATGCTTGCCAGCATGGCGGGGGTCCTGCTGCTGGCCCATGTAGAACCAAGGCCAGCCGTAGAAGCCGCCCTCTTCGACGTGCGTGATGTAGTCGGGCACGAGGTGATTGCCCAGGCGGTCGCGCTCGTTTGTTGAGCACCAGAGCTGGCCGGTGGTCGGGTTGATGGCCTCGCCGACGCAGTTCCGAATACCGTAGGCGTAGACCTTGGTGAACTTGCCGGAGGGGTTGTACTCCAGTACATCGGCGCGGTGGAACTCCTTCGGGTTAGGAACGATCTTTCCGGAGCACTGGCCACGGTCGAAGGTGCCATCCACGGCCTTGTTCGTTCCACCTTCGCAGATCTCGGTGTCGTCCACGTTGGAGCCCGAACCCACCGAGACGAACATCCTGCTGCCGTCTTTGGAGAAGACCACATCACGCGTCCAGTGGCCGCCGCCGCGAAGCTGCGCGTATCCCGGAAGCGTCTCGACGACGGTCTCCGGCGCACCTGAGGCCTTCATGTCTCCCGCTTTATAGGCAAAGCGGACGACCGAGGTGGTGTTGGCAACATATACCCACTTGGGATTGACCGCCGGATAGAAGTTGATGCCGAAGGGATGGTCCAGACCCGTGGCGAAATCCTGACGCTCGGCCACAGAGCCGTCTGCCTTCATGCCGCGAAGGACGATGACCTTGCCTGCCTTGGAATCGGCGAGGAAGAAGTCACCGTTGGGTGCAGTGCGGATCAGACGAGGCTCAGTGAAGCCCCCCTGAGCGTAAAGAGAAACGGTAAAGCCTTCAGGGGCGATGGGTGTAGCGCCCTCGGGACGAGGGACGACCGAGGGGCCGTTATCGACGGACTCCTCCGAATTGGGTGCGGGAAGATCCTGAACGGTGAGATGGACGCGTGTACCAGGTTTCTGCTGGTTCCAGTCGTGGAAGGCGTCTTGTCCGGTGGCGGCGGTCTGCGCCATTGCGTTTGTCGAAACAAGCGGCGCTGCAAGGAGGGCGAGTGCTGCGATGTGTGAGAAGCGCATGATGACTAGCATCCTAGCGCACGCGGCGCGAGGCGCGCATCCGTCAGGCTACTTAGTCGCAAAACGGCAAAGCGGAGCGCCCAGGCGCTCCGCTTTTGCTGAATCCGTGGTGCAAACTTAGCCGATGACTTCGATGCCCATCGAGCGTGCAGTACCGCGGATGGACTTCATCGCGGTCTCAACCGAGCTGGCGTTGAGGTCAGGCATCTTCTGGGTCGCGATCTCACGAATCTGAGCCTCGGTGACCTTGCCTACCTTGTCCTTGTTCGGCGTACCGGAGCCCTTGGCCAGACCGGCGACCTTCTTCAGCAGGACAGCCGCGGGCGGAGTCTTGGTGACGAAGGTGAAAGTACGGTCGGCGAAGACGGTGATGACGACAGGGATCGTAAGTCCCGCCATCTCCGGTGCCTTGGTACGGTCGTTGAACTGCTTGCAGAACTCCATGATGTTGACCTGCGCCTGACCGAGCGCGGGACCGATGGGCGGCGCGGGCGTTGCCTTGGCGGCCATGACCTGGAGCTTGACGTAACCTGTGATCTTCTTCGGTGCCATTGGTTTCTTCCTTATTTGATGGGCCGCGTTTTCCGCCGCAGTCCGGGTTGGTTCGAGTAATCCGCTTCGGCTATCCCGGGGCGGCGGTAGAAGCCACGCAAGCCCCGGAAAGTACAAGCCTCAGCGTCTACTCGACGATCTTGTCTACCTTCGAAAATTCAATCTCTACCGGCGTGGAACGACCGAAGATGGAGACCATGACCTTCAGGGTCTGCTTGTCTTCGTTCACATCGTCGACCGCGCCGTTAAAGTTGGCGAACGGGCCATCGGTGATCTTCACCATCTCGCCCTTTTCGAACTTTACCTTGAGCTTTGGCTTGTCCTTCGAAACATCGGTGCGGAAGATGATCGAGCTGACTTCCTGCTCGGAGAGCGCAACCGGCGAATCTCCGGTACCGAGGAATCCGGTGACGCGGGGCGTGTTCTTGATGGTGTGCCAGAGGTCGTTATCGAGGTCCATCTCCACCAGCACATAGCCGGGAAGGAAGACGCGCTCGATGACATACTTCTTGCCGTTACGGACCTCGGTGACAGGCTCCGTGGGAATCATCACGCGGCCGATCTTGTGCTGCAGACCGTAGGCCTGGATGCGGCTTTCGAGCGACTCTTTGACCTTGCGCTCGAAGCCGGAATACGCGTGGATGATGTACCACTTGAATTTTTCGTTAACCGGCGGCGGCAGCGTCTCGGCGCCTTCAACAGCGGGCGCGGGCGTTTCTACTGCGGTTGCTTCTACCGGATTCAGTTCGTCTGCCATGGTGTCCTTCACTTCAGATCTCGTTCGTTCGGGTGCACAACATCTTAGTGCTGTGTCAGCTTCTCAAGCAATGCACCCACGGTGTGGCTCGCAATGTAGTCCACGACGGCAAAGTAAGCCGCGAAGACAAACACGGTGACGAGAACGACGATCGTAGTCGACTTGACTTCTGCACCGGTCGGAGTCGAAAGCTTCTTGGTCTCATTGCGGACGTCTTCCAGAAAGGTGCGCAGACGCGCCGGTCCGCTCTTCAGCCGATCCATACCGTCATTGGAAGGTTCCGCCACTGCGATTGCCTTGGCCATATTGCCTCTTTTATTACTTGCGTTGAATCGAAACTGGCAGGGGCGCTCGGATTCGAACCGAGAAGTTCGGTTTTGGAGACCGACAGTTTAACCGTTGAGCTTACGCCCCTGTGTTGCAGTTGCTAGCTCTTAGTCTTCAGTTGTTAGAAGGAACCTGACACTAAAAACTAGCAACTAAAAAACTCACAACTACGAACTACTTTGTTTCCCGGTGAGGGGTGTGTTTGCGGCAGAAGTTGCAGAACTTTTTGAACTCAAGACGGCCCGTGGTGGTCTTCTTGTTCTTCGTCGTTGAGTAGTTCCGGTTCTTACAGTCCGGGCACTGAAGAGTGACAATTTCGCGCATGATGAATCTCCTTCTAACGTGACCAACCACAACGGTTGGCAAGCAGTCGTGCTGGATTACTCCTGACACGCCGCGACGCAGGGTTTGAGGCCCCTGCTACCTGGAACCTGAATTGTGTTGCGAGGCCGCAGCGGTCAGGTCCGCGCTGCGACTCCTTCTATTATGCAACAGACCCTGCCCGAGAGCAAAAGGAGAGCAAAGAAGGGGCCCTATTAGCCCGTTTTTCGCCTTGTCTTCTCCTGGTCCGCCAGCTGGATGACATGCGCCCCGGCATCGAGGAGAGCAGCCCCGGAAAGCGCTTTTCCACATCAGCACAGCGCGAAGTGTGAGCATCTCCACGCCCTTGCGTTCGCTATAAATAAGGCCCGCCTCACGCAAAATCCTGAAGGGCTGCGAGAGGGTGGACTTTGGAATCGTCCGGTGCGCGTTACCGCCTGAAAAGCAGCACAGTTCTGCGAACAGCCCTGGCCTGCAATATCCACGTAAATCCACACGGACCGGATCCGAGAGGACGTGCAGGATCGCCTCCACCGTCAGGCCCTTGATCTCGGGATATGAAAGTGACCGTATCTTGTCCATCCTACCGGCCATGCAAAGGAAGTTCAATATATCCGAACTATTGAATCAACTCCCGATCTGGCTCATCTGATTTCCAGCACGCCGGGAGGAGAGTCTCACGGCGCACCCACGCAAGATGGCCACATATGGCCAGAATTTATCGAGAGAAAGAAGGAAGACGTCATGGGCAAACTAGAAGGAAAAGTGGCCGTCATTACGGCAGGAACTTCAGGTATGGCGCTGGCCACGGCCAAGCGTTTTGTGGAAGAGGGTGCGTATGTCTTCATCACTGGACGCAGCCAGGAGAAGTTGGACGCAGCTGTGAAATCCGTCGGTCGCAACGTGACCGGCGTGCAGGGCGACGCGTCAAAACTCGCGGATCTGGACAGGCTGTATGAGACCGTTAAAAAGGAAAAGGGCAAGATCGACATACTCTTTGCCAGTGCAGGCACCGGTGAGTTCGCCACGCTGGCAGAGGTGACGGAAGAGCACTTCGACAACACCTTTGACCTGAACGTGCGCGGCACGCTCTTTACTGTGCAGAAGGCACTCCCTCTCTTCAACGACAACGGCTCCATCATGTTGAACGGCTCCATCGCTGGTGTAAAAGGGATCCCGGCATTCGGCGTCTACGGTGCCACGAAGGCTGCCGTTCGCTCTTTCGCGCGCACCTGGCTCAACGAACTGAAGGATCGTCGTATTCGCGTGAACGTCATCAGTCCCGGCCCCATCGACACGCCTGCACTCGATCCGCTAGGCGAAGAGGCCAAGGCAGGCTTCGCGCAAATGATTCCTCGCGGCGAGATTGGTAAGCCCGAAGAGATTGCAGGCGTCGCGGCCTTCCTCGCATCGGATGACTCCAGCTTCGTCAACGGCGTCGACCTCTACGTAGACGGTGGCATCGTAGCGATCTAACTCTTCGCGACCGGCGAACGTTCTCTGCGAGAGCCGGGGTAATGCAACGAAGGGGCGTGCCAAATGGCGCGCCCCTCATTGCATTCAGGAGGAAACAAGAAGGCGGCGAGCTTTGGCTCGCCGCCTTTTTACGCTGTCTTTCTGACCTACTTGATGATCTCGGAGATGGTTCCGGCGCCGACGGTGCGTCCACCCTCACGGATAGCGAAGCGCAGACCCTTTTCCATCGCGACCGGCGTGTGCAGCGTGATCTCCAGCGAGATGTTATCGCCCGGCATCACCATCTCTGTACCCGCTGGCAGCTTCGCC
>Ga0157290_10000054_pt1 | contig 40481 bp, 35 predicted proteins | sample NitcycUS149409B1_FD_108389 | JGI IMG/M metagenome (GOLD analysis project Ga0157290, IMG submission 108389) | Soil microbial communities from Arlington Agricultural Research Station in Wisconsin, USA - Nitrogen cycling UWRJ-S149-409B-1 | ecosystem: Environmental > Terrestrial > Soil >...
TCATTGTCGTCTCGGGGGGACGGACTACGCTCAAACAGGGCAGCCGCGTGCCGCTTGTCACCGGCGTGAGCGCCTCCCCCACATCCCCAAACAATAGCCAGGTGCAGTATGTTGATGTGGGCCTGAACATTGACGCTTCCCTGGACGAGTACGTCGATGGAATGAAAGGCATCCGGCTGCGCACCAAAGTCGAGCAATCCAGCATCGCGGAAGAAAAGTCGAGCGTGGGTCTGCAGGATCCAGTCATCCGGCAAACCTTACTCGAAGGGACCTCCATCCTCACCCTGAACAAACCGCTCGTCCTCGGAGGACTAGACCTTCCCGGCAGCACACGGCATCAAGAGGTTGAAGTAGTCCTTGAATTGGCGCGATAGAACTCTCGGTGCTATGTGCGTAGACCTACATCGACTCGTACGCGTGAGAGAAGACTACCGCTCCGCGTGCTCTTACTTGCCATCTGATTTTTCATGTACATCCTTCGAAGATCTCCACGGGCAATGCTAAAATCCGCGCAGAGAGTGCCCTCCCCATGAAGCGCATGAAGAAGAAGAAAAAACTGTCCAACGTCCTGCTCCTCTGCGCTGCATTGTTCGGCGCGACCCACGTTCTCCACGCGCAAACGCCCAAACTCTCCGTCCACTGGGAAGAGCTCACCGGTCCGGACTTCGTCACCGCCATCCATCAGGCGCAGAACACCTGCATCCTCCCAATCGGCATCATGGAGAAGCACGGTCCACACCTTCCCATCGGCTCCGATCTGATCAACGCGCGCTACGCCGCCATCCACGCCGCACAGCAGAGCTATGCCGTCGTCTTTCCTGAGTATTACTTCGGCCAGATCTCAGAAGCGCGTCACGAGCCCGGCACCGTCTCCTACAGCCGCGATCTGCAGCTCGCCCTGCTTCAGGCCACGACGGACGAGATGTCCCGTAACGGCTGCAAGAAGATCCTGATCGTCAACGGACACGGAGGCAACACCAGCCTTCTTCCTTACTTCGCCCAGTCGCAGCTCGATAAGCCGCATGACTACGTGGTCTACCTCTTCTCACAGCGCACGCCTGCCAGCGGCGGACCGAAGAAGAAGTCCACCAACGACCAGCACGCCGGCGAAAGCGAGACCTCCAAGCTCATGATCACGCGCCCGGACCTCGTCCATCCCGAGCGCGCTACGCAGGAGTCCGGCGCCGACCAGCATCACCTCAACCTCCCCGAAGGGGTCTACACCGGCATCTGGTGGTACGCCAGCTTCCCCGACCACTACGCGGGCGATGGCGCAGTCGCAACCCACGAGCTTGGTGAGTACCAGATGAAGTGGTGGGTCGACTCCGTCACCAAGACTCTTGTCGCCATCAAGGCCGACGATGTCAGCCTCAAGCTCCAGAACGAGTTCTACGAGACGAGCGCGCATCCGCTGGACACAAAACAATAACCGACACCCTTGCTGAATGCCCCCTGTCCCGTCTCCGGGACATGGGCTGCGGCAGGCGCATCCGTCAGTCCTGCTTAATCGGGGCTGCGCTATGATGGCAAAATGGCGCTTCCTGGAAAAAGACTTTTGGGTCCATCCTGCTTCCTCCTGTTTTCGCTTTTCATGTCTCGCGAGGTTCGAGCAGCTAACCCAACCCTTACGGTGCAGGTGATCAGCGAGGCGGGCTCTAAGCAGGCAATCGAAGCAGCCAAGCAGGCAGCAGAGAAATTGCATGCTCCGTGCGCGATCGCCGTTGTCGATCGAAGCGGCATTCTCGTTGCGTTTATCAAAATGGACGGTGTCCGGGATGGCAGCCCTGATCTTGCCATAGGAAAGGCGCGGACGTCCGCGTTGTTGCAGCGTCCGAGCGGAGAAACGGAGACCAATGTGAATGAAGGCCGTACGGCCTTCGTTACCGCTGGATTCATGACACTGCGTGGCGGAATGCCCTTGCTCTCGGGTGGAGAGGTCGTAGGTGCTATCGGGGTAGCAGGACTGAACAAGGATACAGATGTAGCGATAGCGGAGTCTGCGGCGAATGCTTTCGCCGCGGCCACTGGATCGCGGAACCCAAAGCACTAGGCGGGGATGTTTTGGACGAAGAACAGGATCTTTGTCTGAAAGTTGAAGCCGCGAAACTTTTGGCAGAGGAAGACGGTCCCCGTCCGCAGCCATCGTCTACGGCGTAGCCAGCCTCTGCACTAAACTCATTGCATGCCCTCGCAGGTCCTCATTCCGCCCTCCAGCCTCTTGGGCGCTCTCTTCCTTCCGATCGCAAAGCGCAACCTCCGTAAGTCTTTCCGCGCCGTCCGTCTCGCCAACGCAAACCGCCTGCGCAAGGAAGACGCCCCACTCGTCGTCACCCTGAATCACGCCTCCTGGTGGGATCCCCTCGCCTGCATGGTTCTTGCCTCCTCGATCATGCCCACGCGGGACCACTATGCCCCCATGGAGAGTACGGCCCTTGACCGCTTTCCGTTCTTCCGCAAGCTCGGCGTCTTTCCGCTCGATCCTGGCACACCGCGCGGCGCCGCTCACTTCCTCCGCACCGCGCAAAAGATCGTCCTTGACCGAAAGAACGTCCTCTGGCTTACGCCGCAGGGCCGCTTCGCCGATGCCCGCCTCCGCCCCGCGGGTTTCGCCAACGGCATCGGCGCGCTCCTCGCCCGCAAGCGCGAACTCACCCTGCAGCCCATCGCGTTCGAATACGTCTTCTGGAACCAGCGCCTCCCCGAGCTTCTCATCAACATCGGAGCGCCCCTCTTCGTCACCCCCAGCGACCGGCATACGACGCAGGAGTGGACCGCAATGGCCGAAGCCGCCACCGTCGCAGCGCAGGATGAGCTCCAAGGCATGGCCCTTGCACGAGATCCCGCGCCCTTCACCACACTGCTCGAAGGCACAAGCGGAACCGGGGGCGCCTATGGCATCCTCCAGCGCCTGCGCGGCAAACACCTCTCCGCCGACCACCCCGCCGGACCGGCCTCGAAGTAGATGCTCGCTCTCTCCATCGCCGCAACCCTCTGCGCTCTCATACCGGCGATGATGTTCTGCCTCAATCTCATCGAGTACCGCACCCCGCAACCTGCCGTCGCTCACGAGAAGATCACCCTCATCTTCCCCGTGCGTAACGAAGCCGCAGGGATCGCCGCAGCCCTCAAGCATGCACTCGCAAGCGCCAACACGACACTCGAAATCATCGTGGTCGACGACCACTCCACGGACGCTACCGCCGAGATCGTCCGGACCCTGGCACGGAGCTATCCAAAGATTCGGCTTATCACCTCGGCCTCACTTCCAGCAGGCTGGAACGGCAAACAACACGCCTGCTGGCAGGGCGCGCAGCACGCCTCGCACGATCTCCTCTGCTTTGTGGACGCCGATGTCCGACTCGCGCCCGAAGCCCTCACGCGCATGGCCGCGTTCCTTCAGCAGACCGGTTCCGGTCTGGTCAGTGGATTCCCTTTCCAGCAAACGGTCACTCTGCTGGAGTATCTCCTTCTCCCGCTGATCCACTTCATCCTTCTGGGCCTGCTTCCCATGCGTCGGATGGCGCGCAGCACCAGCGCCGCTTACGCCGCTGGCTGCGGGCAGTTCCTTCTCTGCCGCCGCGCAACCTACTTTGAAGTGGGCGGACACTCCGCCATCCGCCAGACGATGCACGACGGACTTCTGCTTCCTCGTCTCTTCCGCCAGCACGGCCACCTCACACGCCTCGCAGACCTCACAACGCTCGCGACCTGCCGCATGTATACCAACGCACGCGACACATGGAACGGCCTGAGCAAGAACGCCACCGAAGGTATGGCCACACCCAAGCTTCTCCCGCCTTTGACGCTCCTCTTCGCCCTTGGCCAGATCCTCCCGCTTCCAGTGCTCCTGGCCGCCCTCTACAGACACAACACCGCAGCCACTATCCTGAGCGCGACAGCCCTGGCCCTCGCCTACCTTCCCAGAGTTCTCGGCGTCCTCCGCTTCCGCCAATCCATCCTGGGCGCACTCCTCCATCCACTAGGCGTTGCCACCCTGCTTGCTCTGCAGTGGACCGCATTAGTCCAGAAAGCCCGCGGCAAGACCGCCACATGGAAAAACCGCTCCTACCCCACGAACTAAGCAGCGCACAAACCTGATTTCTGAGGAATCCTAACCGGTGCCGACCTCAGTTCTCCGTCGGCATCTCCACATGATCGACCACCAACGTCTCTACAGACCCTTTCGCCGGCTGGAGCTTCAACCCAAGCTGCTCCTGCAGAGCCGTAAAGAGTCCCGGTGCGGCATCCGGAGAAGTATCCGGACTATCTTCAGGCGTCCACTTCAAAGCCAGGTCATACTTCTCCGCCAGCCCCGTCTTGTCAATCACCGTCCGATGCACCTGGTGTGACAGGGTCTCTGCAAAAGATTTCATCGAATCGCCATGCGTCGTCAACTCGGTCCCGTGGCCATGGCTGTTCACGCTCGTGCCCGCATTCCTCCCCGGAGCATCCGCCGTCCGCTGAAACTTCGGCCCGTTCCCCACCACAACGAGCTCGAAAACAGGAAGAGTCTTTGTCTCCGTATGCGCCTGCAGGTGAAAGCGTTCCAGCAGCGCGGGCAAAAGCATCTCCCGGCGCTCCTTCGGTGCCAGCTTCCTCAGAGCATCCATATCGGGCTCCACTACCTTCGCCGCAATATCGAACCTCTGCGAATCGATATCGCCGGGAATCCCCGAGATCAGCGTCTCGCGAACGTCATACACCCACTGCAGAAGCATCTTCACAGAGACGTTCGTCGCGTTGTAGTACGCCGTGCCGGAACTTATGTGAACCGACCCACTCCCCGTCTTGTTCGGCTTGATCGACACAGCGTCATACGTCGGCACGGTCGCCACCTGCGCCTGCGCCACGGACGAAACAGACACAAAGACAAGAACGACTCTCCACAGAACGGGCTTGCTCAGAAACATCGAACGCTCCTCGCGGAATCAGAATCAGATAAGGCCGAGAGCTGGTTTGACGTGCCGAACTCCAGAACCGTATCTAACATAACGGGGTCCGTGCCCCATTCTTTCTCGGCTTTCTTGAGAAAGGGTGGGGTCGCGCGGAGCGCACAACCAGAATTCCTCAGTGAAGCGGTCTGCGAACTTCAAAAACAGATCCCTCCGCTTCGCTACGGGATGACAAAAGGTGAGCGACGACATCTGGGGGACCTCTGCCAGTCCTCCCCCCACCTGCGAGACAATAGAGATGTGAAGAAAATCCCCAGAAAAATCAAAGTCATCGGCGGCGGTCTCGCTGGCCCCGAAGCCGCCCTGCAGGCCGCCAACTCAGGCTGCCGGGTCACGCTCTACGAGATGCGTCCCATCAAGTCCACCGAGGCCCACCAGACCTCCGACTTCGCCGAACTCGTCTGCTCCAACTCCCTCAAATCCGAGTCGGAAAACACGGCCCCCTGGCTGCTCAAGCAGGAGATGCGTCTCGCCGGTGGCCAGCTCATCCGCCACGCCGACGCCACCGCCGTCCCCGCCGGTCACGCCCTCGCCGTCGACCGCATCCTCTTCTCCGAACGCGTCGCCATTGACCTCGTCCAACATCCCAACATCACCATTAAGCGCGAAGAGGTCACCACCCTCCAAGAAGACTCCGAAGACACACTCACCATCCTCGCCAGCGGGCCGCTCACGTCCGCACCACTGACAGCCGAGCTCCAGCGCCTCACCGGTGCCGACCACCTCGCCTTCTACGACAGCATCGCCCCCATCGTCGACGCAACTACGATCAACATGGACCGCGTCTACATGGCCGCCCGCTGGGACAAAGGCACCGCCGACTACATTAACTGCCCGTTCACAAAAGAGGAGTACGACGTCTTCCTCGACGCCCTCATCGACTCGCAGAGCGTCGAGGAGAAGCAGTGGGAGAAGCTCGACTACTTCGAAGGCTGCCTTCCCATCGAAGTCACAGCCCGCCGCGGACGCGACACCCTCCGCTTCGGCCCCATGAAGCCTGCCGGTCTTACCGATCCCAAAACGGGACGATGGCCGTATGCCTGTGTTCAACTGCGCCAGGAAAACCTCCGCGCCGACAGCTATAACCTCGTCGGCTTTCAGAATCACATCAAGTTCGGTGACCAGCAGCGCATACTCCGCCTCATCCCCGGCCTGGAAAACGCGACCTTCCTGCGCTATGGGCAGATCCACCGCAACACCTATATCCACGCCCCATCGCTGCTTACGGAAACGCTCCAGCTCAAGCAGCACCCCAACATTCTCGTAGCGGGCCAGCTCTCCGGTGTCGAAGGCTACACAGAATCCATCGCCTCCGGCATGCTCGCTGGCCGCTACGCCGCTGCACTTGCCCACGGAGAAGTGCCTACACCTGCTCCGCGCCAGAGTGCCCACGGATCGCTGATGCACTACATCACCCACGCCGAAGACAGCGGCGGAGGCAAGGGCAAGATCAGCAGATTCCAACCCGCCAACATCACCTTCGATCTCATTCCCCCACTCGAAGAAGATCTGCGCAGGAAGATCCGCGACAAAAAGGAACGCCACCGTCTCCAATGCGAACGCGCACTTGAGGCATGGAACGCGTGGCTCGCATAAACGGTACGATGGCAGTCAATCTCTCCCAACGGTAAAAGGAGTCGCCTGCATGGCCATGATCGAGTTCGTCCGCAACTACACCGATGAATCCACAGACCGCGGATACCAGTTTGAGTTTCGCTGCGACCACTGCTACAGCGGATACAAGTCTTCCTTCGAACCTTCTCTGATCGGCGCAGCAGGCGGTATCCTGCAGGCTGCTGGCTCGATCTTCGGTGGCATCTTCAGCTCGGCTGGAAACTCCACCTATGACATTCAGCGTGCCATCGGTGGCCCCGCCCATGACCGTGCCCTGCAAAAGGCCGTCGAAGAGGTCAAACAGAAGTTTCGCCGTTGCCAGCGCTGCGGCAAATGGGTCTGCGCGGAGATCTGCTGGAATCAGTCGGCCGCCCAGTGCACCGCCTGCACACCCAAGTATGAGCAGGAGGTCATCTCTCAGCGCAACCAGGCGCAGCTCGATGCCACACGGCAGCAGTTGCAGGAAAAAGCGCTTGGCACCGACTATGTCTCTGGCATCGATATGAATCCAGACGTCCAGGTACGCCTGAACCCCGGAGCCGCCGCACCACAGCTTCAAGCCACGGCCACACATTGCACCGCCTGCGGAGCAACGCTCACTGGTGGTAAGTTCTGCGCTGAGTGCGGAGCTCCAGCGCCGGCGCCTTCCCCGAAGTCCTGCTCCGGCTGCGGACACATCTCTTCACCCGGTGCCCGCTTCTGCGAAGAGTGCGGAACCAAACTCGTCTGATCGTCCTCTCCAACATCCAAAAAATTCATCGGTAAAGCCGAAGCCGGGTGCCCCATGTCCCGCTTTTGGGACATGGGGTTTTTCGCAAAGAGTGACTCGGGAAAGCCAAAAGCCAGATCTCCCAGGCGGCCAGTCCCAAAGCTGGCCCGCTGACTCGCTAACTTGCTGACTCTCTGACCGCAATGCGTTACCCTGTCTGCTCAAGAGGGAGAACGCAACATGCGCCGCTACTCCGCAGCAGAAGCCATCACCCCAGCCTGGGAACATGCCAAAGCATGGCTCTGGCGGGGAACCTCGAAAAAGGTCTTCCTCCAACTGGCCGCCGTAGCCGCGCTTGCGGGAACCTTCTCCGCTACCGCCGGCTTCAACTCCGGAAACTTTCGTGAGCGCGTGCGTGGCATGAACGCGCGCCAATACGCCGCCAACCCACAGTTCGCGCACGCTCCTCATCTCCACGGAGCCGCGCTCATTCCTATCTTCATCGTTCTCGCAGTCATCGGCGCGATCCTCTTCTACCTCTCCGTGCGCTTCAAATTCGTGCTCGTCAACGCACTTGCTACCCGCCGCCGCGAGATCCGCCTTATCTGGGATCTCTACGCCGACATCACCTGGCAGTGGATCGCCCTCACGCTTGTTCTTACCCTGGTCGCCGCTGCCCTCGGATTCTCTGCGTTCTTCGGTATGCGGCATACGACGCTTGGTCAGGCGGGCAATGCCTCCATGGTCGTCCTCGGCATCCTCGGTGGAATCGCTCTGGCCATCGCCGCCTGGATCCTCAGAGACTTCGTCCTACCCGTCCTTGCCCTGGAAGGCGCCACCATAGGTTTCGCCTGGGAGCGCGCCATGAGTGTGCTCTCCGCGGAACCCGGTGAGTTCGCCCTCTATTTTCTGCTCAAGATTGTTTTCACGTTCCTTCTTGTGATCTGTCGAGCAATCCTCTTCGTTATTGCGGCGATCGTTCTCGTGATCCCCTTCGTGATCGTCGGCATCCTTCCCCTGATCTTCCTTCGTCACGCCGGTATGGCGGGAGTCGCCCTCAGTGGTCTGATCGCCCTGATTCTTGGCCTTATCTACGCGACTGTCTGCATTCTCCTGCTCTTCTCCATCAACGGTCCCATCACTGCCTTCTTTACCTCCTGGGGACTTTACTTCTACGGTGGTCGATACCCTCTGCTCGGCGAGATGCTCGAACCTTCCATTGCGGTCCCCACCTATACCCCGCCGCCCTCCTTCCCTTCGCGTGACGAAGAGGAAGATGACCCCGGTGGTGGCCCAAGCCTTCCCTTGAATCCCCAACCTGTCACCTAGCTCGCTCGCTGACCTGCTTTCCTGTTCATTTGCTGCCACGCAGAGCCACTTGCCCAACCTGCACCGCAGAGTCCATAATCCGCTCACCACTCTACCGCCCGATTTTTTTGTAGGCGGAATAACCCGAGCACTTCCGCGAGCCAACATGACCCAGAATGAAATGCAGAACATCGGCCTCACCGTCTCACAGCGAGTCGTCGCCGGTATCGTTGCGAATAACAAGATCACGAGCGAACTCCAGTGCTTTCCCGTCTCCGAAGACGAAGAGGATGCCCTCGTCGAGCTGCCCCGCGAGGCACTCATCAAGGTCATGTGCGACGAGATCATTGCCCTGGCCAGGACGGTCGAAAAGGTCAACTCCGTAGGCGTCGCTCTTCCCGGCATCATTCGCAACGGCATCGTCGAAGATTCGCCCAACCTCCCCCAGATGAAGGGAGCCAGGGTGGAAGAAGAGCTCTGCGCCGCTCTCAAGAACCAGGGCATCAGCACCACCGTGAAGGTCGTCAACGACGCCGACGCTGTAGCCGCCGGTCTGGCCGCGCTCCACGGGAAACTGGAGACCGTCGTCCGCATCTGGACCCTCGGCACAGGCGTAGGCTTCGGTCGCTATCCCCTGACGGAAGGCATCTGGGAGGGCGGACACACCGTCGTCTCGCTTGACGACAAAGAGACCTACTGCGGCTGCGGCGGTCGCGGACACGTGGAAGGCATCATGGGCCACCGCGCCATGCGCCTCCGCTTCCTGGACATGGAGCCCGAAGACATCTTCGCCGCCGCCAAAAAAGGCGACCCGCGCTGCGTTGAGTTCAAAAAGCTCTGGCACAAGGCACTCGCCGCCGCCACCGCGTCGTCGATTCACATCTCAGGAGCGGGCAAGTTCTACATCACCGGATACAACGTGGGCTTCGTCGAACTTCCCATGCTGCGCGACTACATCCAGCAGATGGTCCGCATGAGTCCCCTGCAGGGCTTCTCCATCGAAACCCGCCCCGAAGACGCCACCAACGAAGTCCTTGGCGCAGCCGTGCTCGCACAGCAGTCCGCAAAATAGCTTGCGTTCTCTTATGGGAACCCCATCACGGCTTTCCACTAGCGAACCGTACATTGCCGCAAGAGACGATCGTGGAGCTCGAAAAGAGGACGAAACCTTCGCCCCGCTTGATTTCAAGGAATGTGAAGGAGCTCATCGGCCTGATCCACGTCGATGAGCTCGTCGGACAGACACGAGGTTTACTTTCGCTTATTGAATGCGGTCGCGGAAAGAGGCGTTTTGATACAGACACCCTAAAGCTAAGCCTTGAACAATCTCCTTCGCACCGCACCGAAGATACCTAGCGCTCCGGTCCCAAGCAGCGCGAGACTGGAGGGCTCAGGCGTAGGAGACGCGTCGGCGAATGTGAGGTCGAGAATGACCTTGGCTCCGGCAACACGAGAACTCGCACCGGCAAGAAGAAATCCGGCGCTCGAAGAGTTGAAATAGACCGGTATGTTGTACCTCTTCATGTCTGGATCATTCGTTACATAGAAAGGTGAGGAAGCGGGATCGAGTGTCACGCCAGTGATTTGAGGATCGCCGGACAGGTCTTGCCAGGTGTATTCATAATTATCGGTACCCCCTCCACCCGCTCCGAAGATGATCGTAAGGGTGTCGCCGGTGATTTCTATGTCCCACTGGCCGAGCGTGCGGTGCAGGCTCCCAGGCGCTGTAGTCGCGTCAGCGAAAAGGGGTGTACCGTCTTTTCTGGCTTCAAACCGCACTATGTCCCCGACCAGGTCGGCTCGGCAGGCAAGGGGAAAGGCAAATAGGCACACCAAGAGAAGAAGACGCGGAGAGAACTTCAAAGCAAACCTCCAGTGAATCGCAAACTAAGTAGCAAGTGTTGCGCAACACCGTAAACAGAACGCGCCTCGTTGTCTACGAGAAAGAGTTTGCATAGCTCATGGCAAAGACCTTCCCTGCATAACTTTCCATGTGATTTTTGTCGCTCTATCCAACCATCTGCAAACGACACCGTCGCCACCCCACACCCTCTTCCTGTATCCTCTCGGCAATCATGCGCCTACAAAAATCCCGCTCACTGACGTTCGCCGCCCTGATGACTCTGGCCCTTCCCCTCGCCGCCCAGACGCCCGCCGCCACCGGTCCCGCACCCAAACACGAAGACACCGAGGTCTATACCCCAGTCCCTCCCGTAGTCACGCCCGGAGCCACCAACGATGCCCCGCCCTCCGACGCCATCGTCCTCTTCGACGGCAAAAGTCAGGACGAGTGGGTCTCCTCTAAAGACCACACCCCAGCCAAGTGGGACGTCGCCAACGGTACCCTGACCGTCAATAAGACCAACGGCTCCGGCAACATCGAGACCAAGCACACCTTCAAGGACTACCAGCTTCACATCGAGTGGAAGATCCCCTCTAACATCACCGGCTCCGATCAGGCGCGCGGCAACAGCGGCGTCTTCCTCGCCTCTACCGGCTCTGGAGACGCAGGCTACGAGCTCCAGGTCCTCGACTCCTACGAGAACAAGACCTACACCAACGGCATGGCGGGCAGTATCTATAAACAGGCCATCCCCCTCGCCAACGCCGCACGCAAGCCCGGCGAGTGGCAGACCTACGACGTCGTCTGGACCGCGCCGCGCTTCAATGGCGACGGCAATCTCCTCACCCCGGCTTACGTCACCGTCTTCTTCAACGGCGTCCTCGTCCAGAATCACTTCGAGCTCAAAGGCGAGACCCGCTACATCGGCCAGCCCTTCTACAAGGCCTACGACAAGGCACCCATCAAACTCCAGGCCCACGGTGATAAGAGCGAACCCGACAGCTTCCGCAACATCTGGGTACGCGAAGTCAAGGATTGGAAATAGACCGATGAACCCGAACCGCCGCAGCTTTCTCGTCGCCACCGGCATGACCGCCCTCGCCTCCACCCGCGCCTTCGGCGCCAATGAACGCCTCCGTCTCGGCGTTATCGGCGCGGGCGGACGCATGCGACAGCTGCTCAACGCGGCAGAAAGCAGCGGCGTTCCCTTTGAGATCGTCTCCGTCTCGGACGTCTATGCACCGCGCCGGGACGAGGTAAAACTCCGCGCCAGCGCTACCAATGCGGCGACACCGATGGACTCCCGCGAGGTCGTCGACGACAAGACCATCGACGCCGTTCTCATCGCAACGCCAGACCACTGGCACGTCCGCAACGCCGTCGCAGCGCTCTCTGCAGGCAAAGACGTCTATCTCGAAAAGCCCGTCACCCACACGCTCGAAGAGGACAAAACCCTTCGCCACGCCGTTCGCTCCAGCAAGCAGGTTCTGCAATGCGGCATGCAGCAGAGAAGCTGGCCTCACTTCCGCAACGCCGTCAGTCTGATCCAGGGAGGCGCCCTGGGACAGGTGCCGCAGGTCCGTACCTTCTGGTGGCAGAACTACGGCCGCAACTGGGTCCCGAAGCCGATCGACGCTGCGCAACTCGACTGGAAGCAGTGGCTCGGCGGCGCTCCCGACCAACCATTCTCTCTGGAAGTCTTCAACCGCTGGCGCTGGTTCTGGAACTTCGGCGGAGGCGCGATGACCGACCTCTTCGCCCACTGGATCGATGTCACCCACTGGGCCATGAAGGCCGACACGCCCTCCACCGCCTTCGTGCTCGGAGACAACTACGTCTACCCGCAATGGCAGTGCCCGGACACCATCCAGGCCGCCTTCCGCTACCCGGGTGCAACCCCGGACAAGAGCTTTGACGTCGTCTATGAAGGCATGATGGCCTCCTCCATCGACGACGGTGGCCTTGAGTTCCGCGGCACCGACGCCACGCTCAAGCTCAACCGCTCCGGCATGTCTGTCTTCCATGAAGGCGTCAAATCCAACCCCATCCTGCACGAAGACAGCTTCGAAGACGGCACCATCCCGCACATGCGCAACTTCTTCGACTGCATCAAGACACGCAAAGACCCCAACGCACCTGTAGAAGCCGGTCTCGCCGCCGCCAACGCCGGACACCTCGGCAACCTCGCCTACCACTCCGGCGGCATGACCAAGCGCCGCGCCTGAATCGACAGATCCGTGCCCATTCTTTCGCGGCTTCATCGCGAAAGAATGGGGTCGCGCAGAGCGCATCTTTTGAAGCCTCCGTCATTTCGACCGAGGCTTCACGCAGTGAAGACGAGCGGAGAAATCTGTTTCTGTCATGTGCCGAAGGCACATCCAATCGCGCTGCGCGCGATCAGCAAAAGCAGATCTCTCCGCTCACGCTTCCGTTCGGTCGAGATGACGGAAGTTGCATAGAGCCACAAACACCGGGTGCCCCATACATCGCGTTTTTTGCGATGTGTGGGCCATGCGCGCAGCGCGTCGCTCGCTCGAAGAGCGACCCAGACGAACCCCTGAACAGCAGATTCCTTCCGCTACGGGATGACCCAAAAAATTACCGCACCGCCGCCAACACTCGCAACAAAATCGCCTGCGAACGCCGCTGGCCGTACCCATGCCCATAGGCACTCGACGTGATCGCCACTACCAAATGCAACGAAGGCACAATGTAAATCTTGTTCCCGCCGTTCCCCGAAGCGAAGTGGACCTCGATCTTTCGCTCGCCCACCGGCTCGGCCCGCGTGTACCACATCCACCCATACGCGTCGGCATAAGGATCGCTGTCGGAGATTGCCACTTCACTGGCTAAGCTCTTCGCGATCCAGTCGTGGTTCAGCAGACGCCGCCCGTTCACCACGCCGTCGTTCAACATGAACTCACCAATCACCGCAGCATCCCGCGCCGTGATCTCCAGGTTCCCCTGCCCCGTCGTCCGGTTCACTGGAACATGACGCCAGCGAAACTTCGTGATCCCCAATGGCCCAAAGAGGTTGGTCTTCGCGAACTCATCCAGAGGCATGTGGGTTGCGTTCTCCACGATTACACCCGTGAGAAACGCATTCAGCGAGCAGTAGAGATACTTCTCCCCCGGCGCACGCTTCATCGGAACCGCATAGGCTGAGCGTATCCAATCGGTGGACTCATCCAGCCTGTCCTCATTGCCCGGAGAGGTCGCCACCGTATCGTCGGCATCCAGGCCAGACCGCATCGTAAGGAGGTCTTCCACCGTGATCTTCTCTCGGCCAGCCTTCGGCAGCCCCGGAAGATACTCGGCGATGGAGTCGTGCACACCGCGGACCATCCCCTTCTGCACCGCGAAGCCCATCAGCAGCGACGTAATACTCTTCGTAGCGGAACGAATGTCATGCAGCGTCTCGGCGGAGTCGCCGTTGAAGTAGTGCTCCCTCTCCAGGTGTCCTTCGCGCACAATCACAATGCCCTTCAGGTCGTGATGCTCCTCCTGCTCCATCTCTGCGTAAAGCGTGTCTAACGCGGCCGCATCCACCTCGGCGCGGGCAGCCTTACTCACGCTCCCAGGCTGCGTCTGCGCAGACATTACCGGACCGAAAGACAAAGCCACCGCCATCGCTCCACCACAAAACAAAACGGCTCTTCGCATACTCAAGATACGAGCGCACCGCACTATCCGTTCCCTCTCGCCTGGCCCATGATCACGACGCGCCCCAGTGCTGGTGGAGAGGTCACGTTACCTCGCCATCTAAATGAAAATCCCCAAAGGTTGCTTCATGAAGGCTAAAGATTTTCCTATGTGGCAAATATGTCGTATAAAGTCGTGCGAAAACGCATTCTATCGATCGAAATTACCTCGAAATTCTGGCATGGGAATTGCTTTCACGGGATACGTACGATTTGCTTCTCACTTTGAAAGGAAATCCAATGCTTCGCACGGTCCGCACCAAAATCTCCGATAACCGGGAATTCTTCTTCATCAGCACGCCTCTCATGGGCGCCTTCCTTCTTGCCTGCGGCATCGCAATTACTCGCTAAGAACCCCAAAGCAATCCGTGGATGAGGCGGGGGTGTCTCGATGACTCCCTGCCTTTGATCTTTCTCTCACTCGCTCACGCATCGATCTCGCCGCACCACTCCGCAGCGCCCACAAGACAGACTGTATCTATATTGGCTGAGAGAAAGCGTTGCCACTGCAGCGCTATGGAATACGCGACGCAGAGAAGTGAGGACCTATACCTTACCTCTCGTTGGCATTGATCGACGCTTTATACCGAAGTGGAACGCACAATTCGGTGCCGCCGCATATCATCCACCACCGGTAGAGCGGCCAGCAGAAACAGTACCGCCGCCAGCGGCAGCGTGAAGTAAAACCCCGCATGCTTGAACCCGACCGCGCCGATCACTCCACCGATAAAGAACAGCGCGATCAGCGAAGTGAGCAGACGTAACGTCGCCAGCTCCGGCGCGAGCGTTCCGTGCGCACCGGCAAATCGCTTGGAGACGATCCTTCCCAGGGCGATCCCCGTGTCTGTCACCATCCCGGTAAGGTGTGTCGTGCGGATTACGTTTTTGGAGAGCTTAGTGATGATGGCGTTCTGAAGCCCCATCGTGAAACAAAGCAGCAGAACCGTGCCCACCACGCGGCCTCCTGCGAAGACGCGCCCCGTAAATCCAAAGAGGATCAGCAGAACAGCCTCCGCGATCAGGGGCAGAGCGTACTCGCTCTCCAGGCGGCGGCTTCGCGCCCAGCGGATGAAGAGCGTCGTGACAAACGCTCCCAGCAGAAACGACATCACCGCAGCGAATCCGCTCAATGCCACCTTTACGCTACCCACGGCGAAGTTGTCCGCCATGGCGGAGACGATTCCGGACATATGAGAGGTGTACTGCCGCACCGCCAGAAACCCACCCGCATTCGCAGCACCGGCGATGAACGCAAGATAGCGGGCCAGGTGACGGTTGCTGGTCTCCGTGCGTTTGCTTCCCGTCAGCCGGCGGAGATAGAAAAGCGGCATACCTTCATGATCGCAGGTATGCCGCTTCGTTTGTTTGTTCGTATTTTATGTAAACGCGTTCTGAGCTAAGACAGATCCAACCGCGAGGCGTTGTTCAGCTTCTCCTCCGTAGACCACAGGCCAGCGGAGGGCGTGCTGATATAGAAGACCTCTTCTCCATCCGGCATGGTGTTCCATCCCTCTTTCATCTTGGCGGCGTCATAGCGCTTCTCCATCTCTTTCACGTCGGCGTACTGGTAGCCGACCTGTTCGATCTCTTCTTTCGTGAGATGGCCAGGAGCGTACGTGATCGTAAAGCGGCCTTCGCTGGAGCCGTGGATCAGATGCGCCACGCCGTGCGGGATCGCCTGCATATCCGCTTCGGTCTTGTACAGCTCCAGCGTGCGCGGCGTTCCCTTGTATCCATACTTCCGGATCAGCGCGTCCACGTCGGGCTGTTCGCCGAAGCGCTCCACACCCGGAGCGAGAATCAGAAGCTCGCCACCATCCGCGATCGCCATGCGTGTGCGGTAGACGGCCTTGTTCGCCACCCAGGTCGCGCGAAACTCGTCCGGCTGCATCACGGCAACGACCTTCTTCAGAGGCTTCTCGAAGGTGGTGATGTTCTGCTCGCGGCTCTTGCGTGCGGCCTGGAGGTACGTCTCCAGATCGTCACCGACGAACAGGCCGCTGGTGACCAGTTTGTTATCCGCGTCGCGATGCATCACGATCTGCACATAGAGGTCAGGAAGATCTTTCAGATGCTCCTCTTCCGACCAGTTGTAGCAGGCGCGCAGCGGCGTGACGAGGCAGCCGAGGTTGTTCTCGATGCCATAGACGGCAGCCGCGATGTGCGAAGCGCAGATAGTGTCCTTGCCGCCGAGGCCGATGTAGTAGTTCTTATTGTGATTCGCAAAGCCGAGCACTTCGTGCGGAACGACGTGGCCGATGTTCACGACCAAATCCCACTGCTCGGTCATGAGCTTCGTGTTCAGGTCGACGGGGATCTCCCAGTCTGCGGCACCGTGGGTGGTCTCCTTTACGAGACTCGCAGGAATCGTTGCCACATGGGTCACGCCACCGCGCCAGTCGTGCGCGAAGATCCGCTCCTCGGGAATGGAGCCGAACATCCACTTGTTCTCCGCCTCGGTGTGCGGCACATGCTGTCCCAAAGTGGGAATCACCTCCACATGCGCGTCGGGCAGGGCCTTGTAGAACATCTCCGTAATCTTGCCCGCGCCTGAGTGCGCACGCGTGAGGTCGGGAGGAAGCAGGAGTACCCGCTTCAGATCTCTATTGATCCGTTTGCGTGCTTCTTCCAACGTGCGATCCACCGCACCTTGAATCTGCGCCTCTGTCAGCGCTTCACCCTCGATTGCAAACCACGGCATCGCATTTCTCCTGGATCAGTTATTGGGGATAAGGGTAAATCAACGGCACCACGGCTGGCAGCACCCACGGGTGGGCGGACCCCGGGAATAAATCTGAGGTTGCCGTTTGACCCGGGTTATGGGCGACCCTATACTTTAGAAAGGTCACCGGCCTATCTCGGGCGCGCTGCTTTGGCGCGTTCAGCGGTACCAAAAGATACAAAGGCTCACGGACGGCAGAAGCGCTTCGTCCAAGCCATCGGGACCCCCGAAGATCTTCCAAGGAGCTCTACCATCCACATGAATCGTCGCCATGTTGCCTTGCTCTCCGCAGGCATGCTCTCCGCTGTGTTTTCCGCGTCTGCTCTTTCCCAGACTGCATCTCCTCCGGCTCCTGAACCCACCACGCCCGCTGCTGCCGCTGTAAAGCCCGAAGCCATCCCTGCCAAGGTCGCACTGGTTGCCTTTGAGCAGGCAGTTTTCGCTACAAACGAAGGTCAGCGCGCTGTACAGGAAGTCCAGAAGAAGTTCGAACCCCAGCAGACCAAGATCCAGGCCCAGGCCGCGGAGGTCGACAGCCTGAAGAAGCAGCTGCAGGCCGCCACCACGATCTCCGATGAAGAGCGCGCCAGCCGTGTGAAGACCATCGACACGAAGGAAAAGGCTCTGAACCGTGATGGTGAAGATGCCAGCGCAGCCTACCAGCAGGAGTTGCAGGAGGCCTACAGCAAGGTGGCCGCCAAGGTTGCCGACGTGATGCGCAAGTATGTGCAGACCAACGGCTTCACGCTCCTGCTCGACGTGAGCGGACAGCAGAGCGCAGTAATGTGGGCCGCACAGCAGACCGACATCACCCGCGCCGTAGTCGATGCGTACAACGCCTCTTCGGGTGTTGCAGCGCCGCCGCCATCGGCTCCAGGAGCAGGTCGTCCGGCCACAACGCAGCGTACACCGCCGCGTTCGACCACGCCGCCCGCTGCTACCCCCAGGAAATAAAGCTCAAACATAATTGCAAAAAGGAGGCCTGATGGCCTCCTTTTTTGCGTGTGTAAGAAACCCTTTTGCCACGGATCTCTGTGGAAAAAAATGTGGATTGCAGGTTTCCAGTACATCTTCAGTGGAATCGATCCCGCGCCATCACGCGGTGTTCCTTTTTTAGGAAGGAATCTTCTTCTTTAGATTGAGTAAGTTATAGAGAATCAAGCAAGTTAACCCTAGCAAATCAGGTTCTAAATGTGGAAAGTCGGACAAAAACGAGTTTCCACAGACTGTGGTATGCCTCAATCCATGAAGCCGAGTCTGATCCTTCGCATTCCTGACGCAAAAAAGGAGTACGGAACGGTTGGCTGCGCCGGATCAAAGTACATATTTTGTTGATCTTTTCGCATGCATCGCGACACCTATCTGCAGTTGCCGCGCAGCGCCGTCCGGAATCCTTAAGGTCAGAAAGTCATGAAGGGCTGACACCGCGCTACAAGAAAGCGGCGAGCCCGTGAGGCTCGCCGCTCGAACTAAAACACACGTTCTTGTGTGTCAGACCATTTTCAGAACGCGTAACGCAGGCTGAATTGCATCTGACGCTCCGAGGCGTAGGTGACGCCTTTGGACGTTACCCGACCAAAGTTGCCACTGGTCGGATTCATCTCGGGGTTATCCAGGTTGGGGTGATTGAGGTAGTTGAATGCCTCCGCCTTGAAGACAAGGGCGTGATTTTCATGACCCGGGATAAGATGCATTGACTTCTGAAGTGCCGCATTGAAGCTATTGAAGCCGGGACCATAGATGTTGTTACGTGAGCCTCTTCCAGCAAAAGTGCCAGAAGTTGGAGCCTGATAAGCAGCGGTCTCAAACCACTGTGCTGTTCCTCTACCAGCAAACTGGTGCGGTAGAGCAGGGTTCCGAGTTCTGACCCAATACTGATTGCCCGATCCCGGACCTACCCCTGCATAGTCATTACCAATCGACACGCTGAGCGGACGACCGGACTGCGCCTGAATGGTTCCGGAGAACTGCCAGTCGTCTAAGGTGGCGCGAACCAGAGCATGGGCAGCATGATGTGCGAAGGGAATATTCCACACATAGTTGATGACCGCTACGTGCCGTGTATCAAAATCACTCGGTCCGTAGTTAAGGCCAATGTTGTATACGTTGGGAAGATTTGTGCCGCTGGACGATCCAAAGTCGAGACTCTTGGACCAGGTGTATGCCACTCCAAAGAGGAATCCCTTCGTAAGACGGCGCTTCATGTTTGCCTGAAACGAGTGATATATCGAGCTGCCCAGATTCTGGGCTTCCAAAATAGTAGACAGGCCGCGGTATGGACGGAGCGCATCCGCATTGACGTTAGGATTCGCCTGCACGGTGCCTGGCTGAAGTTGGTTGATGTTGCCCAACTGCTCCAGGTGGATGCCGCGTCTTCCTACATAGCTCAATGTGAGGGTTCCCACGCTAGTAAAGTCGTGCTCCGCCGTGAGATTCCATCCATAGGCTTCAGGAGAGGGATACTCGTATTTCTGCGAGGTGACTGAAAGCGGGCTGCTGTTCGTTCCCACTCCACCAGGAGCATCCACGCTGCCACGCGTGACCGTCGATGATGGCTGAAAGGGAGCATTGCCACCGACATGAACGACGTCACTAATGCCGAGACGTTGGAAGTAACGACCAACGCCACCGCGAAGTACGGTGCCGGGTGAGATCTGGTACGCGAACCCAATACGGGGCTGGATGTTGGAATATACCGTGGGATGATAGCCACTGTTATATCCATGGAACAAACGAGCATAGCCATTGGCCAGGATGTCAGCACCGACATGCCCATTCGCACTGCTGGGGAAGCCCGTTCCCGGAATCACAATACCGTTGAGACTGTCCCCACCGGTAATGAAACCATTCGAGGGATTCACAGTGGGTGCGTTTGCAGGATTGTAATTTACGGGATTGAAGAAGGACTGGTTTCCCCATAGAGCATGATATGGCGTCATCACGCTGTAGCGGAGGCCCATTTCAAGCACCAACTTAGACGTTGTACGCCATTGGTCCTGGGCAAACCCTTCCCACATGTTTCCACGGAAGAGGGTATAAGAACGCTGTCCAATTTCACCGTAGGTATCAAAGAGACCTAAAGCAACGTTGGCAACCGCAGCCTTTGAAGTTTGCGTGTTCGTGGAACGCCGATCTGTAAAGGCAAAGAGACCGTTCTGATTGTTCGTGGCGCCAGGCGTCGTATTGCTGACGCTGATCTGATCGAAGTTATTTTCTCCGGCATACTCCCAAAGGCCGCCAAACTTCAGGGTATGGTTTCCAATGACCTTTGTGATGTTGTCAGCGATGTCATAGACCATACCGCCAGAGCGGGACGGATACGGACCGCCGTCGAGCGTACCGAAGTTTGCAATTTGCAACGTGGGAATCTTATTGGGAATAGTTTTTGTCGCGGCCGAGTAAAGGTAAGGATAGTTAATTCCGTACCGGGTACGGTCATACCGTCCCGACGATGTATCGATGTTGATGTTTACGTGATCGGCTGCAGCGGAAACGATAAACTCATTCACCATGGTCGGGCTGATCGTCCACGCGTAGTGGAAGACGCCAATCTGATTCGGACGATTAAAGATGCGTGGGTTGGTGTTGAAGTTACCGTAATGGGGCTCGTAATCGTTGTAGTTGTAATTCAGAAGGCTGAAACGCAAATGATGCGCGTCAGCCGGTATGAAGTCAATTACGATCGTGTCTTTGCGCTGCGACTCGGTGTAGAGAGCAGAATCGATCCAGTTATATCCAGGAGCCTGCGTATTGGCTGTTGGGTAGGCCCTTAAAAGGCCAAGTCCATTTGCGCTGAGATCGCTTTGAGGGATGATGTTGTTTGCATAGTTCGCGCCAGTTGTGGGGCTTATAAGCTGAACGGGAGCATTGTAAAAAATATTGCTTCCGAGCAATTCGCTGAAGTCACCAGTGCGCATCGGATTGGTCGGAACTTTTTGCGTTGCCGTATCGTCATGGTTGTACTTCACAAACTCCTGCCCAAGCAGGAAAAAGAGCATGGATTTGTTTTTGTTAAAAACATGTGGAATGTATGCCGGGCCGTTTAAGTTCCAACCAAACTGGTTGTAACGGAAAGCCGCGCGACCGAGGCCGGAGAAGTTACGAGCCCAGGTATTTGCATTGAGCGCGTTGTTTCGGAAATATTCGAACACGCTTCCGTGGAAGTTGCTTGTTCCGCTCTTGGGAACCATACGGACCATGCCACCGGAGCTGCGGCCGTATTCGGCCGGATAACTCGTAGTGAGGATCTGAACCTGCGAGGTCGAATCCACATCTGCCACGCCGACGCTGGTTCCGTTAGAACGGGTACGCACCATGGGTGCGCCGTCCAGAGTGATAAGACTCTCCTGCGAACGTGCACCGTTGATATTGATCCCGTTATCAAGACCGAAACTAAAGGCAGCCATGGAGTTACCGCGTACAACACCGGGCTCCATCTGGGAAAGATAGAGAGGATTACGGCCATTCAATTGAATGTTCTTGACCTGGTCCTCGGTCACCAGTTGGCCGACAGAAGCGCTCTCCGTCTGCACCGCATTGGCCCCGGCTTCCACCGTTACTGTTGAAGTTGCATCTCCGATCTTCATCGAAACTTCGAGATGACGACCAATGCTGGGATCCAGCTTCACATCGTTGTAACTGATGGATTGAAATCCTTCGCTGGTCACACTCACCTTGTAGCTGCCCGGAGGAAGGTTCGGTACATTGAAGGAACCACCCTCATTTGTGGTTGCGTTGGTTTCCTGTCCTGTCGCGTTGCTGTGAATCAATACCTTTGCACTCGGAAGAACGGCGCCGGAGGCATCCGTTACGGTGCCGGTAAGGGATGAGTTATCTGATTGGGCGGTGATGTTCTGACCTGCGGCCAGAATCAACACGACGAGTAAAACTCTCTTCCACTGGTTCAAAATATGAAGCATTGGCTCTCCAAAAAAGCTGCATAGGTTAAACGTCTAATTTTCTTTAGTTATCGGTTGCGGAGCCTTTTTAGGCCTTTGCCGTTGGAGTGTCAAGTGAAAATTCTGTGACTAATTCTTCCCTTTAGAGGAAAGATTTTAGACACGGCTCTGCCACCCTCTTCAGGCTGGCTGGAGAAGAGGGTGGCGATAGAAGATGAAAGTAACCGCTGTCGTAAGAGACTAGTCTTCGCCGACCTTGAGGACGGCCAGGAAGGCCTCCTGCGGGATATCGACTTTGCCGATCCGCTTCATCCGCTTCTTGCCCTCTTTTTGCTTGTTGAGGAGCTTCTTCTTACGACTGATGTCGCCGCCATAGCACTTGGCGATGACGTCTTTGCGGATAGCGGAAACAGTCTCACGCGCGATGATTTTGGCACCGATCGCGGCCTGCAGAGCCACCTCGAACATCTGGCGCGGAATCAGTTCGCGCATCTTGTGCACGAGCGATTTGCCGCGTTCGAAGGCGAAGTCACGATGCACGATCACCGAAAGAGCATCGACCGGATCGCCGCCGATGAGGATATCCATCTTAACCATGGGTGACACCCACAGACCAGCGAGCGCGTAGTCCAGCGAGGCGTATCCACGCGAAACGCTCTTCAGACGATCGTAGAAATCGAGAACGATCTCGTTGAGTGGAAGCTGGTAGGTGAGCAGAACCCGGTTGGAGCTGACGTACTCGAAGTTCTGCTGCTTGCCGCGCTTGTCTTCGACGAGCTTAAGGATGCCGCCGACGTACTCCTCGTTGGTGAGGATCTTCGCAATGATGACAGGCTCTTCAATCTGGGCGATGTTGGTGGGATCGGGCCATCGCGACGGGTTTTCGACTTCGACCACCTCCCCGCCGGTAAGCGTGATCCGATACTTCACGCCGGGCGCGGTGGTGATGAGGTCGAGGCCGAACTCGCGTTCGAGACGCTCCTGGATGATCTCCATATGGAGCAGGCCAAGGAAGCCGCAGCGGAAGCCGAAGCCGAGGGCGACGGAGCTCTCCGGCTCGAAAGAGAAGGAGGCGTCGTTGAGCTTGAGCTTCTCGAGAGCGTCGCGCAGAGCGCCGTGCTCGTGCGATTCGATGGTGTAAAGACCGGCGAAGACCATGCTTTTGATGTCTTCAAAGCCGGGAAGCATCTCGGTGGCGGGTTCGGCGGGATCGGTGATCGTATCGCCGACCTTAGAGTCCACCACGTTCTTAATGGTGGCCACGAAAAAGCCGACCTCACCAGCGGAGAGTTCCCCGATCTCGACGGGTTTCGGCGTAAGAACGCCCATGCTCTCGACGTCGAAGACCTTACCGTTCGACATCAGCTTGATCTTCTGGCCGGTGCGCAGCCGTCCGTTGATCACACGAGCAAGCACGATGACGCCACGATAAGCGTCGAACCAGGAGTCGAAGATCAGCGCCTGCAGAGGTGCTGAAGCATCGCCTTTGGGTGGAGGAAGCTTGGTGACAATGGCTTCCAGGATCTCTTCCACGTTGAGGCCAGTCTTCGCGCTGACCGCGATCGCATCGTCCGCTGGGAGTCCGACCGTGTTCTCGATCATCTCCTTGGTGCGTTCGATATCGGCGCTGGGAAGATCGATCTTATTGATGACAGGAAGGATCTCCAGACCGTTCGAGATGGCCAGATACGCGTTCGCGAGCGTCTGCGCCTCCACACCCTGGGTCGCATCCACCACGAGCAGAGCGCCTTCGCAGGAGGCGAGCGAGCGCGAGACTTCATAGGAGAAGTCGACGTGGCCGGGCGTGTCGATGAGGTTCAGTTGGTAGGTGATGCCGTCCTTCGCCTTGTACATCATGCGGACGGAGTGGGCCTTGATGGTGATGCCGCGCTCGCGCTCCAGATCCATGGCGTCCAGCACCTGGGCCTGCATCTCGCGATGGGTCAGCGAGCCGGTGAGTTCCAGCAGACGGTCGGACAGCGTGGATTTGCCATGATCGATGTGCGCGATGATCGCGAAGTTTCGTATGTATTTCGGGTCCATGAAGAGGCGGGATACTCCAGACTTCATCTTAACAGCTATGGGCGGCCAAAGAAGCCAGTCGTGGGCTGGATGACTACAATAAAGAGGTGCAATTGAACCTTCGGACGTCGCCCAAGTACGCTCTTCGCGCCCTGTTGTGTGTGCCTCTCCTCTTTTTAGCAGGGTGTCCCGCAGATCAGGGAGGCGCTACACCGCCGAAGCAGGCGACGGCGCCTGCCCTGACGCCCCCGGCCGAAGCGGTAAAGGTAGACCCGGCGGTACAGTTTGCCGACCGCCAGTTAGCTGTCAAAGTGCAGCAACTCATCACGCAGGTGGACCGCACCTATCAGAGCGGCGTCGAAAACTATCGCTCCGGACGTCTGGATGCAGCGCGTCTGGACTTCGACTTCGCCGTCGATCTCATGCTGACCAGCGGCGTCGACATCAAGACGAATGATGCGCTCAACGACGAGTTTGAGCGCACGGTGAACGCCGTGAACTCCCTGGAGATGGATGCCCTGAAGCAGGGCAACGGCTTCTCTCCACGCATTGAACAGTCGCCGGTAGAGGCTGCGGGCGATCTGACCTTCCCCTCGAATCCCGAGCTGACGGCGCAGTTGAACGCCGAGTTGAAGACCACGACCTCCGATCTTCCGCTTGTCGTCAACGATTACGTTGCCGGATACATCTCTTACTTCACCAACAATGCCGGCGGCCATGCCCATCTGGTCCGTTCGCTGGAACGCGCTGGCAAGTATGAAGCCATGATCAAAAGGATCCTACGCGAAGAAGGAGTTCCCCAGGATCTGATCTACCAGGCGATTGCCGAGTCTGGATTTCAGCCCCAGGCTTTGAATGCGAAGAGCGGTGCAGGCGGCATGTGGCAGTTCATGCCCTTCCGCGGCGCCTACGGTCTGGACCGCAATGGCTGGTTCGATGAGCGGTTCGACCCGGAAAAATCTTCGCGCGCCTATGCCAGGTACATGAAGACGCTCTATAACCAGTTCGGCGACTGGTACCTAGTGATGGCTGCCTATGACTGGGGTCCAGGTAATGTGCAGAAGGCCGTCATGCGTACGGGCTATGCCGACTTCTGGGAGCTCTATCGGCGCAATGCCCTGCCGGGCGAGACGAAGAACTATGTTCCCGCGATGCTGGCTGCGGCCATCATGGCGAAGAACCCGAAGCAGTATGGCCTGACCTCGATGAACGTGGAACCAGCCGCAAACTATGACACGGTGACGGTGAACTACGCCATGGATCTGCGCCTTGCGGCGGACGTCACGGACTCCACACTGGCCACACTGGTGGGCTTGAATCCTTCGCTGCTGCGGCTCAACACGCCGCGCGATATCTCCTTCGATTTGCACATCCCGAGCGGAACGAAGGAGATGTTCCAGAAGCGCATCGCCGAAATTCCGGAGGAGAAGAGAGCCAGTTGGCGCTTCCACGATGTCCGTGCCGGGGAGACCCTGCAGCAGGTGGCGGACCTCTTTCACGTGAAGGCGGACGACCTTGCGGCGGCCAATGATCTCTCCGCGGGAGAGGGCGTGGACACGGGCGACGAATTAATTGTGCCGGTCTACACCAGTGTTTCGGCGGCGAGCGCGCATCCGCAAAGGTACACCTCGCGTCGCGGCGATACGTTGGTCACAGTCGCAGATCGCTTCGGCGTTTCGAGCGAACAGCTGCGCCGCTGGAATCACCTGAGCTCGAATTCGATCAGCGCCGGCCGCTCTCTCTACGTTGCCGAACCGGTGCGCCTGGCTCCTTCCGCACGCGCGCGTAGCCGTGGTGGACGTGGCAGAAAAGCCGCTCGTGGAACGGGTTCTAGCGGCTCCAGAGGAAAGAGTGGAGGTCCCTCGTCTTCCCCCGGACGCGCCTCCGCCTCGCGCAAATCGAGCGCAACCTCAACCTCAAAATCAAAGGCAGGATCGACTCCGAAGGCGGCAAAGAAGAGTTCAACGAAGAGGCATCGCTAAGCCGAAGATGGTCGATGGGCGCAATGTCCATCGAAACTTATTTCGTCTTCTGCGAATCTTTCGTCGAAAGTGCTTGCCATCGTGCGCAGAGAGATGCACCATATTGCTGTATTGCGTGTTGCACTAATTGTGCATCCAACTAACGAACGACCACACGCAACTCCGGAGCGAGAGCAATGAGAGACGAAGCAAACTTCAAACTATATGCCGCGGTCGAAGACGACGACTTCGATCAGGAAGAAGAGCTTGAAGAAGACTTGGACCGGGAAGACGACGAAGACTTCTCCGATGAAGAAGAGGACGAAGTGACGCTCACCTCTGACGATGACACGGACCAGGACAAGATGCTGCATGACAGTCATCACGCGGAAGATGCCGCGGTCTATGGCGCGCCTTCTACCCCGGTGGATCCTTATTCGCCACCCGAGAAGCTCTCCAGCCTGCCGGAGACAAGCGCAGCGGAGGTACCGGTAGAGAAGACTCTGTCTTCGACGAAGAAGGCAGCACCGGCCAGGAAGTCCGCTCCCGCAAAGAAGTCTGCTGCCAAGAAGACCGCCGCCAAAGCGCCCGCGAAGAAGACAGCTGCGAAAAAGGCTGTCGCGAAAAAAGCGGTAGCCAAGAAGGCTCCGGCAAAGAAGGCCGCAGCAAAAAAGACCCCTGCCAAAACGGCAGCAAAGAAATCAGCGCCCGCGAAGAAGGCCGTCAAGAAGGCCCCCGCGAAGAAAAGCGCAAAGAAGTCTACCGCAGTGAAGAAGACGACCTCTTCACGCAGTGGAAAGGCCGCCTTGAAAAAGGCGTCCGTAAAAAGCACCAAAATAAACCAGCGAGGTAAGACATTGGCTACTAAAAAGGCAGTGAAGAAGGCTCCGGCAAAGAAGGCTGTTGCCAAGAAGGCAGTTGCAAAGAAGGCAGTTGCTAAGAAGGCTCCAGCGAAGAAGACTGTTGCCAAGAAGGCTCCTGCAAAGAAGACCGCAGCAAAGAAGACCGCTTCGAAGAAGTCTGCAACAAAGAAGTAGTTTTACCGTAGCAACGTAGTTCGGCTGTTAAACAGGCAAGCAAAAAGGCCCGGCTCCTCCTTCAGAGGCTCCGGGCCTTTTTGCGTCTGCAGATCAGTTCTTGCGCTACTTTTTCAGCTCGTTGATGGCCGTCAGAACTTCGTCGCTGTGGTTGGGCACCTGAACAGCAGGCCAGACCTTGGCGATTTTGCCGTCCGGCGCGATGAGATACGTCACACGCGAAGCAAACTTGATCGGTCCCATGCCCTTCACAGGTACGCCGTACGAATCGACGACCTTGTGCTCCGGGTCAGCAAGGAGCTTGAAGGTCAGGCTCTCCTGCGTGCAGAAGCTCTTGTGGCTGTCTGCGGTGTCCAGGCTGACGCCGAGGACGACTGCGTTGGCAGCGGTATACTTCGCCAGGTCGCGCTGGAAGTTGTGCGCTTCCAGGGTGCAGCCTGCTGTTTTGTCCTTCGGATAGAAGTAGAGGACGATCCACTTGCCCTTGTAGTCAGCAAGGTTCACGGCCTTGTCTTCCTGAGAAGGCAACGTAAAGCCGGGTGCGGTGGCACCGGGCTGCAACATATCTCCGCCAGCGGCATACGCCAGCTTCGCCGTCATTCCGCAGGCGACGATCGCCAGCGCCAGAACACTCCATAAACCAAGTCTTTGCATTGCCTATCTCCTGTACCGCGTAAAAAAACAAGATCCCGTTCGTTAAGACTGGCCCGACAGGGTGGAAGTCTCACCCACAACGCAGATTCCGGCTGCGTTGGCCCGCGCGATCAGCGCAGGTTCATCGAAGAGAAGTGTACGTCCTGATTCGATCGCCAGACAGGTCGCACCGGCGGAAATCATCGCTTCGACCGTTGGAACACCGATCACGGGAACGTCGAAACGCATATCCTGCTTCGGCTTCGCCACTTTTACCACCGTAAGCGAGCGGCGCAGGGTGGAGGCCTCTTCTTCCAGCGTACGGAAGAGCTCTCCCGCGCGAGCAATGGTGGCGTCCGTGCCCTCCATGGCCTCCACCGCGACGCAGGCCTGCGCCGCGATCACGACTGTCTGGCCAAGATCGAAGCCCGCAATACCGCGCGCCACGGTAAGGCCATAGGCGATGTCTTTCTGCTCTTCTTCATCGGGCGCACGCTGCGTCAGGACGCCCGTTCTGGCAAGCATGGGTTCGAGATAAGCGGTGGACGAGATCAGTTCGATCCCCTCATCCCCCAGAACCTTCGCCACCGCACCCAGCAGCATGTCCGTATTGCGCGTACGGAGGCTCATGAGCAGCTTGGCGAGCTTCCAATCGGGCCGTATGGCCGAGAAGATCTGCTTGTGCCGTACCTGGCCCGCCATGACGGCCTGCGTCACGCCCTCGACATGAAACGTATCGATCAGTTTAGAGAGCTCGCCCAGAGACATCCAATGAACGCGAATGCCCGGGTCCGCCGCAGCACGCACGTCCATCTCCGCGTCGGTCTCTTCCTTGATGGCAGCGACGACGACGGCCATCCCACGGGCGCGCGCCGCGTCGAGGAGCAGGAAGGGGAAACGGCCGTTGCCCGCGATGAGACCTAGCTTGGACTGGGTCTCAGGCAACGAAATCTAGACCGTTTTTGTCTACCAGCGTGAGCAATTTAAGCGATGCGCCGCTCGGCTTCTTCTCTCCCCGTTCCCACTGGGAGATGAGAGTGGTCGAAAGGCCGAGATGGAGCGCGAAGACGGCCTGGCTCGCCTCTTCGCGTTTGCGGAGCGCCTCGATATCCTTTGGCTTGAAGATTTTTATCGGAGTCAGACAGGACTCATCGAACTCGCGCATGGATCTCTTCGACATCACGCCCGCACGATGAAAATCCTGTGCGGTTTGATGGAGAACGGCCGCAATCTTGCTACTGTAGACCAGATTTTTAGCCGCAGATTTCTTCGAGCGCACCGGCTTCGCAGAGTCTTTCAATATCTTCGTTGGCATATTTGAATGTCTCCTTGGCAAACCTTCTAAACTCCGCCAGGTCCTGCACCGTGATGTTTTGCATGTCCTTCTTCGCAAATCCAAAGATAAAGACCGAGATCTTCCCGTGCTTCAAAAGAACAATCGTTCTAAAGCCACCGGACTTGCCGGCACCTTGGCGGCGAACTCTCTGCTTAAACACCGCCACCCAAATCTGCATCAATGAGGCCCCGTTCCATGTCCTTCACGGTTGCGCAGAGGTCATGGTCGGCGATGCCACTTTTTCTTGCAAATCGAGCGAAGAGACGCCCTTGAACACGCGCATCCAAAACTACCCTAACACTCAGTGCTATAGCCGTAAAGCTACTTGATCACGCCACGCTCACTCTTCGCGACGAACTCCGCGAGATACGCCACCCGTTCACCGAACTCTCCGCTGGCGACCTTCGCCCGAATCGCCTCGATGGCCTGGGTGGTGTTCATCTTAGAGGTCTGCAGAAGCTTGTAGGCCGCGCGCAACTGCTTGATCTCGTCGGGAGTAAAGCCCCTGCGCTCCAGGCCGACCTTGTTCAGGCCGAAGGCGCGGTTTTCGCGGCGCACACTGGTCAGCGAGTACGGCATGACATCCTGCGTAATCGTCGTTCCGCCGCCGATGTAGGCGTTCGTGCCGATGGTGCAGAACTGGTGGACCGGATTGAGAGCTCCGACGCTGGCATAATCCTCCACCGTGACATGCCCCGCAAGCGTAGCCGCGTTGGCCAGGATGCAGCCGTTGCCGATCGAGCTGTCATGGCCAATGTGGACGTAAGCCATGATGAGACAGCCACTGCCGATCTTCGTCTCGCCCCCGCCACCCGCCGTGCCGCGCGAGATCGTGACGTACTCGCGGAACGTATTGCCGTTACCGACGGTGAGCTTCGTCGGCTCATTCTTATACTTCAGGTCCTGGGGAGCGATGCCCAGGCAGGCGAAGGAGAAGATGCGATTGTCTTCGCCAAAGGTCGTGTGACCGTCCAGAACGACGTGGCTCACGAGTTCGCAGCGCTCTCCAAGGATGACGTTAGGGCCGATCGTGCAAAAGGGACCGACAGTACAGCTCTCCGGGATGACGGCTCCCTCTGCGACGATGGCTGTGGGATGAATGGACACGGTTAGACTGCTGCCTCGGGAGCGGCGGTGGCCGGCTCTGCGGCCTTCGGCTTCGACCTCGGAACAAGGGCGCACATCACGGTTGCCTCGCACGCAAGCTTGCCGTCGACCGTTGCCGTACCGTGCATCCTGACCGCGCTGGTGCGCCAGTTGAGCACTTTCACTTCGATACGAAGCTGGTCGCCGGGGAGCACAGGTTTGCGGAACTTTGCGCCGTCAATCCCGGTAAAGACCATCAGCTTGTCGTCGCGGTCGGGGATGTCGTTTAACAGAAGCAGGCCGCCCGCCTGTGCAATGGCTTCCACCATCAGGACTCCGGGCATGATGGGATAGTCCGGAAAGTGACCGGTGAAGTGGGGCTCGTTGGCCGTAACGTTTTTGAGGGCGACGATGCGCTTGCGGGGTTCGACCTCGATGACGCGGTCGATCAGGAGCATCGGGTAACGATGCGGCAGGACCGCCATAATCTGCTGGATGTCCATGGTCAACGGCGTAGCGCTTGGAAGATTCTTTTCGTCACTCATAACCTTCTGATTATAAAGCGGCGAAAAGGTCACTTCTTCTTGGCGTTATAGGGTTGATCCGGGCTGAAGAGCATCTCGGGCGTCGGCGAGTTGTAGCTGATCTTTGTCAGGAAGCGCTGCGCGACCATGTCTCCGTTGCGGTAGCGCGTAATGGAGATGGGTGTCTGGATGCCCTGGTAGACGTGATAGTCGGCGTACTCTTCCTGGTCTTCGTCGTAGTCCTTGTAGACCAGATTCTTGTACTTGAACGTCCTGCGGAGGGGCAGGTGCGTGTCCGCATCGAGTTCGATATCCACGGAATCGTTCTTCGAGTTGATCACCGTCACCTTGTCCGCCTGGCGTCGCTGCACGGTGCTGGGGCCGTCGTACATCAGGATGGCCTGAGGGTCCTTTAGCCAGACGCGGACGATCTCGTCGATGGAGTGATCGCGGACGCGGAAGTGCTCCTCCACGATGTCCTTTGGCAGGGCGCGCTTGCCCTTGAAGGTCAACTCCCAGCCCTCGTCGGCGGTCCAAATCTGAACCACATCGCGCTTCTTCGTCAGTTCCACGCGTTCCAGCCCCGCAGTTCCGGGAACGACTTTGTGGAAGAGGAAGAACGGCGCGTCTCCGGTCGGATTGCCCTTGAAGAAGGCCGCCGTGCGTCCCTGGAACTCCCATTCGGTGCGTCCCGTCCAGGCATCGCCGCCCAGGGCGACGACCATCTGTTGCAGGAGCGCACGCGCCTTCTGCTCGCTGGCGTCCTGTGCGCGGGAGGGCAAGGTATAGAGAACCACTGCGGCGAAGATCCAGGCGGCTTTCCAACGATGCATTGAGGAGACTCCTAAGTTATCCAGCAAGTACGGCACCGCCATTCACGTTGAAGATCTCGCCCGAGATAAAGCCTGCCCACGGCGTGCAGAGGAACAGGATAGGCCCGGCGATCTCGTCCGGCGTACCGACGCGACCCATAGGGATCACGGACAGCACTGTATTGGACGCGTCCGGGGCGCTGAGGGCTACCGCGGACATATCCGTATCCACCCATCCGGGAGCGACGCAGTTCACATAGATGCCGTCGCGGATCAACTCCGTGGCCAGCCCCTTTGTCATGCTGATGAGCGCGCCCTTGCTGGCGGCATAGTCGGCATGAAAGGCTTCGCCACGCTGGCCTGCGGTTGAACTGACCAGAACGATATGCCCGCGCGGACGTCCCTCAAGCTTTGGCCGGGATTTCATTTCGCGCACCGAGGCCTGCACGAGGCCAAAGACGCTGTCGAGATTAACGCCGAGCGTTCCGCGCCACTGGCTCTCGGCCATCTCGGCGATGGGCGCATCCTGCGGCGGCCACACGCCGTGATTCACCACCAGGCAATGGATCCCACCCAGCGCCTTCGTAGCAGCGGCCACGAGAAGACGTCCGTCCTCAGAGCAGGCAAGCTCCTGGCGAAGGGCGATACATTGGTCGCCGCCTCCACACTCTTCCGCGAGCGCCTGAGCCTGCGCCTCCGCGCTGCGGTAGGAGAAGGCCACCCGCGCTCCCGCCTGGCGGAAAAGACGTACCGTGGCGGCTCCGATCCCACGCGAGCCTCCTGTAATCAGAGCCGTGCGTCCCGCGAGCGAGAGCGGAACGCCATTTCGTTCAAAAATATTCTGCACGTCTTGACGCTAACGCGTACTCTGATCCACACGCAACCACAACCTCCAGCGGAGCATTTATGAAAATCGCCGTGATCATCGCTCGCGTTCTTTTGGGTCTTCTCTTTCTGGTCTCTGGATTGAACGGTATACTGCACTTCCTTCCCGCCCCGCCCATGCCGCCAAATGATGCTACGACCTTCGCCACCCTGCTGATGGCGAGCAAATACATGACTTTTGTCTCCGTGCTGATGGTGATTGGAAGTCTGCTCCTGTTGGTAGGCAAGTATGTTCCTCTTGGCCTGACTTTGCTTGGTCCAATCATCGTGAACATCCTGCTCTTCCACTTCACGCTGATGCACGGGGGCGCGGCAGCCGGACTTGTGGCAGCGGTGTTGGAGATCTTTCTGATCGTGGCCTACCGCAGATCGTTCCGCGGCATCTTCGATGCGGACCCTCCGCCTGCGACTACGATTTAGCCGCTGCTTTGCTCTTGCGCGCGGCGACGATGAGCTTCTTCTGCTCCGTCTTCGTCAGCGCGAGAATGCGTTTTACCTTGGGCGGGAGCTTTTCGCGCGTAAGTGCATGCGCGGCGGCAAGGTGCTCACGCCACTCGGTGTCGCGCAGGGCAGACCAATACGCGGCTCCCACCCAGAAGATGCGCGCGAAATACGGCGCGGGGAGCAAGCCGTCCTGTTCCAGCAGTTCCGAGGAGCGCTCCGGACCTGCAGCGAACGAGGCGACCGCCTTTGCGTCGGCGCTGAGATTGAAGACGGCAAACATCTTTCCGCCGATGGCCTTGTCTCCTACCCAGAAGACGAGGTTGTCGCCCCACTGGTGGGTTTCGACAACGTCGGGGAGAGATAGCAGATATTCGCGAGCCGTTTCAACGTTCATGCGCCCTGAGTATAGCGTCAGTCGGCTTGCTTTTCGCGCTTGCTGGCCGCCGCGGCCTTGCTGTCGGCACCGCGCTCGGAAGAGGTCGTGCGTGCCTTCTTCTTGCAGCTTCCCTTGGTGCCAGCCTTCGTTCCCGGAACGCGTGTGAAGCCGGGCCAGCAGGGCTGACCTTTGCCAGTAGATTTCTTCGCGGATTTCTTTGCAGTCGCCATCGTGTCTGGTATGAACCCGGCGCGGGAAGGATGGTTTTCCGCTGCGCGGCGCCGAGTTCCACGTGGAACACAAAAACTGCATTATTTCAAGCGCAATCGAATCGGTCCCGTAGCTGTGCGGCCATCGATGACTCTTCCCTTCTGCGTAACGACGATCTGACCGGCGTCGGCCAGGGCGAAGGCAGCCTCGCGGGCCTCGTCCATCAGCGGCTCCCAGGCAGACCGGGCATCGCTACCCGCAACAGCACGGGCTGCTTCGCTGGGACAGATTGTTTTGCCCGCGCCACGCTCTTCGAGCAGGTGCAGAATGGTCTTCGACATCGCCTTCATTGGATACGACCTCCTATACTTGGATGTAGCGATGACAACAAAGCACACCTTTCCCCCGCTGCAAGAGCAGCTCGACCTGATTACCAAAGGCGCAGCCGAGATCATTCCGGTAGACGACCTGACGCGCCGCATCGAGGCTTCGATTGCCAGCGGAACCCCCATGCGCATCAAGGCCGGCTTCGATCCGACCGCTCCGGACCTTCACCTGGGCCATACGGTACTGATGCGGAAGCTCCGCCACTTCCAGCAGCTTGGGCACCAGGTCATCTTTCTGATCGGGGACTTTACCGCTCTGATCGGCGACCCCACAGGCAAATCGCAGACGCGCAAGCCTTTGACGCGGGAACAGATCGCGCTCAATGCAGAGACTTACCAGGAGCAGGTCTTCAAGATCCTGGACCGCGACAAGACCGAGGTTCGCTACAACTCCGAGTGGCTGGGCGAGCTGCGCTATGAGGACACGATCCGCCTGATGGCCCAGTTCACGCTCTCGCAGATGATCGAGCGCGAGGAGTTCCATAAGCGCTTCAACGCCGAAGAGCCCATCGCCCTACACGAACTGATGTACCCGGTCATGCAGGGGTACGACTCGGTCGCTCTGAAGTCCGACGTGGAGCTGGGCGGGACGGACCAGAAGTTCAACCTGATGCGCGGGCGCGATCTGCAGAGACACTTCGGCCAGCCGCCGCAGATCGTTCTCACGATGCCGATCATCGAAGGCCTGGACGGCGTGCAGAAGATGTCGAAGTCGCTGAATAATGCGATCGGCGTGACAGAGCCTCCGTTCGATATGTTCACCAAGCTGATGCAGGTCTCCGATGATCTGATGTGGAAGTACTACACCTACCTGACGGACCTGCCGCAGTCGCAGATCGACACGCTGCGCGAGCAGGTGGCCGCGGGCACGCTGCACCCGATGCAGGCGAAGAAGGACCTCGCACGCACGATTACGGCTGGCTTCCACACCGAAGAGGCCGCGCAGCGCGCGGAGGCGAACTGGTCCACGCAGTTCCAGAAGGGCGGCGTGAGCGACGATACGGAGCGCCTCACGGTTGCCAAAAGCGAACTAGGCTTCGAAGCCGAGCCGCCCTCGATCAACATCGACCGACTGCTGGTCTCATCCGGGCTGGCAAGCTCCATGGGCGAGGCTCGGCGCAAGCGTTCCGAAAAGGCCGTCCGAATTGATGATGCTGTGGTCACGGAACTACGCTACGCCCTCGTCGCCGACCCGGTCACGCTGACCGTACGTCTCGGCAAGCGGGTCAAGCTTGTGACTGTGACTTAGATTTCGGAGCGTTGCGATACTCGTTCGGAGTTTCTAACGAGAAGCCGACATATCGGTACTGATATGGTTCGGTGAGCAAAATTTCGGCTCGGCGCTCCTTCACGTTGCATTGAGTGCCGCCGTACGCGCCGCTGGTTTGCCACAACGCAAGATGATTTGTTCCTATCGTCCTCTCCCGCTCATGGGAAAGGCCCCAGCTCTTAGACTCGCCCAAGAAGTTGCGTTAGCGCTTTCTCGGTGGTGGTTGCACGTAGGACGTATCAGCAGGCTGTGTCTCTGCGAACTGGTCGTCGTCTTTTAGTTCCTTCTTCAATCGATACAGTTCCTGCTTCAGCTTGACGACCAGAGGTTGTGCACTGGGATCGTTGTAGATGTTGTGCATCTCCACGGGGTCATGCACCAGGTCGTAGCATTCCCACTGATCTTTCTTCCAGAAATAAATCAGCTTGTGAGTTTCCGTGCGCAGGCCGTAGTGTGCCCGCGTGTTGTGGTCGCCTGGATCGTGGTAGTAGCGGTAGTACATGGCATGACGCCAATCTTTCGGCGTGTGTCCCTTCCATAGTGGAAGGAAACTGCGGCCTTGCATGTCGGGTGGGGTTGGGCGACCGGCAGCGTCGAGGAATGTCGGCGCGAAATCGCAATTGATGCCAATTGCTTCCGACACTATGCCGGGCTTGATGACTGCGGGCCAACGCACCACGAAAGGCATGTGGAGCGACTCTTCGTACATGAAGCGCTTGTCAAACAACCCATGCTCGCCCAGGAAGAATCCCTGATCGCTGGTGTAGATAACGATGGTGTTTTCCCGCAGTCCATTGGCGTCGAGCCAATCCAGAACCCGACCGACGTTATCGTCTACGCTCTGGACACACGCGAGATAGTCGCGCATATAGCGCTGATACTTCCAGCTTTCAAGCTCTCGACCGGTCAATGTTTTCTTTACGCCGTCGACTTCGACCTCAACTTCCATCGGTTTGGCAGCGGACCACTGCTTCTGCTCCTCTGGTGAGAGGCCTGGCGGTGGAGCGATCTTGAGATCCGCACGCGTCAGGTCGCGGAAGACGGATTGCTTCTGCTCGCGGAGGGCATCGGTACGGCCTGCGTAATCGTCGCGCAGCGTCTCCGGTTCGGGGATGTGAAGGTTCTCGAACTGCTTTCGGTGCTTCTCGTCGGGCGTCCATTCGCGATGGGGAGCCTTGTGGTGCGACATCATGAAGAATGGCTTGTCCTGTGGCCGGCTCTTCAGTGCTTCGATCGTCAGGTCGCCGATGATGTCCGTGCAGTACCCCTTGATCTGAGTGGAGCCGTCCTTGTCGTAGAACACTGGATCGTTGTACACGCCCTGCCCGGGGAGGATGTTCCAGGTGTCGAAACCGGTCGGGTCACTGCCCAGGTGCCACTTCCCAACCATCGCCGTGTAGTAACCGGCGCTTTGCAGATACTTCGCAACCGTCGGCTGCGATCCGTCGAAGCGGTTGAAGATGGGCACGCCGTTGAGGTGGCTGTATTTTCCAGTCAGGATCGTGGCGCGGCTTGGGGTGCAGATCGCGTTGGTGGCGAAGACATGATCCATGCGCATGCCCTCCTTCGCAATCCGGTCCAGATTAGGTGTCTGATTGACTTTGCTGCCGTAGCAACTCATGGCCTGTGCCGCATGGTCATCCGTCATGATGAACAAAATATTCGGGCGAGACTTTGTCGCGGCGGCGTTGGCTGCAATGCCTGTGAGCAGTGCTCCTGCCGCAAGGGCTGAATTACCGATGAAGCTCCGCCTGGATAGGTCGTTGGATGTGTAATCGGACATCTTCAATAATTCCTCGCATCAAGATTAGACTGCTGTGTCGATGAGCTTGCTAGAACGATGCCTTCAGTCTGAACTGTATGTTGCGTGGATCGAGTGCGCTGGTGAGCGTACCGAAGGCCGCTGAGCCGTAGGTTAGTCCCACGCCGTTGAAGTTTGCATGATTGAAGATGTTGTAGAACTGCGTTTCGAGTTTCAGCGAGACGCGTTCGAGAGGAATGTTCTTCGCAACATTCAACTGCCACAGGTGGGTCCCGGGGCCGCGGATGTCACCGAGCCGTTCGTTGCCGAAGGTTCCAGAGGCTGCGGCAGTGAAAGACGATGCGCTGAAGTAGTTCGAGACGGAGCGCGAGCGGTAGGAGATGGGGCCGAGCCTGTTGGGCCGTTGCCCTGTGTTCCCAACGCGAGCAACGTCTGTGGATGTGGACGCGGTGAAGGGCAGGCCGCTCTGGAAGTTGGTGATACCACTTAATTCCCAGTTCGCCAGAAGCACCCGTTCGGCGAGGTTGCCCCTGCGGAAGAACTCGGGTTGCCAGACGTAGTTCAACGTAACGATGTTGGGTCGGTCGTAGGAACCCAAACCGCGCTCATTGAAGAACTGGCTCTGACCAACCTGCTGTACCTGCGCCTTTGACCATGTATATGCAACTCCGAAGGACAAGCCATGCTGGAAGCGGCGACGCAGATTCACCTGCAGTGCGTTGTAATTTGCGGACGCAGAACGAACGTCGTAGTTGATGGCAGCGTACCCCTTGTACGGCCGGAGGTAGTTGACGTTGGTTCCGGATGCTGGCAACTGCCCAGGCTGCAGTTGGTTGATGTTTGGCGTCTGGTCAAGATGCCGGCCCTGATTGCCAACATAGCTAATGCTCAAGGCAGTAGCGAACGGAAGCTGCTGTTCCACGGTGAGGCTGTATTGCGAAATCGTGGCGTACAGCTTGCGCGGGTCCCACACGTTCAATGTCGGAGGGAAAGTAGTCGCAGAGTTATTACCGAAGGAACTCAACGAAACCCCGAAGGCCGTGCCTGACTGGGAGAAAGGTGGATTCTGACTGCCATTCTCATGATTGTCATTATCCCAGTGATAAAAGATGCCGAAGCCGCCACGGATCGCCGTGAGTCCGGATTTGCCTGGTGTGTACGCGAAGCCAACGCGCGGCCCGATGTTATTGCGCAGTTCGCTGAGAGACCGCGAGTAGTGAAGCCCCTTCTGGTTTGTAGGTGTAATCAGACCGTTAGTAGAATCTCCCGTGCCGCTGACCAACGCGCCATTCGCCTGTAGGACCGTTGGAGCATTGGCGGCAACGTAAAGCGAAGGGATGAACGTGCTGATTTTGTCGTACTTGTCGTAACCGTTCGGCGCTCCAGTGTAGATGGTGTCCCGCACGCCGAAGTCGACGGTGAGGTTTTGGCGGGCCTTCCAGGTGTCCTGAATGTAGCCCTCATACATGTTCGAGAAGAGGTAGACGTTTGGGATAGCGCCCTGCTCTGTATAGGAAAAGGCTCGGCCAGTAAGAAAATCGGCGACGGCGTTTCCTGTGACGCTGCCATCGAAGGTGAAGGTGCCGGCTTGGCCTGCGTACGGAAAGCGGTCGAATTTCTGAATGCGGAGTGCATTAAAGCCAGCCTTCAATATATGAACACCAAGCTGGTAGGTCAGGTCGTCGCGGTAGGTGAATACATTGTTCGTGTTGTTGGTAAGGCCCTGCGCACCAATTCCACTGTAGCCTCCCCCAAACGTGATGGAAGGAATGACGTTCGTCACGTTTGCATTGAATAGCGACGGGATGTTCAACCCGGCGGGCCGTTGCGCCGCTGCATTGGGCGCCTGCGTGATCTGATTGCGGCTGTATCCAACAATGGCTTGATTTATGAGACGCGGCCCAAAGATATGCGTCCACTGCACGACCGTGTTCGATCCGGGCTTGGAGAAGTTGCCGCCGATGGTGTTGAACGCCTGATTAGATGGCTTGAGGATCGCCTGTGATTGCGACCAGCTATCGTGCGCATACCGCAGAAGTACGCTGTCGCGTTCGCCAAGATTGAGATCGACGCGTGCGAGCTCTTCACGCCATTCTGTTCTGCTCTTCGGACTCGCGACCCAGTTGATGCTGCCGCCTGCTGCTGCAGTGTTGGTCGGCAACGGGATGTAGGCGTTCAGGAGGATCACCGCGTTGGGATCAAGATTCGTGATGCGATTTCCAGCGTAGGGCAGGCCTGTCGATGGATTACGAATTGGTGATGCGATTGCGGAGAAGTCTCCAGAACGCATCGCGACGGTGGGAACTGCCCCCGTGAAGGTGCTCTGCGGCGGAGAGGTGAATGAGGTAAGCTCCGGTCCAGAGCGTTTGTCCCATGCCTGTGAAAAGAAGAAGAACAGACCTTTGCCTAGTCCGCTCTTCGCGCCGGGTACGATGGGACCTCCGATGTCGTAGCCAAAGTTGTTGTCTTTCAGCGGAGGCTTCTGCGTGTTGAAGTAATTCTTCGCGTTGAGTGCGTCATTGGCGAACACCTCATAGACGTCGCCATGATAGGTGGCACCGCCTGCGCGTGTTACGACGTTCACCTGTCCGTATCCATAGGATCCAATGTCGGCCGTATAGTTACTCGTGTGTACCTGGATCTCGCCGATTGCCTCTGGAGGTGGGAAGAGGTTGATACCGCGGTTGCCGCCGGTGTCCATAGCCAACACGCCATCGAAGGTAAAGGCATTTGCATTCTGCCGGCCACCGTTGATCGAGAGCAGCGGATTGCCCTCTTGGCCGCTACCCATTCGCAGCCCCGTTTGCGAAGAGGAGACGCCTGTTCCCAGAGTCAGCAGTTGGCTGAAGTTTCGCCCGTTCAGCGGCAACTCTGTTATCTGCGTGCCCGAGATCAAGCCACCCAACGCGCCGGACGCATTCTCAATGCTTGGCGGTGCGGTGGTGACGGTGACTGCATCGGATGCGCCACCCACAGACGCCACCAAATCGACGCTTCGCGTTGAGTCCGCATCGAGCACCACATCATCACGTCGGGCCGGGGCCATCCCGTCGCTCTCCACCACAATGGAGTAGGTGCCGAGGCGCAAGGCCGGCAACACGTAGAGTCCCTCTGCATTTGTGACTGTGGAGCGCTGGAGACGGGTAGAGGATTCCGTCACAGTCACTCGTGCTTCGGGGACACGTGCACCGCCTGCGTCTGTAACGGTGCCAGTGATGGTGCCGGTGCCCGTGGTCTGCGCGAAGACAAAACCAGAGGAGATCAATGCTACGAATGCGAGAGCAGTGAGAGCCTGCCGCTGCTGAGAGCGGACCCGGAAAGAAAAGGACATGGGATGAACTCCAGGCTGCGTGAGCAGCGTGAAAAGAATCACCACGCGGGTGGCGTGGCCTCTTGAGTTTGGGCGTATGTGACCGCGGCGAAAGCGAACGCGAAGAACTGGTGCCTGCTAGCTACAGCGACAGCGGCAACAACAGTTCTGTGCAGAGACGATCACAGAATTAAGGTAAGGTCCGCAAGCCGTCCCGTCAACCTCATTGTTGCTTGAGAGTGCCTGTATCAATTGACGAGAGTTGCCTTGCTGCACGGCCCGAGACTGCTTTCGTGTAGGCTGTCGTGGGCCGACCGAGCCCGGTCGATCAGATTAGTCGGTGGAAATGGGCACCCGCTGCCAGTGTGCTTCGGCACCCGCAATAGTCGGGACACGAGCAGTCTCCAATCCAATGCCCGCAGCGCCGCATGTGGTGCTGATCCTTTTGCCCCCTTAGATCAAGCCCTTCCGCAACTTTTGGGGCCTGGTCCTCATTCTCGTGGGTCGTAATGGTACATTGGCCTGTTCGCAACAACTGAGACTAATGTGCAGATCGTGATCTCGTAATGTGGAGAACATGTGCGGCCATGTGTAGATGCCTTGGGCGCATCGTTCGATCGCTACCGTGCGCCCTTCCAAATGGCGAGTCCGTCTCCGTGGGCAACGTTCATGATCGGCGA
>Ga0157290_10000055_pt1 | contig 40267 bp, 34 predicted proteins | sample NitcycUS149409B1_FD_108389 | JGI IMG/M metagenome (GOLD analysis project Ga0157290, IMG submission 108389) | Soil microbial communities from Arlington Agricultural Research Station in Wisconsin, USA - Nitrogen cycling UWRJ-S149-409B-1 | ecosystem: Environmental > Terrestrial > Soil >...
CACCCGGACTTCGATCGAGGTGATGAACATCTTCCAGAAGCTGAAGGAGGAGCGTGGCATCACCATCGTTCTGATCACGCACGAGCACGAGGTGGCGGCGTATGGTTCGCGCATCGTGACGTGTCGGGATGGAGCGATTCTCTCCGATCTTCCCACTGAGTCGCGTCGTCTGGCGCATGGCGAGCTTGCAGACCTTCAGGTAGCACCGACAGGAGACATGGCATGAGACTGGAAAACTCCTGGCGTCTGGCCATCAAGGCACTGAAGAAGAACAAGCTGCAGACGCTGCTGACCATGACCGGTATGACCATCGGTGTCGCCACCGTTCTCATCATGATCGCTCTTGGATCGGGTGCGCAGACCGCCATACAGGACCAGGTACGATCCGCCGGAATGAACCTCATTACAGTCAAGGCTGGGAACTATGCAGCCAAGCAGGACAAGCCTGCGGATGAGGCAATTGAGTACTCCGCTTTCCATGCCGGGAAGCGACATGGATCGTTGCTCTCTGCCGTTTATTCTCCGTCGAGAGGCGCACACCTCCTGCGCGTCTTTCATCCCGAGGATGATCCCATGGCGATCCACGATCATCCGGTGGCGCGTCAGCGTCTCGGAGACTCCGAGGCTGGCCTGGGAGCTGCGGCTACATTGACCATGGGGGATGCGGAAGAGATCCGCAAGATGGATGGCGTGCAGTATGTCTCCGAAGGAATTCACGAAAATGCACACGTTGCCGCAGGCAACACTCGCTGGTTCACACGGATGCATGGCAGCGATGTTTCTCAGCCGCTTATCCGCCGTTCCTGGACCTTCAGTCATGGGCGGTATTTTGATAAGGGAGAACAGAAAAAATCCGAGAACGTGATGGTGATCGGACAGATCGTGAGCCAGAAGCTTTTTGGAGAGGAAAACCCAGTAGGAAAGACAGTGACTATCTGGAACCAGACCTTCAAGGTCGTTGGAGAGATCACCAGCACGAACTGGATGGTTCAGCCTGCAGCTGGCGACGACCAGTTTGACGCAATTTACATGCCGGTTACAACAGTGCAGAGGCTGCTGAACCTTTCGAAGCTGAATGATATTACGATCACCACGAAATCGACCGGGGATGTTACACCGGTCTCCAAAGCAGTAACAAAGCTCCTGCGTGTTCGGCACCAGATCTCGAACACAAGCCCCGACGACTTTACCGTAACAAGCGAAGCGCGAAAGGCGCTCCAAGGGGGCGGCATGCGTCCTGATGTCTCTGCCGCCGTCACCGGCAATGTATCCGGGCTCGAGAAGATTACTCTCTCTCAGTTAGGAAAAACTCTCGATCGCGCCAGCGAAACCATGACTGCTCTACTTACAAGCATCGCCGCAGTGTCGCTATTGGTCGGCGGAATCGGAATCATGAACATCATGCTGCTCTCCGTCTCGCAGCGCGCGAAAGAGATCGGAATCCGTCGTGCCATTGGTGCTCGCTCACGAGACGTGCTCACCCAATTCATCCTGGAGGCGGTCACCTTAAGCCTTGTAGGCGGTCTCGCAGGCATCGCCATCGGAAGCCTGGTGAGCAACTTTATCTCTGGAATTCTCAAATGGTCCACCAGCATATCTCTTCCGGCTGTGATGATTTCATTCGGTGTCTCTGCGGCCATTGGAATCTTCTTCGGATATTACCCGGCGCGGCAGGCTGCTGCCGTGCTTCCTATTCAATCGCTCAAGCAGGAGTAACTCTTTCAACGTGCTGTACGTCATTGTTCAGCGCACACGGGACGAATTCTTTAGGAGACAGAATGTTACTAACCAGCTTGAAAATAGCCGTCAAGGCGATGGGGCGGCACAAGATGCGGACAGCCCTCACCATGTTAGGCATGACGATTGGCGTGGCTGCCGTGCTGACCATGGTGGCCCTGGGTACCGGCGCACAATCCAACGTCTCCTCGAACGTTAAATCCGCCGGTACGACCCTCCTCTTTGTCCGCGGTGGCAACTTCACCAAAGGTGGTGAATCGATGAAGATCGCCACAGGAACAGGTTCGTCCACCAGTCTTAACGCAGAGGATGCTGAAGCCATCGGCAAGATAGGCGGAGTGGCCCATTACAGCGCAAACGTCCGGATGACTGGATGGGTAGCCACGGATGGGGCTAAGGAATATGTGCCGATTGTGGGCACAGATTCGAGCTATCTCGCTTTGTACGGCTGGCGTACCGCCAAGGGGAAATTCTTCAAACCTGAAGATGTGACGTCAGGGGCAAACGTTGTCGTCCTTGGCCCCACACTCAAGGAACGTCTCTTTGGGGATGAAAATCCGGTGAACAAGCAGGTTCAAATTAAGGGCCAGAATTTCCAGGTCGTCGGTTGGATCAAGTCCATCGAAGATGAACAACAATCTGAGCAGGCTTTCGTCCCATTTACTACGGAACAGAAGTTACTTGGCATTAACTACGTTCATTCGATCACAGTTGCTGCCGAGGAGGCAGGCAAGACGACAGAGATTCAGGAGCAGATCGTTCCCTTGCTCCGTGTGCGTCATCACCTCGATCAGACCAAATCCGCGAGTGCTGCGCCAATCACCGGAAACCAGATGCCGGGATCGGGTGTTCCTGATGACTTTACCGTCAAGACACAAGCCTCCGAGGCTTTAACCAAGGGTCTCTATACCTCGGTGGCTGCATTCATCCTGGCAAACATGCCGAAGGTCGATCAGGCGAACATGGAAGAGATGTCGGGAACGCTGAACCGCGCGGGCAAGACGATGACGGCCCTTCTCGCAGCCATCGCCACCATCTCGCTCGTAGTCGGTGGCATTGGCATCATGAATATCATGCTGATTTCGGTGACGGAACGAACACGTGAGATCGGCATTCGTCGTGCTCTTGGAGCTCGTTCACGAGATGTTCTCAGCCAGTTTCTTGTGGAGGCGGTTACCCTTGGGGTGTGTGGAGGAGCAGTAGGCATCGTGCTGGGATTCATAGCGTCCTTCGTGATCTCCAGCACCCTTGATTGGCCGGCTGACATCTCCGTACAGGCGGTGCTCATGGCGGTCGGCATCTCAGCGGCGACGGGAGTCTTTTTCGGTTTCTACCCAGCGCGCAGGGCTGCCAGGCTCGATCCAATCGACGCCCTCCGCTATGAGTGAGTCGAAATACAACCCCGGCCGCGAACACCTTTCTTCTCTCTTACACAGCACTTCGTCTCAAAGGAGTCTTCATGAAGATCCGAGCATTGATGCCGTTTCTACTTACCGTATCGGGTGTTTTCAATGCGCCGGCGTGCGTCGCTGGCGCACTCCCCGGCCCATCCAAGGCTCAAACCATTGAGGGGCAGTTTGCACTACAAGGTCAGGATCCGAAGACTGAAGCACACCTGAAGGTCACACCTGTGCCGGGAAAACCTCTCACGGAACAACTCGACTTCTGGATGACTAAGTCGGGATCAGCCGCTCCCATCACGAATTATCAGATTGAGATGACGCAGCCCCTGCATATGATCATCGTCAGCAGCGACTTTAAGCTCTTCTATCATGAGCATCCAAAGCTCACACGCGCTGGCCACATGCTTCTGACTCATACCTTCTCCGCCCCTGGGTCTTACCTTGTCTACAGTGACGCCCTGCCGAACAACCTGAACCACCAGGTCTTCCGATTTACCGTGAACGTTGACTCCGCAACGTCGCGCCCGCGTGTCCTCCAACCCACAGGTATGGCGGTGAAGGCGGGACCATACGAGGTGGATATCAGCAGCGTTCGCCTGCATGCTGGAACCATGAGTATGCTGGATGTGGTCATCCTAAAAGACGGCAAGCCGGCCACCGATCTACATCCGTATCTAGGCGTCCCGGCCCACGCCGTCTTTCTCAACGCGCAAGATCTCTCTTATGTCCATGTGCATCCGATGACGATGGAGCAGATGGGTTCCATGGATATGACCAAGGAACCGCCCCCTCTGCCGGAAGCCGGTCCCTCTCCGTCAGAGATGATGCTGCATATCTCCCTGAGACAAACAGGCAACTACAAGATGTGGCTTCAATTTAGAGGAGGACAGCAGTTGTACGTCGCCGAGTTCACGGTCAACTCAATTTAAAAGCTTAGTCACAAAGCGCTTCGTTCAGAGGAAGGTATTCGCGCCACTGACTTCCCCTGACATTCAAAACAAACTCTTGCCTTATGATCGAGAGATCGCAGGCTACCCTGGAGGGTCAACGTGATGTTTCGCAGCCAGATCTCGCTCTTCGCTTCCGCAGCATTTTGCCTTGTTTCTACAACCGCTTTTGCCCATTCTCGTCCTAAGACCATGTCGCCTGAGCCGAACTCTACCATCGACTCGCCAGCCGAAATCTCTGTCTATTTCACCGAAGCACTTGAACCAAAGTTCAGCTCGCTACAGTTGACAGATGCAGAGGGAAAGGTGCTTTCAAAGGACGCCTCCAAGCCGGACGCGGCGGATAGTAAGCATCTGTCGTTGCCTCTACCAAAACTCGCTCCCGGAATCTATTACGTTCATTGGGTAACTGCGAGTGCTGATGGACATCGCATGAACGGCGACTATAAATTCACTGTCAAGTAAAGGTAGTTATCCTCCGTGTTGGCCGCCGTTGTAGTAACTTTCCTGATTGACTGTGGCCTGGCTGTCAGTATTGGATGTGCGATCGCTCTCTGTTGGAGAGTCTCTCAGTCCGATTTGGCTGCTTTGATCAGATTCATCCGGTACTCCGCGTTAATTACTCTGCTGAGTCTGCTGGCGCACCTGTATCTATTTGCCGCGGCGATGCTGGAAAGCTTTCGCGCTGCGGACGTCCTGCGCGGGTTGCCATCGATCGTGGACACCCACGCGGGACTTGCAGACTCAGCCGCAATTGGCGGCGCGTGCGCTGGGATGCTGATCGTGAGTTGGAAGAAGGTCTCCGCGCGAGCGCCGGTCCTGTTCTACGTCCCCGCCCTGATGTGGGTTCTCCTATGTCGCTCCGCAAGTGGACACGCTGCAAACAACGGCAACTTCTCCATCTCCGAAGTTCTACAATTTCTGCACCTTGCCGGTACATTGACGTGGGTCGGCGTGGTCATCGTCTGTGGTCTGCTCCTGCGGGAATTTGTTCCAGTCAGTGATCGCCTCCCCGACCTGTCTCTTCTGAGGTCGCTTTCCAAGACGTGCATGTGGGCGTTGAGTCTTGTCCTTACAACGGGCGTCGTCAAGAGTTACGAAGGTGTCGATGGGCAACTAAGCCTTATTCTTCACTCTCCATGGGGATGGATTCTTCTCGTCAAAATAGGCGTGATCCTACCGACCCTAGGGCTGGGTGCGATTCACTTTCTTCAACTCCGTCAACGATCACCCTTTGCTTCGGTGCGAGCAAGGCAGAATCTCAAAAAAACGCTAGGTGTAGAAGCGGTTCTTCTGGCACTGGTGCTCGCGATCTCAGCTCTGCTCGCGAGCACCAGTCCTCCGTCTATGTAATTGCTCCCGCTATCTACTTGACGGTGGAGAACTAGAAGCCTCCGCCACCGTCAACGGCAGATGAACTCTTAATCGTATTTTCCAGTTCTATCGATTCAGCATCTGCTTCCGCTGGCTGTTGCCCGTTTGCAGAGGTTTGTGGGCGAAGCGTCGGATATTTGATCCCGAGTTGATCAAGATACGAAGGATACTTATCGGCGTCGTAGTAGTACTTTTGCAACTCCGTCTCATACTTATCCATAATCGCCTTGTTCAATTCCGTATGTGGCTTGTCCTCCGGCCGAATAAAGGGAACATACTTCTGATTTTTTGATTGAACCCTATTGAAATAGTCCCATGCTGAAGCAAGTAGCTCCGGCTTGTTCAGCAGATCGAGAAGCGTCATTGCCTGGGCTTTCGCCCCTGCCACTACACCCTTATGGGCGATAGGTGTCGCCATGGCGATGCTGTTGGCCCAGTTATGTCCCGGAAGGTTCGGGATGTTTGCCGGATAGCGCAAAGTTACCGTGGGGAGATTCCACGAGACATCGCCGATGTCATCGGACGGCCCGCCGGTGAAGCTTTCTTCCGTGGCTGCAGGGCGCAGCGAATTGATCGAAGTTTCAAGCCCGACTTCGGGTACCTTGAGTTCGTGCTGAATACCTTTCGCAAGGGCCTGGTCTGCATCCGACCAGGTCGGCAGACCCACCATCTTGATATTCTGATACTCCGCCTCCGCCATGGGTTTGTTGAACCACCCGGGCCATGCGCTGCCAAGAATGGTGGAACTGTACGTGGTCCCGCTCATAATGGACGCACCTTTGGCCATCGTGCTCCCAAGGTCAACCAGTTCGCGAATGTGGGGATAGTCGGCCTCTCGAAAGTAGTACCAGTTACTCGCCGTCGAAGGCACAACATTGGGTTGATCGCCCGCGTTGACCAGAACGTTGTGCGAACGCTGTACCGGACGAAGGAACTGCCGTTTGAAGCTCCATCCCACATCCATGAGTTCAGCGGCACTGAGAGCACTTTTTCCACGCCACGGTGCGACTGCAGCATGAGAGCTCTCTCCCACGAAGTCAAAACGCATTGAAACTGCGCCAAGCGAACCGAATCCTCCGAAACTTACCCCCAGATTATTCGCAACGTGAGCGAACAGTACGGCGTCAACATCCTTGAAGTACCCTGCTCGTACGTAATAGGCCTTCGCTCCAATAAGTTCTTCCGCGATACCTGGCCAAATCCTGATGGTTCCCTTCATCTGGTTTTTCTGCATGATGTCCTTCACCGCGAGTGCGGCGAGTATGTTCAAAGGGATGCCGGAGTTATGTCCTTCACCATGTCCCGGGGCACCCGCCACAATCGGCTCGCGATACGCGACTCCAGGCTTCTGAGAAGCCTGCGGGATACAATCCAGGTCCGACCCCAGCGCGATCACCGGCTTGCCCTCGCCCCACGTAGCCATGAAGGCGGTCGGAATTCCGGCGATGCCACGCTCCACCTTGAATCCGTTCTTCTCAAGGATCCCAGTCAGGTAAGCGGAGCTGCGTTTCTCCTGGAAGCCAAGCTCCGCATAGCTGAAGATAGTATCAACCATCACCTGCGCCAGCTTCGCTCGCGATTCCACACCAGCCATCGCCTCCTTCTTCATTGCGGCGAGAGCAGCAGTGTCCGGGGCCGGTAGACTCGGTTGCGTGTCGGATTGCTGCTGCCCCAATAAAGCCGTGGTCAGGAAAAGGTGGCAAACCAGAATCCGGATACTTCTAAAAGTCTTCATCGCTTTCTCCCTATTTTTTTATCGGTTCTCTACAGAGCTGAACAAAGACGTGCGTACTTAGCGCAAACCACGACCCACTTTTGAACGCAAGGGTTTCCATCAGCTTGCCGGCATAACAGATCCCACGTTGCGGTGGGGAGCCAAGATCTATTTCTTACGGATGCCGAGAGTATATAGGCTTAATCGCTCTTCAGCCGCTCGAAACGCATCCAGCTCGCTTGCTCTTTTGCCTGGACATCAACTTTACGGACGGCAGGTCGACGCGGCGCTTGCCCTCTTTGACTTTGGCAAAGAGCCCATCCACTTCATCTAACTTGCTGAGGTTCCAAGCGAGACGGTCATACGGCAAGAGCTTCTTGGGGCGCAGTCCAAAGTAAACGCCGCTGATGACCCGGCAGACGGGTCGACGACGAGTCGTCAAGAGCGCCAGAGCCTTCTCGGTCCAACCGACCAGTCCAAAAGTACGCGATCTTATTGATCCTGGTGCCCAGAGGGGGACTTGAACCCCCACGACCGGTTAAGGTCTGCGGATTTTAAGTGCGAATTCGGGCCTTTTTGTTGGTTTTTGCAAGGGATCGCAAGAGGTTGCAGAGCAAGCTTTCGCGTAATGTTTACGGGCCTTTTGTGATCGTTCGATCTTCGCAATCTGTCGCAAGCAATGGCAAGAAAATCGGCGACCAATAGCACCACAGTAGCACCAACATTTGTAGCACCAAGGTCGTTTTGCCGCCGTCAATATGCACCGATCGGGTTCGATTCCACTCTACTATCCAAGCTATGGAAAAGACGCGGCGGCAATCTGCAATGGAGGCGTCCCTGATGGCAATGAGAGCGGCTGGGTTTGGACTTTCAGGGGGTTGGGCAGGTGACGGGAACGCAGTAGCCGACCTCCGGGGCCCCACCGACTTATGGCACAGCGCCTCTCGTTGGCCCTGACGGTCGCTACCTTTGCCGAGGCGGAGAAGCTGGTGCAGGCTCCTCTGTCGGCTAAGGACCAGACCGAGGTCGCAAGCGACTAGCGGCAAGCGATGGCCCCGGTCTACGAGCGTCGCGCTGGTCCACGCAAGCTCATTCCGCGAAATGATGAGGCTCCTGCCACGGTGTGAGATCCGACGCTGGGTGTCCATGCGGGGCCGACGTCCGCAGTGTTTGTAAGAGGCACTGGATACGAAGCGGCGTTGCCGAAGGACGATGCAGCGATAGCGTTTGCTACGGTCGCGCAACTTTCGCGGTGGATCGAGACCAAGCAAATTACTTCGGAGCGATTGACGAAGATTTATCATGCACGCTTAAAGAAGTACGACCCGAAGCTTCGGTACGTGATTACGCTGTGCAAGGATCACGCTTTGGAACGGCCAAGGTAGCGGACAGAGAGATTGCAGCGGGGAGATATCGCGGTCCCTTGCACGGGATTCCGTGGGGTGCGAAGGATTGCTGGATACGGCGGGAATCCGAACGACGTGGGGTGCAGAGTTTCATCGTGACCGCGTACCTTCGGTCGACGCGGCGGCGACGACGAAGCTGAACCAGGCGGGTGCGGTGCTTGTGTCCAAGCTGAGTTTGGGACCGTTGGCGTTGAACGATGTGTGGTTTGGCGGGCAAACGATGAACCCGTGGCTACTAGAGGAGGGATCGTCTGGATCGAGCGCGGGACCGGGAGCGGCCGTGGTGGCGGGGCTAGTTGGATTTGCCATCGGCAGCGAGACGGGCGGAAGCATCATTGGACCGAGCATGCGGTGCGGTGTGACGGGTCTGCGACCCACGTACGGGCAGGTGCCGAGGACTGGCGCGATGTCGTTGTCCTGGTCCCTGGATAAGCTAGGTCCGATGGCCAGAGGCGTAGAGGATACGATGCTGTTGCTAAACGTGATCTCTGGCAACGACGTCGGGGACCCGGACTGCGCGTCCCGTGCCGTGGTCTTCGACGCGAATGCCGGGGTGAACGGCCTGAAGGTGGGGTACATCTAGAACTGGACAAAAGAGGCTACGGATGTGGATCGCGCGGCGCTCGCGCGGATCTTCACCGAAGTGGATGTGCCGCTCGTGCCCAGCCTGAGGGACGAGCCGGTGCTGATCTTCAACTTGCAAACCGGGCTGACCGAAAAATTTCAGCCCCGCAGCTAAGATCGAAGAGCTACTGTACTGGCAAGATATATGCTGTTACTCCAAGCTTATGATAGTTAGAGTACATCGCATCAAATGACCACACTGTCAATCCTCCACTATCGCTCCACGTCAGTGTTGAAGCTATCGTTTGAGGCATTCGAAATCGGCGGCTGTCCAGGTCCACCGACCCGTATGTGATGGAGATACGCCAAATACCCTCCAAACCAGGCAGGAAGGCATGATGGGGAGTAACGAGATCCATCCTTTCAACCTGCATAGTGCCTTTATCAATCAAGATATGACCGTTGGTGTCCTCGGAAAAGGAGCATCTCGGCCGCCGCTGCACATCGGGCAAGGTGGCAAATTCGATAGCGTAGTACTTAGTGGAGGGATCGGAATTGCGGGGATCAAAAGCATAACGCATACACGAGGTTTGAGCAGTAGAAACCACATCCAGACCGCCTGAGAAAACACCTTGGAGAGTAATGGGGCCAGGCAATTCCTTCTTGGTCGATGGGTGACCATTGACTGCCTTGATCTCCCGGGACTCAATGAGTCTTTTAATAGGTCCGCTGGTGCGACGCTCCACGCGAAAAATAGAGTCGGTTACGGTGCGCTCCCGGACATTGAGGGAACTTTTGATCGAAACAACATGCTCGTCGCAGAAAAAATCCGGCGAGGTGGCTTCATATAGGCGGGAATTACTTTCGAGGTGCTGCAACACTTCTTCAAGACTAAGCGCCGAGCGCTGCGCTGATGTTGGATTTGCAGGAAGGAATGACAAAAGCGAGATCGTCGCTTTCAACATCACCCTTCGAAGGTTTAAGCAAGCATGCATTGGCTTTGTCCATCCCTTTCGACTTCAAGTTTGAGCCGACCAACTGCTTCGGTCACGACTTTGCATCCCTACGGTTCGTTGTACAGACCTATTTCTGTAATGGACAGTGAGCCTCCGTCGGGCGTCAGGCTTACGCGGAACTTGCGTGCAGTGACAGGTCGCACCTCGAGGACTACCGTTGCGCTATGCGTTGAGCTATCGACGATTGTCTCCCAGCCTGATCCGGTCCAGCATTCAAACTTGAAACTCTTGACCCTGGAAAGCGAATCTCCCCGCTGCGCTTGAACGAGAGCTATGACTGAGACGCGATGTTCGGATTGAAGATCAACTTCCAGCCAGGGCGCGGTGTCGGAGTCTTCGGGCGACCAGGAAGACCGGATGTTGCCGTCGTTGGCTAGATCTGGACCGACAGTATCGGGGCTGGAGCTTGCGTGGATCGGTTTCCCCTTCGCGAGGTTCCGAGTAGTGATCACTGGATGCTGAGTGACCGGTGCCGCAGGCTGCTCGGGACTCCATAGACGTCCAATTTCCGCAAGACGCTGCACTACGTTCGGAGCAAGCTTGCCTTCACGCGTGGGAGGTGAGTTGAGGATGAGATTGCAGTGCCGGCGGTTCAGAGGAACTAGCCATTCGTTCACGACGGTCTCTGCGGCCTTGAGGCTGCCATGAAGATCCTGCTGTTTCCAGAACCATCCATCGGTAAGTGTTACGCAGGAAAGCGCAGGCAAATCGCTACCCTGCGGCACCCGCTGACCAGCATTTTGTTCGAAGGCCTTGACGTCGGAATAGTAAAGACCGCCCGTTGGATAGCTGGCAGCGTTGAGATCGCAGATCAGGCAGTTCGGCTGCATTGACTTGATGTGGTCGTATATCTCACGGAAAGACACTTCTTCATACGTGATGCGGCTCCACGGCGCATCCCAGCCGTCCGTGATGAGGATGTCGATTTCACCATAGTTCGTGAACAGCTCTGTGAGTTGATCTTTGATCAGCCGAAGCTTCTCAGGGGTTACATTGAAATGTCGGATGTCATCGCGCAAAGACAAGATCGAGTAATAAAGCCCTACGCGGAGGCCGGCTTTACGGAACGAGTCAACGTACGAGCGCACTACGTCAATCTTAGGCGCAGTTTTAGCAACGCTGTCGCCCACCGTTTTCGTAGGCCAGATACAAAAACCATCATGATGGCGAGTGGTGAGGCAGCCCCAGGTCATCTTAGCGGATCTCGCTGCCGCTGCCCATTGGTCTGTATCAAGTGCTGTCGGGTGGAAGAGGTTCGCCGGCGAGGTCGGATCACCCCACTCGCGATCCTGGTAGGTGGCCATATTGAAGTGCAGGAACATGCCAAAACGAAGTTCTACAAATTTTCGTTGCAACTCCAACAATGTGTATGACTCTCGGGCTTCCGCATGCCTCGGCACAAGTCCGGCGGGCCCTTTCAATGCCGTCGCTGAAAGTAGGCCATAGTTAAATTCTCTTCGGCTAAAGCTCACTCTCTCCTCCTTCGGACAATTACCATGCAACAGTCAAACCGCAGAACGTCCGAGATTTTTCAGATCATCCACCAGTGCATCAATTCTTGCCGGCAACGAGTCCCAAGCGAACATGAACCGCGCGCCTCCTCCGATGAACGTATAGAAAACCCAGCCCCTAATCCGAAGCCCTTCCATCATCGGCTCCGGCATCTTTAGAAACACAGCATTTGCTTCGACCTTCGAGATCAACTGGACCCCTTGGACATGAGCCGCCGCTTCGGCAAATCGGTGCGCACAGGCGTTTGCATGCGCCGCATTCCGCAGCCACGAACCGTTACCCAGCATGCGCACCCAAGGCGCGGCAAGAAAGCGCATCTTCGAAGCAAGCTGACCGGCCTGCTTGCAGCGATAGTCAAAGTCCTCGGCCAGGCTGGAGTCAAAGAAGATTACAGCCTCACCCACGGCCATACCATTCTTCGTTCCACCGAAGCAAAGAACGTCTACGCCAGCTTGCCAGGTCATCTCCGCAGGGCTGCACTCCAAGCTGGCACACGCGTTCGCAAACCTCGCTCCATCCATGTGAAGACGTAGCCCAAGCTCGCGGCAAACCACGGAGATGGCTCTGATCTCCTCTACCGCATATACATCACCCATCTCCGTAGGTTGGGTGATGGAAACAACTCTTGGCTTGGGGAAGTGGATGTCGCTTCGTTTGGTGGCAATCGACCGTATGGCCTCCGCCGTAAGCTTGCCGTTTGTGGATGGAGCAAGTAAGAGCTTCGACCCATTCGAGAAAAACTCCGGCGCGCCGCATTCATCCGTCTCGATATGCGCCGAGTCCGAACAGATGACGCTGTGATAGCTCTGACACAGCGACGCCAGAACCAGCGAGTTGGCGGCGGTGCCGTTGAACGCGAAGAAGACTTCGCACCGTGTCTCGAATAAGTCGCGGAAAGCGTCGGAAGCTTTCGCGGTCCATTGGTCCGCGCCGTACGCTATAGCGTGACCACGGTTGGCTTCAGCCATGGCCGCCCAGGCGTCGGGACATATCCCCGCATAATTGTCGCTGGCAAATTGCTGCTCAAACTCGTTCAACCGTGATGCCTGCCTTTAGTTTTTCGATGGCGCTGAAAACGAATTTTATTACGTCCTTCTCCCGTTGGGTCCCACCCGGGAGCATTGTTTCAGTTGAAAGTGCCACCTAGGCGAAGCGAAGGGTTCCGCCGTTTGTTAACTCCGTATGCTGAATTGTTGCGTTGGCAAGGGGCTTCCCATTGAGCGTCGTGCGTACGGTCTTATCCCCCTTGTATACGTTCTCGACGAGCAGCATTTTGCCTCCAGGCAAATGCACTTTTGCACGCGGAAACAACGGCGCGCCCAGCATGTATTCCGGCTTGCCAGGACACAACGGATAAAAGCCCAGCGAACTAAGGATGTACCACGCCGCCATGGAGCCCGTGTCCTCATCCCCGGCAAAGAGGTCCGGCGTATAGAGTTCGTTCATCACGCGCCGCGCCCAGTACGCCGCGCGATCCTGACGCCCGGCAGCGCTGAAGATGTAAAGAATATGGTGCGAAGGTTGGTTACTGTGTGCGTACTGACCGAAGTTGACCGCAGCCATCTCCGACATTTCGTGAATCTCACTGCCGTAAGAGCCGGTGTCGAACTCCGGGAAGATGGTCAGCATCCTCTCCAGTTCCGCCACAACTTTTTCCTTGCCACCCATCGCATCGATCAGCGCAGCCATATCGTGCGGTGCGTCGAAGCGGTGTTGCCACGCCGCGCCCTCAACGTAGGGGTCGCCCCAGCGTATGGGACTAAAAGGCTCCACGAAGGATCCATCAGAGTTCTTGCCGCGGAAGTAACCGGTCTTCGGGTCGAAGATGTTGCGCCAGTTCCCTGCTCGCTTCATGAACATCTCATAGTCGTCCGTCTTGCCCAAAGCTTTCGCGACCTGCGCGATGCAGAAGTCGCCATACGCGGCGTCCACGGTCTCTGCTGCCGATTGCTCAACCTTGTCGGCGGGATCGTATCCATGCTGCAGGTACTCCTGAATACCGCGACGACCGTAGCCAGCGTCGGGATTGCCCGGCTGCGTGGCGTGCTTCTTCAGACCGTCATATGCCGCTGCCATGTCAAATCCCTTTATGCCCTTGGCAGCCGCTTCGCCAAAAAGCGAATCGATCAGGCTGCCGGTCATGCATGCGCGATAGCCTGGACATGGAAACTGTGGCAACCAGCCGCCTTCCTTGTACGCGTTGACCCATGCCTGAAGAATCTCGCCAAGCCGCTCGGGAAAGAGCACCGTCATCAACGGATACCATGCGCGGTAGACGTCCCAGTAGCCGTGATCGGCGTACATCACGCCTGGCGTCACCTTTCCTGTGTAGGGACTGCGATGCCACATCGCTCCGTTCGTGTCCGGCTCATGCCAGATGCGTGGGAACAGCAGCGTCCGGTACAGGCAGGAGTAGAACGTGCGTTGCTGCGTCTCTGTCGCCCCCTCAATCTCAATACGCTTCAACAACTCATTCCAAGCGCGCTCGCCCTCGGCTCGCAAGGTCGCTGCCGATTTCGAATCGAGCTCGCTCTGCAGGTTGTGCTTGGCTTGCTCGAACGAGATAAACGATGTGCCAACTCGCACAACCAATGCGCTCACGCCATCCTTAAAGGTCAAGTGAGTCGTGCGATGACCGCGCTCATCCTTGTCCTCCAGCTTCATCCATGACTCAGAGAAATGCAGCACGTAGTAGCATGCAAAGCCTTCCGGCACGCCACCAGAGTTTGCGGTCGATCGAAATCGGATCGTGCGCTGCTGCTCGTCCAGTTCATGCGCTGGCGGCTTTTCTCCGGGCACATCAAAGATGAAGCCGGGCGCCTCAGGCTTCATAAAACTTGCGCGGATGAGCGCGCAACGTTCCGTCGGTATCAACTCCGCATTGATGCCGTAACGCAGTAGCCGCATCTGCAGCGTGTGGGGCGAGAGCGTCGAGTCTTCTGGCCGATAAGAGCTGGCACGCGCACCGTAATCCACCCCCGGCGCACCGCAGACTGGCAGAAAGGTGGCGTGACCATAATCCCCGAGCCACGGACTTAACTGGTGCGTGGAACGGAAGCTCTGGATCCGTCGCTGTCCCGGCTGGAACATCCACGGTGTATTCGGCGTCGTCTGAATCGTCCAGTGCCCCATGCCAAAAGGTCGCGCCGCAATGGGCAGCGTGTTCCCTCGAGAAAAATACGGCGTCGAATCCGTGCCTTGCAGGATGTTAGCCAGGGTGACCGGGCTGGCGAGGCTGGCACCGTCTCCCGAGGCATGTTGCACCACGGATGATTGCGACTCCATGTCCATCGCGGGCGAAGCGATTGCCGCAGTAACCGCCATTCCAGTGGTCTTCAGGAAGGAACGCCGACCGCTGTCCTGCAGAATCTCATCAACCTTCTTCATCGTTATTCCCATTCGTGTCATCATTGTCGCTGTCGCGCTTGCAGCCTGATTCCGTTCCAGCAAGTGCGATTCTAGACGCTACAAAGCGTGCCAGCCTATGAAGTCTCCCATTTTCATATCTCCATCCTGATTTCAGAAGATTTCATAATGTTTCACGGCCGTCGAGCCCGCGCCATTGCAAGAACCCTCGCGCACGTGACCTGATTTCCGCAAGAGGAAGAATCTGGGAAGCAAGAGTTCTTTTTTATAGAGTGATGGGTATACAGATCACTCGGAGAGTAAAAGTTGTAGTTCTTTTCGATTGAAGGACATCCGACTTATTACATATTGTGAGCGATGGAATGAATGCCACGAAGGGCAAACGGATCATTGGGATTAGTTGCGAGGAGCCTGCGGTACTCCCTCTCTGCTTTTTGTGGCATGCCCAACTGCATGAAGGCGTCCGCGAGGCAGGAGTCATGTAAATCAATTCCTGACGTCGCGGGAATATGTTGTAGAGCCTCCTCAAACGAAGCGATGGCTTTGGTACGGTCACCACGGTGCAGCGCCAACCAGCCCTGTTGGTAGGCGATGGTACGGCGATCGCCGGGTGTTCCCCGCTCTTGGCTGTTCGGTGCGCTTTGAAGAGCGGCTTCATAATGACGAGCCTTAGCTTCCTGTTTCTCATCCACAGCAATTACTAAGGAGTTCCAAATAGCGTGCGGATCGTAGTGGATCTCGCGTTCGGCCGCCTTGGATGCCTCCTTCAAATTTTGTTGCTGTCGGTATACCGCCGCTAGGTTGCCGTAGCCGATCGCTCGCGCAGCATCCGTGTGGGCGGCTCCAATGTATCGCCGATATTGCTGTATAGCTTCGTCGTAACGACCTGACTGAAAATAGACGTCTCCCATGTGAACGATGGCGGGCTCAAACTCCGGATCAAGTGAAAGCGCGGCGGAGAACTCCGCAAGCGCCTGATAAAGTTTGCCAGCTTGCTGATACGTCATTCCGAGCGTGTCGTGCGCGTTTGACTCGTTCGGTGATAAACGCAGATATTCCTGCGCGGACACGATCGCCTCGGAATAATGGTGTTGAGCAAGCTCAACTATGGCCTTCACATTGAAGAGAGAACTCGCATCCGGATTCGCGGCAAGACCGCGTCGGAGCGTAGCGTTGGCTGCATCTAATTGCTCAAGCGAGCGCTGTAATTTTGCAAGCTGCCGAAAAGCCTCTGGATCATGCGGACACCGCTGCGTGATAGTTGAGTAAATTCTTGCGGCTTCGTCGTAATTCCCCTCAGCCGTTGCACGCCACGCCGCAATGTAAAGTCGCTGTTTTTCCGTCAGACTACCGGACAGCGAGGATGCCTTCAGCAGGTAAGGCAATCCCTGCTTTGGCGCGAAATCTACCACCGCGTACGCGTAGCCGATGCGTGCATAGGCCATCGCAAAACCTGGATCCAGCGTAACGGCCTTTTTTAGAAGTTCGATCGCTTCCTTTGTTTCGAACCGTTCAGCAAGGGCGACACCTTGCTGGTAATATCCCGCCGCATCCATAGAATCCGCGGTGACCGCTTCTTCCTGCAGAGCTCCGTCGGGGACCGAAAGACCGAGGTGCTCCGCTACCAGCGAAGCAATAAGGTTTGCCTCCAGGGGAAACTTTCTGCGCTCTGTCGGTACCAGATCCGAACTAAGCAAATGCCCATCCACGGCACGCGTGTCTATTTTCAGCGTATAGCCGTTATTCTGGCGAATCATCGAACCCGATACGACCGTCTGCGGCTGGCCTGCGCTTTGCTCATCATCTGAAATCTCGACTCCGGGGATGTTCCGCAGCCCGGCTTTGAGCATCTCTGGCATCCCGGAATCAACCCAGTTGAATTCAGGGTCTCCAGTCTCATTGCGTATATTTTCCATCCGAATCCGTTTCACCCTTGCGACCTTGGGCAGTTCGGCTTCCCGTTTGAGATGAATCGAATGGCGTGTGAAGAGCTTCGGGCCTGTAAGTCCCAGGAAGACAAGAAACGCCAAGGAGGCAGCGACAGCACGAAAACGCAGGGGTTGCTTCAATGCAGTTGATGCGGCTGGTGGTGTCATCAGGTGAACTGCCGACATCTCGCGTATCACTGAGAAGGATTTTTCGGATGCCACTTTCTCCTCTACAAAAGAGACCAGGAAACGATAGCCCTGTCGGGGCACAGTCTTGATGTAGGTCGGAGTCCTCGGGTCATCGCGCAATGCACGCCGCACCTCCGCAATACATTGCACCAACGCATTGTCAGTGACGCAGGTCTCTCTCCAGATCGCGGACTGCAGCTCGTCCTTGGTAACAGTACGGCACGGATGGCAAGCCAGGTAATACAGCACCTGGAATGACTGGTGACGCAAAGTCTGCGGCTCTCCCTCAAAAATAAGGCATTCCCGGACAGGGTCGATCTGAAAAGAACCATGCCCAAGAAGGGTCGTTCTGCTCTCGTCTGTCATAGGACCTCATGACTTGCGCGGAGTTCATTGTTCTTGGTGTGACGAGAATATCACTGCTGTTTCATGAAATTTCACAACTCCTCACTACTTCTCGCGCCACCTGCCGATAAATTTCAGTTCACAAGATCCATAGAAAAGCCGCAATGCGGCCATTGAAGTCTTCTGAGGGGGTCGTCTATGTCGTACCTGCTGAGAGTGCGTTCTCACCTTCTTTGGGTGATGACTCTGTGTTTGAGTCTTCCCTATGTCATGGCAGCGCAGGAATATCGCGGTGTTCTCTTTGGTCACGTGACGGATGCCAACGGAGCTGTCATTCCACATGCTTCGGTGACAGCAGTCGGACCGCAACAGACCTTCAAGACAACCACCAGCGGCAATGGCGAGTTCACGATCCCCTTTATTCAGCCAGGGAAATACTCCATCACGGCTACAGCTAAAGGTTTCAATCAGGTCACCAAAAACCAGGTAAATGTGGATGTATCCGCAAAGCTAACCGTGGACTTCTCCCTCCTCGCTGGGGGTACAGAGTCTGTAACCGTGACGGCTGACCAGTCTGTCGCGTTGAACACTTCGGACGGCTCAGGTGGAACCGTTATGGATCCTGAAAAAGTGCAGTCGCTTCCACTCAACGGTCGCCAAATTTACCAGCTTCTTCCCCTCACGCCCGGCGTAAAAATTACGACGCAACAATTTGGACCCACCGGAAACTCCGGCACCCGTGCCTGGGATCAGTCCAACGCTACTTCGATCAACGGGCAATCGGGCAACTACAACCAGTTTTCCCTCAACGGAGCCCCGGTCTCGCAGCAGGGCGGCGGCGGTGCCGGTACCTGGAATGTGGCTCCCAGCGTCGACGCCGTGGAAGAGTTTAAGGTAATGACCAACACCTACGACGCCCAGTATGGACGTACAGGAGGTGGCACGGTTAACACGATCCTGAAGAGCGGAACGGACGCATTCCACGGCACCGTCTTCGACTTCTGGCGCAACTCTCTGTTCGACGCCAACTATTACCAGTACAAGCAACAGGGACAAGCCAAGCCTTTCCACAACCAACACCAATTTGGCGGGACAATAGGCGGTCCCGTCTGGAAAGACAAGACCTTCTTCTTCTTCAGCTATGAAGGTTGGCGCGAAGTTCTCCCCGTTACCAGAACCGTCACCGTTCCTACGGCAGACATGCGGCCCGGCAATGGCGATGTAAACCTTACCAATTATCAGAATGCTGCCGGACTTGGCAACATCTACGACCCGGCGAATGTGACCTGCGCAACTCCATCGACTTCCGGGTGCGACCAGTATCAGCGTACCCAGTTTTCTAACAACACGATCCCCGCAGGTCGTATCACGCCGATCGCAGCAAAAATTCTCAACGTTTTCCCCTTGCCCAACCGCCCCGGATACATCAACAACTATGTCGCGCAGGACCCGGGACGATACGGCTACAGCCAACCTATTGCTCGTGTCGATCATGTGTTCAGCGATAAGACACGCATGTACGCCGTCTTCACCTACTTCACGGGAAGCGAATATCGCAACTCGTCAGCTCTTCCCGGAGCGGCCGCTCAGGGCGACATTGACAACCACCGCCTTACCTACGCTCCCGTCGTCGACTTCACTCATACCTTTGGGCCACGTCTTTTCCTTGACGTGCGTGCCTCATATAACCGGTCCTATAACGTCGATCCGAACGGTTCCGTTGCGGCGGGAAGCGCCAAACTAACGGCTGGCGATCTGGGTCTAAACATGCCGTCGATCCCGACCACCTCAAAAGACCTTGCACCTGAAATTGATATGGACGACTGTTGCATCGCGAACATCATCGGAAACTCGATCAGCCCCTCGCTGTTCGAGACCTACGATCTCAGCCCGTCCGTCTCGCAAACCATAGGACGCCATAACTTACATTACGGCGCCGATCTGATGCTCTTCCATGACGTCCCAGGGGGCGTCGGTAAACCGAACGGAGTTTTCACCTTTGGCCCCGGATTCACACAACAGGATCCTTTTGTCGGCAACAGCGATGGATCAGCAATGGCCGATCTACTGCTTGGCTATCCCGAGAGTGGCAGCGTCGACTACTTCCTCACAAACTACGAAAGCTACAACAGCTACGCTGGCTATGTGCAGGACGACTGGAAGATCCTTTCGAAACTCACTCTGAACCTCGGAATTCGTTATGAGCAGGAAACATCTCCGGAAGATCGGAATTATCGTCTGAATGCAGGTTTTTGCTACACCTGTACCAATCCGGTCTCTAACTCCCTGACAGCGAGCCCCGTGTTGCCCAACGGACGGACTTTTGCGGGTCCGGTACTTGGAGGTCCACAGTTCTCCAGCCCTTCTCTTAGCCCCTATGCGAACTACGTCGGATCATTTCTGCCCAAGGTCGGTTTTGCATATCTCATCGCTCCAAACCTTGTCATGCGCGGTGGCTGGGGGCTGAGCACAGCTCTCGGCATTGAACTTGGTGCGCAGTCTAGTTGGCAACAATCAACTAGCTACACGACCTCCTTGGATGGGAGCGTGACGCCTTCAAATTACTTCCGCAGTGGCACGCCCTTCTCTAACGGCGTTGTGGCGCCCGATGGAGCCTCCCTCGGCTTGCTTGCGGGCATCGGCAACAGCCTTGAGTTTGATCGCCGCGAACGCAAGATTCCGCGAGTGCAGCAGTACTCCTTCGGCTTCCAGGGTCAGCTCCCACAACAGTTTGTGCTCGACATTGAATATGTTGGAAGTCACGGTAGCCGACTACGCTCCGGACAATATCTGGATCAGCTTTCCCTTGCAGATTGGAATGCAGGTCACGCAAATCCTGCGTACCTCAACCAACAGGTCGCCAATCCGTACTATGGCGCTATTCCGACTTCAACCACCATCGGTTCTTCGCCAACCATCGCCGCAAAGAACCTGATGTCACCTTACTCGCAGTACGAATATGTCTACGACTACGCTAACCCTCAGGGGTACAACTATTACAACTCTCTCATCACCAAACTCGAACGTCGCGTCGGAGGAACGAACCCTCTGCTCAAGAGTTTGAGCGTCCTCAGCTCTTTCACGTGGTCAAAGGCGATGAACGCGACCAATCGCCTGAATAACAACAATAAAGGCCTCGTAGATGCCCAGCCTTACTACGCCCTCTCCACCGACGACCGGTCATGGGTTTTTACCCTGGGTGGACTTTACGGCTTGCCGATTGGCAGGGGATCCTTGCTCTTGCCGAACGCGAATCGAATCGTGCAGGGGGCCGTTGGAGGGTGGCAACTGAGCTTCATTTTCACCAACCAGTCCGGCACTCCTGTCGCTTACCCCAACAATGCGCTGTATAACTGCGGAACTTTTGACATAGCCAGTTCAGCGCACACCTACAAGAGCTATCTCAACAATGCCGCGCAAACGAGCACTGCGGGCGGAGGCTCCTGCTTTCAAAGCTTCCCGCAATATACGACCATCACGCAGCTTCCTGTCACCGCCTCAGTGCGCGCTCCGTGGGCTCAGCAAACAGCGCTTGGTGTTCAGAAAGCATTCACTATTACCGAACGCGTGAAGTTCCAATTCAAAGCTGAGATGTTCAACGCCACAAACACACCGCAGTTTCCTGGGCCCACCACGAGCGGTACGACCGGTCGCGTTACACGCGTTGACAGCGTTGCCGATCCAAATCAACCTGGTGCCTGGTCTGGATACGGCACCATCGGCTCAACCCAGCTAAACTTCCCGCGGCAGACACAGTTCTCTGGAAAAATCCTCTTCTAGAGAATCTTACTCAACATCCCAGACGTGAGTATCAACAGGCCGGGGGACGCTTGCGCGTTCCCCCGGTGTCACAAGCACCAGGAGAACGAAGCATGAAGCTGATGAAACCTCGGCAGCAGTGGCCGACCGCACAGGGCGCATTTCTTTTAGCGCTTCTGTTTGCACGTTTTTCCCCCGCAGCAACTGCGCAGCTGCAGGCAGGCGCGTCCCCGGCACCCGGAACCAAGAATCCGATTGCTGCTGTGAATGGGAACGACGTCCCTACGCTCTACGTCACACCCTATGCCCACCTCGATACGCAGTGGCGTTGGGAATACCCGCAGACTATCGGTGAATTTCTGCCGAAGACGATGCGCGATAACTTCGCGCTGTTCGAGAAGTACCCGCACTACCTCTTCAACTTCAGCGGCGCAAACCGCTACCGCATGATGAAGGAGTATTATCCCGCAGACTACGAAAAGGTGAAGCAATATGTGGCTGCAGGACGTTGGTTCCCGGCAGGGTCGTCGATGGAAGAAAACGACGTCAACAACCCATCGGCTGAAGCCATCCTTCGCGAGATCCTCTACGGCAAAGAATACTTCCGCAAAGACTTCGGCAAGACGAGCTCTGAGTATATGCTGCCGGACTGCTTTGGCTTTCCCGCTTCCCTTCCCAGCATCCTCGCGCACGCTGGCATAAAGGGTTTCTCAACGCAAAAGCTGTCCTGGCATTCAGGATCGCACGTTGGTGGGCCGGACTCTCCGCAAAAAACTCCCGTCGGCATTCCGTTCAACGTAGGCGTCTGGCAGGGGCCGGACGGCAAGACGGTGATCGCGGCGCTCAACGGTACAGCGTACGACAGCGATGTGATCGAAGACCTCACCAAGAGTCCTTACTGGATCAAGCGAAATGAAAACGTTGCAGCGTCGAGTGGACTTGCCCTGGACTTTCGTTACTACGGAACGGGCGATACCGGCGGTGCACCGCAGGAAGAATCCGTTCGCCTCATGGAGGCGATGCTCACGAAGGGCACGGCCGTGCTGCCGGAGGTAAAGAAGAAGAGCGGCGACATCGTGAATGGGGTCTATGCCTATCCCGCTCCTGCTGTGCAGGTTGGCGACGGTCCTCTGCATATCGTGCAGGCGACGGCCGAGACAATGTTCAATAAGATCACTCCGGAACAGGCGTCCCTCCTACCGCGTTATACCGGAGATCTGGAACTTGTAGAGCACTCTGCCGGTTCTTTGACTTCGGAGGCCTACATTAAGCGTTGGAACCGCAAGAACGAGTTGCTTGCGGATGCTGCGGAACGCGCCTCTGTCGGAGCAGATTGGATGGGTGGGCGGCCTTATCCGCTGGAGCGCCTGACCAAGGCGTGGACGCTGGTGATGGGTGGGCAGTTCCACGATGTGATTCCGGGAACGGCTACGCCGAAGGCATACACGTATTCGTGGAATGACGAAGTGCTCGCAATGAACCAGTTCGCAGACGTGCTGACGAGCGCGACGGACTCCATCGCGTCTGGTCTGGATACGCAGGCGAAGGGTATTCCGGTTGTCATTTATAACCCGTTGAATGTTGCTCGTGAAGATGTCGTGGAAGCGAACCTGTCGTTCCCCGGTGACGCTCCGAAGGTCGTCCGCGTTGTCGGTCCGAATGGGAAGGCGATCCCCGGACAGATCGTCTCGACCACCGGCGGCAAGACGAAGGTGTTGTTCCTCGCGAAGGTTCCGTCCGTTGGTTATGCCGTCTATGACGTGCAGCCTGTCGATGCCACAGGTATTCAGCCATCCACATTGAAGATCACTGAGACCTCACTGGAAAACAGCCGGTATCGAGTGCAACTGGACAAGAACGGTGACGTATCCAGCTTCTACGACAAACAGGTCGCGAAGGAGATGCTCTCTGCCCCGATTCGGATGGCAATCAGCACAGACAATCCTTCGCAGTGGCCCGCTTGGAACATGGACTACAGCGATCAGACGCGTGCTCCTCGAGCGTACGTGCAGGGAACCCCGAGCATCAAAATAATCGAAAACGGGCCTGTCCGCGTCGCCCTTGAGATCACGCGCGAATCGGAGGGGTCCAGGTTCGTCCAGACGGTTCGACTGTCGGCAGGCGAGGCGGGGAACCACCTTGAGTTCGCCAACTCGATCGACTGGAAGACCAAGGAGGCCAATCTCAAGGCGACCTTCCCACTCAACGCCGCAAATCCTCTCGCGACCTACAACTGGGACATCGGTACGATCCAGCGTGGAAACGACGAGCCGAAGAAGTATGAGGTGGCGTCGCACCAGTGGGTCGACCTGACGGATAGTTCGGGAAAGTTCGGCCTCACAATCTTGACGGACTGCAAGAACGGATCCGACAAACCCGACGACCATACGCTGCGTCTGACCCTACTTCGCAGCCCGGGAACTAGAGGCGGCTATGAAGATCAGGCCACGCAGGACTGGGGCCATCATGAGTTCGTCTATGGCATCGCCGGTCATGGCGATGACTGGCGCAAGGGACAGACTGATTGGGAGGCAGAACGCCTGAATCAACCGCTGATCGGATTTGCCAGCAGCAAGCATGCGGGTGGACTGGGCAAAGACTTCTCGCTGCTCAGATTAAGCAATAACCGTGTACGCGTGTTGGCGCTCAAGAAAGCAGAGGGTTCGGATGAGGTGGTTGTGCGTCTCGTTGAGTTGGACGGTGCGCGGCAGCAAGGCGTTCACGTTCACTTCCCGTCACAGATCGTCAGCGCGCGCGAAATCAATGGCGCTGAAGAACCTGTCGGCGCGGCACAACTCGCAAACGGTGATCTCGTCACGGACTTCACGGGCTATCAGCCAAGATCCTTTGCTTTGAAGCTTGCGGCAGCGCCTGTCCAACTCGCCGCTGTTGAGTCCGAAACCGTCGAGTTGCCTTACGACCAATCGGTGGCCACCAATGATGGACATCCGACCAGCGGAAGTTTCGACAACGGAGGGAAGGCCTACCCCGCGGAGATGCTCTCAACCGAAATCGCTTACAACGGAATCCACTTCAGACTTGCACCGGCTGGCACAGGATTTCCGGACGCTGTCCGCGCTCAGGGGCAGACCATCGCATTGCCTGCAGGAGACTTCAGCACAATTTATCTGCTGGCTGCTGCGGCCGACGGAGATCACGCTGCCGTTTTCCATGTAGGCAACGAGGATGCAAAGGTCAATGTGCAGGACTGGGGAGGCTTCATCGGACAGTGGGACAACCGGCAATGGAAGACTGTGGAGGTCGTCACTCCCGACGAACCAAAGCCAGACGACAAAAGTCATGCCGCCGAGCGAGCGCGTCGCATCCGCGCATATGTGAAGGAGAATGGTCCAATCACGAAGGATGAGTTTGTCGGGTTGACCCCTGGCTTCATCAAGCCAGCGCCTGTGGCATGGTTCGCCTCTCACCGACACGATTCCGCTGGAAACAACGAGCCCTATGCCTACTCGTATCTCTTCGCGTACCGCATTCACATTCCCGCCGGCGCCACAACGATCAAGCTCCCACAGAACAAAGACATCAAGATCCTTGCGCTGAGTGTGGCAAGGCAAGCGGATGAAGTGCAAACCGTACAACCGCTCTACGATGCTTTCCCTAAAACGGATTTGTCAGATCCCAAATAGGTTCGCTCTGCCGTTTTCTGGAAACCCGAGTGGTCTTCCAGAAGCGGCAGAGCTCGCAGCAAATCAAAATTTCCACTGGTAATTACGGGTTTGCGGACGCTCCACGTTGCTGAAGATAGAAGAAGGGTGATCCGCGATGCTCACTATTTTAAACATTCAGCGCGTGGAGTTTTCGCATAGAACTCTTGCTCCCTGGTCATGCAATGAAAGCTCAGCTTGAATCGCCCACAGATATCCATGTGGTCGGAGTCGTGTATCTGTTGCGAACAATGGTGAGGAGCAAGCGTGAAAATATTTTATTTTCCTACTCCCGCAAGATTTGGTTGCGAGAGTAACCGTACCCTTCAAAGACCTTTATCCGTCGGGCGGATACGTTACTCGCACAATGAAGCCTCACCATCTGAGGCAATTCCCTTTTTGATGATGAGGACTACCGAGGCTGATCGGATGTTCTTGTGAGTCCTGGCTATTTCATCATTCTGAAACTTAACGCTGCTGGAACCGTGTGAAGGAGCCTCATGCAAAAGAGATCAGGTTTCCCCCGTTTCACGATGCTGTCCGTCAACTTTCTTTCCGCAATCGACAGCTTGCGGAACAGTCACTCGCGCTGGTACCACTCTCGCTTGAGGCGCAACCGGAGGCCCTCATCGTTCTTGGACTCGTTGAGTTCTGGCATCACCGTAATTGGCCGCTTGCGCTTCATCACTTCCACCAGGCGGAACGGCTGAACCCATCCGATAGCAATGGTCCGATGTTCCACGCCCATGTCCACTCCATCCTTCGGCAACACCCGCAGGCCCTCGAAACCATCCAACGCGCCCGCGAGCTCGATCCTTTCTCTCCCATCGTGAACACCCATGTCGGTCACTTCCTCTACAACGCGGGTCAGTTCATCGAAGCGCTCACGCCGCTCAATCGCATTCTTTCCCTGGCTCCACAGTTCTGGATTGCCCATCTCATGCATGGCAAAGCCAAAGGGAGATGCGGCGACGACGTCTCCGCCATCGAGTCCTTTTCGAAAGCTCATACTTTTTCGTCTGGCAACACGGAGGCATTAGCTTTTCGCGCGCACGCTCTCGCTCTGATCGGCGAGCGAACTGCAGCCGAAGCAGATCTTGCCGCGCTAACCAACCAACGCTCCGCCACCTATGGCTCGGCGGTCGTCACGGCACTGGCCAACGTTGGCCTCGGCAATCAGCAGGCGGCCATCGAGCTTTTGCACCAGGCGTTCGAAGAACACGATATCCGCTTGACCTTCCTCGCCGTAGAAGGGCGCTGGAAGCCTCTACGCGACACTGGTCAGTTCGACGCTATCCTTCATCGTGCCGGGCTGTCCTAGCGAGAGAGAAACGCGCCGCTGAGGCCCTCTTGAGGTCGGCGGGGAACTCGCATAACCAACGGTAAGTGGTATGTCGACGGGAGCTCTCCGTCCGTTGTTGCATCGAGGCGATATCATCTCACGGGGGATTCTATGCCCGGACGGTATGGGTGAGCTGAAGGGCTTTCCTAAGGCCGTGCCCCTCGCGAAGGGAGCCTTAGATCCATCAGAGCGAAGCGGCTTGGGAAGAGTCTGAACGCATGACCGATGTGAGCTTCGGCGATCTCAATGCCGCGGCCAAGGAGCGCCCGTGAACGATTTGATCCGCAACTACTACCTGGGAGAAAGAGCGACGGCTCTTCTTGCGATGTCGCTTGGGATGCTGTTGCTTGTAGGCTCTCTTATTTTGTTTCGACTTGCGCCCCGCGTCTCTGTGCAATGGGGCATCGCGTATGTGTTTGTTGTTGGCGGCCTTTTCTTTGCATTGAGTGGGGGTGGCTATGGCTACGTGGTCCAGCAGCGCATGATTGCTCATGACATCAAAGCTCATGCGGGCAGCGAGACGAGAGAGGCAGAGATCGTTCGTGTGGAAGGCCTTCTGCAGTCGAGCTACCGCGGTGCGCTGCGTACCTTCACCGCGCTTATCTGCGCAGGTCTCTTAGTCGCTTGTTTTTCCAAAGGCCTCTCGGTCCGTCAAGGAATCGTAATGGGGCTGATCGTGTTCGGTTCTGTCGGGCACACGACCGAAGCAATCTCGATGCATAAAAATCGTGACTACCTCAAACGTGTTCGGGACTACCTGCCAATTGAGTCGAAGGCTTCAGCGGTTCCGCATCACTAAGTGCAATGACTCCGTCCATCCTTCAAACTGGATGGCATCTGACCATAGGAGAACCCTCGCGGACGCGAGGTAGCACTTACCGTTTGGAGCCCGGAATGCGGAAGAAGCCAGCTGGTGCAACGGACCGCCACCTGAGCGCCACGTCGTACCATGGCCCTATGCAACGGTCTTTGCTGTCCATGGTTCTGGTTTTCGCCTCCCTCGCCAAAGCTCAAACAGCTACGCCCAGAAATATGCATACTGCTCCCTCGAATCCGGAGCATTTCCCCTCGCTCTTCTACCCAGAAGAGAAGCAACCGCCTGTCGTGGAGGGGCCGGTGATGGGCGCACCATTCGAAGCTCGCCTCACGGTCACGATGAGTTGGAAGAAGGCTAACGGTGATTCTCAGGGCAAATCGGAAAGTACGAGCCGGACCCGAGATTCTGTTGGACGGGTGCGCGACCAATCTATGGAGATGAAGCAGCGCATGCTGGGTGGTACCGGCAAAGCGTACAGCGTCCACGTTAGAGATCCAATTGCCCATTGCCAAATTAGCTGGGAGGAACCTCGGCCGACGGACGGCACCGCCATGGCCGTGTTCCTTTGTCTGCCTCGGGTCCTGGCTTACACTGCTCCACCGGGACCACTATGGGACCCGTCAAACATGCCCGAGGACACACACTCCGGAGGTGACGAAGAACGTGCTCGTGCCTTGCCCGAGCAGATGATCGAAGGCGTGAGGACAATTGGGATTCGATCTGATACAAGCGTTCAGGCTCATGGCGATCAACCTGCCGGGCATAGCACCACAGAGATGCGCTACTCCCCGGAGCTCAGAGAGATGATGTTGGTTGAAGAGAATAGTTTCGACACTGGCGGCCAGACCATGCACATGCGGACCGCCTTGACGGATCTCCGGCGGGTTGAGCCCGATGCTTCAAAGTTCTATCCTCCCGCTGGCTATGAACTCGTCGATGGCCGAACCAAATCCAATCGCTGACGCACCGGCCATGGAACAGTTCGCGCGGCGGAACGGAGAGAGATGCCAGCGTGCGGCAAGCATAGCCGTTCTGAAGTGCGTTGACCTCTACTGAGACGAGCCGCACGATCCTGACACCGGCTAATCAGAATCAATGAACTTGCGCCAGCGTAGATTTTCGGTAGGCTACGCTGAGGCAGATGGCGAAACGACCCTCTCGAGGATCTACTTATGCGAAAGCGATTGACCCGTACGTTTCTCTGGTGTTCCGTAACGCTCTGGGGAGTAGCCTTGGGAGCGAAAATCTTTGATTTGCTTGTCTTGGCGCGAGCCTGGGGAGGCAATGTGCCGGTGTCTCTGATGTTTTATCCATACGGGAAAGATTGGCCAATCGATCCGGGGAATTTCTTTCAGCCGCTTAGCGCGTTCCTTCTGCTGGCCATTGTCGGTGCCCTTTGGAGTGGGTGGAAAACTATGCGTGCGTATCGCTTGTATTTAGAGCTATCTGTCGGCGCATTCGCACTCATCTGGCTTGCAACGCCCACGCTCTTCTGGCCGCTGATCAATGCAATCTATCAGGTAGCGCACCACAGAGTAGCGATTGCGGACGCCGAGGCGCTTGCGATGGTGAGGCGCTGGTTCTTCTATGATTCGATCCGGATTATCGTGATTGCGGCAGGTTTCTTCTCCGCAGTGCGTGCCATCAGCATTCCTTACGCCGAATCGACAGGTACGAGCTCCTCAACCACCTGAACCGAAGGAGCCCCTTTTCTGCCTAGACGTTAGTTCAGCCGTCAGCCGTCAAATTCGTTCCCTGATGTATGCGGATTACTTCAATAAGTGCATTGGCCTGTTCTCGCCAAGCGAGGGCACTTCCAGTTTGTTTGATGTTCGGGAACGGCTCATCTGCTCATGGAGATAACCTCCATTATCGAGCATGCTAAAGCCGGCGGTAATGCCCTAGAAGTCGGTAGTCTGAAGGGTGCGCCAAGACCAGAGGAGGAGGGCTATTGGGATGGCGTAGTGGAGAAACAGAAGAGAGGGTGTGGGATACCAGGCGACGTTTTGTTTTGGAGGGATGAGGTAGAGGACGGAGGTGTACCCCCGCCCGAGCCACCGCGTCGCCAAAGGAGTGAAGTAGAGAAAGCTGGGCTGAAGCGCACCGGCTATGCGCACCCAGGAGCTTCTAGAGAGCGTGAGCCAGCGCTCAGCGTAGAACAGGGAGAACGCCAGTAGTCCTATGGAGATAGAGCCTAGATAGCTGGCGGGCATGTGAGCGGCAATCAGGAGTGTGGGGAGTGAGGCGTTAGGTGGGAGGATGACAACGGAGGGAATAAAGGCGCAGCGCCTGGGGAAAGAAAGCCAGAGCGGGTGTGTGGACGAGGCGAAGCCAGCTGAAGATGATCGTGAAACCGAGCGCGGGCAGAATAAAAATTGCCAGGGTCGCGATGATGACGGGAGCGAATAAGGCCCTGCTTCGGGTGGTGGGACGGGTGAGAAGGAAAGGCATGCCACTGCGTGAGCCGGGGGCGAGTTGGCCGGCAGCATAGCCTTTGGCTAAGGGGTTGCCGTGACCGAGAAGGATTCCGACGATTAACGCTGTGAGGGTAGAGCCGTAGAGGAGAACGACGGTGTCACCGGTACCGGGAGCGCAGCCGCAGAAGTGATTCCAGAAGACACCGAAATCAGGACTGCCCTCAGAGGCGGTTAGGAGAACGATAGCAAAAGGGATGAGCAACGCGACGATAGCACACCAGATGAGTCGCGTACGGTAGGGAACGAGATAGGCGCGGATGGGCATAGTAGGCATGGGTAGAGCTAGATGTCGCGGTGGAGGTAGAGACACTCACTCAGGAAAAGCAGAGCGATGGAGAGGACGATGGGGACTGGAAGGAAGCGCCAGGGCGGAGGGCCCTGAAAGGGGGGACTGTAGAACAGGAATTGCGATAGATGCCTGAAGGATGAAGTGCCCGCTGAGGATCGTTTTGCGAAATTTAGCAAGAAGGCGGCTGCAATGATGAAGAACGGTGCGATCCCGAGCATCAAGCCACGAGCAATGTTTTTGTAGGCTCCGAATGGCTGGCAGAAGATGAGGATGAAGATAGAGAAAACGAGCGACATCGTGGTGAGAGCAGAGGCGAATATACGCGGCGCTGGATTCTGGGTAAGCCACAAAAGGCGGCGGATAACGGCCATTTGAGGCGACCCGTTGGGAATCGGTGGCTGACCGCGGCTCAGAAGTGGATGATCCTGAGAGTGCGCTGGAATCTCCATGTGGATCACGACCTGCGTACGAGTGCCGGTGGTCGTAGTCGATGCTGACACGCTGTTCCACACCGGGCCGTAGGCGATACGCAGGGCGGTGAAGGCGATGCCGATGGATACGGCTGCGGCCAGGAGAAGGGTCGCGAAGGCGGGCAGGACTCGTCCCCAGTAGATGACCCGCATCGAGATGGGTCGCGTGCGATTGTAAGTGGCAGCAGAGCCGACGATGCCAGTGGCGGTGATGATTCCGGCGAATAATGCAATGGCTGCCGGTAGGCCAGAGCTCCAAACGCTGGCCCCGGTGACGAAGCTGAGCCAGACACGCTGATCGTGGGTGGGGAGCTTGTCTGCGAACGGCGGAATGAGTGAGCCGCAGAGGACATTTGTGAAAATCCAGAGAGAAGCAATGAAGCCGAAGCTGGCGACGGTCCATTGCTGGCGGAGATAGAGCTGCGTGGTGAGCGGGAAGCGGCTCATGAAAATGCTCGGGTGCGAGTGGGCTTCGGGCTCATAAGGCTTTGCGGTGGGAGCGGGGAGCTGCGTGTCGGTAGCGGCCTGCTTGCGACGTTTGATGCGCGCACGAAACACGGCGTAGAGGATGAGCAATGGGATCGGTCCGATCAGGATGAGAAAAGTGATCATGCAGCTGTCTCCTCTTCCCTTTCTTCCTTGTCCTCCGCGGTTCGGCAGAGTTCCAGGAAGATTTCGTTGAGGGAAAGCGAGAAGGCCTCGACGATGGTTGCACCGTTGGCGGTGAGCTGCTGGATGAACAATTCCGGCTTTGACTGGACGACGTACTGCGTACCGTGCGGAGCGTGCTTTGTCGAGAGGATTTCAGAACCGGAGACGGGAAGGGCTGCGCCAGTGACAGTAATGCGGCGGAAGCGCGAGCGGATGTCGTCAAGCTGACCCTCGAGGAGAAGGCGCCCGCGGTCCATAATGCCGATGTAGTCCGCGATCTGCTCGATTTCCGCAAGCTGGTGACTGGAGAGGAAGATGGTCCGGCCGTCTTTCGTGCAGTCTTCGACGAGGATGCGAAGGAGGGCGTCAAGGGCGACGGGGTCGAGGCCGGTGGTGGGTTCGTCGAGAATAAGGAGACGCGAGCGCTGTGCGATGGCGGAGACCAGGGACGACTTGGTCTTGTTGCCGAGTGAGAGGCGGAGGAAGCCAGTGTCTAGCGGGAGCTCGAGCCGGGAGGCCACTCTGCGGGCAAGGGCGTCGGACCAGGTGTCCGAGTAGAAGCAACGGTTGAAGTCGAGCAGCTTGCGAGTGGTGAGACCAAGGTGGAGCTTGTCTTCAGGGACGTAGCCTGTCTGCTGCAAAACCTGTACCCGCTCGGGGTCGCGAGCGGGATCGAGGCCAAGAACGCGAATGCTGCCGGAGCTGGGATGCGTGAGGCCCATGGCCATGCGGAAGGTCGTGGACTTACCAGCACTGTTGCGGCCGAGCAAACCGTAGATGGACCCTTCTGGAACGCGGAGCGAGAGGCCGTTCACGGCACGAGTAGCTTTGCTGCCAATGCCGTAGGTCTTATGCAGATCGTGAGCTTCGATGGCGTAGGACATTATTTGTTGTCTCCTGGAGAGGAACGAATAGCTGATCGAGAATTGCGGACAAGCTCATCGACAGCGTCGTCGATCAGCTTATGGAGTTCTTCAGGGGGAAGCCGGAGTTGTGCACCTTCGACCGCTAGCTGCTGGGCGATGGGCCGCAGGCGTCGAAGCTTTTCAGCTTTGAGGAGGCCCGTGGCGAGGCCGGCTTCGTCTGCGACGAAGGTTCCTCCTCCCGGGACGGTACGGATGATGCCGTCCCGCTCAAGGTTCTGGAAGGCGCGGGCGACCGTATTCGGGTTGATGCGGAGGTCGGCCGCTGTGCGGCGGGTGGACGGGAGGGCGTCGCCGGGACGAATCAGGCCGGAGGAGATGGCGTACTTGATCTGCTGCTCAAGCTGCATGTAGACCGGGACGCCGGTGTTCGCCGAGATGTGAAGCGGCAGCACACTGTACTAATACGATAGTACGGTTTCCGATGTCAAGGAGTGCCTGAAGAGGTTCCATCTGCGGCAGCATCATATCTGTCCGCTCATCTCAGAAGTGAACGACTCCATATTCGACTAGCGCCAAATCGCCAATGCGCTCATCGATATCCCAGAGTTACTTCACGCTGCGACCTAGCTGCTCAGTACTCGTCCTCTCTTGATTGACAGTTCACCCAAGGACCGCAGATTGAGCGTATTTTGTCTGCATCGGTGACGTGAATGCCGAAAGCTTTCAAATGGCTGCTGTTCCCTACCACTGGGAACGAGTTCGCGCTACCAATATTGGCAAGGCCATCATCTTGCAGATCGTAGCCGACACTTGGGTACCATCGGATGAGCACTCCGCAACGACCTGAAATGCGACGCTCTTGACATTCGTCTTTCCACCAAAGAGCAGCCGCCTGGCTTCCAGAAAGCCGAAGTCTGGCGTTGGCGTTGACAAAGGCCTGGCAGCCGCAGGCGCCCAGCCTGAAAGGTGTTCCCGCCGTCGAACGCATAGGGCGTTTAATCGCTTGGAACGGCGATGCTCATTCCACCGTCGGCCATCACCATGGCGCCGACCATAAAACTGGCCTTGTCTGAGGCGAGGAAAGCCACGACCTCAGCAATCTCTTGAGGCTCAGCCGACCGTTTTATCGGCGCTTTCTTGCCGTGCTCGGCTAGGAACTGGCGACCGTCCGAACGAAAGGTGTTCAAGAAATTAGTGACTACGTCACCGGAACCTACACCATTTACTCGGATCCCGTGGTCAATCGCTTCCAAAGCGAAGGTTCGGGTGAGTTGCGCCAGCGCTCCCTTGGCTGCAGCATAAGCGCTGATACCCTGGAATGTCTGAAAACAGGCATATGATCCTATGTTGACAATCGCTCCATTCTTGTTCGGTATCATGGCTTTCAATGCTTCGCGGGAATGAAGGAAGACTCCTGTAGAGGTGACGTCCATGATCGAATTCCAGTCCTCCAGAGACATCTCGATTGCAGGCTTGTAGACAATGCGACCTGCGTTGTTGACGAGAACATCGAGTCTTCCGAATCTGTCCTGAGCAAGCCGGACGGCTTTCACTGCGGTCTCTTCCTTAGAGACGTCTCCTACCAGCCAGATTCGCAACACCTGCGAACTGTTTATCAATTTCAGGGTTGATATCCTCTGCAACTACACTAGCTCCCTGAGTGAGGAACAACCGTGTCGTCGCCAGGCCTATGCCGCTTGCGGCTCCCGTAACGATCACAACCTTCCCGGAAAAAGCTAAGTCTCCGGCCATTGCCCACCTCCTGATGATGCCGCCAGTAGCGGCTAATGCTCAGACTCGTGACGAAGCTCTACAGGTGCATGCGGTTCTGGGGCGCTCACTGGTAAAGCCATGAATGCTGATCCAAACAAGACGATCTTATGCCTGGAGTTATGCGGCTTCCATGTCGAAAGCTCTCAATCTGTCACCTCATTCGTCGTTTGATTTCGGTAGGTACGATCCTGAACGCGGGTCGTCTCCTTCAGTCCTGGGGGCTGGCCGAACAACCGCGCGTACTCCCGGCTGAAATGGGATGCACTCAGGTACCCAACTTGAAATGCGACGCTCTTGACATTCGTCTTTCCACCAAAGAGGAGCCGCCTGGCTTCCAGAAGCCGAAGCCGTTTCAGGTATTGGTGCGGGGACAAGGAGGTCAAGAGTTTGAACTGGCGATGCAATGTCGCCGGACTCATGCATACAAGATCTGCCAAGTCGTCAATACACACGGGATTGCTGTAATTTGCATGCAAGTGCTTCACAGCATCGGATGCCCGAGTTCCCTGACCAGCCGTAACCAGGCGCTGCGCAAGCTGCCTGCCGCCTGTGCCTGACAGTAGCCAATAGCAAATCTCCCTTAACAAACTTTGCTGGAGAATTTGTAGGGCTTCTGGACGCTCGAGTAAAGAGATTGCGCGCAACACGCATTGCAGTAGCGGCAAGCTTAGATCAGGTACCGAAATATCGGACTTGTCCGCGGAAGCTTCCGGCTTCCGCAAGAGGCCAAGCCTATCCGCGATCTCTCGAGAGTAGGCGTAATCCAGCTCTATGCAGAGCCCGAGATAGGGATCCCCTGCATTACCTGCGTGAATCGTGCAACTGCAGCCCGAGTCGACCGTCAAGAGGAACGCTTCACCGGAACCATAAGAGGACTGTTGCTTCTGGTGAATAACTCTGGTTGCGCCCTGCAGCGTTATCCAAACTGCCGGTTTCGACATCTGAGATTTCGGTACCGTTGCATGGTTGGACCGAATGATGGAAATCTCAGGAACTACGGTTCTCTTTATGACGGTTCTCGGATCCGGCCTGGCCTGGGCCTCGAGAGCACGCGCGAGAAGTTCCAAGCACGCTTTCCGAGATGACACAATGACATCGTTTATTGCTGGAATAGTATCTTGAGGAAACAAAACAGCCTCCAAGCCAGTTCTTGCCGGCAGAACTACGAGGATTCCTCGTTAGCAGAGGCGGAACGCGAATCTCACTTAGTGATTGAGCCTGTAGGCGACAGTTGAGAGCCCAACCTCTGGCCGCACTCCTCTACCGAAGAAGTCCTCGACCGGATAGACGAAGTCGTTACTCCGGGTGCCAAAGCAGGACCGATGGGCGCACTCTCTACCCCGGCCGCAGTGACTCAGGCGAGATTGCGGCATTGTTCAGATCGGGTTGCCATTTGATCGAAGTGCTCGATGAAGGAGTCACATAACGCTACCAATTTCCTTGTCTGCTTCAGGATGTGACGCGCTTCGCCCAAGCCGCAACGCGGACGTGTCAGACTGCGAAGTACCGCATTGGTGTTGTCCCGAGTGCTTTCTTGAACATCACGATGAAGGCCGTGGCAGATTCGTATCCCAGGTCACTCGATACCCTCTGGACCGTCGCACCACTGGCGAGTTCGCGCAGTGCGATGACCAAGTGCAGTTGCCGCCGCCACTGGCCGAAGGTCAGACCCGTCTCCTGAACCATCAGCCGCTTCAGGGATCGTTCGCTCACGGCGACGTGAGTCGCCCACTCCTTAAGAGTGCGGCGGTCGCTCGGCTCCGCAGTCAGAGCCGCGGAGATCGTGGCGATCTTGGGGTGGGTGGAAACGGGTAGCTCTAGCCCCTCCTTCGGCATGAGCACCAGTTCGTCCAGCAAGACCCGCACGAAGCGGCCAACGTGATCATCCGGAGCATAGCTTCCTCGCACATCAGCCAGGCGGAGAATCATCTCGCGAAGCATCGGCGACACGGACAGCGTGCAACATTTCTCCGGCAGCGCCGCCTCACCGGGTTCGACGAACAGATAGGACAGGCGGGCGTTCGGCGTGGCCTGATTGCTGTGCGGCACGCCGCCTGGGATCCAGACTCCGCAGTTCGGCGGGACAATCCAGAGGCAGTTTGCGGCACTGCAGGTGACGGCCCCGTGCAAGGCCAGGATCAACTGGCCCTGCCGGTGCTGGTGTGGCGGCACCTCGGCTTCGTAATAGCTAAAGTCGACATTCAAGGCCACTGCCGGGCGATCCGACCGATCGCAATCGAAATCCATGCCGCAGGGGCGAAGCGTCTTCGCGGGTTGGCCGGATTTAAAGATCATATGGCATTATCTCTCAATTGGGATGCTCCGCAATTCACTACGATTGAATTAGATGATCGGAGGGTGACTGTCATGCGAATTGCTGTCGTCGGCGCAACCGGAAGAATTGGGGCACAACTTACAAAGATTCTGTTGAGGTCCGGACATCAGGTCAAGGCCCTGTCGCGGGGCGGACCAGCTCTCGATGCACTGGCCAAGATGGGGGCAAAGCCAGTTATTGGAAACTTCGATACAGGCGTCGGAGCTCTCGACACATTCTTTCAGGATGCCGATGCTGCGTTCCTGATGGTCAAAACCAACTGGTCCAATATTCATGGACACTATCCGATGGTTGCTCAGCGCTTTGTCGATGCTCTTAGCCGATCGCCAGTCAAGCTGGCGGTGAGTTTGTCGGCTTTGGGGTCGGACGTCAATGGGAAGACCGGTCACTCGGAATGCTTCTACATCCTCGATGAAAAACTGAATGAACTCAGCAACATCAACCTGGTTCATCTGCGGGCCGCCTGGTTCATGGAGAATACGGCCGCCTGGATGGACTCAGTCGCGAAGTATGGCCGAATCGCTTGGTTCTATAAGACAGATCTAAAGATGCCGTGGGTGGCGACAGATGATATCGCCGCTCTTGCGGCTAATGAATTGACCAATCCGACAGGCGAACACCGCGTGATCCGGGAGGTCGGTTCGGAAGATCTCACGATGACTCAGTTGGCCGCGATCATCAGCAAGGAAATCGGCCGGCCAGTGGAGTATCGCTGCGTCGACAGAAAGCGGAAAGATGTTGAAGCCGAATTTCTCGAGCGCTTTGGAACCCCGGAGAGATGGCTTGATGACACCCTGACTGCTGATGCCTACAACACCGGCGTTGTGCGTTTCCATGGTGACGGCCCGCCGCTGCGTCCCCAGTTGCCCACCAAGATGGAAACCTTCATCAGAGACTTTTGGAAGCCGCGTTATCTGCAGTCGCTCGCAAACGAAAACGGACCAGAAACATTTTTGACTTGGTGTGCAAGGCCTTGAACGCTATGGCAGGCTGTCACGACGACGTGATGATTGGCAATGTTGCAATCAACGAGCAGTAAGGAGACGGGTGATGGCCTACGCATGGCATCTTAAGTCGCGGCCGATTGGCAGGCCAGATCAGGGAAATTTTGAACTGAAGCATATCGCGCTGCCAAGCCTCGAAGAGGGACAGATCCACGTAAGAAATCTGTGGCTTTCAGTAGATCCCTACATGCGTCCGCGCATGGATGACAATCCGCGAAGTTACGTCCCCTCGTTCAAAGTCGGCGAGCCTCTGGATGGCGGCGCGATCGGCGAAGTCGTAGAATCGAGAGCGCCCGGTTTTGCACCTGGCGACCTAGTCAAGCACATGATGGGCTGGCGCGACGAGGCTGTATTATTGCCGACGCAGGCCACGCCCATCCAGCCGAGCAAGGATGTACCGATCGACGCATATCTTGGCATCCTGGGCGGACCTGGCTTGACTGCTTATTTCGGATTATTCGATGTTGCCGCGGCGAAGACCGGCGATACTGTTTTCGTTTCAGGCGCTGCCGGGGCGGTTGGTTCCGCCGTCGTCCAGTTGGCGAAAGCAAGAGGATTGACCGTGATCGCCTCTGCGGGTGGAGCAAGCAAATGTGCTTGGGTTCGCGAACTCGGAGCGGATGCCGTCATCGACTACAAAGCTGAAGGTAAACTTCTCGACAAACTTCGTGCCGCAGCCCCGCAAGGTATCGACGTCTATTTTGACAATGTCGGCGGCGAGCACCTGGACGCCGCGCTTGCCACGGGAAATCAACATGCGCGATTCGCATTATGCGGAATGATCAGTGAATACAACGGCGACGGCCCGGCGACCTCCTTGCGGCATCTTTCACAAGCCGTGATGTGCAGAATGACGTTGCGAGGATTCATCTCATTCGATTATCTGCACCGGAAGAATGAGTTCGAAACTTACGTCGGAGAATTGATTGCTAACGGAAAAGTTGGCTCGCGCTCGACTGTTTTCGAAGGATTGAACTCCGTACCGGAGGCCTTCTTGGGTCTTTTCGAGGGTGAGAACAAGGGAAAGATGCTGATAAAACTCTAAGAGGCTCTGTTGCAACTTCGCTGCGGTTGGCATGGATGGACCGATTCTAGAGGGTTCTGTACAACTATGGCCGATGTCGCATAAGTGGCGGCCGTGCCGACGTTGCCGCAGTCAGGCAGCCTCGAGCCCAAGCACTCAGCGACGAACTCCATAGCCTCGGCGCACCCTCGCTTGGCCCGACGCCGAACGCGCGTTTGACAATGCGAGGAAGCTGTCAGAAAAAGGACGATAGAACACGAGCAAACGTGGCAGATGACGGAAATCTAGCTTCTCAAGCTGAATGTTCTTTTCAACGAGCTGCCATTCCATCGCGGCTGCGTCGTCCAGTTCGACGATGCGGGCGGGAATAGAAAACAACTCCGCAAGCTGCGAGGCACGAAACCGTCGTGCGCCCGCAACGATCTCAAAGCCGTTGGCGTTGGGTCGAACCGTAACGGGCTGGATGAGGCCGTGTTGCCGGATGCTCTCCGCAAGCTCCTCTAACTTCGAGTGCTCGAAGGTGAGGCGCGGGTTGGTTGTGGATTCATGAATCTGGTCGATGGCGATGAATTGAAATGCGCTGCTGTCTTGCATGATGCCCTCCTTTGGGCGTGGTTGTGCTGTGAGGTTGTGGAGCGAACACGCTTCCCTGTCTCCGCTCCGGTGGGCGGGTAACTTGGGCTAACCGCGTATGTGCTTGTGCGGGTCGAAGGTTTCGGCGAAACCCTGCAAACGGAGGTTGTTGTCCCATTTCTTTGCAAAACGCTGGTGCTGCTCATGCAGAGCGATCAACTGGACATAGTTGCCGCGCACGATGTCTCGGCTCCACTGCTCCACGCCGAGATAATCGTTACGAAAATAGAACGCGGAGAGATGCGGGCCTCCGGCCACGCCAAGCTCGAAGCACATCTCGGGGTCGCGCATGAGGTCGCCGTTCGGTTCGCCGTAGTGCGCGACGGAAAGCGTGGGGAGTCCCATCGGGCCGGACTCGTCCATCGCCTCGATGACAAGTTCCATGTACGGGGCGTTGTCGATCTTGAGATATAGAGGCCGGGGTGCCACCCTCCTGCCATCTTGAGAATTTGAAGGATGGTCTGCATTACGCCACCTCCGCCAGTTCTGCATGGGGCATCGTCTCTGCGGCTGCGGACGATTCCAATGCGGCAAGAATGACAGCGGAGGTTTGCTGAATGACTTCCAGCGATTCGATCAGCAGCGATGCGTTGCCATGATAGAGAGCGATGTAATCCGCACTCGCGGTTCCCGCTTCCAGTCCTACGGCTTTGCCGACAACAAACGCGATGGCCTCTGCCTCCGTTTCGCGCACTATCTTTGTGGTGGTCGTGCGCCGCTCGGCCTTGTGGAGCATCTCGTGGGCCAGCTCATGGAGCAAGGTGGCGAAGGTTTCGGGCTTCGATTGACTGGGCAGAATGGCGATGCATCCGCCGTAGCTCATGCCAAGCGCGGGAGCGATGTTCTCGGTGTAGACAAGCTCGATGCCCTGACGCTCAATGAACGAAACGAGACGGTCCTGGTTCTCGCCTACATCGCCGTACACTTCGCGCATGACAGGAAGCTCGACGCCTTCGGTCTGCTCTACATCAAAGACATAGGCATTGCGGAAGCCAACAAGAACGCGGGTATTCTGCTTGGTGATGTCCTTCTCTGCCTCTTCATCGCTTTTGCGCTTGATGCCGATTATGGGAGCAAGAATGCGGATGCCCTTCTCGCCTTTCTTCACGCGTCGGCCTAGCTGGTTCCACGCATACATGCCCGCTACTTTCGTCGCTGTCGGGCGTTGTCTCGCGATCTCCAAGATATTGCCGAAGGAATACGAATGAAAGCGGCTCATCGCATTCAGGTAAGCGGTGAGTGCATCGGGGTGTCCAGCCTCTAACTATCAGGAACTCTCAAGGGATCTGAGGATCGAAGGTCGATCGGATTCGGAGATTGTGCTCGCGAGTTTTGCCCAGTGGGGTGAAGCCTGCTTCTCCCATCTCGTCGGGGATTGGGCTTTAGCGCTGTGGTCCGAGAACGACCAGTGCCTCTACCTTGCAAGAGATCATGCCGGCACCAGGACGCTCTATTTCCATCATGCGCAAAGCGAAGTGACATGGGCCACCTATCTGGATGCGTTCCGGATAAAGGACATCCCTTTGCGACTGTCGCACGATTACGCGGCCTGCTACCTTGCCGGGCGCTTCGTATATGACCTCACGCCCTATCAAGATGTTCGTTCCGTGCCGCCAGCTCACTACGTCAAGATTGGCGGCAGCAGAGTCAGCCTGCACCGGCAC
>Ga0157290_10000056_pt1 | contig 40089 bp, 32 predicted proteins | sample NitcycUS149409B1_FD_108389 | JGI IMG/M metagenome (GOLD analysis project Ga0157290, IMG submission 108389) | Soil microbial communities from Arlington Agricultural Research Station in Wisconsin, USA - Nitrogen cycling UWRJ-S149-409B-1 | ecosystem: Environmental > Terrestrial > Soil >...
ATTCTGGCCCATGTCATAGATCGCGGGATGCGCGGAGTTAGCGGGATCGAGCGCGACGGGATGCAGGGTGATGGTCGTGTTGATGGGAAGATCCGGTTGCGCGTTGAGCGCGAGTCCCGCATTGAAAGGCGCGCCCACGGAAGCGGTCGTCCAGCTCGCGGCGTTGAACCCCGGGCTGCTCCATCCTTTCTGGATGAGGCGTGCGTCGTAGGACTCGCCACCGTAGATCTCGGAGAAGGTGATGGGAGAAGACGACGTGAGCCACGTGCTGTCTGTCGCGATGGTCTGGTGCGTTCCATCGGCCAGCGCGAGTTCAAGCTGCGCGCGGAGGAGGTTGGGGCCGGGCGTAACGCGGATCGCGGTCCACGTCATGGGCGAGCTGTACCAGCCGCCGCCAAGGATCGCGCCGATGGTGTTCGCGCCCCTGGTCACCAGGGAGGTGACATCGTAGGTCTGAAACTCAGCGCGTTTGCGGAAGTCAGTCCATCCCGGTGTGAGCAGATTGTTCGCAGCTACAGGTTTGCCATTGATGAAGGCCTGATAAACTCCAAGCGCCGTGATGGTGAGGCGTGCAGACTGGATCGTGTTGGCCAGGGCAAAATCCTTCCGCAGAAGAGACGCATCCGTGGAAACGCGGTCAGGACCGGGGATCGCCTCTTCCCGGTCGGTGCCGGTACTGTAGGGCAGAGAAAGTGGTCCGATCGCCTGCGCGGGGACCCAAGTGCCTTCAGAGGTCTCACGCGCCAACCAGTGCTCGTCCGTCACAATGCGCTGTTCGACGCCGTTTGCTGGAGTAATGTGAATCGAGGCGGCGACGGCTGCGCGCGAGGTGTTGGAAGACCGGCTGCCGCGACGGGAGACCGCGTCGAGTTGAATTTCATTGTCGCCCACATGCAGAAGACCGGAGATCTCCTCCTGATCGAAGGCGCTCCACTCATCGTGATGTCCCGTGACCTGCCCGTTGACGCGCGCAATGACACGGCCCGGAGCGAGAATATGCAGGCTGGCCGCTGCGGGTTTGGCATCAAGATGCAGCTTGTAGAGAAAGTGCGCGGGTGAAGAAGCGAGCACGCGCTGCGTGTCTACATTGGGCAGCCAGATCCAGCGGATCGCCGCCATCTCCGCCTCGCTCGCAGGATCTCTGCGCATGATCCACTGCGCCTTCCAGTCGGATGGGGACATGAGTCCCGTCTCGAAGTAGGCAGGAGCGGAGGTGGTCTGCTTGCCCTTGTTGTCCCACGTTTTGACAGCCCAGACATAACGCTGCTGCGGCTTGAGCGCGGCGCCCGCGTATGCGATGTTTACGGATTCCGAGGAAGAGACACGCCGTGAATCCCAGGCATCAGCCTTGCCAGGCTTAAGATTTTTGACATCGGTGGCAACGAGGATCTCGTAGGCAGACTGCCTCCAGTTGGAGGTCTTGGCATCGCTCTGCCACGAGAGTGTGGGGTGAGACGTGTCGATACCGATTGGAGCATTGAGTGCATTCGTACGGAGATGGACCGGGGATGCCAGGGCCGTCGTCGCGAGCATGGCGGAAAAGAAAAGCGCGTTGTACTTGTGCATCCGGTCGTTACTCCAATGTTGAGTTGGAAACATAGTACCGATTGAAATCGGGATGTGCCATGTGACATGCGACCTACATGGGAACCGGAACAGAATAATGCGCCGCCATATGGAAGATGGCGGCGCATGGTGTTGCAAGAACAGTATGTCTCTTTGGATCCGTTTGTGCCCTGCGCAACCCCTTTCGCAAAAACGCGAAAGAATGGTCACAGGTTCTCCGTAAGTTATTTCGAAGCTGAAACGACGGGGCTGTCCATCATGCGGGGTTGCAGGACGACGCCATCGAAGAACGTAGCACCAACGAGATGGTCTCCCACCGGACGGACGAAGCGCAGGTTCCAGCCCGACTCCATGTAGCTGAACTTCATGGCTGGGATGCTGATGGCATAGGCCATTGTGGGACGATTGTTCGTCACCAGAACGCGCTCGCCTGCTTTATCGAAGAAGATGTTGTTCACATCATTGAGATACGTCTCATGGACCTTTGTCCAGGTGGCTCCGTCATCCTTCGAGAGAACGAGACCTTCGCGACCGCCGACCCAGATACCTCCAGTGTCATCCATGCTGAGCGCACGCATCAGAGAAATGCTGGGCGGAGCGGAGATCTCGTGCCAGTCGGCACCACCGTTCGAGGAGAGGGCGAGCGCCTTGAGACCACCAACGACGACACGGTTCCCCTGGACGGCGATGTTCCGCCATTCCTTGCCCTTGAGCGGCTCTACTGTCTGCCAGCCATTACCTCCGGTTTGGGAGACAACGACATTGTCGCCCCCAGCGGCATAGACGGTGTTTCCCGAAGAGGCGAACGCGTAGACGGCGCCGTCCAGATGCTGGGCTGGCGCGGAAACCTTACGAGCCACAGCCTTTGGCGCGGGCGCGCCTTTACGCCGAGGACGGGCCACGGGGGGAACGACAACGGGATTAATGACACCTGACTCCTTCCACTTCCCTGCTTCCAACCGGAAGATGCCATGGCTAGTGCCAGCGAGGAGTGTGTCGTCCGCCGTTCGGGTCAGGGCGAAGACATCGCGTCCCATAAGACCTTCGCTCTGCTGCATCCAGTTGATGCCGCCGTCTGAGCTGCTGAAGACGCCACCGAAGGTCTTGTCGTTGACGACGCCGACGGCAAGTTCCGACGGGTTGGTCGGGCTGGACGCAAACGCTGTGATCTGGCGAGCAGAAAAACCGCTGTTTGAAGAGTGGAAGCTGAAACCACCGTCCTCTGCCATCACAATACCGCCACGGTCGGTGGCGAGCAGGACATGGTCAGGATGCTGCGGATCCACAAACACGTCGTTGACGATGACATCGGTCGCGGTGTTACGGACCCAGGTTTTGCCAGAGTCCGCAGTACGGAAGAGGCCTTCGGTGGTTCCGGCATAGACCACCTCGCTGCGCGTCGGATCCTGCATCAGCACACGCGTACGGCGAGCGGTTGACGGAATTCCCTGCACTTTTTTGAACTGAGCTCCAGAAGAGTCGCTCTTGTAAATTCCCGAGCAGGCGCTAGCGTAGACCACCTGGGGATTCTTGGGGTCGACGATAATGGAGAAGACATCGGAATCATCGATAATGCCTTCTTTGATGTTGTGCCAGTTGGCACCCCCATCGGAGGTCTTCCAGGGGAGATGCCACGTGCCGGCGTAGATGGTCGACGGATCCTTTGGATCGATCGCGATGGATTCAATCTCGTGCAGCTCCATGCTTCCGGCGGGCGTGATCAGCTTCCACTCATGGCCGCTGTCGGTGGAGCGATAGACACCATCGAGAGCTCCGGCGATCAGAATCTTGGGATCGGAGGGAGCAAAGCTCAGGGCGAGGACGGAGTGTCCCTGCATCTGCGCTGAACTCGTCCAGGTCTTCCCAGAGTCCACGCTCGAGTAGATCCCACCATCTGGACGGTCGATGACATGAGCGCCAATGACGAGGTGTTTGGCATTCGATGGGTCAACCACAATATTGTCGAGCACGAGATCGTCACGCTGACCGACCCGGGCGAGGCGACTCCAATGCTTCCCGCCATCGTGCGTGTCATAGATCCATCCCGTCAGGGTACCGAGGTAGATATGAAGATGATCCGTGGGATCGCCTGCGAAGGCCCGAGCATCTCCACCCTCGGGACCGGTAGGAAGCCAGGGAGCGGCGGACGCGAGGCTCGACAAGGCTAGAGAGAAAGCAAGGACAGTGGAGGAGAACAAGGGGAACCTAGGGTGCTGCGGGGCCATACTGAATTCCTTTGGGTTAATCGACTTCTCCAAGTTTATGCCTTAACAGCACAAAGGCTGACTGGGAAATCCCAGTCAGCCTCAGGCTTGGTACGTCTTTCGAGTTACTTCTTGTGATGCTTCCGTACGGGCTTGGCCTTGATCGCGCTTTCGTCGACCATGGTTCCTGCATCGTTCGCTGTAGCGCCGGCAGGGATGAGGGTGGTGGTGACCGTCGTGTCATCGGAAGATCCGGTGTAAACCGAGATGCGCGATGGGTCAATTCCCTTATCCGTAACCAGGTAAGCCTTGGCGTTGATGGCACGCTCAGCAGCGAGCTTGCCGCCCTTTTCCTTACCTGCCTTGTTGCCGGTCAGAGCGACCTTGGCATCAGAGGTGCGCTGGAGGTTGAGAGCAACATCATCGAGGCAGGCCTTAGCTTCGTTGTCAACACGAGCCGGACGACGCTTGTCACGACCGAAGTTGATCGAGCACAGAGCCGAGGTCGTGGGTGCAGGAGGTGCAGGGGGTGCAGAGACATCAACCGATGTGGTGGCCGAAGCGGTCTGCCCCTTGTCGTCTACGACGTTGCAGGTTACGGTAATCGTTCCCGGACCAGCACCCGCGGTGGAGAGAGTTGCAGTCGAGCTGGAACCAGAGACCGAACCAGACGTCGCGCTGTAGCTGTACGTCAGGGGACGGTTCTGTGGGCTCACGCCAGATGCAGTGATGGTGGAGGAATCGCCAGGGCGAACCGAAGAGGGGCTGGCCGAGCAGGAAACGGTTGGCGGCTCAAAGGCCTTGACCGTGAACGGAGCCACGCAATCGGCGAACTGACCGACCTTGACACCCTGCGACACATGACCCTTGGCGTTATAGCTGCCAGCGGAGAGCGTCTTGGTGTCGATATTCGCCGTGGAAGAAGTGCCCGCAATCGTTCCACCATCGGTGGTCCAGGTGTAGGTCGCATCCTTCTTGGGGTTCAGGTTGGTAGCAGTACCGGTGATGGTGATCGGGTCGCCAGGATAGGCGGTCATCGGGCTCGCTGTGCAGGCATAGGTAACTGGCGGCGGTGGGATGATGTGTCCGAAGTGAACCAGAAGTCCGGTGGAAAGCTGTGCGCCACCAAGGTTCGCGCGGCCACCCATCGCTCCGCCCGTTGGGGGAGGGGTGTAGGGACCGTACGACTCGTGGACGTAAACATAGTCAGCCTGGAAGAGACGAAGGCCAAAGCGATGATTGAAGAAAGGCAGGTCGTAGTCCATACCGCCGCCGGCCGTCAAAGAGGGTCCCCAGCGATAAGGGTTGTGATAGAAGAACGGAGGAACGCTGTTATTCGGTCCACCCAGTCTCGCTCCGCCAACGAGGCCGTGTGCGAAGAGAGTGAAGTTCTGCATCGGAGCGCGGAAGATAGGACCCGCAGCAGCAATGAAGAGACCGTCATTCTTGCCATCCGGATGCGCTGCGAAGGAGATCTCGCCGCCAACATACTTATTGAAGTAGTAGGCGCCACTTCCGATTGCACCGACATCGATGGAAGAGTAAGCGATGTTCGCCGGCTTAAGAACACCGTGAGCACCGTAGTAGGAATATCCCAGGAAAACATCCACCCGCGAAGGATTTGGGCCTGCGGGCGGGGCGGGCGTGGCTGCGGTGGTCTGCGCTCCCAGACTCATGACACCAAGACTGATGACGCTTGCAGCCAATACTGACCGGCCTAGCTTGCGAAACGGGCGTGAAAACATTCGACTTATCCTCCGCGGAAAATTGTTACTTACTGATCGGACTCTCGTAGAGGAGCCCGGTTCTGGTATCCCAATGCGTCTGAAGTGTAACGCAATTTCGCGCCAGGATCGGCGAAAATTTGCGCAAGAAATGTTGAGTTTCAAAGACTTCGATGCGATGTGGTCCGTTAAAGTTGTGGCAGAGCTTCAATCGAGGGTGTTACCTCGAAAGGTGCACTACCCGAGATTGAGCGTCCGTTTCATGCTTCCACGGTCCTGCTGGATCTTTTCCTGCAAAAGGGTGATGGCATAAAGCAGTTGTTCGGGTCGGGGCGGGCAGCCCGGAACATACAAGTCAACCGGAATAATCTGGTTGACGCCCTGCAAAAGTGCGTAGTTATTGAAGACGCCGCCTGACGTAGCACAAGCCCCCATGGAGATGACCCACTTCGGCTCCGGCATCTGCTCATAAAGGCGACGAATCACCGGCGCCATCTTCTGAGAGACACGACCGGCAATAATCATCAGGTCGCTTTGCCGCGGCGAAGGCCGAAATACCTCGGCACCGAAGCGCGCGATGTCATAACGAGAACCACCCATGCTCATCATCTCAATCGCGCAGCAGGCGAGACCGAAGGTCATAGGCCACACTGAGTTCTTACGAACCCAGTTGATCGCCGCATCCATAGACGCAAGGACGATCCCCTCAGGCTGGTCGTAGCCCCATGTGACTTCGCGTAGCTTTTCCTGGTTTTTGCCGAAGCTGTCCAGAGTGCCAAAAAAATAGCGGTCATGCTGCTGAGGCACCGCTGTGGGGCGTCCGTTACTCGATGTCTCTGAAGTTGGTGAATTCATGCTTGTCACTTCAATATATGCGAGGTGGTTTTGAACCGCTCATATATTTTCACTTACAAAGCTTGGGACGCGCACCAAAGTGCAATCGTTGCTTGGAACTGGCGGTTTTTATCGTTCACGCTCGTGAAAAAGTTGACCGCTTCGATTCCGATTCTTGCGCTACCAATCTCGAAGTTCTTCCAGCATGCGAAAGAGTCTTGCCACGCCGCCTTCACCTTCGAAGGTGTGGCGCAGGCCCGAATGAGAGACAACTCACGGAACTCTGGAAGGCGGCACCTCTTTCCACTAGAAAGCGATTGGGAGATGCCCAACCCACTCATCTGTTCCGTCGAGTTTAGGTTGAGCCGCCGGGCTGCAAGATGCGGATCGCAATCGATTCACGCCCGCCCGGACTGCTTCGGTTGTGTTGTACAGTAAAACGAATAAGCTACGCCATTCTGCAACACCTGCGCTCCCGCGCTCTGCTCGCTCCGTCGTAAACTTCCATTTTTCTGGCATCTTTTACCAGCACTTTTCAGACCGGTGAACTGACATATGGACTTTCGTTCTCGCAGAATTTCGTCTTCATTCCGTTCCTTTGCGCCACTGTCGCAGCGCGCTTTTCGATCTCCGATTGCACACCTTTTGCTTGTTCTCTGCATGGGCTTTGCTATCTCAGGCACCGTCCTGGCACAGTCACAGGGCGAACGTATCGCCGCTCTGGAAAAGCAGGTGGCGGATGCCAAAACTGCGGTTGTATCGGCACAGAGCGCGGGCGACAACGCATGGATGCTGGTCTCCGCGGCGCTCGTTCTGATGATGAGCGGACCCGGACTTGCCCTGTTCTACGGCGGTCTGGTGCGGAAGAAGAACATCCTGGGCACGATGATGCAGACCTTCGCGATGATGGCCATCATCACCGTTCTGTGGGCCTTGATCGGATACTCCCTCGCCTTTGGAGTCAACAACGGCGTCTCGGGAAGCTTCATCGGTGGATTCAGTAATGCGCTTCTTCACGGTGTTGGCCTGGTGCCGGACGGCGTCTACGTCACAACGATCCCCCTGCAGACCTTTATGGTCTACCAGTTGATGTTCGCCATCATCACACCGGCACTCATCACGGGTGCATTCGCAGAGCGCATGAAGTTTTCGGCAATGCTCCTCTTCCTCACTCTCTGGGCGATCTTTGTATACAGCCCCATGGCGCACATGGTCTGGGGTCAGCACGGCCTGCTCAATGCGGCTCTGGGCGGCAAATTCCCCACCCTGGACTTTGCCGGTGGCACCGTCGTGCATGTCACGAGCGGCATCTCGGCGCTGGTCACTTGCCTTTACCTGGGCAAACGTGTCGGCTATCCCAAAGAGCCCATGCCGCCTCATTCCGTGGTGCTGAGCTTTGTGGGCGCCTGCCTTCTGTGGGTTGGCTGGTTCGGCTTCAACGCAGGCAGTGCTCTGGCGGCCAACGGCCTCGCCACATCGGCGTTCGTGGCCACACACTTCGCAGCGGCTGCGGCAGCAATCAGCTGGAGCGCGGCGGAATGGATGAAGAACGGCAAGCCCACCGCACTGGGAGCCATCTCCGGCGCGGTTGCCGGTCTGGTCGGCATCACGCCCGCGGCGGGATTTGTCACACCGATCTCCGCCATCGCAATCGGCCTGATTACCGGAGCCTTCTGCTTCTTCATGGTCTTCATCGTGAAGATGAAGTTTGGCTACGACGACTCGCTGGATGCCTTCGGCGTGCACGGTGCGGGCGGAACGATCGGTGCGATTCTTACGGGTATCTTTGCGAACAGCGCCATCAATCCTATCTTTGGTGCGGGCAAGGCGACGGGACTTCTGGAGGGCAACGGCAAGCAGGTGCTAAACCAGTTCGTCGGCGTTGCTCTGGCCTGGGGAATCTCGATTGTCGGAACGCTGATTCTCCTCTTCCTCGTAGATAAGCTGGTCGGTCTGCGCGTCTCAGAAGAGGACGAACGCGAAGGCCTCGATCTCTCCCAGCACGGCGAAGAGGGATACCACGCCGAGATGTCGTCGCACTAAACTTCATCGCCTGCGACAGATGTATTCACCGCAAGGCACAATGAGTTTGATTCAGGGCAAAACGGTTCACGCCGGACGAGCCAACGAGGAAACGAGACAATGCAGAAGATTGAAGCAGTGATTCAGCCTGGGAAACTAGACGCAGTCAAAGAGGCTCTGGTAGAGATCGGCATCGACGGTATGACCATCCTGGAAGCACGTGGGCATGGACGCCAGAAGGGCCACACGGAGTTCTATCGCGGCCGCGAGTACTCCGTCGATTTGTTGCCGAAGATCAAGCTGGAAGTGGTCACGACGGACGAGATGGCTGAGAAGGTGGTGCAGGCCATCATCACCGCAGCGCAAACCGGCGCGATTGGCGACGGTAAGATCTTTTTGAGCAGGATCGACGATGCCATCCGCATTCGGAATGAAGATCGTGGGGACCTGGCGCTTTAGAGCTGTTTATCCTGTTGCTGGAAACCGGCAGGACACAACTTTCTCGGAGACCGAAGGGCAGTCAATTTCACCGGTTGCTTCGCAGATGAATGGACGGTGAGCGACGATGGATCGAGATCCCTCAAAGGAAGCCGGAACGGCTTCCGCCGCAGGTCTGACGTATCAGCGGACCATGGACGACATTCGTGCTGACTTTGAGCGTCTAAAGTCCGGCCGCGACGCCATCGCTGCGCGGACCTCGGCTGCAGACACCCTCGTTCTCGCGTTGTGGGAGGCTGCTCAGAGGGAAAACCGGCAGGCAACCGAATCGATCGCTCTCTTTGCCACCGGCGGCTACGGACGCAAAGAACTCTTCCCTCTCTCCGATCTGGACCTCCTCTTTGTTTTGCGCGATGCGGGACAGGAGAAGCTTGCCAAACCGGCTATTCGCAAGGTCTGCCAGCAGCTTTGGGACGCGGGCGTGCGTGTCTCGCCTGTAACACGGGCGCTTCCCGAATGCGACCGGTTCGCCCCGGACAACCTTGAATTCACCCTCTCCCTTCTGAACCTTCGCCCTCTTACGGGCGATGAGGCCATGACCTACAAGCTCCGCCGGGAGATGTTGCCTCGCCTGATCGAGCGCGAGCGGCGGGCGCTGTTTACGGGCCTGGCTGCGATGACGCGCGAACGCCATGCGCGCTACGGCGACACACTCTTTCACCTGGAACCGAATATCAAGGACTGCCCCGGCGGTCTACGGGACGCCAACGTCTGTGGTTGGATCCGGCTGCTGACGGAGAGCTTCGTCACCGATGCCAGCAGAGAGCAGGCGCTCCCCAGGGTCTTTCGTGGAGCGGCCGCCGTCGCTGAGGCTCCCATGCCCGCGGAGGAGACGCGCGAGTTTACAGCCGCGTTTGATTTCCTGGCCTCCGTGCGATGCTTCCTGCATCTGCGGAATGGGCGCGATACGAATACGCTGGATTGGAAGAGCCAGGACGCGGCTGCCGCAGCGGGCGTAGGCATCGACCGAGGTGCCGGGCAGGCGGACGCCGCCTACTGGATGCAGATCTACTTTCGCCATGCGCGCACGATGGAACGAACCCTGCTGCAAAGGATGGACGAGCTCCCACAGGAGAGTTCGCTTCTGGACAAGCTGCCGCAGGCCTTTCGTCGCAAATCGGTCGTCACCGGCGAGGGCTTTCGTGTGGACCGCGGACGTCTGGTGCTGGACGCGGCAGTCAACGGCGAGGACCCCGCACGCGATCCAGACATCGTTCTGAAGGTCTTCGAGGCGATGGCGAAGACAGGTGTACGCATTGCCGCAGAGACCGAGAACCGCTTGGAAGGCGCGCTTCCGATCCTGTCTGCACACCTCGAAGAGGGACCGGGGCTCTGGAACCATCTGCGAATCATCCTCTGCGGTCGGCATGCCGGAGCGGCGTTGCGCTCGATGCATGCCATGGGCATCCTGGAGCTGATGGTGCCGGAGTTTCACGCCATCGATGCCCTTGTGATTCGCGACGCCTACCACCGCTACACGGTAGACGAGCACACCTTTGTTCTCATTGACACGCTTCATGGCCTGGAGAGCACACCCGCGACGCCCACGGCAATGGAAGCATGGCGCGCCCCGTTCTATGCGATTCAGAAAGACCTGGAGCACCCGGGTCTGCTCTATCTCGCGGCGCTCTTGCACGACACCGGCAAGGGACGCAGTATCGGCGAGCACACCACAGAGAGCGCTCGAATGGCTCTGAGCGTTCTTAGCCGTCTGGAGCTGGATGCGTACGAGCGCCCCCTTGTGCTGGGGCTGATTGAGAACCACCTGGAGATGTCTGCCGCGCTGCGCCGCGACATCTTCGACGCGGAGACGGTGCGTGCCTTTGCGTCCAAGGTACAGACGCCGGAAGAGCTGCGCATGCTCACGCTCTTTACCTACGCCGACATCAACGCGGTGCATCCGGATGCGTTGACACCGTGGAAGGCCGAAAATCTCTGGCGCTTGTACATTGCGACGTCGAACCATCTGGACCGCAACATCGACGATGAGCGCGTGGATTCGCGCGTTTCCAGCGAACTGGTGCACCGCGTCACAGGTCTCCTTCCCGGAAAAACAAAGGAAGTGCTGGCCTTTCTGGAGGGCTTTCCACAGCGCTATCTGAGGACTCGCTCTCCGGAGCAGATCCGGACGCACTTCGAGATGGCGAGCCGCCTTGCAGTCGACACCGTTCAGCTCGATTTCCACTACTCGCCAGAGCGCAGTGACGTGACTCTGGTCACGCGCGATCAGGCGATGCTGTTTGCGCGCGTTGCCGGAGCGCTTGCCGGTTGGGGCATGAACATCGTGACCGCCGATGCGTTCTCCAACGCACAGGGCATCGTCGTGGACACCTTCCGCTTCACGGACGGCTATCGCACCCTGGAGATGAATCCGCAGGAGCATGCGCGTTTTGTAAAGAGCGTGCATGACGCGATGCTGGCCGATGGAACAGCCGACCGTATGCTGGCCAGCCGGAAGCGAACGCGTAAGAACGCGCCTCTGGTCACGGTTGAGACGAAGGTCGAGTTCGATACGAAGTCTTCGACACACAGCACGTTGTTGCAGGTGATCGCGCAGGACACACCCGGCCTGCTGCATGCGCTTGCTGTGACGCTCGGCGAGACGCGATGCAACATCGAGGTCGCCGTGATCGACACGGAAGGCGAGACCGCGATCGACGTCTTCTACCTCACACGGGACGGCCAGCCATTGCCGGATGGCGATCTGGACGAGATCTGCGAGCGGGTCAAATCAGCCATCCTGGCGAACACTGCCGCCTGAGACTGCAGGTTGTTTCCGTAGAAGCTCCGTCACGATCGCGTCCCACTCTTCGCCGAGGCTCGCCGTTCCGACCGGCTGCCCTGCTCTTCTATACCAGTAGGTGGCGTTGAACTCATCGCCTTCCTTGCGATGAAGGTAGGCGTGGACCCACGCGCCGGTCGGCGTCTCGATCTCCTGAGCCAGTTCATGGGCGCTCTGCCAGTCGCCATGTGCATCCTGCCAGAGCGCCTGCAAGAGCGGACTGTACGCCGAGGCTTCCTTGCGGCTCAGGTTGCGGAATTCGTCGCTGGTCATAGAGAATGCAGCTCCTTCGCGCCGTCAAGACGGCTCTGTCAGTGAGTAAGATGTGCATGTGGCCGAAACGGATCAAAACGCTTTATTGCAGGTACGGAGTCTGACCAAGACTTATACCACCGGCCGGGGGACGCTGGAGCTCTTTCGGGACCTGGATTTCACGGTGCGGACCGGCGAACTGGTTGCGATCGTGGGCGAGAGCGGCGCAGGCAAGAGCACCCTTCTGCACATGCTAGCGGCTCTGGATACTCCCACCTCGGGGGACGTCACTGTGGGTGGGGTATCCCTGGGATCGCTTGGCGGGCGAGCTCAATCGGAGTTTCGCAACCGTGAGATCGGATATGTCTGGCAGTTTCATTACCTGCTGCCGGAGTTTACGGCGGAAGAGAATGTCGCCATGCCTCTGCTGGCGCGCGGTATGTCCCGTGGCGAAGCCCTGAAACGGGCGCGACGCTGGTTGGGAGAGGTCGAACTGGCGGACCGGGCGGAGCACCGCAGCGGAGAACTGAGCGGCGGCGAACAGCAGCGGGCCTCGCTGGCTCGGGCGCTGGTAACCGAGCCAAAACTGCTTCTGGCGGACGAACCGACCGGCGATCTGGATGGACGCACTGGGGAGGTTGTATTTTCGCTGATCGAGCGTCTGCACCGGGAACATGGTCTGACCAGCGTTCTGGTGACCCACAATCCGGTATTCGCCGCCCGCTGCGATCGCCAGCTACGACTTTCGTCCGGCTTATTGGTCGGATAAAAGAGTTTGGCTACCGATTTCAACAGCAAAGCGTCGAAACACTATTCAGAAGCATCTAGAGACTGATACCGTATCGCAAACGCGAATCGGACGATCCGTACAAACGATGCGGGTTGTAAAATAGATCCAAGATGTGGGAAGGGGCACCGAGCCGCCAACGCGGTGGGGTACCCGGCCTGAATGTTCCTGCATCTGCTGGCTGTTTTTGCAAGCGGTGCAGGAAAGAGCAAGGAACCAACGGCTGGCACGCGACGTCTTCGCCGCGCGGCAGACTGAGGGGGAACATGTTCGAACGCTATACAGAAAAAGCGCGGCGCGTAATTTTCTTTGCGCGTTACGAGGCCAGCCAGTTTGGGTCGCCCTACATCGAAACCGAGCACCTGCTTCTGGGCCTGCTTCGCGAAGACAAGGCACTCACCAACCGCTTCCTGCGCTCCCACGCGTCGGTAGAGTCGATCCGGAAACAGATCGAGGGCCACACGACGATTCGGGAGAAGGTGTCGACTTCGGTCGATCTGCCGCTTTCGAACGAGTGCAAGCGCGTTCTGGCGTACGCGGCGGAAGAAGCTGAACGACTTTCCCATAAACACATTGGCACGGAGCACCTGCTGCTGGGTCTGCTGCGCGAAGAGAAGTGCTTCGCCGCGGAGATTCTGCAGGAGCGTGGTCTACGCCTCCCCGCGATTCGCGAAGAGCTCCAGCGTACGACGCAGGAGAAGCCCGCACCCAATCAGAAGCAGGCGCGCAACGCCGGAAGCGGCGGCGAACAGAGCATGCTGGCTGAGTTCTCCCGCGATCTGACGCAGGCCGCTGCCGATCAGCAGCTTGATCCCCTGGTCGGGCGCGATCCTGAGCTCGAGCGCGTCATCCAGATCCTTTGCCGCCGGACGAAGAACAATCCCGTCCTGATCGGCGAGCCTGGCGTAGGCAAAACGGCCATCGTCGAGGGCCTGGCACAGAAGATCGCCGACGGAGACGTACCGAGCTTCCTCGCCGACAAGCGCGTACTGTCTCTGGACCTCTCGCTCATCGTCGCGGGAACGAAGTATCGCGGCCAGTTTGAAGAGCGCCTGAAGACCATCATGAAAGAGCTGATGGAGAACCAGAACTGCATCGTCTTCATCGACGAGCTGCATACGCTCGTGGGTGCTGGATCTGCGGAGGGTTCGCTCGATGCCGCAAACATCCTGAAGCCTGCGCTTTCGCGTGGAGAGATCCAGTGCGTTGGAGCAACGACCCCTGCGGAGTATCGCAAGTCGATCGAGAAGGACCGCTCTCTGGAGCGGCGCTTCCAGGCGGTCAAGGTGCCACCTCCCAACGAAGAGGATGCCATCAAGATCATCATGGGCATCAAGGAGAAGTACGAGAAGTTCCACGCCGTGAGTTACACGGACGAGTCCATTCTTTTCTCCGTCTCGCACTCGAATCGCTACATCCCCGACCGTTTCCTTCCAGACAAGGCCATCGATCTAATCGATGAAGCGGGCGCACGCGTCAAGCTGCGTCAGTCTTCCCTTCCCGAGGAGCTGACCGAGGTCCAGAAGCGCATCAAGTTCATCGTGCATCGCATGGAAAACGCCATTGCGAATCATGAGTTCGAGAAGGCGCGCTTCTACTCGGACGAGGAGCGTAAAGAGCGCGAGAACCTCCGCGCCCTGCGCGACAAGTACCACCTCGACGATTCGAGCGCGGGCATCGTCACGAAGGAAGACATTGAAGATGTCGTCTCACGCTGGACCGGCGTTCCGATCACCGCGATCAAGGAAGAGGAGACCGCCAAGCTCATGCGCGTGGAAGAAGAGCTGCACAAGCGTGTGATCTCGCAGGAGAAGGCCATCAGCGCCCTCGCCCGTGCGATCCGCCGTTCCCGTGCAGGTCTCAAGAATCCGGCGCGTCCAATCGGCAGCTTCCTGTTCCTTGGACCTACCGGCGTCGGCAAAACGGAGATGGCACGCACGCTCGCCCAGTTCCTCTTTGGCAGCGAGAAGAGCCTGATCCGCTTCGACATGTCGGAGTTCATGGAGAAGCACTCGGTCTCGAAGCTGATCGGTTCGCCTCCGGGCTACGTCGGCTACGAGGAGGGCGGTCAGTTGACGGAGCGCGTCAAGCGTTCGCCGTACTCCATCGTTCTGCTCGACGAGATCGAAAAGGCACATCCGGATGTCTTCAACATCCTTCTGCAGGTCTTTGAAGATGGTCACCTGACAGACGGTCTGGGCAACCAAGTCGACTTCAAGAACACGATCATCATCATGACTTCGAATATTGGCGCCAAGCACCTCCAGAAGCGCGAGGGTCTGGGCTTCCAGAGCAGCAAGGAAGACCTGATTCTCGAAAAGATGGAAGAGCTCGTAAAGGGCGAAGTGAAGCGTACCTTCAATCCGGAGTTCCTCAACCGTATTGACGAGACGATCATCTTCACATCGCTGTCGGATGGCGATCTGATCCAGATCCTCGAACTGCTCGTACAGCAGTTGAACCAAAACCTTGTGCACAAGGCGATCACGATCTCCGTGACCGACGAGGCCAAGAAGTGGATCCTGGAGAAGACGCTGGTCGACCGCACCTACGGTGCGCGTCCGCTGCGCAGAGCCCTTCAGAAGTTCGTGGAGGATCCTCTGTCGGAGGCGCTCATCGCCGGCGGCATCAAGGAACGTCCTGCTTTCCTCGAGGTCTACCTGGATGTCGACAAACTCTTCTACCGCCCCATCGTTGGAGAAGGCACAGCAGAAAAGGCCGAAGGCGCTGCCCTGCAGATCGTCTAACGCCAGAACATCAGAACAAAAAGAAGGGAGCCCTAAGGGCTCCCTTCTTTGCTTACAGCCCTTGAAAAAGGCTACAGCATCGATTTCGCGGTTTTGACTACGCCCTGGGCGTAACCCTCCACCTTGCCAACGTACTCTTTCGCCGCGTCGGTGACGTCAGACGCCTGATTTACGCCTCGCTTGTAGACGGACTGCGCCTCACGCGAGAGGCGTTCTGCCTGGTCCTTCAGGTAGTCGCTCGCATCCTGCAGGTAATCTCCGGCGTCGTCCAGGTTTCTCTTGATGCGCTTGCGGGTTTTGGCTCCGCTCTGAGGAGCGAAAAGAAGAGCAACCGATGCTCCTAAAAGTGCTCCGATGCCAAGTGCAAATCCATATCCTTTTGCGGACATACTTCCCTCCGTGCGACAAATCGCGCCTGTCCTTACTTCTGATTCCATCGTGAAGGCAGGGGTTGTGCGAAATGTTGATCCGGTCAACCAAGCCCCGCGGCTTCGCGGGCCCTCACAAAGACGCGCGTAAACATAGCCTCATTCAGCCTTCCCGTATTGGTATTCCGCAGGGAGGGATGATAGCTCCCCATCAGGCGCAGACCGTTGGGCATCAGGTAATCCGCTCCGTGCGTGAAGATGTACGCGCTTCGGCGCTCGATGACGCCTTCGTTGAGCAGGTAAGCGAGATACCCGTCCCACGCAATCTTCCCCAGGCAGACCACCACGCGGAGACGACGTAACGCAGCTAGCTCCGCGCGGAAATGCACAGCGCAGTTCCGAACCTCCTGCGGCATGGGCTTGTCCGCTGGCGGCGCACATCGAACCACCGACGCTATCCACGCACCGCGAAGCTTCAGGCCGTCCTCGCGGGAGGTAGCAAGAGGCTTACTGGCAAATCCAAGGTTGTAAAGGACGGGATACATGAAATACCCGGCGCCGTCCCCGGTGAAAGGGCGTCCGGTACGATTGGCTCCGTGAGCCCCCGGTGCAAGGCCCACAATCAGGACGCGGGCAGTGGGATCTCCGAATCCGGGCACAGGCCGAGCCCAATAATCCCAATCCAGATAAGCACGTCGTTTTGTCTCGCCGATGCCGATGCAGTAGGTTCGCAGACGCGGACAGAGTTCGCAGTCGATGATTTTCTGACGAGCGGCTTCAAGTTGAGTTTTGGCCTGGGTAAGCGGAGCGGGACACACCCTCTCATGGTAACGCCATACGAAGGCAAGTTTTCGATCCCGGCTCGACCTCTCCGCAGGTCATTTCCTCAAAAGTAAGCTCCGCCCATGTTTGACCCTGCGGCCTGCCGTCCGTACCATTGAAGACAAGCGATCACACGCAAAAAGTGTTGATGGAACTAACCTGGAAGGCACAGTTTTGACCCCTAACGAGACCAATGAAATGACTCCGGCAACGGAGATCGAGCAGACCGAAGTAGCTGTGCAGAATGATGTCGAGCACACCCACGATCACGATCATGAGCACCATCATCACCATGATGCTCCCGCCCTCAATCCTGAGTTGACGCGAGAGATCGTTGTGGAAGCGCCCGCCGAAGACGTTACGGCGGCCTTTGCCAAGGTGCTCAAGACCTACCAGAAACACGCACGCATTCCTGGCTTCCGCGCGGGCAAGGTTCCGCCGTCGATGATCCGCTCCAGGTTCGGCAAAGAGCTTCGGCAGGAAGTGATGGAGAGTCTGGTTTCCGAGCGCTTCCGCACCGAGCTCGAAGCACAGAAGCTGAACCCGATCTCGCAGCCCCAGATCACCGAACTCATGCTTGTGGATGGACAGCCGCTGCGCTTCCGCGCTTCTTTCGAGATCCTGCCTGAGTTCGACGTCACCGGCTATGACACCATCAAGGCAGAGAAGGCCGATGTCACCGTCACGGACGAGGAGTATCAGGCAGAGCTCGACTATCTTCTCGACCAGCACTCCACCGTGGAGACTGTTGAAGAAGAGCGTGAGCTGCGCGATGGCGACTGGGCGGAGATCGAGTTCAAGGGTACGGTAAAAGACCTCGCTCAGACCGTTACGGAAGAAGGCCTCGCCTCTACCTCCGCAGAGCCACCCATCACAGGCGACGATGTGCTCGTAGAGATTGCCGGAAAGAACACCCTTCCTGCATTCACGGAGGCTCTTCGCGGCGCCAAGGTTGGGCAGGAGCTCAGCGCTGAAGTTGAGTATCCCACGGACTTCGGCGAAGCCCGTCTTGCAGGCAAGACCGTGGAGTACGACGTCACGGTGAAGGCGATCAAGAAGAAGACACCGCCCGCGCAGGATGCTGAGTTCGTTTCTCAGCTCGGCAACTACGAGAGCTGGGAAGACTTCACCACAAAGTTCCGCGAGAACGTTGAAGGACGCAAGCGCACTTCGCTTGAGAACGCCGCCAAGGAAAAGCTGGTCGACGAACTCGTCGCGAAGTTCCAGTTCCCTGTTCCCGAAAGCTTTGTACAGCAGCAGATCGATGCACGCCTGGATCGCGGCCTCCGCGCTCTCGCGCAGCAGGGCATGCCGCCAGAGGAGATGCGTAAGCTCGATTTCGGACGTCTGCGCGCAGCGCAGCGTGATGAAGCCGTGAACGAGGTCAAGGCCTCAATGGTTCTCGACAAGATTGCGGAGAAGGAGAGCATCACGGTCTCTGACGCCGATCTCGATCGCGAACTCTTCATCCTCTCCATCCAGTCGCGGGAGCCGGTCGAGCAACTGCGCGAACGTCTCACGAAGGAAGGCAATCTCGCCCGCATTCGTGAACAGATGCTTCGCGAAAAAACCGGCACCGCACTCTACGAGAAGCTTTCCGCGTAGGAAGCGAATCCAATCACTGCGGCACTTGCAAAGCTATACATCAGAAAGAGGGAGACCGATGGGACTTGTACCAATGGTGATTGAGCAGACGAGTCGTGGCGAACGCGCTTACGACATTTACAGCCGTCTGCTCCGCGACAACATCATCTTCCTTGGAACGCCGATCGATGACAACATCGCGAACGTGATCATCGCGCAGTTGCTGTTTCTGTCCGGCGAAGACCCAGAGAAGGACATCCAGCTCTACATCAACTCTCCGGGCGGAAGCATCACGGCGGGTATGGCGATCTACGACACGATGCAGTACATCAAGAACGACGTCTCCACGCTCTGCATCGGTCAGGCAGCCAGCATGGGAGCCTTCCTTCTGATGGCGGGCAAGAAGGGCAAGCGCTTTGCCCTTCCGAACTCGCGCATCCTGATCCACCAGCCGCTCATTATGGGGGGTGGCATCAGCGGGCAAGCTACGGAGATTGACATTCACGCACGCGAGATTCTTCGCATTCGCGAGCTAATGAACAAGATCCAGGCCGAGCACACAGGCCAGACGCTGGAGCAGATTGAGCGCGATACCGATCGCGATTTCATCATGAACTCAGCCCAGGCAAAGGAATATGGGCTCATCGACGATATCATCACGCGTCCAAGAGTCTAATCCTGCATTTGAGAAGAAGGGCGGTCCGATCTTCGGGCCGCTTTTTTCCGTTTCAGCACATCATTCCGGCAGTACTTTAGGGCACCCTGTCGGACAATTTCCCTAGGTCTACGGGTGTAGACTTAAAATCTATTGCGCGGGCGAAGATGCCCGATTTTCCAGTTCAGAGTAAGTCAGGAGTTTCACTTCTTATGAAGACTTCGAAGGGTACAGACGAGTCACTCCGGTGCTCGTTCTGCCACAAGTCGCAGGACGCCGTAGCGAAGCTGATATCGTCGCCATCGGATTATCCACGGGCGTATATCTGCGACGAGTGCGTAGCTGTCTGTAACTCCATTCTCGAAGATGACCGTGGCGGTGAGACGCAGGCTGGCGCACCTCCGGCCCATCTGCCTAAGCCCCATGAAGTGAAGGCATTTCTGGACGAGTACGTCATCGGCCAGGAGATGACCAAGAAGAAGCTCGCCGTTGCCGTCTACAACCACTACAAGCGGATTCAAATGAACCGCACGCGTGGCAATGACGTGGAGCTGGCGAAGTCGAATATCCTTCTCGTCGGCCCGACCGGCAGCGGAAAGACGCTGCTCGCTCACACCCTGGCGAAGATGCTGGACGTTCCCTTTGCCATCGTCGATGCGACCACGCTCACCGAAGCGGGCTACGTTGGCGAAGATGTCGAGAACATCATTCTCAAGCTTCTGCAGGCTGCCGAAGGCGATGTTGCCCGCGCGCAGACCGGGATTATCTACATCGACGAGATCGACAAGATCGGCCGCAAGGACGAGAATCCTTCCATTACCCGCGACGTCAGCGGCGAAGGTGTACAGCAGGCACTTCTGAAGATCCTCGAAGGCACCGTCGCTAACGTTCCTCCGCAGGGCGGACGGAAGCACCCCCACCAGGAGTTCACCGTCGTTGATACCACCAACATTCTTTTTATCTGCGGTGGAGCATTCGTCGGCCTTGAGAAGGTGATCGCGCGCCGTATCGGTAAGAAGGCGCTCGGCTTCAAGACACAGGGTGATCCGGATGTGAACGAAGGAGCGACGCCGATTCGCGCACAGCGCGACAGCGAACTGCTTCGCCAGGCGGAGCCACAGGATCTGCTGAAGTACGGCCTTATCCCTGAATTCGTCGGCCGTCTTCCTGTCCTGGGAATTTTGGATGAATTAGACGAAGCTGCCCTCATCGACATTCTCACGCGTCCCCGCAATGCGATTCTGAAGCAATATGCCAAGCTATTCGAATTTGAAGGCGTCAAGGTGACCTTCTCTTCCGAAGCGGCCCAGGCGATTGCGCACGAGGCTCTGAATCGCAAGGTGGGCGCGCGCGGTCTGCGCATGATTCTGGAAGAGCTTATGCTCGACCTGATGTACACCGTGCCGACGAACAAGAAGCTGAAGGAGTTGGAGATTACAGCGGAGATGGTCAAATCCCGCAACGTGGTCATCCCTCTGCAGCCGCTTGAAAAGGCCGGATAAAGCCTTCTCCACTTAGACAAAGAGAGCAGCCCACAGGGCTGCTCTTTTGCTTAGGTGGCAGATTGCGCCATGTCAACAAGCCCGCCTTTCGCACACAACTCCTGTGGTGACAAAAGTACTGGTTCGCACGTCCGCAGGAAAACGCATTTACAATCGACTGCAAGCTGCCCGCCCGTCTTGTCGCACTCTGCGACCATGCACTGGGTGGGAGCGTCTAATGGGGAGACTATGACGAAGCCAGACGAAAAGATCTTACAAGGCGAAAAGCGCAAACTCCCCATGATGCCCATCCGCGACATGGTGATCTTCCCACACATGATGACACCGTTTGTGGTGGGGAGAGAATCCAGCGTGCGTGCGCTCGAAGAAGCACTTAGCGGCGACCGCAAGATCTTCCTCGCGACACAGCATGATGCTTCCGTGGACGAACCCAACGCAGACGACATCTACACCACCGGGACCATCGGCACGATTGTGCAGAGCGTGAAGGGTCCGGATGGAAATATCAAGGTCCTCGTCGAAGGCGTGGAGCGCGCACGTGCGCTCGAGCTGAATGACGAAGACGGCTTCTTCGTCGCAACGGTGCGCACAGGCGGACTCTCCTCCGAGATGACGCCCGCCATCGAACAAGCTATGCAGCGCGTGCAGACGCTCTTTGAGCAGTACGTGAAGCTACAGCAGAGCCTGAACTACGAGACGATGGTCGCCTCTGTACGTGGTGACGAACCCGGCAAGCTTGCCGACACCATCGCTGCAAACCTGCAGCTCACCATCGACGAGAAGCAGCAGATCCTCGACCTCTTCGACGTCGAAGCACGTCTCGCCCACATCGCCGATGTTCTGGACATCGCCATCGAGAAGCTGAACGTGGATCGCACAGTGCAGTCGCGCGTGAAACGGCAGATGGAGCGCGCGCAGAAAGAGTACTACCTCAACGAGAAGATCAAAGCGATTCAAAAGGAACTTGGTCGCGGCGAGAAGAGCGAGTGGGACGAGCTCAAGAAAAAAATCGACGCTGCGGGCATGCCGAAGGACGTCGCAGACAAGGCGCATCAGGAGCTCAAGAAGCTCGAAGCAATGCCACCCATGTCCGCCGAGTCCACCGTCTCGCGCAACTACCTCGACTGGCTGCTCGCTGTGCCGTGGAAGAAGAAGAGCAAGGAAATTCGCTCCATCGACCACGCAGAGAAGATTCTCAACGAAGATCACTACGGCCTGGAGAAGATTAAGGATCGCATCCTCGAATTTCTTGCAGTACGCCAGCTCGTAAAAAATCCGAAGGGTTCGATTCTCTGCTTCGTCGGACCTCCGGGCGTCGGTAAGACTTCGCTCGGCATGTCCATCGCCAAGGCCACAGGCCGCAAGTTCGTCCGCTTCTCTCTGGGCGGCGTGCGCGATGAGGCGGAGATCCGCGGACATCGCCGCACCTACATCGGTTCCCTTCCCGGCCAGATCATCCAGTCGATGAAGAAGGCCGGAACGAAGAATCCAGTCATCATGCTCGACGAGATCGACAAGATGGCTTCGGACTTCCGCGGCGATCCTGCCAGCGCGATGCTCGAAGTGCTCGACCCGGAACAGAACAGCACGTTCCAGGATCACTACCTCGATGTCGAATACGACCTGTCGCAAGTACTCTTCGTCGCTACCGCGAACGTGCTCCACACCATCCCTGGCCCGCTCCGTGATCGTATGGAGATTCTGCAGCTGCACGGCTATACCGAGATCGAAAAGCTCGAGATCGCGAAGCAGTATCTTCTGAAGAAGCAGCGCGAAGCCACCGGCCTGACGGAAGAGAACATCGAGTTCACCGACGGCGCTTTGAAAGAGATCATTCGTGGCTACACGCGCGAAGCAGGCGTACGTAATCTGGAGCGCGAGATCGGCAACGTCTGCCGCAAGGTCGTACGTCGCGTCGTGAAATCCGGCACCAAGCATAAGAAGGAAGAGGTCACGGCGGAGAACATGCCGGACTTCCTCGGGACGCAGCGCTTCCGCGATTCCCAGGTACAGGAGAAGAGCGAGATCGGACTCGTCACCGGCCTCGCATGGACGGAGGTAGGCGGATCCATTCTGCAGACCGAAGTGCAGGTTCTGGATGGCAAGGGCAAGCTCACAACGACCGGTCAGTTGGGCGATGTGATGCAGGAGTCTGCCCAGGCTGCCCTGAGCTACATCCGCTCCCGTGCGCAGCACCTCGGGCTTCCACGCGAGTTCTATCGCAACATCGACATCCACGTGCACGTGCCGGAAGGTGCAATTCCCAAGGACGGGCCGTCGGCGGGCATCACGCTGGCGACTGCCCTTGCAAGCGCTCTCACCAAGATCCCCGTGCGTCGCGACATCGCCATGACCGGCGAGATCACGCTGCGTGGAAAGGTGCTCCCGATCGGTGGACTAAAGGAGAAGCTGCTTGCGGCCCACCGTGCAGGGATTCGCGAAGCGATTCTTCCCGGAGATAATCGTAAGGACTTCGCGGAGCTTCCTGAACTCATCAAGTCCGAGATGAAGCTGCACTTTGTGGAACAGATGGATGAAGTGCTGAAGATTGCGCTCGAAGGCAAACTGCCCGAGCTTACAGAGGAAGTGCCGCAGGCACTGGCCGGAGCGGTTCCACCTCCGATCGTTTCGGCGAACGTTCCTCACGCTCACCAATAAGCGCTACTTATCACGCATCGATAGCCTGCGACTCATGAGTGATCATGAGTCGCAGGCTATTTTTTGCTTCTCCTGCGACTTCCAAGGGGTATTAGACCTTGGAACGGAAACCTCGGAAGATTTCGCTCCGTTCGGTGTCTTGTCTTAGAGAAGGAGATACATCATGAGACTCAAAGGCAAGGTTGCTTTGATTACGGGCGGGAACAGCGGCATTGGTCTGGCGACCGCCAAACTTTTTATTGCTGAGGGAGCTTCGGTTGCCATCACAGGTCGAAATCAAAAGGCGCTGGATGCCGCGGCATTGGAGCTTGGCGCTCAGGCTCTCGTGATGAACGTGGATGCAGCCGACCTGCCCGCAATGGAAGAGTCGATTGCGAAGACCGTGAACAGGTTCGGCAATCTCGATATTGTTTTTGCCAATGCGGGGATAGGCGATTTCACACCGCTTGGAAAAACTTCCGTTGAAACCTTTGAGCAGATTCTTAGAGTCAATGTAACCTCTGTATTTTTTCTGGTACAGGCCTCACTGCCTTACCTGAGTGCCAACGCCTCCGTGATCTTCAATAGCTCTGTCCAGAACATCAATGGGAGACCGGGTCTCTCGGCCTATGCGGCAAGTAAGGCATCGGTACGGGTGATGGCCAGGGTGATGGCATCCGAGCTCTCGCCGCGCGGTATCCGCGTCAACGTAGTGTCACCCGGTTCGGTGGACACCAGCATCTGGGATGCGGTTGCATCCACGCCGGAAGAGAAGGAAGCTCTCTACAAGAATGTGGCACGAGGTATCCCTTTGGGACGAATGGGCGAATCCAATGAGGTGGCCAATGCCGTCCTCTTTCTCGCCTCTGACGAATCATCGTTTATTCAGGCGAGCGAAATTGTGGTCGATGGAGGATCTTCCGGTGCCCCCTTGGGCGCGCCTATCTATTCCAGCAGCAAGCTAACCGAAGACTCGAAGGGTCATTGAGAAGAGCGTACTGCAAGAAAAAAGGCGGCCCGCCAGGGCCGCCTTTTCTGCGCTAAGCCAACTTATGCGCGTCTACCGGTAAGAAAATGTGCGATGACCGAAATAACCGCGAAGATCAGCAGCAGGTGAATAAGAAAACCCGCGCTCTTGAACATGACAAAACCACCGAGCCAGAGAACCACCAGAACCAAAGCGATAATCAGAAACATTGCATCTCCTCCAGGGCGTACGCGCCAATCCATTCCGCCACGCCGCACGACATAGTAAGAGGGCCTCTTCGGCAAGTGCGTTGCTTTGCCGCATGGAAAAGCGGCAACCCGCCTGGGCTGCCGCAGAGATGGATATTGAATTAGCGAGAGCCGCCAGCGATTGAAGGGATGAACATGACCTCATCCTTGTCCTGGAAGGCATAGCTCTCTCCACCAAGAAAGCGGATGTCTTCATCATTCACATAGACGTTAATAAACTTCCGCAGCTTGCCGTCTTCATCCTTGATATGTTCCCCAAGCACGGGGAACTTGAACTTCAGATCTTCCACGAGCGCCGGGAGATTGACTGCGCTCGAATCGACCTGCTTGACACCGTCAGTGTGCCGCTGAAAGGCGGCGGGCAACATCACACGAATAGACACTTATCTTCCTCCTGCGAGCGTAAGCTCGGGTTCTGCTTCTGCGGCGTAGTTGATCTCGCGCAGATACTCTTCAAAGTCAGCAAGACGCGGTCGAACCGCGCGCTGCGCTTCATACTTTCCGGTCAGAGCATCGGTCGTTTTGAGACCATTGCCCGTAATGCAGCTTACGGTGAGATCGTCGGGATGGATGCGTCCGTGCGCATACAGTCGCGCCGTAACGGCCGTAGTCACACCGCCTGCGGTCTCGGTAAAGATGCCCTCAGTCTCTGCAAGCTCCTGCATACCGCTGACGATCTCAACGTCAGAGACATCTTCGGCCCAGCCTCCGCTCTCGCGGATCATCTTCGCAGCCTGCGGTCCGTCTGCTGGATTGCCGATCGCCAGCGAACGCGCAATCGTATTCGGACGCTGCGGCTCAATGAGATCCAGATTGTTCTTCACCGCGTGCGCGATAGGCGAGCAGCCAGTCGCCTGCGCACCGAAGAAGCGCACCGGCTTGTCTTCAACGAGACCAAGATACACAAGTTCCTTGAAGGCTTTGCGGATCTTGCGAATCAACGAACCTCCCGCCATGGGAACCACGACGTTATCCGGCAGACGCCATCCGAGTTGCTCCGCGATCTCGTAGCCAACGGTCTTTGAACCCTCGGCGTAGTAGGGCCGCAGGTTCACATTCACAAAACCCCAGTTGTACTGGTCTGCAATCAGCGAGCAGAGGCGGTTGACGTGGTCGTAGTTGCCGTCGATACGGACGAGCTGAGCACCGTAGACGAGCGTGTTAAGAATCTTCGCAGGCTCCAGGTCCGCCGGAACCAGGATGCAGGCCTTGATACCGAGGCGCGCGGCCTGTGCCGCTACCGAGTTCGCCAGATTGCCCGTGGATGAGCAGCCGACCGTCGTAAATCCAAAGGCCTGCGCGTTCGCCAGGGCGACACTCACGACACGGTCTTTGAACGAAAGCGTCGGGAAGCAGACGGCATCGTTCTTCACATAAAGATTGTTGGCGCCGATGCGCTTGCCGAGGTTCTTCGCACGAACGAGCGGAGTGAAGCCTACAGGAAGATCGGGCTCGAAGCCCTCAGGAATAGGAAGCAGAGCGCGATACCGCCAGATGTTCGCCGGTCCTGCCTCGATTGATTTGCGGGTAAAGAGGCTCTTCGCAGCTTCGAGATCGTAGTGCACCTCAAGCGGAGTGAAGGTCTCATCGCAGATAGAGAGAGGCTGGTTCCCAAAGCTCTTTCCATCCATATTGCGAAGCTCGTACGGCGTACAGGCAGACATGCATTCCTTCTCCGAATGGAGAGAAGCGTGCCTTTGACATACTCTTTTCTGGGTCCACGAAGGCGGCAAACGCCAGCAGCGCGGTTGGAGGAAGTCAGGATTATTCGGAGGTACAGAGCTACAAAACACGCCATGTATCCCGAATCTCATGTTCCCTGTTACCAGGAGAGAGGTGACACCGGTCCCGAGGGCCGGTTGTCGTGGCGTCAAAGGGCTCGTCCCTCAGCCACTCTTCATGAAACTCCGGGCCTGCCTTGAACGAATCAAGGTCAGACTGGATTGAATTAGTTTTATCACCTTGCACCCCGCGATACAAGCCGTTCAGGCAACCCCAGGGATCGCTGGCGCTACTTTGACGGAGCGATGATCTCATCCAGATAGGGCGTGGTGCCGGGCAAACGCTCCAACGATGGGTACCGCAGGCCCCCGTGATAATTGATCGCGATCGTGGAGACCTTGTCGTCCTTCTTCACGAGGAGCTGGATTGGTTCGCTGCTCTTCTCGCTTGCTACAAGGGCAGCCCTCAGGGCAGGCACAGAGAAGGATGTTCCGTTTACCGCGATCACCTGCATGTCCGCAGTAATTCCTGCTTTGAACGCAGGACCCTCCCACCAGATATCGCCGATCGTCCCGTTGCCCGAGACACTGAACCCCAACGAAAGCCCAAAGCTGGTGGGCGCAGTCGCCACCTCGGTAGCACTCTGCCAGTCTGGAGGTGTGTCGGTGTAGATGAGCTTGTATCCACCGCGTGCAAACCCGTCCTTGGGAGTCTCTGGCGCAATGTCATAAATGCGTTTCCGCAGGAAGGTCGCCCAGTCAAAGGGCTGCACCTGGTTCAGCGCAGCGACGACGTCGTCGAAGGTATAGGTGCGGGTGACATAACTCCCGTCGTCGATGCCAAAGAAGAGCTTCGCAAAATCGTCCAGCGACTTCGCTCCGTGACTCATCTCGCGGATGCGCGTATCCGCGTCCAGCCAGACCAGCATTCCCTCACTGTAGTAATCCTCCGGCCGCTGCCACGTAACCCAGCTTACGGGCGTGCGATGGGAGATTGTAGGCTGGTTTGTGGTGTCAACTACAGGACGCCAGTTGCGGCCCGGACTAACGTCATAGTTCGCCGCCACGCGCGCCATCAGGTCACGCGCCTGCGACGGTGTGCGCAAACCCGCCCGAGCGGTCAGAACGTTGCCATAGTACTGCGTCATGCCTTCATAGACCCACAGCAAATCGTCGCGCATCGGCACGTTGAAGTTCGGTGTCCACAGGTCCGCAGGACGACGGAATTTTCCGTTCCAGGAGTGTGTGTACTCATGTGCCAGCAGGTCGCGCCGGGCCACGCCTGCAGCCCAGTCTGTGTAGTAGTTTGCGGGTGCACCGTCTTCGCTCGACTGATGATGCTCCAGACCGATGCCTCCCACCTTATCGCTGAGCAGAAAGAGGAAGTCGTAGTGGTCGTAGTGATGGGAACCATAAGCCTTCTGGGCTTCCAGAACGATCCTCTTATGCAGTTCAATCTGCTCCGGTGACAGGATGACATCCGCAGGTTTATCGCCAAAGAGGTTCAGATAGACGCGATTCTTTGCATCGGTCGATAGATCGATGCGGTTGTAGTTCAGGCCCGCATAGAGAGGCGAATCCACAAGGGTATTCAGCGTTGTGGACTTGAAACGAACCCTGTTGCCGCGCTGTACATCCGGTTCGAGCGCCGTCGCAAACTTCCAGCCGGAAGGAATCTCTACAGACGGCGTGACGTGAATCTGGCGCGAAAAATAACCTGCGGGATAAAGCAGCGTCGAAATCCACTGAAGATCGACGATCTGGTCGGAGATCTCCATTCGGCCCTCAGCTTTGCGGATGGGCGAAAGATATTGGAAATCCACATCGACTGATTTTGCGTCTGGGGGAACATCAACGTGGAAGGCAAAGACCTCGACCTGATCTCGCACCCACCGCAACTGCTTTCCATGCGCGGTAAAGGTCACGCCGGCAATTCTGGAGATCTGACCGGTCGGTGAATGTGCTCCGGGAAGCCACTTCGGAAGAAGCAACACCAGATCGCCCGGCTTCGCCACAGGCACGGTTTCATGGACGCGCACGATATGCCGAGCGATGTCGGTCGCGTTAACATCGAGCGTAATCATCCCTGGATAGGGAATGTCCAGAGGTTCCGCAATCGCAGGCGGGAGAGGCACTGGCTGCGGCCCAGCGTACTTCTGATTCTGAGCGTAGGAAGAAAAAGAAAGAAAGAAGAGAACAGCACAGGCACAGCGAGAGTTCAGCGACATCCAGGAGGCTCCAGCAGAAGTGTCCTCTCACTCTACAGTAATGTCGCTTGAAACCATGAATTGGACAGCCTCAGGCAGGCGAGATCATGTCTCTGACGCCGGCAACGAAGCGCGACGGATCGAACTCCGTCCTTAGAATCTCATCCGGGCAATCGGTCTGCATGGCCACGCGCCAGTTGCAGACAAACGCTACCTTCTGCTGCGGTTGTGCGGTCTTTATCTGCTGGCAGAAGTGCTCCGCATCGTGGATGGCCTGCTCTCCCTCGACATCCACAAGGACGAGATCATACTGATTTTCCCAAAAGAGATCGAGAGCATCCTTGGTCTTCAGCGTCGAATCGACCTCGAACCCGGAGATCCGCAGAATCTGATCGCGGAGAGGCCGAAGCATCTCCCGGCCGCAGATGTGCAGGATCATCTTCGGCTTACGGTCGCGGGGTCCTGTGCTCATCTACCCTCCATCCAAGTCTGCTTTGCTGGACGGATGGATGCGTTCTTGCCTCATGGGGAGCCCGCGCACGTCCGAACTATAACCGGAATAGTCTAATTTTATCTGATTTCGATGGGTCAAGCTATGCCTGCGACAAGGCAAACCATCTGCGTAAAGAAAAGAGGTGCGGCCGGTTGGCCGCACCTCTCAGATCCAGAAAATCACTTATGCCAGCACTTCCGCCTCATCTTCATTGGAAAGCGGGTGATCTGGCACATGCATCGGCTTGACCAGCATGTCTTCTTTGCGCATCACGAGGTTTGTGGCATTCAAACTGGCAAGCTCAAAGCCGTGGCCGTGTGTGATCGCGTCCGTCGGGCAGGCTTCTACACAGTAACCGCAGAAGATGCACCGGTTGTAGTCGATGTTGTAGACCTTAGCGTAGCGCTCTGCCGAGGAGATGCGGACTTCCTCCGTATTCTCCGCGGCTTCGATGTAAATGCAGTTGGACGGGCAGGCGGCGGCGCACAGGAAGCATGCAACGCATTTTTCCAGGCCGTTTTCGTCGCGCTGCAACTGGTGCTTGCCGCGGAAACGCTCCTGAAACTTCGCCCCACGCATGGGTCCCGGACCGTCAGGATAGTTTTCCACCTCGGTCGGCTGCAACATCTCCTTGAAGGTGATGCTCATGCCCTTAGCGATGCCCGCAATGTTTTTTACGATCGACATAGCTTGAGTATACGACGGGGGCGGTCTACGCTGGAGCCATGAAGATCTTCTGTAAAGCCATTTTGTTCCTTCTTCCTGCCTGCCTGCCCGCCCAGATGAAACACGAAGCCACCCCTGTTGGTGGCATGGAAGCCATGCACCATGCCGCTCCCGTCCCCTCCACCTCCCTGACGGTCACCGGGCTGGACGGCAAGACGCAGACCTACAGCTTCGAAGATCTACGCAGCATGGCTCATCTCACCGTAAAAGTGCACAACATGCACTCCAAGGCGGACGAGACCTACGCGGGCGTACCTGTGAGCGAACTGGCCAAGCGGGCGGAACCGACGCTCGTCTCGGGCGATAAGGGCAAGATCAAGCCCCTTATGCTGGCGCTGGTCTTTGGTGGCACGGACAACTACCACGTCGTTCTGACCATGTGCGACATCGACCCCTCCTGCCGCAATGGCATGGTCATCGTCGCCGATCAGCAGGACGGCAAGACGATCGGAACCGACGGTGCGTTCAAGCTCATCGTGACAGAAGACAAAAAGCCGCAGCGCTGGGTACGCAACCTCAACAGCATCACGCTCAAAGCCATCGACTAAGCAAAGCAGAAAAGGACTGTGCCCATTCTTTCGCGGCTTCTGGCGAAAGGGTGGGGTTGCGCGGAGCGCACAAACCAGATTCCTCAGCCAGACAGGGTGCCCCATGTCCCGTTTTTGGGACATGGGTTATGCGTGAGGGAACGGCTCCAGGGAAATGAAAGCAGATCCCTCCGCTACGCCACGGGATGACAAAGGGTGGTGGCGGGAGCCCATCGGCCGCGGGGAAAAAGTGACAGGAACACCTAAATCCCCAGCTTGCCCCAGATCGCATCCACCCGCGCCTTCACCTCGGCGGGCATCTCCAGCATCTCGGGCCAGGGCCGCGTGAATCCCTCCGCAGCCCACTTCCGCGTAGCATCAATCCCCATCTTCGATCCGAAGTTCGGAAGGCGGGAGGCGTGGTCCAGCGAATCCACCGGCCCCAGGGTGAACTGAATATCCCGCTCGGGGTCGATATTGTTCGCGGTACGCAAAACCACTTCGGCGACGTCCTGCACATCGCAGTCCTCATCGACGACAACAATGCACTTGGTGAACATCGCTTGCCCCATGGCCCAGATGCCAGACATCACCTTGCGCGCGTGTCCGGCGTAACTCTTCCGGATCGACACGATCATCAGGTTATGAAAGACGCCCTCCGCAGGCAGGTTCACGTCGACGATCTCAGGCATGGTGAGCTTCATCAGCGGAAGGAAGATCCGCTCCACCGCCTTGCCCATCCATGCGTCCTCCATGGGAGGCTTGCCCACGATGGTCGCCGCGTACACAGGGTTCTTGCGGTGCGTAATACAGGTGACATGGAAGACGGGATAGTCATCCGGCATCGTGTAAAAACCGGTGTGATCACCGAAGGGTCCTTCGCTGCGAAGTTCGCCCAGCTCGACGTAACCTTCCAGGATGATCTCTGCGTTCGCCGGGACTTCGAGATCCACCGTCTCGCACTTCACAAGCTCAACAGGCGCCTGGCGCAGGAAGCCTGCGATAAGGAACTCTTCGACTTCAGGAGGCGCAGGAACAATCGCGCTGAAGGTCATCGCAGGATCGGTCCCAATGGCGACAGCCACCTCCATCCGTTCGTTACGAATCTTGCTCAGCGTTACGCCCGGGATGCTGCTCGTGTCGCCTGCAACCGTAGTTCCGCCGGAGGTGAGCGCCATGATGTTGACGCGCTCCGCGTCCGTCGTCGCAGCGCCGCGCAGTCTCTCGCGCAGATGCTCTGCGGCGTTCTTCTGCCGCTGCCAGTGCATTCCGGTCGTGTTGCGATCGTAAACCTGCATCCGGTACATACCCGTGTTGCGCTTGCCGGACTTCGGATCGCGCGTCATAACCAGCGGAAGCGTGATGAACGGTCCACCATCTCCCGGCCAGGTCTTCAACACGGGAAGTGCGCGCAGGTTCACAGCTTCTCCGGTGTGAATTACTTCCTTGCAGGGCGCGTCCTTTCGCGCGATGACCTTAGGGAAGAAACGCCCGATCTCAGCCAGCATGGGCAGCATCTTCAGCTTGTCCATCAGCGTCGCGGGCATCTCGGGCTTCAGCAGAACTTCGATGCGCTTCGCAATATCGTCGAGCGAATCCGTCTCCAGGGCCATCTTCATGCGGCGCTCGCTGCCGAACTGGTTCATCAGGACCGTCGCGCCAGGATAACCCTTGACATTTTCGAAGAGCAGCGCAGGTCCACCGGCCCGCGGAGTTCCCCGCCCCATCTTGGCCGCGCGATCCGCGATCTCCGCCATCTCCAGGCTCGGATCCACCTCCGCGCGAATGCGTTTCAGTTCTCCTGCTTTATCAAGCGCCTTGATCCACTCACGAAGGTCCCTGTACGCCACACCCGCCTCTTTCGTGCGCAGACGAATCCGCGCAACCTCCATCGTAATCGCTTCGCCTCTGCAGCTGATTTTGATAGGACGGGCGCCATTCCGACACGGCGCAGAATGGCAATCGTCGCTCCCATTACCAACGTGTCAAGATAAACCAGTTTGGACGTGAGCTGCAGGTATCGACCCGAAGGCCACTCCACCCGCAACCCAACGCTTCTTATGCAGGTTCCGCAGTGAATCTTTCTCCACGGGAGGTTGCTATGCAAACCATTCTCTTTAAATGCATCTGGTGCAACCACGTCTGGCCCGTTCCGGACATTCTTGCCGATCGCGCCGCAACCTGTCCGCAATGCGCCGCGGCATCCGGACCGGAGGGCTTCCCTTACCTCGTCCCGCCGAATACCGAAGTAGGATCGGTCGACTGATTCCGTCGCGGCGGTGGTACGCTGGCTGCAAGATGATCCCGGGCCCCAAACACGCGCGGAAAGTCGCCACATGTCTCGCGATCCTGTCTGCTTCTTTTAGTGGCTGGTGCGTTCCGCAGACCGGACCAGCCACGCAGTCGAAACAGGAAGCGCACGCTCAGAAGCTACAGGCCTTGGTCGGAACCAAAATTCCTGACGCGGTCCTGCATGACACCAAGGGCGCGGAGACAGCGATGTCGGCCTTCCGCGGCCACCCTGTGCTGATCGACTTCTGGGCAACCTGGTGCGAGCCCTGCATGCAGGAGCTTCCCGTTATCGGCATGATCGACGAGGCGACGCAGAAGACCAGGCTGGTCATCATTGGGATCGACTGGGACAAGAACCTGAGAGACGGAACCAAGTGGCTCTCTCAAAACGGGTATAACTGGGACAACTTTGGAGAGGTCCCGGAGGGCCCGAGGCTCTTCGCACAGATCCTCCCCACCACTATCCTGATCGACAAGAACGGAATCATCCGCTACTACTCCGAAGGATCCACACCAGAGCTCTCGAAGGCCTTGGTGGAAGCCGTGAAAAACCTGGGACCGGAGTACGCAGCAGCGCTCAAGAACAGCGACATCCCGTAGCCTGCTGTAATTGCGGCGATGCTCACTCGACCGCATGCCCCCGCTCTATCGGAACGCTTTAGGAAAATATCCGCCCCGACGCGTCTCCAGACCGATGTGCTCGATCGATCGGGACAGGGGCGGGGCGACAAAACATCCTCAAGACTCCGGTTCGGTCCTCGCCGAGACGATCCATCGCCTTTCACAAAGAATCTCAACGCAATTTTGGATTTTGACTGGCCCGTTTGCGTGCGGAACCTACCGGTGTCCTTCGATGCAGGTCTGCACCACCTGAGGAGGCATACTCCTCAAATTGCGTCGATATTCACTTGGAGGAATGCCCACAATCTGACGAAACATCTTCGAGAGATGGGCATGGCTGGAAAATCCACACATGGCGGCGATGTCAATCAAAGACGTGCTCTTCTGATGCATGAGCTCCTTCGCGCGTTCAAGGCGCAGCCCCAAAAGATAGCGATGCGGTGTGCAGCCGGTTGATGCACGGAACATCCGCAGAAAATGACTTCGACTGTATCCACTCTCTATTGCAAGGGTCTCTAGATCCAGATTGCCCTTGAGATCCCGCATGCGTTCGAGAACCCTCTGCAGGCGGTGATGCGGCAAGATCGACGTTGCGCGTGCGATCTTCTTCTTTTTCTTTTCACCGGGAAAGAAGAGCCAGAGTGCCATAGCGCCCGTCTGATCCGTAGACAGCCCTTCCATTACCTTGCTTTGAGACTTCCCTGAATCCAGAAGATCGACGAATTGCGTCGCAGCGGTAATTTTGCTGTCCGTCTCCTCTCTTTCTTCTCCGTTGTGGACAAAATATGGCTTCGTTGCGGACAGCATAGCGTCGTGGGGATTCTCTTTTACGACCGTTCCGCCAACGCTCTGAGGTGAAAAATTCATTACCACTCTCCTTCACTGAACCCCGTCGCGGCTACGTTCACCGCAACGGATCGAAACGCACAGGAGTCTCTGCCTCACGCAAGGTTCGCGACTGAGGTAAGCCTCGGTTAAGAACAAGGTTGATAGCGAAGAAGTTGAAGCGTTCTTCGTGTCGATTGAAATTGGTTACACGGATACCCGCGGCAATCCAGAAATCCAGGAACAGAAGCATGCTGAAGTCCCGGCAGAACCATTCGCCGCAAATCCCGTAAAAGGCCCTGCCTACATAGACGAATCTATTGAGTCATAAGACGAATGGATTGAGTCAATCGTGACGTCCGGTGCGAAAAAAGGTAAGTCAGGCTTCACGCTTGCACCTTCTCCTGCACTACTCCGTTGTTCGCGTATGCATGTACCAGAAAACGGGCCATCCAAATACAGCAAGCACTCGTTATCCGGCGGCGAGATAAGTGATCGGGATAGCTTTCTATCCCACCTTCATCGCATTCGTTTAGGGCGATACGCCGGGTATGATAATTACAGTTTATTCAATAGGCGATTAGTCGGCTTTGCCGATGGAGCCAACTACTTCTCGGTTCCATTCTTCCGGCGAGACCGCTATTCAGCTGAACCCTACGGGTCCATAGCTCAACCTTACTCAGCCTTTAAACAAAAGGTATCAACCAGTCGTCAGCACATTGTCACGAAATTGTCACAGCGGAGATCGTCAGGTGGAGGTCTCACTTATTTTGGAAAGAGCCATGAAGTCTCTTTCGCGCAGATGCAACGGGATGACAAGAGATACGCCGCGACAATGAAGCATCTCCGTTTTCTCTTTATATTCGCATGTGCTGCTTTGCTGCCAGCAAGTGCCCGCTCATGGGCCGCCTCCGCGCAGGAACATCTCTTCACCAGTACACATGCAGCTATGGGAACCACCTATTCGCTCTTTCTCTACACCTCCGACAGAAGACGTGCCACGCAACTCTCCGAAGAAGTCTGGGAGGAAGTCGATCGCATCGAGGATTTACTGAGCAACTATCGCGAAACCAGCGAACTCTCCCGTATCAACCGCCTGGCTGCGGATGCTCCGGTTACAACGGATCCAGAGACCTTTCGCTTTCTCACCGAAGCGCAGCACTGGAGCCGTGCGAGCGACGGTGCCTTCGACCTCACCGTCGGAAAGTTGATGCGCGCGTGGGGCTTCTTTCGCAGCAACGGACACATACCCAGCGACGCGGAACTGGCAACAGTGCGGCAGGAGACCGGGTGGAAGAAGATACGTCTCGATCCCGCAGATCGTTCAGTCCGATTCCTCTCCCCTGGTCTGGAACTCGATCCCGGCGGAATAGGCAAAGGCTTTGCGATTGACGCCGCCGCAACGATTCTACGAAGAGAAGGCGTGCGTTCCGCTCTGCTCTCAGCGGGAAGCAGCACGCTCTACGCCATCGGAGCGCCTCCACATCGCAGAGGCTGGCGCGTCGTGGTGCCCGATCCCGTGCGAGGGTATCCCCCGCTTTCAGTGATCTTTCTACGCGATGAATCTGTCTCCAGCGCAAACTGCACCGAAAAGAACTTCACTCTGAACGGCCATGTTTACTGTCACATCATGGACCCGTCGACGCTTCGTCCAGTTGAAGGCATGTTGCGCGTGAGTGTCATCCATCCCAACGCGACGGCAAGCGACGCTCTCTCAAACGTCGTCTTCGTGAAGCGCCCCGAGGAGAGTCTGAAGATACTCGCACAAGATGCACCCCGGTCGAGAGCCATCATCGTCTCGGGTGACAGCTCGCATCCCACATGCACCATCTTTCGCTGGACCGCCAAGCTCTCGCAACGATGCAGCGCTACCCAACACTAACTCTATCGTTCAGCAACGAAGCGAACGCATCTGCCTTCCTCAACACCACGACGAGAAATCAAAGATTCAATCCCTGGAGGATTGGGGTGTCGACGGCAAGTGCACGACAAACTCCGTTCCGTCCGTCCCCGTTGAGAAGTGCAGCTCGCCACCGTACTCGGTCACGATCTGATGCGCTATGCCCAGGCCAAGCCCCGTACCTACGCCGGACGGCTTTGTAGTAAAGAAGGGATCGAAGATACGCGCCTGCTTTTCGACGGGAATACCGCTTCCGTTATCGCGGATGCTGACGAAGATCTCTCCCTCTTCATGCCACGTCTTTACCCCGACCATGCCACCTTCGCCCGCCGCATCGATCGCATTATCCAGAAGATTCGTCCAGACCTGGTTGAGACTGGAACCGGCGGAGTTGATTCCTGGAATCTCGTCGCCGAACTCTTTCGTAAGTGAGATATTCCGTTCGCGGATCTTGTGTTTCATGATGACCACGGTCGAGAAGACACTGCGATTGATGTCTACGACTTCGGACTGCCCCTGCCCCTCGTGGGTGTAAGTCTTCACTGCGCCCACCAGAGCCGAAACGCGTCCGACACTCTCTTCGATGGTGTCCACCATTTGCATGCTGCTCACCATGGCTTCCATCCAGGCCAGTGGCTCGCTCATATTAGAGCTGCCGAACTGGGCTTTCAAACACTCCAGGTCTTCCTCGGTAACGCCGCTGATGGCAAGCGTGGGAGCCATACGCCAACCTTCCTTGACGTGATTGTCTTCCATCCATTGCGACAGCCGCTCTTCTGCATCGGACTGGTCCAGCGTGTTCATGTAGGCCACGCGCTTCTTGGAGAGCGCCATCTCCTGCATCTCCCAGATGCACCGTCCCTGCTCTTTCGTATGCCCTTTTTCGGCGAAGTTGCCGGCGATCGCGTGCATACGATTCAGATTTTCGCGGAGTTGTGCCGCTGCTCTCCCCGCAGCGGCACCAGGATTGTTCAGTTCATGCATCAGACCGGCGGTGAGCGTACCCAGGCTGGCCAGCTTCTCCGCGCGAAGATTCATACCCTCCCGCATCGTCGCGCGCGCTGCAGTGGAACGGAGAATGGCCTTTCGGATTGCACGGCAATCCGTCATGATCTGCCAGAAACTCTCTTCATCCACAACGACGGCATGCACCTCGTCAGTAGCTTCGATCGTCACGGGGCAGATCAGACCGGAGAGGAGACCGACGTCGCCCACGAGGCTCGGTGTCGAGGTACGCACATGAGTGAGTTCGGTCTTGTCTCCGTTACTTCGATAGACCCGAACGGAGCCGCTCACAGCGATGACCAGTTCGTGGGAGTAATCGCCTTCGCGGAGAATCGCGGAGCCCACTGGATATCTGCGGTAGGGAAATTCCGCTAATCGCGAAAGTTCTGCATCAGAAACACCCGTGAAGACTTCCATGGACCGGATCTTCGATAATTTCTCATCGCGGTCCCAACCAACATCGTTCATTGCTTCGCCCTCAACTCGCATCTCCACCGCTAAAATCCCGCCAGGTACTGATGTACAAACTGAATCGCTATGGATCCCTCGCCAACGGCGGAAGCCACTCGCTTTACAGAGCCGTGCCGCACATCTCCGGCGACAAAGATTCCGGGAACGCTGGTTTCCAGCAGATACGGCTCCCGCGTAAAGGCCTTGCGATCCCGCACGTCGGGACCTGCGAGCACAAAGCCGCGATCATCCCGCTCCACATCATCCGGCAGCCAGGCGGTCTTGGGTGCGGCACCGATAAAGATGAAGACGCTCGATGCGGGACGTATCTCTTCCCCATTCGCCGTCTGAATGCGCACCTGCTCGAGATGCGTGTCGCCCATCATCTCGATGATCTCGGCATTGCTCTCTACCTGTATGGTGTCGGTCGCTTCAATCTGATCGATCAGATAGCGGGACATGCTCTTAGCCAGACCGTCTCCGCGCAGAATCATACGGACGCTGCGCGCGTACTTCGAGAAGTACATCGCCGCCTGTCCAGCGGAGTTCGCGCCACCCACGATGTAAACGTCCTCATCCTTGCAGGACATCGCTTCAGCCAGGGCAGCGCCATAGTAGACGCCCGCGCCCAGCAGCCTGTCCGCGCCCTTCACAGGGAGCCGGACCCAGCTGACACCCGTCGCGATCACGACAGCCGAAGTACTGACCTCTCTACCGTCTCCCAGCTTGATGACGCGATACTGACCCTCCGTACGGAGACACTCCGCCCGTTGCGTGACAATCTCCGCGCCCAGACGCGCGGCCTGCAAAAATGCCCGCTTGCCCAACTCCTCGCCGCTGATACCGCCGGGGAAGCCGAGGTAGTTCTCGATCTTGGAACTGGAGCCCGCCTGCCCCCCCGGCGCATCCGATTCGAGGATCAGCGTACGAAGCCCCTCGCTGGCGCCGTACACCGCCGAAGCAAGTCCGGCAGGACCCGCGCCAATGACGATCAGGTCGTAGAACTCCTCGGTAGCCCGTGTGCGCATACCCAGCTTCTCTGCGAGTTCCATCTGGGTCGGCCGGACCATGACGGTCCCGTCCCCGAAGATCACCGCGGGGAGCCTGGCTCCGTCGATATTGTGCTGCTGCAGAAGGACTTCCGCCTCATCCCCGACCTCAGGACTGATCCAGCGGTACTGCACGCGATTCCGCGAAAGGAAGTCACGAACGCCGTGATCCAAAGCGCCCCAACGTGTACCGATTACCTGGACGCCGCGATAAGGCGGCTGATAGCCCTCGTTCCAGTTCTCGAGAAGATCGTCGAGCACCGGATAAAGCTTCTCCTCCGGCGGATCCCAGGGCTTATTCAGGTAGTAATGAATTTTTGCGGAATTAATCGCACGAATCGCCGCTTCCGTATCGGCGTAGGCGGTCAGCAGAATCCGCTTCGCGTCGGGGTAGATTCCGATCGCACGCTGCAGCATCTCCACACCGGTCATGCCCGGCATGCGCTGATCGCTCAGCAGAAGTGCGACCGATTCCTTCCGATCTTTCAGTTGGATCATCGTGTCCAGCGCAGCCTGACCGCTGGCAGCACGGAGAATACGATAGTATTCACCGTACTTCCGGCGCAGATCACCCACTACCGCTTCCAGAACACTCACATCATCGTCGATGGCAAAAAGAATTGGCTTTGGCATAAGCCCCAGTTTATTCCGCAATTCGCTTCCGGCGAACATTTCACGCAGATGTTCGATCACTTCAGACCTCAAAAAGTCGCAATCTTTGGGCACCTCGGTCCATCTCGGAGTGGTATGCCCATGACCCGAACGTGGAATAGCACTCCCGTAGGCACCTCTTTAGGGTTAGAGCTGTTCCCGATCAGAATCTGATTTCCTCTAATCGGCTTGTTTTTCATAGTTTTAAGCCGATAAAGCGAATTGGATGATCTGGAACGGTACCTAGCTTCGACCACCTAGGCGTGGCGCATGAGAGAGTGAGACTAATGAACCGGATTATTCTGGCGGACAATCAGGCTATCTTCCGCGCGGGCGCTGCGCGGGTGCTCGCGATGGAAGACGACATGCGCATCGTCGCACAGTGCGGTGACGCCGAGCGACTGATGCAGGCCGTGTCTACACTTCGCTCTTCCATCATCATCGTTGCTTCCACTCTTCCCCCGGACTTCGAACGCCTCTTCGCGGAGGCAACAGCGGCATCCAGCCGCATCGTGCTTCTGGCGGAGAACGGTGAAAGCACCTCCCCCACGGTCCTGCAGCGCATCGAAGGCCTTCTCAATCGCAGCGCCACAGGCCTTGAGATGGTGGAGTGCGTTCGCAAGGTCAGCCGCGGCTACCGTTCCGTCGCCCAGTTCCCCACACCTTCCGCAAACCTGGCGGACTCGGTAGGAACGCGGGTTCGGGAGCGCCTTACGCCGCGCGAACTGCAGATCGTTGGGTTCATCGTGCAGGGATGCAAGAACAAGGAAATCGCCCTGCAGATCGGCACGAAAGAGCAGGTGGTGAAAAACTACCTCCGCTCGATCTACGACAAGACCGGCGTCTCCGATCGCCTGGAACTCGCCCTCTTCACCATCCATCACCGTGTTCTGGCCGAAGCCGCATCGCGCGCTGGCCAGGTGATCCAGCTTCGGTCCACCGCCTAGAACCACGCGACTATCGATTTCCCTGAACCTAACGGCGCAGCCTCTCTTAGTGGCTGCGCCCTTTTTTTTGCGAACTCTACCTCTATTCCGTCAACTTGTCCGTGGCCTCGCTCATCGTTGCCGTACGTTCCAGCTTGTCCCAGCTAAACGGACGCCCATCGATCACTCGCTTCACCGTCTTGAAGAGAACGACGGAGAAGACCTGGCGATACGTAAAGCGCTGAATCCAGATGTGGAAGAGCAGCCACGCGTCACCCTTGCTGGCCGGATGCTTGCGTTCCAACGCAAACGCCAGCGCCGATGCCGAAAAATCGATCACAAGGAAGGCCATGAAGTACTTCACCAGCAGAAGGAAGCTGGCGGAACTCGCCGAATCCGGGTGGAAGTGCAGGTCGTAGAGGAACTTCACTGCGCTGGCCACGAACATCAGGTCGATCAGCGGCGACACTAGCGGA